>JAAUYD010016915.1_pt1 | contig 13135 bp, 10 predicted proteins | sample 7278101 | NCBI WGS metagenome assembly JAAUYD01 (sample SAMN14350128, study PRJNA611818) | marine sediment metagenome | isolation source: surface marine sediment (0.6m) | place: French Polynesia: Moorea | collected 2018-08
AGATCTTCGCTTAACGTTGTGTTCTTCTTCACGATCTCCAGTGGGCAAATATAATCATTGTTGTCTGCCCCTTTGACACGCGTAAATGTTGGATTCTCAGCCATGATTAATTCCTCCTTTAAATCATTTTCAATGTTGCATCAAATAGGTAGCAAAAAGGAATACAACTTTGTGAAAAGGGCAAAAGCTCAGAGCCACTTTCGAAGATTTAGCCAAATGTGCAATGTAGACTAGGGCCTGCTTTTTTTGCTACCTTTCCATGCAACATTGAGGTTCTTTTATTTGGCTAAACATATGAATCCATGATGTGATGACAATGGTATTGTGATAGTGTCCGTTTGGGGGGGATATCCTACCATAATAGAGTGCTGAAAACCTAACAGGGAACCGCAGAATAGCGATGTAAGGTATTCTTTTATTGCTGAGAAGGAAGATATAGCATGGGACCGGCCGGTACGGAGACCGGCCCTAAGAAGACCGTTTGCCATTACGGCCGTGGCACATGCAACGTAGGGCCGGCCTCTGTGCCGGCCTGATGCTGAATGCTTCCTCCGGCGCTGGAAATGAAATCCAAAAGCTGTTTCAAGCGCTATCGATCACACCAGCATACCAGAACAACAGGCAATCTATCCCCTTATAGGGGGTTATCCAATTTCTAAAGCTTTACTTGTCTCTGTTTTCCAGAGACTCCCATCTCTCATATGCGACGGCGATATCCGCTTCGACGGTCTCGAGCCGCGATTGCAGGGCAGAGATTTCTGATTTCGGTTTTTTGTAGAATTCGGGATCGGATACCACAGAAAAGAGATATTGCTGCTCCGTCTCGAGGTCTTCTATCCGCTGGGGCAGCGTTTGAAGTTCGCGCTGTTCCATGTAGCCCAATTTTTTAGGTTTGGATGATCTGGGTTTGGTATGGGTTGATTTTTTTTCTTTACGCTTATCACTGGCGTCATTTGAGGACTCAGGCCTCTGATCCAGCCAGTCATCGTAGCCGCCGGGATATTCTTGGATTACGCCATGCCCTTCGAATGCCAATGTGCTGGTGACCACATTGTTGAGAAAAGTCCGGTCATGGCTGACCAATAACAGGGTTCCGGCATAGTCCAGAAGCAGCTCTTCCAGCAGTTCCAAGGTCTCAACATCCAAATCATTGGTGGGCTCATCCAGGACCAGAACATTGGCTGGTTTGGCGAATAACTTGGCCAGCAGCAATCGATTCTTTTCACCACCGGAGAGGATATGCACCGGTGTTCGGCAGCGGTCCGGCGGGAAGAGAAAGTCCTGAAGGTAGGAGATGATATGGCGTTTAGCGTTGTTGAAGATAATGAAGTCATTGCCTTCACCGATGTTTTCCGCCACGGTTCGCTCTTCGTCCAACTGCCTGCGTAGTTGGTCAAAGTAGGCCACCTGCAATTTGGTTCCGTGTCGAATCCCGCCGCTGTCCGGGGGGATCTCCTTCAACAAGATTTTTATGAGCGTGCTTTTGCCTGTTCCATTGGGGCCAATGAGTCCGATCTTATCTCCCCGCATGATGATGGTGGACAGATCCTTGATATAGGTTTTGCCGTCGTAGGCATAGTGGACCGACGTCGTCTCGATGACCAGTTTGCCGGTGCGTTCAGCGTTCTGAACTTTCAGCTGTACATTGCCGACTCTCTGCCTTCTCTGCCCATAGGCCTCTCGCAGCTTTCTCAAAGCTCGTACACGACCTTGGTTTCGGGTTCTGCGGGCCTTGATGCCTTGTCGAATCCAGGCCTCTTCCTGGGATAGTTTTTTATCAAAGCGCCGCTCTTCGTTTTTTTCGCTATCTTCATCTGCTTGTCGGCGCTTCAAGTAGGTGGCGTAATCGCAGTTGTAAGGCGTCAACCGGCCTCTATCCAGCAAGAAGATGCGATTGGCCATGCGTTGGGCAAAGGCCCTGTCATGGGAGACGAAGAGAACGGTTTTGAAATGGCGCTGAATATACGCCTCCATCCAGACGATGGTATCGATATCCAGATGGTTTGTAGGTTCGTCCAGGAGCAGAAGATCCGGCTGACTGGCCATGGCGCGGCAGAATAGTGCGCGGCGTTTCATACCAGCGGAAAGGTGTTTGAATTCCAGATCCGGGTTCAAACCAACCCGCGACAGCGCTTGATCGACCATTTGTGCCAGACCCCAGCCCTCCTCAGCATCCAGACGACTCTGCAATTTCTGCAGTTGGTCGTTGATTTTCGGGGAATGATCGGCTTCCGGCAGACATGACAGGCGGTGGTGGTCGGCCAGGGATATACCGAGTGGTCCGAGGCCCCTGGCCACCACTTCATAAACAGTGCCGGCCGTATCCATAGGTACCTCTTGATCCAAAACAGCGATGTTGAGGCCTTGCTGCCGCCAGATGTCGCCGCTATCGGGAGAGAGGCTGCCAACGATCAGCTTAAGCAGGGTGGATTTACCCACACCGTTGCGACCCAGCAGGCAGATGCGGTCACCTTCTTCAATTTGAAACAAGGCTTTATCGATGAGTGGGGCGTCCCCCAGCCCCCAACTCACTTCTCGCAGTGTAATGAGCGCCATCGAGGATTCCTTTATCTGTTATGTCGGCTATGCCATATCTATAATTGAACAAGAAAGATGACGTTCCTCAGACGCCGTATGATTGGCCATCTTTCATTATGCAACCACTGCGTTTATGCGTTTTAGGGATTTTTGTCAAAATGTCACCCTATCTTTCAGACGAATCAGAGGCGGGCCAAGTTGCTGCCATCGAAGGCGGCCGACGGACCCCGGCAGTTTAAAAATATCTGTTGGCACCTTCAACGGCTTAGAGTTGGATTGAGTGGAGCCGCAGGTTGATTTACAGCGGATGGGTGTTACTTTTGAAGTGATCCCGCCCGGATCAGGATGTCTTTATCCATTGGTTTGACAGGAAAAAAGGCCATGAATGAGATCGACAACGAAATCATTGAGCAAACTAAAAACGAGACCGAGCAGCAAACCGATGAACCGCCCATGTACAGGGTCGTGCTCTACAACGATGATTTTACGCCCAAGGCTTTTGTTGTGGACATACTGGTGCATCTTTTCCATAAAACTGCGGCTGAGGCCACTGAGTTGATGTGGCGCGTACATAACGGCAAAAGGGGCGTGGCCGGCATATACCCCCGTGAGATTGCCGAAACCAAGGTGGCCGCCGTCACTACCCTGGCCCGTGAAAACGGATTTCCATTAAAGGTTTCCATGGAGCCGGACAGTTAACGGCGTGCTTCGAATATCCCGCCCTCCCTCTACTTCTCGTCATCAGGCAAGTCATTTCTTGATCTTCAACCATATGTTTTTTTGCGGTTCTCTATAAAGTTTAAGTAATTTCAGAACCAAGCTACCCCCTCCCACCTTCTCAACTCTACAGGATTTTAGCCGATAACGCTCTAAAGCGTTTAGGGAGTGGTTTATGCGCATGTTGTTCATCAGGCGTTGGGGGATCGTTATCGGTTGTGGGATTTTATGCTGGGCCTTGGCCGCCTGCGGGTCTGCAGGATCGAAGACCCGAAACGAAGTGCCCATGACACTGGACGCACTTTACACGTTTTGTGGAATACCATTGAATTGCGACTCCCCCGTGGCCTGGGAAGATCAAAAGGTGTCGGTAACAGGATATGCAGATTCAAACAGTATCGTCCACAAAGGCCGCAATCCTCGTCTGCCCTATGAAAAGTTCAGGCTGGTCGACCGCAAAGGGAAATCCATAGAGGTCTGGATAAAGAGTCCTGACAGCCAATCTATATTTTCAAAAGTCTATCAAAAGTTGAACTCGCAAATTATTGTCAATGGCCGGTTGGCCGTCGTCAAAATGCCCAAAATGGGCGGTTGCCGCTTGAGTGCCAAGGTGTGGATAAATGATCCGTCTCAGATTCAGTAGGAAGTTGGCTCGATTCAGTTATTTTGTTTTCGGAGGATTTTTCGCCATAGGCATTTTTAGCCTATGGTTTGCGCCGGGTGCCTTGTGCGGAAGCATTGCACTGCCTTCGGCCCAGAAGGTTGCCCTTGGGCAGATACGGCATCACCTCGCCATATTTGGAAGTTGGAACGGATCGACATCCCCTGTAATCCAGAGCCATGAGCCCCTTTACCGAGAAGGTGAGCTTACAGCACACCTTTTTCGCGTCGATCCATCCGGTTATCTGATCGTTGCCGCCAACAGTAGATTAAGCCCTGTGCCGTTTTATTCGACGCGCTCCACTTTTGACACACATCGATCGGACAATCCGAACGCCATTGAGTCCTGGATGGTTGCCCGCTTGAACGCCAGGGCCCTTGCTGCATCGCAAATCCAAAAGCATGCGGCCTCCGAGAATGCAACCGCTGGTCTGGCCTCATCCTCAAGCCGTATCAACAATGCCTGGACCTATTTCGACCGATTGGGGAGTGACCGGCTGGATGTTGATAATCCTAGAAGCCTGTCCCAAGACTCCGTCATAGTCCCAGAGGATATCATCCGGGGTGCTGCTGTTGCCCCCCTGATGACAACCGTTTGGGGTCAGTTTTCACCCTATAACGCAGAGGCTCCGGATGATGCCTGCGCCAGCGGGCATACCCTCACAGGCTGCGTAGCCACCGCTTGGGCGCAATTGCTCAAATATTGGCAGTGGCCGCCCCAGGATTCAGGTGGAGACGGATCACATACCTATACCTGGAACGGCGCCAATGTTACGGCTTCCCTCAGCGCTGACTTTTCCAATACCGAGGCTTTTCAGTGGACCGACATGCCCGATGATTTAACAGCCCAAGGTACGACACAGGACCAGGTGGATGCTGTCGCCAAGTTGATGTATGCCGTAGGCGTATCTGCGGAGATGGATTTTGGATGCCCGGAGTCTTTGGGCGGCTCAGCCAGTACCCGTTGGGCTGACGAAGTTTTGGACACCCATTTTGGTTACCAACCCATGGACCCATTCAACAACCGCCTGGATGTGTCGGACTACACGGCATTCCAGTGGTTTTCCATCATTAAAAATGAACTGGATCACGATCCTCCGCGTCCCATCATCTTTTCCATGGGATCCCCTGGTGGCTGGCATGAGGTTGTGATTGACGGCTACCAAGAGGGCGTGGCCGATAAGGTGCATATCAATTTCGGATGGGATGGAAGTTATGACGCCTACTATGATATCACCGACGACGATGATTTTAACACCCCGGGATCGGATTGGGATGTGGGCTATAACCAGGTGATGGTGATTGGCATCGAGCCGGACAATATACCTCCTGTGGTCCAGGCCGGACCTGATGCCCATGCCGAGGAGATGTCCAACGTGACATTGTCTGTGGTAAGTGCGTCAGATCCGGAGGGGCTCGGCGTGAGCCGTTACCAATGGTCCCAGGTCAGCGGTCCAGCCGCCACCATCCAAAATCCTGAAAGTACCACGCCCAATATTATCACCCCCAATGTGCATGTGACCTCATATCTTGTATTTCAAGTCAAAGCCTATGATGTAAACCACGCCCCGGGCACAGATACATGTACGATCACCGTCAACAACACCGACGGTTCGGCCGCCCCAACTCAGATCAGCTTTGGAAGAAGCAGCAGTGGCGGCAGCGGCGGATGTTTTGTCACGCTTCTGAATGGCTAGCCCACTTATTTGCAAAAACTCAAAGGACTTCAGGGAAAAGGCGAGAGAAAGCCACGGATTACGTTAGCGGTGAACAGTGAATCGTGATCGGAAAGACCATTTAACGCTTCGGCATAAGGTGCGCACTCAATGGGTTCAATGTAGGAGCGACTTTTAGTCGCAATGAGTCTCTTTCCATCGCCTCAACATCGCGGCTAAAAGCCGCTCCTACTATCTAGCGTTTAGGCCTTTTCAACGGTTTTTTGAGCAAATGGGAGTTGTCGGTTTAAAGCATCAATGTTGGATGCTTCAAGTTTGTTCACATCGTCGATGAGATGCTGAAACAGTATCTTGAGGCGCGGATCGTAAAATCGATGAAGACTGGTATTGGCAACGGCTTTAAATCCCCGGTAGATCTTATGGGTGGACCCGGCACCTGGATCAAATGTCTGGATCCCATTCTCAATGGCCCATTGGATGGGTGCATAAAAACACATGTTGAAATGCAAATCTTTGATGGGTTCGGCGCAGCCCCAATAACGGCCGATCAGGTGGCGATCTTTATGCAACAACATGGACATCGCGATGGGAAAGCGGGCCTGGGCTTTGTAGGCGGCCAGGATCAGCATGCGGTGGCCGTATGTTTTGAAGGCGCGGTTGAAAAAATCCCCATTAAGGTATCGCGCCGCCCATGGGCCGTATTGTGCATTGGTTTTGAGATAAAAATAGAACATGGTCTCGGCCATCTCAGGGGTAATCTCGTCGCCGGTGTGCGCTTTGATCTCGATGCCATAGGTCTCCATGCGGCGTCGTTCACGACGGATATTTCGCCTTTGATTGGATTTAAACATTCCCAGATAATCATCGAAGCTGCCGTAGTTGTGGTTTTCCCACAGATAGGATTGGTGCTGCCATGCCGTGAAACCGTTTGACGACCATTGGTCAAACCAGGGCAAATCCACGAAATTCAAGTGGCAGCAGGAGAGCTTGCGATCTTCGCAAAATTGATCGATGGCCGAGAGCATTTGATTCATGACCCTGGGCTGATCGACTCTGTCGGCCATCAAAAAGCGATACCCCACCGAGGGCGTTGCCGGGCTCATGCCGACCATTTTGGGGTAGTAGTTGATGCCGTAGTCTTTGGCCAATTTTGCCCACCAGTGATCGAAGATGAACTCTCCCTCACTGTGGGTTTTTATATACAAGGGAGCCGCGCCAATCAGCTTTTGACGGTCCCAAAGGGTCAAATGGCATGGCTGCCAACCATGCCGGGGCGATATGCTGCCCGAGGCCTCGAGTTCATGCAGCCACTGCCATTCCATCAGGGGAGATCTCACCGGAACCGCCAATCGATCCCACTCTTTTTGGTCGATTTCCCTGATTTTGTTCAGCCATCGGATATTTTGGGTTTTTGTCTTTTTCATCGCCTCTAAGTTAAGACATTCATGCGGATTGTCATGGGGATTTAAGGTACCCCTATGGTCTGCCGATATAGACTGCAGGAATGTGATCCTTACAAGACGGGAATGAATGCATGCGTAGATCTGCACTATATTGGGTTATCGTTATATTCATAGGGTGGGCGTTTCCCTTTTCCACTATGGCCCAGGCATTACCGGGGCTTGAAGCTTCCATCATAATTCATTTCGACAGTGGAAAATCCTTTCTCGGGGGCGATGATAAAGCCAAGTTGAGGAAGTTTTTCAAGAAATATAAAACCGGACCCAAGAGCCGCGTTTTCGTTGTGGGGTATACCGATTCAGTGGGCGACAAAAGGGCCAACTATCAGCTGTCTCGTAAAAGAGCACAGTCCATACGCCGGGAAATTATCAGCGATTTTGGGCTCAACGCTGCTCTGATTATGGCCGTGGGAAAAGGTGAAGAGAGTCCCGTCGGAGATAATGGCAAAGCAGAGGGCCGATCCTCGAACCGCCGGGCCGAGATTTATCTCGTCAATGCCGAGGCTCGCAAGCCCAAGCGTATTTATGGGCCAAACGACCCATATCGTGATGATATTCAATCACTTATAAAAGAAGCCCAAGTCTACACCAAACAGCGCCGGCTCGTCGAGGCCATTAGAGTGCTCAAAAAAGCCCGCGGTCTGGGCGGTGACTATTACTCAGACTGGCATGCCGCATATGGCATTGTGGGGTTTTATGCGCATGCACCGGAGGAGCAGACCAACGCCCATCTGGCCAAGGCGTTGAGCCTTGATCCATACAATTATATGGCACGGGAGTATTTAGGCCGTATCATGGCGCGTCAAAAAGTGGCCCGCGGGGAGGTCACCCCAGATATGGGGCTCTCGGCAGATCATGCCATTGGCGTAAAATCCGTTGCACAGCAGCATGAATATTTACGCCTCTTCAATGTTGAACCGCTGGTGCACCGGACCATGGATTGGCGGCCCGTGGATGTTTGGGAATGTGTCAATGCCAATGGCGCGCCTGTGGTCTATTACTTTGATAACGCCGCTGCCTATGAATGGGCCTTTGCCCAGCGATCTGCCGGGAAGCAGACGAAACAGGGCAATTCCGGATCTTTCAAGCCGTCCATTCAAGAGGCCTCTCCAGTTCCAAAATCACCTCCAGCGACGGCGGAGTCAGCTTCCGACAACCCCAGGAAAATTTGGGAATACAAGATATTTTATTAATCCGTTGCCTTCCGGGAATCCTTGGAGGATGGTTCGAGATTGGTTTGTAGGAGCGGCTTTCAACCGCGATGGATCAGCACATCAACTGAATATCGCGGCTGAAAGCCGCTCCTACATGACACTCATGAATGATGCGCCGTTGCTGAAAAGGTGTCACGGATTTATGCAGCGCTTTCCCTGCCAGGTATCCCGCTCTTCCATCCGCTGCCGGATCAGGGCGACGTTTTCATTTTTTTCCAGTGCCCACATCGGGGCCACCAACTCGTGCTTGTGGGGATCGCCGGTGAGCCGCTGAATGACAACGTTTTCAGGAAGCCGTTCCAGCACATCGCAGACCAGATCCAAGTATTCTGCCCGTTCCAGGCACCGATAGTTACCGGCCAGGTAAAGTCTCTCCAAAGCCGTGCCTTTGATGACATACAGCAGGTGGAGTTTTACGCCATCGATGGGAAGGCCGGCGATGTAGTCGGCAGTGGCCAGCATCTCTTTGCGGGTCTCCCCGGGCAGGCCTAATATCATATGGGCGCCGATCATGATCCCCCTCCCGGCAGTGTCCATCACCGCTTTTTCAAAGGAATGAACATCGTGACCACGATTGATCAGGGCCAATGTCGTGTCGTGGCAGGATTGCAGGCCGTATTCGAGCCACACGAGATATTGGTCCGTGTAGGACTGCAAAAGGTCAAGGACCTCATCTGAGACGCAGTCAGGCCGGGTGCCGATGGCCAACCCTATCATATCTGATACGGCCAATGCTTCCTCGTACAGCTTTTTCAGTCTCTCAAATGGGGCGTATGTGTTGGTAAAAGACTGAAAATATGCAATAAATTGTTTTGCCTTAAACCGCTTGATCACCGGTGCCTTGCTGGCTTCCAATTGTTCGGTAATGGAGTATCCCTTGGCTAGGTTACCCGTACCCGAACCTTTGGCATTGCAAAAGATACATCCGGCCGTATCCAGCATGCCGTCGCGATTCGGGCATGTGAACCCAGCATCCACCGAAATCTTATGCACACGGTCGCCGTACCGGTTTCGAAAATACGTATTTAAATCGTAAAATCGTCTCTTCATATCTGTCTTGAATTTAGCGCTCAATTTTAAACTTTGAACCTTGAACTATGAACCTCGAACTCTTTTCATCTCCCTTGACCTTTGCAAGGGACACCTATAATAGGAAGCCGATGTTCGCAAGTAAAGTGAGATCTAATGACAAGTTTTTTAAAAACATATGACCTCATCGTCGTAGGAGGTGGCCACGCTGGTTGCGAAGCTGCCCTGGCTGCGGCGCGTATGGGGTGCAGCACACTGTTGATGGCCATCGATCTCGATAAGATCGCCGCCATGCCGTGCAGTCCGTCCATCGGCGGTATGGCCAAGGGCCAGTTGGTGCGGGAAGTGGACGCTCTGGGTGGTGAGATGGCCAAGATTACCGACCAGTCCGCCATCCAATATAAAATGCTCAACACCAAGAAAGGGCCGGCGGTCCAATCATCGCGCACCCAAAACGATAAAAAACGATACCACATGGCCATGAAAGCCGTGATCGAACGGCAACCCAACCTGGATGTCAAACAGGCCCTGGTGGAAGAGTTGGTGGTGGAAAATCAACGTATCGTGGGGGTGGCGGACAACACCGGATACGGCTATCAGGCCAAGGCAGTGATTTTGGCCACCGGCACCTTTCTGTCCGGGTTGATTCACATCGGATTCAAATCCATTCAATCGGGCAGAGCAGGGGAGTTTGCCGCCTATGGGCTGGCCCAAAGCTTGAGCCGAATAGGGTTTCAGCTGGGCCGTATGAAGACCGGGACGCCACCGCGCCTGGACCGCGGTACCATCGACTTTTCCAAATTTAATCCCCAGACGGCGGAAGGCGTACAACGCCCTTTCTCCTTTTCCAATGATCGCTTTGTCCTTCCCCAGATGACCAGCTATATCGGTCACACCAGCGAAACCGTGCATCAACTGGTGCGGGACAATCTTCATCTCTCCGCCTTGCATAGCGGTATTATCAAAGGGGTGCCAGCCCGCTACTGTCCCTCTTTTGAAGACAAGATCGTTCGTTTTCCCGACAAGGATCGGCACCAAGTGATTCTGGAACCCGAGGGGCTGGATACCGAAGAGATCTATGCCAGCGGATTGGGAAACAGTCTGCCGTTGGAAGTGCAGGTTCAGGTGGTCAGGTCTGTGGAAGGACTGGAAGAGGCAGAGATCATGCGGCCGGCCTATGCCATTGAATATGACTATGTGGATCCGGTTCAACTGAAACCGACCCTGGAGACAAAAAAAATCACCGGTCTATACCTGGCAGGTCAAATCAACGGTACGTCAGGCTATGAGGAGGCAGCCGCCCAGGGTTTGTGGGCAGGTATCAACGCCGCATGTCGTATTCAAGGACGACCCGATTTTATCCTAAACCGATCCCAGGCCTACATGGCGGTAATGGTGGATGATCTCGTGACCCGAGGCACCAATGAACCTTACCGCATGTTCACCTCCCGTGCTGAATATCGGTTGATGCTTCGGGAGGATAATGCCGATTTGAGATTGATGGAGATAGGGCATGAACTCGGGTTGGTATCGGCCGATACGGCCCGGGATGCTGCCGAGCGCAAATTGCAAATCGCAGATGAGATCCAGCGCATACGGCGTACGGTGATCAAACCGCTGCCTGAGGTGAACGCTTTTCTGGCCGAAAAGAAGACCAACCCATTGACCCAGGGCGTTCACCTGGATCAACTGCTAAAACGCGCCGAAATGGGATATGATACGGTTGAGAAATTGGCTCCGCCCAAAGAATCTGTCGATCCCCGGGTGGCCCAACAGGCCGAGATCGAGATCAAATATGAAGGCTATATCAAGCGCCACCTGTCCGAGATAGAGCGGTTTAAGCATTTGGAGAAGATGAGGTTGCCGGACAATTTTGATTTTCAGCAAGTCCATGGTCTCTCAAATGAAGTTAAGGAAAAATTGTCGGCTGTGCGGCCGGTATCCTTGGGGCAGGCTTCCCGAATTTCCGGCATCACCCCTGCCGCCATATCCGTTTTGATGGTGGCTTTAAAAGCATCGGAGCAGGGCGCCAATGGCGGCAAGCGGTCTAAAGACAAATAAATTAGGTGTTTATAACCTAAAAGGGGTCGATCTCGTGTTGCCGCCGGGCCGATGTGTCGGTCTCACCGGACCTTCCGGCGCAGGCAAGACGCTTTTGCTGAGAGCCCTTGCCGATCTCGATCCTCACGAAGGCCAAATGTTTTTAGATGGCGTGGCCGCTGAAGAAGTCGAAGTCAATCTATGGCGGCGGCAAGTCGGATTGCTGCCGGCCGAGAGCGCCTGGTGGCATGACGTCGTTGGAGACCATTTTTCGAACATTGATGAACCCTCCTTAGCCGCGCTGGGATTTACACCCGAAGTGCTTGATTGGCAGATTGCCAAGCTGTCCAGCGGTGAGCGCCAGCGGCTTGCCTTGCTGAGGCTCTTGGTCCAAAGGCCCAAAGTGCTCCTTCTGGACGAGCCGACGGCCAATTTGGATGCCGAAAATACCCGTCGCACCGAAGCCCTCTTGATGGATTATGCAAGAGACCATCAGGCTGCAATATTGTGGGTCAGCCATGACCTGGCCCAATTGCGTCGCAACTGCAACACCATCTACACCATCAATGGAGGCCGTCTGTTGGCGGCAGCGGGAGAACCTTCCACGCCAGGATTGGAGGCCTGATGACGGTCGTCTCACTGACACCGCTGGATTTGACGTTGGCCGCCGGATGCATTGTTATCCTGGCGCTGCTTTCCATGCGTATGCGTCTGGGCATGACCCGCCAAATTATCATTGCGGCCTTGCGGACCACGGTACAGCTGCTCCTCATAGGCTTGGTGCTGAGAACCCTGTTTTCCCACGTCCATTTGGGGTGGATCGGGATAATGGCCGCCGTGATGCTGGTGGCTGCCGGGCGTGAGGTGATGGGGCGTCAGAAACGAAAATTCAAAGGGTTTTGGGGATTCGGCGTGGGCACACTGTCCATGTTTATTTCTTCCTTCACCCTTACGGTATTGGCCCTCAATGTGATCATTTCGGTGGAGCCCTGGTATCTCCCCCAATACGCCGTTCCGCTGCTGGGCATGATGTTGGGCAATACCATGAGCGGTATCGCCATCGGCCTGGACCGCTTAACCGCCACCGCTTGGGATAAGCGTACCGTGATCGAAGGGCGGCTCATGCTGGGCAGTACCTGGAGCCAGGCCATTAACGCGATTCGAAAGGATAGCATCCGCAGCGGGTTGATTCCCATCATCAATTCCATGATGGCGGCGGGGTTGGTGAGTTTGCCAGGGATGATGACCGGTCAGATTTTAGGGGGAAATCCCCCTATGGAAGCAGTTAAGTACCAGATACTTATCATGTTTCTCATCGCCGGGGGTACCGGCTTGGGGACCATCACAACGGTGTGATTGGGGTCACGCAGGCTCTTCGATGCCCGTCAGCGCTTAAGACTGGACCGCTTGCGGTCGTAGACGACCGCAAAAAGTTCAAGGTTCAGAGTTCAAAGTTCAAAGTTGAGTTCAGTCATAATATGTCGTAACATATTATAATTGTTTTAATACTTGATGCCGCCCAGGGTTGTGGGGCGATGTGTTTCAATGGGTCTTAGATCTTTGAACTATGAACCATGAACTGTGAACTGTGATCATTGAACTTTGAACCTTAAACTCTGAACCTTGAACTCTGGACTTTGAACTATAATCTCCCTTTCGCTTCTTGACAGGCTGCGGGCCACATATTATTTTCTGACGAATTTTAAATTGCTTTCGGATAGTTGTGGTACCTAAGGACCTAAGCTGCTAACTACTGAAGAGATGAGGCCAATATTCTATGTCAACAACCGACTACTACAAA
>JAAUYD010228655.1_pt1 | contig 13128 bp, 8 predicted proteins | sample 7278101 | NCBI WGS metagenome assembly JAAUYD01 (sample SAMN14350128, study PRJNA611818) | marine sediment metagenome | isolation source: surface marine sediment (0.6m) | place: French Polynesia: Moorea | collected 2018-08
CTTGGGTTCAGTCCGGATGCGGATGCTGGGCTGGCTCACCGTGGTGCACTGGTTATACAGCGGCACCGGGTTGTAGTCGCCGTAGGGATCACAGCTCACGTCGGATATCACCGACAGCTGCCGATCGCCCCCATCGTCCACCAGGTCTTCGGTCAGAAACGGCGGCAGTGGTCGATTGACCCGGACGCAGTTTACAAATACGTCATGCTCCAGTATCTCCCGGAACGGGCCACCCGGCGCGGTTTCAGCCAGGTCCCAGGGAGTGACGCTTAGGCTCATGATCTCGGCCAGCGCCCGGGCGCCGCTGCCCACGCGCCCGGCGGACCCGATGATCATGACTGTGGGCCACTGATCCTGGGGAATGCCGGTGCCGCGCATGGCCACGCCCAGATCCGCGACCATGGCGTCTTTGTTCCGCCAGGGCACCACCGCCTGGATGGGCGGATCCTGGGAGCGCTTCTGCCCACACCAGGTGAACATGGCCAGGGCGGCACCGCAAAAGCCCGCCCAGAAGCCAAAGGCTGCAACGCGCCGGCCGTTGTCGTCCACCAGGTATTCAAGGTCGAGCAGTTCACCGCCACCTCTCCTGAACCGACCCAGCACATCCTGCCAGCCGCGCTGTTCCTTGTAGACGTGGGCGAAGTAGATATGGCGGTGGACCAGCGCGCTGGCGTCGTCCGGCAGTTCCTTGAGGCCGAGAATGTAGGCGTCCCCGGGTGCCTCGGTCCAGCTGCCTTCCGCGGCCATGGTACAGCCCGCGTCCTGGTATTCCTGGTCTGCCAGGGCACTCTGTGGCGAATGCTCCACGGTAACGGAGAATCCGTCTTCGACCAGGGTGGCGGCGTCAGCCGGAACCAGGGCCCGTCGGGCTTCGCCGGGTTTGGACTCGGCTCGCAGCCATAGGTGAATGGGGTTGGACATGATCAGGGCTTCCTTGTCGGGGCTTCCGTGGCCTCGGAGCTCGTTTGCTGGCCCCGTTGGCCCATAGTCTACTCCGAGCGATGTTCCTTTGGCATCCGCGGGAGGCTAAAATCTTCCCATGTCTCGCCGTCGTCGCGCCTATCCGCTCCTGGTTGAGCTTTCCGTCGTCATGGTCGGTGTTCTCGCCGCCCTGGCCTTTGACGAATGGCGCGAGGAGCAGCAGCGGGAGGACCTGCTGGTCAACGTTCTCAACGGCCTGCTGGTGGAGACCCGCGGCAATCTCCAGGCGGCTGAGGACGTGGTCGAATATCACCGCAGGATGCGGGACGTCTTTGACGACTACGCGAATCGGCTGCGGGAGACCGGAAAATGGCAGTATCCCGAGGAAGCCACCGAGGGCATGCGCCTGGCGGAGCTGTCCGATGCGGCCTACCAGTCCGGCCTGATGACCGGGTTGCTGCCGCTTGTGCAGTACGACACCCTGGAGGCCATGAGCCGGGTCTACGGCCAGATAGACGCCTACTTTCGAAATAACGAGCGCTATGCCCTGGCGACCCTGCAAACGGATTTTCGCGACGGTTCTCGCTATCTCCGCATTCTGAACTTCCATTTTGGCGCCCTGGCCGACAGCGAGGCCACGCTGATCGAGGCGATCAAGGCGCTTGAGAGCCGGCTGGAACAGGAGATCCGCGAGCGAAGCTGAGTGGCCCGGGTGCTCGGTGCCCGGTGGACAGCTTCGCCTGGTACGGCTGTGGCGGGTGCGGTTGCGCCGGCGGGGTCACCCTAGTACCTTGCTTCGGCCGGTCTACCAAGGACTCTACTCGTGACCAAAGCAAAGTGTCTGCCCCTGCTTCTGCTGCCTGTGGCCGCTGCATGGGCCCAGCCTCATGCGACAGCCGGCGTGCTGCACGATCCCCGGGAAATTCACCTGGCGGATGTGCGGCAGCTGACCGGCGGCGGCGAAAACGCCGAGGCTTACTGGTCACCGGACGGCAGCAAGCTGGTATTCCAGTCCACCCACGGCGAGTATCAGTGCGACCAGATTTTTGCCCTGGACGTGGCAGATCCGCAGCGGCGTTCCCTGGTGTCCACCGGGACCGGACGCACCACCTGCGGCTACTACACGGCGGACGGCGAGCGCATCATCTTCTCGTCTACCCACGCTGCCAGCAAAGCCTGTCCGCCGGTGCCCGACTTCTCGCAGGGTTATGTCTGGCCCATCTACGACAGCTACCAGATCTACAGCGCCAATCCTGACGGCAGCGATCTGCGGGCCCTGACCGACACGCCTCACTATGACGCTGAAGCAACGGTCTGCTCCCGGGATGGATCCATCATCTTCACCTCGACCCGCGATGGCGACCTGGACCTGTACCGGATGGACAAGGACGGCGGCAGCGTCCAGCGCCTGACCGACACTCCGGGCTACGACGGCGGCGCGTTTTTCTCTCCGGACTGCAGCCGGATCGTCTGGCGCGCGTCCCGCCCGACGGGCCAGGCCCTGGAAGACTACCAGGCGCTGCTGGCCCAAGGCATGATCCGGCCGGGCGAACTGGAGATATACGTTGCCAACGCTGACGGCAGCGATCCGCGCCAGGTGACCTACCTGGGGGGTGCCAATTTCGCCCCGTTCTTTTTCCCCAGCGGCGACCGCATCATTTTTTCCAGCAACCACCACGACGAGCGGGGACGTGAATTTGACCTGTTCGCGGTCAACGTGGACGGCACGGGGCTGGAGCAAATCACCTTTACCGCCGGTTTCGACGGATTCCCCATGTTCTCTCCGGACGGCGTCTACCTGGCTTTCGGGTCCAATCGCAACCAGGGCAAACCGGGCGAAACCGACGTCTACGTAGCACGCTGGGTCAATGGGCAGGGCGCGCTGCTTGAACGCGCACCGGATCGCTACCTGGCGGACGTTGCCTGGCTGGCCGACGATGCCCGCGGCGGCCGGGGGCTGGGGACACCGGAAATCGACCAGGCGGCGGACTGGCTGGAGCAGCAGTTCCAGGAGATCGGGCTGGAGCCAGCGGCGGGTGACGGCAGCTTCCGCCACACCTTTGAGGCACTGGCCGACATCGAACAGGCGCCTGGGTCAGCGGTGCGCATTGGCGATGTGACCCTGGGCAAGGAGGAATTCATGATTCCCGGGTATTCGCTCAGCGCCGGGGCTTCCGGTCCGGTGATATTCGCCGAGTGGGGGATCGACTCGTCGGAACACGGCATCGAGAACTACCAGGGTCTGGAGGTCGAGGGCAAGCTCGTGCTGGTACGCCGGTTCACCCCGGACGACGCGGATTTGGACGATGCGGCGCGCCGCCGTCTCGGCGATATCCGATACAAGGCGTTCAAGGCCCGGGAGCATGGTGCCCTGGGCCTGCTGGTAGCGGACCTGCCCGTCGACCAGCAGCAGGACGAGGCGCCGTTGCCCAGTCTCAAGGTGGATACCCGGGGTGACGCGGGTATTCCGGTGGCGGTGATAAGACGCGCCCATGCCCAGCGTTTGCTGGATCAGCCATTGACCGCGATGGTGACGGCGGAACTGAAGGAAATCAGGGTCCCGGCACAGAACATCGTCGGGCGGATCAGTCCGGACCAGCGCAAGGCCGGGGCCGTGGTCATTGGTGCCCATTACGACCACCTGGGAATGGGTGGGAGCGAATCCCTGGCACCGGATGCCAGGGAGCCCCATAACGGCGCCGATGACAACGCATCGGGCACCGCGGCCCTGCTGGAGGCGGCCAGGGTACTGGCCGGGCGCCGGGACCAGCTCCAGCGCGACGTGCTGTTCGTGGCTTTCAGCGGTGAGGAATCCGGCCTGCTGGGCTCCACCGCCATGACCCGTTCGCCGCTGCCGGGCATGGCGCCGGCGGGTATGGTGGCCATGCTCAACATGGATATGGTGGGGCGGCTGCGCGGCAATCGGCTATCGATCCTGGGCAGTGATTCGGCGGAAGAGTGGGAGTCCATCGTCCAGCCGCTGTGTGAGGCCCTGGACATGGGCTGCCAGATGGGCGGTGACGGCTACGGCCCGTCTGACCAGACGCCTTTTTATGCCTCCGGTGTGCCGGTGCTGCACCTGTTCACCGGCGCCCACGATGATTACCACAAGCCCAGCGACGACTGGCCGCTGATCAATGCCGCGGGCGGCACCAGAATCGCCTGGCTGGCGGCGGACATCGCCGCGGAGCTGACCGGCAGGGACGGTCTCACCTACCGCGAATCCGAAGCGCCTGCGCCGGCGGGCGACGTGCGCGGTTACGGCGCCTCCCTGGGCACCATTCCTGACTACACCGGAGCCCCCGACGGCAAACTGGGCATGCTGCTGGCCGGGGTTCGTGCCGGCGGGCCCGCGGCCGACGCGGGTCTGCAGCGCGGCGACCGCATCGTGGAACTGGCGGGGAGGGAAGTCCGGGACATCTACGACCTGATGTACATTCTGCGCGAGGCCAGGCCGGGTCAGGAAAGCACAGTGGTCTATGAACGAGACGATCAGCGCCAGGAAGCAGCCGTCGTTTTTGGCACCAGTTCCCGCTTCAACTGAAAGGTCACCTACAGGCAAAACTTGATTCCTAGGCGTATGCCCCGATGTCTCAAGGGTGCCTGCCTGCCATAATGGGGACTTACCCCACTTGGATGGAGTAGAACCGCAATGGATGACACCGCCGGACCCGTACGCAAGAACAACTGGGTCAACATCACGTTTTTTACCATCACCACCCTGGGCGGCCTCATCGGCGCGCCGATCTATGTCGCCTACAACGGCATCGCCACCGCCGAGATCCTGCTGTTCCTGTTCTACTTTGTCGCCACCGGCATGGGGATCACCGTGGGCTATCACCGGTTGTTTGCCCACGCGACTTTCAAGACCAACCCGGTTATCCGCTTCCTGCTGCTGTTTTTCGGGTCCGCCGCCTTTGAGCAGTCCGCCATGGAGTGGTCGGCCCAGCACCGGGACCATCACCGTTTCGTGGACACCGACCGCGACCCCTACAGCATCAGGAAGGGCTTTTTCTACGCCCACATGGGCTGGCTGGTGTTCTGGAAACACAAGACCAACTACGACAACGTGAAAGAGCTGGCCCGTGATCCCATGCTGCGTCACCAGGACCGCTATTACGTGGTGTGGGCCACCGTGGCGGGCATCATCACGCCGGCCGTCATCGGCGCCCTGACGGGTCACCTGCTGGGTGCCCTGCTGATTGCTGTCTGCCTGCGCCTGACCCTGGTTTACCACGTGACGTTTTTCATCAACTCGGTATGCCACAGCTTCGGCAAGGCCACCTACGACATTGACGCCACCGCGAAGGATAACTGGTTCATCGCGTTTTTTACCTTTGGTGAGGGCTACCACAACTTCCATCACCGCTTCGCCGCGGACTACCGCAATGGCGTGCGCTGGTACCAGTTCGACCCCAGCAAATGGATGATTGCCCTGTTAAGCAGGCTGGGGCTGGCCTGGGACCTGCGTCGTGTTTCCAACTTCCGCATCATGGCGGCGCGGCTGGCCGGTGAGCAGAACCGCGTGAGCGCCTGGCTGGACCAGCAGAGCGGGCCGTCCCTGGAAAGCCTGCGCAACCGCATGGCCAGCCAGTACGACGTCCTGCGGGAAAGCCTGCAGCAGTGGGAGCAGGCGGCCAAGGAATACCGCAAGGTGGTGTCCCGCCAGGTGGCGGACTATTCCGATGAGCTGCGCCGCTCGGCGCGGCAGAAAATGGCGGAAGCCCGCCGGCAGTTCAAGCAGACCCGGGCCGGCTGGAACGCCCTGCTGGCGGAATGCGCGCCCGCCTGACGCGATTCGCGGCGCTGCTGCTGGCACTGACGCTGGCAGCCTGCGCTGCCCAGCACCAGCACGAAGCCGCCACCACGCCAGTGCTGGTGCAGGCCGACGGCAGCTATCCCCGCCAGCCGCTGGAGAAGGACAGCGTGGTGGTGAAAGTGGTCCAGCACGGGGTAAAAAACCTGCAGGACTTCGACACTGTCGCCGAGGGCCTGGAAGTCAATCTGGGCCGCATGGTGGAATTTGCCCGCCGCGCCTGCAGCGAGGGTGCGAAGCCCGACTTCATCCTGTTCAACGAGTTTCCATTGACCGGATACTCTTCCGGCAGCCGTGATGAAAAGCTGCGATTCACCATCGAAATCCCCGGTCCCGAGACGGACCGGCTGGGCGAGATCGCCCGGGAGTGCGACAGCTATATCATCTTCGGCAGCTACGCCCGGGACGCCGACTGGCCCGGTCATATCCTCAGCATCAATGCGGTGATCGACCGGTCCGGGAGGGTGGCCAAAAAGTACTGGAAAACCCGCAACGTCAAGCGCCTCAATGCCGACGGCGAGATTCCGACCACCACCATCGAGGGGGTGCGCGACCGGTACCGGGAAATGTACGGCGTCGAAGAGGAATTTCCGGTACTGCAGACCGAGTTTGGCAATATCGCGGTCAGCACCGTCCAGTTGGATCCTTTTGTGTTTGCGGCCTACGCCATGCGCGGCGTGGAGATCATGTTCCGAACCTCCACCCTGTTCTCGACCTCGGACGTCCGCGCCACGGCGTTTTTCAATCGCTTCTACTCGGCCATGTCCAATATCACCTTTCCGCCGGGAGAGTATGCCCGGTACGGCGGCGGATCACTGATCGTGGGGCCCCGGGGGCAGATCCTGGCCCAGGACGAAACCAACAACGAAAGCGTGATCGAGGCCGAGATCCCCATTGCTGAATTCCGCGAGGGCCGCACCATCCCCCGCTTTCCCCTGGAGGTGGTGGCGCCGGTGTTCGAGCAGTACCAGCAGGAGGTGCCTATGAATCACCTGGACCTGCCTGCGAACCAGCTGCCCCAGACCCGGCCGGCCATGAAGCAACTGCTGGACGACAGCAGCCGCTGGCTGAACGCTCAGGACGGCGACAACTGATCGTCGGGGCTGCGGTCCAGCTCCTCCGCCTGCTTCACCACCTGCTTTACCATGGCTCTGAACAGGATGCCGTGAGCCGGCACCAGCACATACCAGTAAAGCAGGCCCCACACCCCGGCGGGGTGCCAGTAAGCCGTAATCGACAGTCGACAGCCGTCCTCGTCGGGGTCGATGACAAATTCCAGGACCCCGGCACCGGGGACCTTCATGCCCAGCTGCAGGGTCAGGCAGCGCCCGGGTTCCAGGGCGGTCACGGTCCAGGAGTCCACCCGGTCGCCCAGGCGCAGCTCGGTGGGATGGCGCCGGCCGTAGGACAGTCCCGGCCCTCCCACCAGCCAGTCGAGCACCTCGCGGATGCGCCACAGCCAGTCGTAGGCGAAGTAGCGATTGCGGCCGCCGATGCCGGTGATGACCTGCCACAGTGCCTGTTCGGAAGCCGCAGTCCGGGCTGATGCGCCGGCGCGCTTGGCGTAAAACGCGTGTTCACGTCGATGGTCCCGCATGGCGAAGGCGCCTTCGGTCCAGCGGGACAGGAGCTGGTGGTCCTGTTCGGCGGCAAATGCGGCCTCCACCGATTGACGAAAATCCATCAGCGGCCCGGGGATCAGGTCCTGCAGGGGTTTGCTGTCGGCGCTGAAGTCGTGTTTCAGGCCTTCGATCAGCGCCCGGGCGATGGGCGTCGGCACCGAGGTTACCAGGCGCAGCCAGTAGGAAGACAGCTTGGGGGTCAGCACCGGCACCGGGATGATCCAGGGCGGCCTGCGACCGGATACGTCCGCCATGACCCGCATCATGTCCTCGTAGGTGAGATTGTCCGGCCCCGCGGCGTCATAGGTCCCACCCCGGGCCTCGCCGATTCCCGGTATCTCAACCAGGTAATTCAGCAGATCGTCCAGGGCCACGGGTGGTGACTTGGCCCTGACCCAGCGCGGGGTCAGCATGACGGGCAGGTGGAACACCAGATCCCGCATCACTTCGAATGCGGCGGACCCCGGCCCGACGATGATCCCGGCTCTGATCTCGGTGACCGGCACGGCACCCTGGCGCAGGACCTCGCCGGTCTGCTTGCGGCTGACGATGTGCTCCGAGTCGGCATCGTCGGGCACCAGTCCGCCCAGGTAGATGATCTGCTCAACCCCGGCCTCGGCGGCGGCCTCGGCGAAATTCCGGGCCGCTTCCAGGTCGATGGATCCGAAGTTGCGGCCGGCCGCCATGGAGTGCACCAGATAGTAGGCGACGTCGCAGTCCGCCAGAACAGGCCCAAGGCTGTCGGGCCGGGTGGCGTCGGCAGCGCGAATGTCCACGCCCTCCCATTGACGGGCCTGCAACACCTCGGGCTTGCGGCAGACGGCGCGGACATCCCGGCCCGCCTGGGCCAGCCGGGGTACCAGGTGAGTGCCAATATAGCCGCTGGCCCCGAACACCACGGTGGCCCTGGAAGTCGTCATGCCGGGAGGCCGTCGAAATTGAGTTCTGATTTTCGCCGAACCCAGGTGAGAATTGAGTACACTGTCAGCTCCTTCCGGGGCTGAGAAAGGTCTTGTCCATGCACGTAGAAGTGACACATCCCTGTGTTCAACACAAGCTCGCGCTGATCCGCGACGAGGAAACCGGCCACAAGAAGTTTCGGGAGCTGGCCACCGAAATCACCATGTTCGTTTGCTACGAGGCACTCAAAGGGGTCCAGCTGAAGGAGGTCCAGGTGCAGACCCCGGTTGGCCCGGCCTCCTGCCGCAAGATCGCCAGCGACCTGGTGGTGATCCCCATCCTGCGCGCCGGTGTCGGCATGATGGACGGGATCCTGGACCTGATCCCCACCGCCCGGGTGGGATTTGTCGGCCTGTACCGTGATGAAGAAACCAAGATTCCGGTGGAGTATTACCAGAAGCTGCCGGTGGAATCCGAAAATGCGCTCTATATCGTGGTGGACCCGATGCTGGCCACGGGTGGGTCCATGGTGGCGACCCTGGACATGCTCAAGCAAAAGGGCGTGGACAACATCGTGGTGGTGTGTATTGTGGCTGCGCCCGAAGGCCTGCAGGCGGTGGAGCAGGCCCATCCTGATGTCAGCGTGTACACCGCCGCCGTGGACAGCCACCTGAACGATCATAAGTACATCGTTCCCGGCCTGGGTGATGCCGGTGATCGCCTGTTTGGAACCCGCTGAAACGTCGCCATGAACCTGTCGGCTGAGAAGCTGGCTGAGCTGCCGGTGGACTCGGATGGATTCCGCCAGCGCGGCATGGATATGACCCGCATCGAGACCTTCACCGACGCGGCATTCGCCTTTGCGCTGACCCTGCTGGTGATTTCCTTCGACGAGGTGCCGCGCAGCATCGACGATCTGATTGCAGCGCTGAAGAATGTGCCGGCGTTTGCCGCCAGCTTTGCCCAGATCTGCATGTTCTGGTATGCCCATCACGCCTGGAGCCGGCGCTATGGGCTGGATGACCTGCCCACGGTGCTGCTCAGCCTGCTGTTCGTGTTTGTGACCCTGGTCTACGTGTTTCCACTGCGGCTGGTGTTTTCGGCCCTGTTTGCCTGGATCACCGGCGGCTGGCTGCCGTTTGAGATGACCGAATTCACCACCGACGTGATCGGGGACATTTTCGTGGTCTACGGTGTCGGCTTCGTCGCCATGTCCGCCGTGCTGATCCTGTTGTACACCCATGCGCTGCGCCGGTCCGACCAGCTGATGCTGGACCCCAGGGAACGATTCACCACGGTCAGCGAAATCCAGGCCTGGCTGATCGTGGCCGGCGTGGGGTTGACGTCGACAATTGTTGCGCTGCTGCCCATCGGCCATCTTCGCCCCGTGGCCGGCATGGTCTATGCCTTGCTATCCATCATCATGCCACTTTTCGCTACCGTCAAAGCGCGCCAGGCCAGGAGGCTGCTGCAGGACGCGTGAAAGTTCTTGAACCTTCTCCACCTGTTTTAATCGAAGCATTAGAATACCGGTCATGAGTGTCCCGGAGGCATTGGATGAGCCTGTTTAAAGACCTGATCGAGCGTCGGGTCCTGTACATCGCCGGCATCTATCTCGGCATCATTTTCGCTGCTTTTGAGTTCACCGGCATTGCCGTGGAACGCTACGGGTTTTCCGATCAGCTGGTGGACCTGGTGCTGGCCGGCATGCTGGCCATGCTGCCGACGGTGATCCTGCTGGCCTGGTTTCATGGGAAACCCGGAAAGGACCAGTGGGGCCGGGTGGAAAAGGTGGGCGTCCCCCTCAACGTGGTCGGCACCGTTGCATTGCTGCTGTGGCTGGCGCCGGGCCAGAAGGTCGAGGCCATATCCGAGACCCGCACGGTGCTGGATGAGAGCGGCCAGGAGTTTACCCTGGAGGTGGCCAGGGCAGACCTGGTCCAGCAACTGGCGGTGTTCTTCCTGGAGCCCCAGGGGTTTGCCACTGAAAATCCCTGGGAGGCCTACGCAGCCTCACTGTTGATATCCGAAGCGGCCGACAAGGATCCGCTGATTAACACCTACATTCCTTACCGGTCCTTCCGCCGCGGACTGATCTGGAAGCTGCGCAGGGCGGGGTATGACTCCGGACTGGGTGCACCGGTATCCCTGCTGCAGGAGCTGGCCGAATTGCAGTACCAGGACCACTTCGTGGCCGGATCCATCAGCCCCGCTGGTGGCGGTTACAGCGTGAACATGGAACTCTATCAAACCCGGCCTCTGAAAAAGCTGGCGGACTATGAGTTCACGGGATCTGATCTTTACCGGGTAGCCGAACAGGCTTCACTGGCCATCAAGAACGAGATGAACAAGGACCACCCGGTGGGCAGGGTCAGCGAGACCTCCCCGGTGGAAGACCTGTTTACCGACGATATCCAGGCGCTGGAACTCTACGTCCGCGGACTGAACGCCAGGATGCTGGATAACGACGACGACCAGGCCGTGGAGTGGTTCCACCGCGCCGTGGAAGTGGACCCGAATTTTGCCATGGCCTACCAGGCGTTGACCGATGTGTATGACGCCCGGGGAGATTTTGCCCGGGCGCTGGAATACCTGAAGGAGGTCAACCGCCTGTCCCATCGGTTTTCGGACGTGCAGCGAATCCTCGACCGTGGACGCGGTTACCGTTTTCGAAACCAGAATGACAAGGCGCGCCAGGTTTACCAGATGTGGACCGAGCTCGAGCCGGAAAACTACCAGGCATGGCAGACTCTCGGCTCCGCTTACTTCTGGTCCGGAAACATGACCGGCCAGGCCATCGAAGCCTACGAAAAATCGCTGGAGCTGATGCCGAACCAGGATTGGATCCTGTCCCAGCTGGCTGGGCTGTACAAAGTGGAAGGGCGCATGGACGACGCCATAAGCATGCTTCAGCGTCAGCACGAGCTGCGCCCATCCAGTTACCAGCCGCTGATTGCCCTGGGTGATATCGAGACCCAGCGGGGCAACCTGGAGCAGGCGGCGGAATATTTTCAGCAAGGCGCCGTGGCCCAGACCGACATGGTAACGCCCATCCTGAGGCTGGCCGACAACCAGGCCAGCCGCGGCAACCTGGACGAGGCCTTTGCCCACCTGGACGACGCGGACTTCGTGGCCCAGGCGCCGCGTCAGCAATCGGCCGTGGTGGGTGAAAGGTCCGGGCTGCGGATGATGATGGGCCAACCGCGCGCGGCCCTGAGATTGTTCAAACAGCGGCTTGCCCTGGAGGCCGTGGAACGCTCCAGCCTGGACCTGACCATGATGCACATGCAGGCTATGGCGCTGTACGCGATGGCAGGAGAGATAGAGGAAGCGGAATCGGTACTTGCATCCATCGGAGACATGTTTCGTCCCCCGTTTGATTTCGTTCCCAGCATCGGCTGGATGATGCTGGATATATACCGGGAACGTTATGACAGTGCGCTGGAGCACAACCAGCGTTTGTTGAAAGGAATGACCACTACCGGCCGCGATGACCTGGTGTTTATCACCGAATTCACCGAGGGTGTGATCATGCGCGAACGGGGAGACATCGACGGCGCGCTGGCCAAGCTGAAAAATTCCCAGGTCCTGCATGACGTATCGATCCAGCAGCTGGAGGAGGAAGGCATTCAATTCCGCAACGCCATCGCCGTGGAGCTGGCCAGAACCCAGGTACTGGCAGGCCTGCCCGATGATGCGCTCCAAACTCTGGAAAACATGCTGGCCTCATGGCCGTACAATCCCGATGCCAACCTGGAGGCAGCTCGCGCCTATCTGGCCCTGGACGACATCGAAGCCGCTCGTGGTGCGCTGAATCGGGCCATGACCCTGTGGTCCGAGGCAGAACCCGACTATCGGCCGGCAATGCAGGCTCGCGAGCTGGCAGACCAGCTGAATTGAGCGCGCTGCCCGGTTGAATGGGCGCTTTTCCTGCAGCAGTCCCCGAGACAGCGGTATCATCGGGGCGAGCTGCCGGAGACACCGCCATGATTCGCCCCACGCTGTTTGTGACATCCATCCTTCTGGCCCCTGGCCTGTTACCTGCCGCGGAGCAGGAAAGCCTTCAAAACCAGGTGAAGGAATTGCGCCAGGAGGTCCAGGATCTTCGTCATACCCATGACCGGCTGCGGAAAGGCATCGATGACCTGCTGATGATCCAGCGCCTGGGCGACGTGGCCTACGTGGACAAGGTTTACCTGACCGGTCCGCCCAGGGCGGACCGCAAGGACCAGAACACAACCGCCCAGGGCTACGGCAACCCATATCGCTTTCAGGCTTATGTTTTCGTTCCCCTGGACCTGGACCCGTCCCGCCGGTACCCCCTGATCGTCTTTCCCCACGGTGGCGTGCACAGCAACTTCAATACCTATTACACCCACATCCTGCGGGAGCTGATGGCCCAGCAGTACGTGGTGATCGCTGCGGAGTATCGCGGCAGCACGGGGTACGGAAAACGCTTCTATGAAGCCATTGATTACGGTGGGCTGGAAGTCGAGGACGTTTACGCCAGCCGGAACTACGCGGTGGAAAACTACGAAATGGTGGACGAGGACCGGGTCGGCATCATTGGCTGGAGCCACGGTGGCCTGATTACGCTGTTCAATATCTTCAACCATCCCAAGGACTACCAGGTGGCTTTTGCCGGCGTCCCGGTCAGCGACCTGGTGGCCCGCATGGGCTACAAGACCCAGGGTTACCGGGATCTTTACTCGGCCGATTACCACATCGGCAAAACCGCCTACGAAGACGTGGAGGAGTACAAGCGGCGCTCTCCTGCCTGGCACGCGGAGAAGCTGCAGACCCCGCTGCTGATCCACGGCAATACCAACGACGGGGACGTCAACGTGCTGGAGGTTGAGCACCTGATCA
>JAAUYD010059583.1_pt1 | contig 13127 bp, 12 predicted proteins | sample 7278101 | NCBI WGS metagenome assembly JAAUYD01 (sample SAMN14350128, study PRJNA611818) | marine sediment metagenome | isolation source: surface marine sediment (0.6m) | place: French Polynesia: Moorea | collected 2018-08
AATAAGATCATCCGGTCAAACATCTTCAAATTCGGTGTCCTCTGTTATAACAACTGGTTGCGTTTCCAATATGAATTCGAAATCGGAAATAATCTCTGTAACGAAACCTTCGATTTCAATTTGATCCGGTGCCCAGAATTCAACTTCGTAGGCAACCAGTACCCCATTAACCAGTGCGCCTTCTGCTTCCAACTTTACGCCCGGTTCGATATTTGCTAATTCGCCATCAACTATTTCGGCACCTTCTTCAACCACCACAGCCTGGTCACCAAGCGTGAACGACTGGCTAGAATCCAACCGGGTGACAAAACCGATCACTTCGATTTCTTCTGCATTTTCGGTTTCCAGGTCTGTTTCAGGTTGAATGGTATCGGCGATGAGGATTCCACCAGGCCTATCCAACATTCCTTCGGCTTCAATTTGCAGCCCTTCGGTGGGAACGCCTTGGGGAAGGCTGTTCATTTCAGCCAAGGCGTAATCAACCGTTAGATCATTGATATTGAATATCTGATTGATGGTGTCCAGGTTTCTCACAAAGCCGCTGACTTCAACGCGTATTTCAGGTTCAAACGCGCCCGTTTTTTCAACAAACGTGGCCCAAATAGTGCCGCGGTCATCGAACAGGCCGCTTATTTCCACCAGATCATTGGATGAAAGGCTATCGATTCCCGTTCCTTTGAATTGCGTTAGTGAATTGACCACCACGGTCTGGCCCATGACGACGATCTCCCTTGTGGTGCCATCGACCACGCGAATATATTCAACCGGCCCCTCGACATTGTTGTTGTAGGTGATACGCTGGGCAATCGCGGTGTTAAAATCGGTTTTCCCCGGCCCTTCAACCGTCACGATTTGGCCGATGTTGAGATTTGAGAAAACAACCGCATCTCCGGAACCGCGTTCTTCGCCATTCACAATTAGGCTGGCATTGCTAGTATCAAATCGAGTGCCATTAACAACAATACTTCCAAAGGAGGTGACTGCACCCGTACTGATGATACCGCTACCACCAATACCGCCGCCAGCGCTTAAATCACTGCTCCCTCCACCCCCACAGGCGATAGGGAGAAGGACAGACATCAGTAAGAGCATCAGGATATTTATGCGCGGGGATTTCATGTTAGCTATCCTCTTGTTCGTAAGGTTCTTCAAAATAGTAAATTCCTAAGCCGGCGCGATTGCGACCAGTGCCTTTCACGGTTGGGGTCACATCGCGGTCATGCTGCGCGAGGATTTTATCAAGGGTTTCCAACAAAGACTGGGCTTTATCAGCCGCCAGTTCTCTGAAAATCGCCAAGATTTCATTGGGAAGATTGTCATAAGCCACTTTGCGCTGGAAGAAGGGGCCGCTTTGATCCGGATTTAAATTATGATCAATGGTGGCAATCAGGTGGGCAACGTCTGAACCCAGAATATGAAGTTTTCCCGCCTCGCTTCTCTGTGGAATGTAGGCCTGGGTCAACAAAGACAAAGTGTTGTCTTTGTTCTGCTTGACAGCACCGATGTGCATTAGCTCATCCAGAACCGCCCGCGCAGGAATATCGCCGCTGTATCGGCGGACCAGTTCGTAGAAACTGATTTCGGAACCTTCGATTGGCAAAGGCGCCGGATCACCGCTGGCATCTTGAAAACGTTTTTCCCGCCGCCAGGCCGCAATGACCCGGGCTGCTCGATTATATTTTTCGGCACTGGAGTTATCATCCGGTCGTGACAAGTTGCGTACCCGGGAAACCTCTTTGCGTGACAAACCCGTCACCACCGATATCCTTGAAATAGACTGTTTGCGCCCCTTGATAGAGAACTCATCGTTGGCCACATCCACGTAGACCCATTTGGCAAGATCTTCAAATGTCTTATATGAGACGCCGTTTCGCAGCAATATGCGTATCAACGGGCGAAGCAATCGAATGGTGGCGGCTGATAGACGTTTGAGATGTTTGGTGGTCATTGGTTTACTGGCGATGGTCTCATTAAAAATAGTGTTATTGGCATATTTGGGAAAATATTCCCAAATATACAAAATGTCAAGATAATTTTTATGAAATTCCGTGTTTTCTATTTCTTCGCTTTCCAACTGTTAACGATATGCCTGAAAAAAATGAGGGATTTTCCGGTGGGCTAAGGATTACCTTGCATGTGAAGAAATGGTCGTATATCAGAAAAACCCGGGACAGATCTTATTTGATTCGTATATAAGGCCCGTCTTCGCGCCGACTTACCTTTCCGATGATGGCCGCCTCGCGAACCCCGCCGGTATGCAGTTCATCCAAAAGTGTCGCTGCATCTTTCTCGGGAACGGTTATCATAAGCCCGCCACTGGTTTGGGGGTCGAAAATAATTTCCTGTTCCCAGTCCGGTTGTTTTTTTGTGAATATAAGATAGTCACCTGTCATACGACGATTGAAAGCGTTGGAACCGGTGCGCATCCCCTTTTGGTACATGGCGATGCTTTCCTCCATTTTTGGCACGGCTGCAAGGTCGATGGTTAGCAAGACCCCGGATCCACGGGCGATTTCGAACGCATGCCCAGCCAATCCAAATCCGGTCACATCCGTGGCGGAATGAATGGTGAATTTTCTAAAGATATCGGCAGCGGTGGCATTCAGGTTGGTAACGTGAGACAGGCAGGCGTCAAGGGCCGCTTTGGACACCCAATTTTTAAGGTTGGCATTAAACAGAACACCACTTCCGACGGGTTTGGTAAGAATCAACAGGTCACCCGGTTGCGCGCCGATGTTAGACCAATACTTTTGGGGGTGCACCAAACCGGTGACGGCCAGCCCAAATTTCGGTTCATCATCTTCGATCGAATGGCCTCCGGCCAGCACCGCTCCGGCTTCGGTAATTTTATCCAGGGCGCCGGCGATGATGTCGTTTAAAATATGGGAAGCTAGTTTTTTGGAAGGAAAACTGACCAGATTAAGGCAGGTGACGGGCTTCCCACCCATTGCATAAACATCGCTCAATGCATTGGCGGCAGCCACCTGCCCAAAAATATATCCGTCATCGACTGGCGGCGTGATGAAATCAGCAGTCGTGATGATGGCAAGGTCGTCCGACAACCGGTAAATTCCGGCGTCATCGGACGTATCGAAACCTACCAATAAGTTGGGGTCTTCCTTTTTTGGAAGTTTTTTTAGCACATTATCGAGCCCGACCGGGTCGAGTTTTGCCGCTCAACCGCATGTTTTTGATAGGCTGAGAAGCGTTGGCTTTTTAAAAAGATTCAATTGGACCATTTTTTATTTACCTGTTGGGGCGCAAGGCCGGCGTTAAAACCAAATGATGATCCGCCTTTTATAATTCAAATCAATCGCGATTGTAAAATGATAATACGTTTCACTGATATGTAAAATGTGAAGTAAACTACATAAAAATGGATAATTATATCTATATATACTATTTTTCTATTCAACCCTTAAATGTGCCTGAAAACTTATAACATTAAGAAATAAATGGAAAAATGAATTTTTTTCTTTTTTTTCCAGTTCGGTCTAATTATTGCAGCTGTGATCGTGGGGGTTTTTTGAAACTTTGTTAATACCTGAAATCAATGGTGATGGAAAAAATGACTGAAACTTCAGCTAGTCCTGATCGCATCTCTTCCAAGGGAGGTAGACGATCGGGTATTGATCGGCGTGAATTTTCATTTACCGTCCACGTGCCCGAGCGGCGAAGTGGTCGGGATCGCCGTAAAAAAGATGACCGCAGACAGAAATCTCGAACATTTAAAGATTTCGACCCCGATACGAACGATCCAGCCCCTTCTACAACACCTTATTAGGTTCATTTCAAACCGGCTTGGTTCAAGGATCGTTTTAAGCGTTCATAAACCGCCGGATCTTTGTAGGGTAATTTTCTTTTACTGTTTTCCAATGATATATCCGGCACAATTCTCACCACCTCGGCGATTTCGGCCTTTGCTTTTTCGATATCACCTAAGCCGGCATAGCTGGCGGCGGCATAGATATGGCTGGGCCAAAAATTTGGGTTGCGATTGATTACCCTTTTAAGGGCTGCTAAAGACTTAGAATACTGACCGGATAAATAATATGACGTGCCCAAGCCATGATAGTACCATACAGGAGGAATGGGGTTTAGTCGGATGGCCTTTTCATACATTGCAATTGCCCGTTTCGGGAAACCGGCAAAGTGCAGCGATTCGCCTAATCCGGCAATACTGTCGGCATCATTGGGATTTAGCGCAATATTTTTTTTAAGTATCTCTATGGCCCGATCGTGTTGTTTTTGCCAAAGATAATATTTTGCCCTGAGGTTATGAGCGGTTGAAAGTGATGGATCAAGATTAAGCGCTCTTTCGGCTAGTTCCAAAGCACGGTCCAATTGCATGGGGTCCGAGTGCCATTCAAATACCCATGCCATCCAATAAGTCCAGCCCATCCAGGCATGAGCGGCCGCATATTGGGGGTCCAGGTCGATGGCTTTCTGGAACATTCGTTGCGCTTCGGCATTGTTTTTTTCGGTAATTCGAGAAATCAGATCGGCCCCTCGAAGGGTGTAATCGTAAGCTTCGATGTTCTTGGTCTGTTTACGGTTCAACCGTTTTTTCTCATCTGTGGTTAAATTCACCACCATAGCGGCCACAATCTTTTGGGTGACTTCATCCTGTACAGCGAAGATATCTTCAAGCCCGCGGTCATAACGCTCCGCCCAAATATGCCCACCGGTGTGAGCATCGATAAGTTGCGCATTGATGCGTACGCGAGAGCCCAGCTTGCGTACGCTGCCCTCTAAAACATAGCGTACGCCCAATTCCTTGCTGATCTGTTCGATTTTAAGCGATTTGCCTTTGTAACTGAAAACCGAATTGCGGGCGATAACCAAGAGTCCCGATATTTTGGACAAATCGGTGATTAGATCTTCGGTCATGCCATCGCTGAAGTATTCCTGGGAGCGATCCTCGCTTAAGTTTAAAAACGGTAACACGGCAATTGAGGGTTTTGGGGCGGGGTCATGTTTTATTATTTCCGGTAAGCCCGCTTTACGAAGGTTCACTAAAATCCGCTCCAAATGTTCGGGATTTTTGAAAAAATATATATGCCTGAAACTCTCTATGGTAAATTCGGGTTCCTCTTTTAATATTTCATCAGCGTAGTATCTGGCTTGCTTGATATTTCCCAGCTGCATAGACACATCTGTCAATCCGACAAGCCCCAAAAGGGGGTTGCCCCGATCTTCCCGAGAACGCTCTAATGTCTGTTGAAAAGTGGCCAGTGCCTTTTTATACCGCCCTGCCTGGCGATAAGACTGAGCCAAGAAAGCAATTTGCCAATCTTCGCAGTAGGGTGCCAGTCGAATGGATCGTTCGGACAGAGTAATGGCCCGTTCAAAATTACCGGTCAAAAGCATGACCATTCCCATCAGGGCATGGCTAAGGGAGTTGTTGGGGCCAAGCTTCAATGCTTTTTCGCCTTCAGCAATGGCTTGATCGTATTGTCGTTGAATTAAATGGATGGCGCTCCATAGTGAGTGAATATCGGCCTGATCCTGTTTTAACCGCGCAGAGGTTTCGGTGGCGCGGGAGGCCTTGTCGATCGATGCGCCTGGTGTGCTGACATATCCCATCCAAATATCGATCACGTGGGTCCACGCCAGCATGGTCCAGGCAAGGGCATATTCGGCATCGAGTTGGATGGCTTGTTCAAACAAATCTCTGGCATGGATATTGTCGTCGTGGGTAAATCGATCGAAGAACCCGATCCCCTTTACCACCAGGCCCCATGCCTCCAAATTGTCTGTGGTGGCATGTTTGTCTCTTTGGTCCCCTTCGGTCAATTCGATTTGCAGCTCACGCAAGATTTTCAAGGTGATTTCGTCTTGCAAGTCAAAAAGATTGGCCATATCCTGATCGTATCGCTCGGCCCACAAATGATGGCCGGTGGTTGCATCAATTAACTGGGCGGTGACCCGTATACGCGCATCTGATTTTTGAACGCTGCCCTCCAGCACATATTTGACTCCCAGCTCTTTGCTAACTTGTTGGATATTTACCGGTTTTCCTTTGTAGACAAAGGTTGAATTGCGGGCGATGACAAATATTTCGGGAATGAGAGATAGTGCTGTAATGATGTTCTCACTGATCCCGTCGGCCAGAAAAGCCTGGTCAGGATCGCCACTCATATTATCAAATGGAAGTACGGCGATGGACGGTTTTTCAGGTAGTGGAAAAGCCATTTCTTCCAATAAGGCCGGTTTCACAGGGTGGTGCACAGGCGCTGTAAAGCGATGTCGTACCAGCACAGCGCCCACAATCATTCCAAGAATTCCCACCAGTACCAGGCTTAACCAGATGCGCCGCGGCTTTTTTTTCCGCTTCGATTGGTCTTTTTTTCGGTCCACATTTCCATCGTCTATCACTCGATAGACTTTGACGGGTTTCTTTATATTTTTAACTGTTTGTTTGCCCTGGTATGCGTAGGTTAGGTTCAGTTTTCCGACAATTTGATCGTAGACGGTTTCGGAAATGGAAATGCCGCCCCCATCTGCCAGACTTTCGATGCGTGCTGCAATGTTGACCCCATCGCCATAAATTTGGTCGCCTTCCACGATGACATCGCCCAAATTAATGCCAATGCGAAAGTTCATTTGCTGGTTCTTTGGTAAGGGGCCGTTTTTTTCATTGAGCGTTTTTTGCACCTGGACAGCACAACGAACGGCATCGTTTACGCTAGCAAACTCGGCCAAGATTGCATCGCCTTCGGCGCCAACCACGCGACCTTGATATTCCGCTATCAATGCCGTCATGGTTTCAAGATGAACGGTCAACGTTCGCAGGGTCGCCTCTTCATCCTCGCCCATCAAACGGCTATACCCTTTGACGTCGGCATGAAAGATGGCGGCCAGCTTTCTTTTAAAGTCCGGATTTTCCATTGTTTATTTGGAACTGATAACGGTTTTGGTGGTGGTAAAGCAGAAGATATCGGCTTAGCGAGCCAGCGTTACTCATCGCTCAATAAACATCAACTAATTTAAAATATTAGCTATTTGGAAATTTTGTGTCAATTAAAATAAGCTTTTCTCTTAGTGATTGCTTTTCCATGGCGTAACAAATGGTAACAAAATGTAACCATGATCTGTATTATTCAAATTAGGGAGATAAAAATAATTCTTGACTAATAAAAAATAAATGAATAAAATTCTGTTAAAAACGATAAAATATGAATTATGGACGATATTAGTTTTAAAATTCTGAAGATTCTACAAGAAAAGGCAAGGATTCCAAACGTAGAGGTGTCTCGCCAAGTGGGGTTGGCGCCATCGGCGGTTCTTGAGCGGATTCGGAAACTGGAAAAACAGGGGATTATCGAAGGGTATGAAGTGCGCCTCAATCCCAGTTATTTCACCAAAAGCCTGGTGGCTTTCGTGACCGTTACGACTCAATCAGGTAAGCGAGGTGAACGCGTGGGCGACGCACTGGCCGATATCGACCTGGTTCAGGAAGTGCATTTGGTTTCCGGTGATGACGCCTATCTTGTCAAATTGCGAGCAGCCAACCCCCAAGACCTTGGCCAAATTATCCGCAATCAAATTGCAACCATTGATGGGGTTTTGTCCACACGCTCGGTGATCGTGATGGACACGGTAAAAGAGACCGCGCGTATCCCCATTGGAACCAAACAAAAGGATGATTAGCATGATAGCCTGTTTTAATGATCTATTTAGATGGGGGGAGTAATGATTCGTATCAATGAAAACTATTTAAAACTTGAAGCATCTTACCTGTTTTCAGAAATTGCCAAACGTGTGGCCGCTTTCCAGGAATCTCATCCTGAACAGGAAATCATCAAGCTCGGCATCGGTGATGTGACCCGGGCATTGCCCAAGGCCTGCCTGGATGCCTTTCACACAGCAGTGGACGAGATGGGAGATGACGCATCTTTTCGTGGCTACGGCCCTGAACAAGGTTATCTTTTTTTACGTCAAAAAATCGCTGAGAAGGATTTTCAGGCCCGCGGGGCCGATATTGGGGAAGATGAAATTTTTGTCAGCGACGGGGCCAAGTGTGACACGGGCAATCTTCAGGAGATTTTCGCCACCGATATTACCATCGCCATTCCAGATCCGGTGTATCCGGCCTATCTCGATACCAATGTCATGGCCGGGCGAACCGGCCTTTTTAACGACGGGCGCTATGATGGCATTGTCTACATGGAAGGCAAATGGGAAAATGGATTTGTTCCTGCTCTACCCGATCAAAAAGTTGATTTGATCTATTTGTGTTTTCCCAATAACCCTACCGGCACCACCATCGGAAAAGACCAATTGAAGACCTGGGTAGATTTTGCCCGCGACAACCGCGCTTTGATACTGTTCGATGCGGCCTACGAAGCATTTATCCGGGATGATCAACTGCCCCATTCCATCTATGAAATCGAGGGTGCCCGCGAAGTGGCGATCGAATGTCGCAGCTATTCTAAAACGGCCGGTTTCACCGGCACCCGTTGTGCCTATACGGTGGTGCCGAAAAGTTGCCGGGCATGGTCTGTCGATGGCTCCTCTCATTTGCTCAACCAACTGTGGAACCGCCGTCACACCACCAAGTTCAACGGTGTCTCCTATCCGGTGCAAAGAGCTGCCGAAGCCGTTTACAGCCCCGAGGGACAGGCCCAGACGCACGCGCTTGTTAACTACTATCTTCGCAACGCCGAATTGATCAGAAATGAGATCGGCAAACTGGGATATGAATGTATTGGTGGTGAAAACGGCCCCTATATTTGGGTGAAGGCCAAAACCGACTCTTGGCGTTTTTTTGATACGCTTCTTAAAAAGGCCGGCGTGGTTTGCACCCCCGGCGCCGGATTCGGCCGGTGCGGTGAAGGGTATGTTCGTTTCAGTGCCTTTAACCATTTTGAAAAAGTACAAACAGCGATGGCCCGCATCGGCGAGGCGCTATAAAAAGACACAAAAGACAGGAAAAGAACCATGCCCATATCAATTGACTTTAACAATCGACTCAGTTCCATTCTGAAAGATGTGGCCCATCATTTCGGAACACCCTTTCATATTTACGATGAAGCCGGTATTCGAAAGACCGGTCGCGATTTGAAAGATGCCTTTGCGCCTATCGGTGTATTTAAAGAATACTTTGCTGTTAAAGCATTACCCAACCCGGCCATTCTTAGCATCATGCGGGAGATGGGTTTCGGTTTTGATTGCAGCTCCGTTGCCGAGCTGGTTTTAAGTCGCCGGATCGGCGCCCGAAGTGAGGAGATCATGTTTACCTCCAACAACACGAGTGAAGAGGAATTTCTAACGTCCGCCGATTCGGGAGGCAGCATTCTGAACCTTGATGATCTCTCGCTGGTGGCCAAGGTACCGGAAATGCCTGAATTGATCTGCTTTCGCTACAACCCGGGCGCATCGCGGACCGGTAATCATATCATCGGCAATCCGTTAGAATCCAAATATGGACTGACGAAAGATCAACTACCCCAAGCGTTTAAGCAGGCCAGGGATCAAGGGGCGAGTCGCTTTGGTTTACACACCATGCTGGCTTCCAACGAGCTGGACTACCGTTATATCGTCGAAACCGCCGGTATGCTTTTGGAGATGATCGCCTGGTTGGGCAAACAACTGGACATGAAGTTCGAGTTCATTAATATCGGCGGCGGAATGGGGGTTGCCTACCAACCCGACCAATCCCCATTGAATTTGGTCGCCATGGCCAAGGAGATCACTAACTTATTTCAAAGCTTTGAAAATGAAAATGGCTATCGTCCCAGCCTTTATATGGAGAGTGGGCGATTCATGACCGGGCCCCACGGTGTCCTCGTGACCCGGGCGACCAGCCGCAAAGAGATCTACCGAACCTACATAGGTGTGGATGCCTGTATGTCGGCGCTGATGCGTCCGGGAATGTACGGTGCCTATCATCACATCACGGTTCTAGGAAAACCAAACGCCGGAATAACGGAAACGGTCGACGTGGTAGGGTCTTTGTGCGAGAACAATGACAAGTTTGCCATTAATCGAGAGCTTCCGAAGATCGAAGACGGCGATCTGCTTTTGATACATGATACCGGCGCTCACGGGCACGCCATGGGATTTAACTACAACGGCCGTCTGCGTCCTCAGGAACTCTTTCTACGTGCCGACGGCACCGTTGAACGGATTCGCCGTGCCGAGACGCTGGAAGACCATTTCGCCACCCTGCATTTTCCTTCGGATGGGGCAATCTGGAGAGGATAAACGGTTTTGCCCCCATCAGATTTGATCGAATGAAAGATGAACAACAAGTTCGTAATAAAGCAAGCAACTGAAAAAGATTTACCCGTCATATTTGCATTGGTCAAAAGCCTGGCCGATCATGTGAATTTATCTCATGAAATATCCGCACAAGCTGAAGATCTCCATCAGTATATATTTGGAGCCAACGGATTCGTTGAAGTCCTGATAGGGTATTACGAGGCGCAGGCCGCTGCCATTCTTATTTTTTATCCAAGCTTTTCAACATTCATCGGCAAACCGGCAATTCATATCGAAGACTTGTATATCAAAGCTGCATTCAGAAGCATGGGTATTGGAACGATATTTTTCAAGTATATGGCTGAACTTGCTTTAAATCGAGGTTGTGGAAAGATTGAGTGGTACGCAACAGAGTGGAATGAAAAAGCCATTGCGTTCTATACCAAAATGGGGGCGGAAAAACTTGAACAAAGAAAATTATTCCGGTTGTCGGCTGACTCGATGAAAAAAATAGTGGCCCAGTGAGTCGTTCCTATTAAAGCTGGACAAATGAGGGCGTTTTTCTGCAGGAATGAAGGATTGTGAAACTTGTCATTGTTATTGGCATCATTAAGAACAGGTGAAGGGTGCCCCCGTTTCCTTCACCTGTTCTCAGCCAAAAGTTTGATACAAAGACGATATTCTCTCAAAATATCAAAAAGCGGCATTTAATTACAGCTTTAGGCGTTTGGTTTTGGGCGGGTTTCGCTGACCGGGACCCCTTCATAAGGGGTCCACTTGCTCGATTTTAACTGGTCAGGGGCGCGCATGGTCTTAAGGATTTCGATACTCGTTTTAAGACCACGATTGGCCCGGCACAGATCCATGGCCATTCCGGCTATCTGAGCCACCGATTGCACAAAATTGACGTCATCGATAGTAAACTCCCAAGGGTTAGCGGTATAAACCCGCAAAGCCCCAATGGCAGTCGCCTGGGTCACGATCGGTACCGACATGATCGAGGCGATTCCCTCTTTTTGGGCTGCTTCCGGGTACTGGATGCGCGGGTCATCGGAGACATCGTAGATGGCGACAGGGCCTTCCTTCAGCGAATCGGCGATCGATTCCAACGCACTCACCGGGCCTTTGTTGATATATTCATCACTTAAACCAAATGAGGCGGCCACTCTCAGTTCATTGGTTTGACGATCAATTAAAAATAACGAACACCCTTTAACCTTCAAAGCCGAGGTCACCGCCTCAACGGTCACCAAAACAATTTCTTCAGGGTCCCTGGTACTGCTGATTGCATTGGTAATTTTTAAAAGGGTCTCATAGCTGATGATCTGTTTCTCCATTGTTCCCCCTTTCTTATTGATAAAGCGCGATGGGCCTACTACCTTCGGGAAACGATATGATGTTACCAGGTTGGAAGGGAATTTATATGACTACTGGTTCAGGAAAGTTGGAGAAATTCAATAAAAGAAAAATAAAAGCCTCCTACAGGATGACAACATCCTCAAGGAGGCGGTCTATTGGCAGTTTGATGCAGACCCTTTCCATGGCGTTTTGCCTTTATAGAAAGGTAAGTGGGTCAAATTCAATTGCCGTCAATTATAATCAAAATTTATAAAAAATGTCAAATAATAACACTAAAAAAGAGGCAGAGCCTCGTTAGAGGCCCTGCCTTTTTAACATTATATGATTTATTGCCTATGGATTCGAGACTCTGCCGTTTACATTCAGCTCGCCGAATCGTGCCTGGTTAACCTTGCACATCAATGCCCAGGTCACAACCCAAGCGTTCATCCGGGTCCTCGCATTTGAAATTTTTTTCGCGTGTGTCAACATGTCCCTCATCCGACTGGTCAGTATAATCGTGTGTTTTATTTTCTGACATGGTATTTCTCCTTATATACATTCACATTTTGCTATTTGGTTTAATTTATATCCGACAAGATACTTTATTTTCGGAACAGTGGTTCAGATAATAAGCGATTGCCAGTGTTGTTGCGATGATGGCGATCATGGCTTATCTCCTTTCTCTTCGGGTGATCTACTCAACCCTGGACATCGATGCCCAGGTCACATCCTAAATGTTCATCGGGTTTTTCACATTCGAAATTTTTTTCACGTGTATCCACGTGTCCCTCATTGCTATCGTCAAAGTAGTCTTCAGTATGTGTATCGGCCATTTTATTTGCCTCCTTGCGGTATAATTTTTTTTCTTACTTGCCTGACCAATAAGTTAAACCTCATTTGGTATTACGCAACATAAAAAGATTAAGTGATAAATGATAGGTTAAAACTATAATTGTTTTATTTGATCATGGATTTGCCGGGAATGAGGGTTTGGGTGCTGACCACGCCGGTGGTTTTACTGATGTTATTGGAAACGAATTGAGAGATGATCTCCGCATCGGATGTGAGCAGGTCCCGGGTGAGGGTTATCTTGATCAAAAAATCCATCGTGCCATGGACCAGGTGAATTTCCTTTATCTCGGGCACGGAAAAGAGCTTTTTCATGATACGGTTTTCGTCCTTGGTCCGGACATTCATCAGAACAAAAGCCGTTATCTCCTGTAGCATTTCCGGATATTCAGATTCACTTTTTTTTGCCATTTTATCTCTGAATGCCTCCATGTCGCGGGGGATCAACCGATCGATGCCGATACCGTAGGCTCTTCGACGCCCCCTTTCCCATTGATGATATGATATATATGCGTATAGATCGTCTAACGTACGGTTTTCAAAATGGCCGATGAGTTGTCCCTTGCGAATGATACCAAGCAGGGGTCGATAAATTGTTCGGTACCAATCGGCAGCGGCCTCTTTAAAGGTGATGGTTTTATTTTGTGCTTCGCTAAGGTGTTTAAGGTGGACCTCGATTTGATTTAATAGGTTGGCATACTGACCCGACTCGGTGAGTTTGATGGGGTGGG
>JAAUYD010146556.1_pt1 | contig 13127 bp, 11 predicted proteins | sample 7278101 | NCBI WGS metagenome assembly JAAUYD01 (sample SAMN14350128, study PRJNA611818) | marine sediment metagenome | isolation source: surface marine sediment (0.6m) | place: French Polynesia: Moorea | collected 2018-08
AAGGCCCTGGTCCGCGAGGAAATCAAGCAGGATGCCAACGGGGTGGTCAAGCTGCGGCAGCTGCCCCGGACCCCTGAGACCCATTATCTGCTGACCCTCATGGCGTCCCACGATTTTCAGGAGAGCCTGAAGAACTACCTTGACCTGGAGAGGCTGCGCCAGCGGTTGGATAAATGGAAGGGGGACCTGGACGCCTTCGAAGAGATCATTGCCCGGCGACGAGACTATTACCAACCCCTGCTGCCTGCCATCGATGCGCAGTTTAGGAAGCTGGATTCCAAAATGAAGTTTCGCCTGGAGCAGCGCGACCGCATCGACGAGCGGCTCAACGCCATGCTGACCGCGCCGCGGCCCGATTATCTGGCCACCTCCGAAGAACGGATCGCCTTCGAACGGATCGACAGCCTGCAACGCCGCATGCCCGACGGTCCGGCGAAGGCTGTTGCCGACGCCCGGGCCCGCATCGAGCGTCTGCGCGGTGTGATGAGGTGGGACATCCACACCCAGTACGACCGGCGCTTCACCGAAGCGTACAAGCACCTGCGCGATCTGAACCGTGAAGTGGAGCTGATGAAACAGCAGTATGCCGTCTTTGTGCGCACCCGCCAGGCCGCCACCCAGAGCTACGAAGGCTATCACGAACCGATCCGGCGCCTGCGCTATTTGGTCGGCGAGGGCAGGCAGAAGGTCAAGGTGTTGATGGCGCGCCAGGGCCACCTGCTGGAGGTGATGGCGGTCAATGAACTGACCCGGCGGCGAGAACGACTGGCCGAATTTCAGATCAAGGCGCGTTTTGCCCTGGCGGACAGCTACGACCGGGCCGCCCGGTCCCAGGACCTGGAGGCACAGGAACGATGAGGTGGATCCGATTGCACATCGTGGTCACGGCCGTCATGTTGATGGCCTGCCAACCGGTTAGCGACCGGGGGACCATCGGCCGCCTGCGCCACCAGACGATCGAGATCGAGGACGTGAAGATCGAAGGCGGCCTCGACAAGGCCATGGCAAGCTACCAGCGGTTTCTCCAGCAGACGCCCGACGCCAAACTGGCGCCCGAGGCGATCCGGCGCCTGGCCGACCTGAAGATTGAAAAAGAGTACGGTGTCATCACCGACGAAGCCGCACCCGCATCCGGGAAGCTGGCGGCGCCTGAAACGACCACAAAGCCCACCCCGTTGCCGGCCAAACCGACGGCCGAACCGCCGGCGGCCGGCGAGGCCGACGACGCCTTCGAACGCCGGGCCACCCGCAACCAGCCGCTGCCGACCGCGCCGGCTCAGCCACTGGATCTTCCGCCCGGCGCCGATGATCTGGATCGTGCCGGTCCACGTGAAGCCTTGGCTCTGTACCAGAAACTGCTCAACGACTATCCGCTGTACGACCGCAACGACCAGGTGCTCTACCAGATGTCCCGCGCCTATGAAGAGCTGGGCCGCACCAAGGAGGCCCTGGTGGTCATGGAACGGCTGGCGAGCGAATACCCCGATTCCCGCTACATCGACGAGGTCCAGTTCCGGCGGGCCGAACATTTTTTCACCCATCGCAAATACCTGGACGCCGAGGATGCCTATGCATCCATCGTCGAAAATGGCGTGGGGTCGTCCTACTACGAACTGGCCCTGTACAAGCTGGGATGGACCTTTTACAAGCAGGAACTCTACGAAGATGCCCAGCACCGTTTCATCGCCCTTTTGGACCACAAGGTGGCCATCGGCTATGATTTTGAGCAGACGGAGGACGAAGCCGAACACAAGCGCACGCACGACACCTTCCGGGTCGTCAGTCTGAGCTTCTCCAACCTCGGCGGCGCCGACGCTGTCGTGGAGTACTTTTCTCGCTACGGCCAGCGCGATTATGAAGACAAGGTCTACAGCAACCTCGGTGAGTTTTACTTCGACAAGCGGCGCTACGCCGATGCCAGTGCAGCCTACAATGCCTTCGTCAGCCGCAACCCCTTTCACAAAAAGGCGCCCAATTTCCACATGCGCGTCATCGACGTCCACGCGGCCGGCGGTTTTCCCAGCCTCGTGCTGGACGCCAAGAAGGCATTCGCCACCCAATACGGCATCAACGCCGATTATTGGAAGGTCCACGATCCATCGGCCCGCCAGGATGTCCTGGACCACCTCAAACAAAACCTGACCGACCTGGCCAACCATTTCCACGCCAGCTATCAGCACCCGCGGCACAAGGACCAACAGGGGGCCAATTTCAAAGAGGCCCTGCACTGGTACCGCGAGTTCATGGTCTCTTTCCCCACGGACGCAGCGTCGCCGGGGATCAATTACCAGCTTGCCGACCTGCTGCTGGAAAACAAGAATTTCGGCGACGCGGCCGTCGAATACGAGAAGACCGCCTACGACTATCCGTCCCACGAAAAGGCCTCGGCCGCCGGTTACGCGGCGGTCTACGCCCACCGCAAGCACCTCGAGATCACCGCTCCGGCCGCAGAGAACCGGGTGAAACGCGAGGTGGTCCGCAGCTCCATCCAATTTGTGGACACCTTTCCCACGCATGCCAAGGCCGACATCGTCCTGGGTGCGGCAGCCGAAGATCTCTTCGCCATGCAGGCCTTTGAACAGGCCTTGGGGGCCGGCAGACGGCTGCTGAAGGAATACCCCCAGGCCGATATCGAGATCACCCGCACAGCCTGGCTGGTCGTGGCCCACGCGTCCTATGAGATCGAGAAGTACCCGGATGCCGAACGGGCCTACCTGAAGGTGCTGGAACTGCTGCCCGAAGGCGATAAAAGCCGCGCGGGGCTGGTGGACAACCTGGCGGCATCCATCTACAAGCAGGGCGAACAGGCCAATGCGGTCAAAGAGTATCGTGCGGCTGCCGACCACTTTTTGCGGGTGGGCCGCATTGCCCCCACTTCCCAGATCCGTTCCACCGCCGAGTACGACGCCGCTGCGGCCCTGATCGAGCTCCAGGCCTGGGAAGAGGCCGCCACTGTTTTGGTTGGATTCCGCAGCCTGTTCCCCGAGCACGAATTGCAGCCCGAAGTCACCAAGAAAATAGCTTACGTATACAAGGAAGACGGCAAGCTCTCGCTGGCAGCGCGCGAGTTCGAGCGCATCGAGACCGAAACCAAGGACGACGCCGTGCGTCGCGACGCCCTGCTGGTGGCCGGCGATCTGTACGAAAAAGACGGCAACCAGGTGCGCGCCCTTGTCGTCTACCGGCGCTATGTGGGCTATTTCCCGCGGCCCGTGGACCTGCATCTGGAGACGCGCAACAAGATCGCCATGATCCTCAAGGCCCAAAACGATGTGAAGGCCGACCATGAAGAGCTGAGGCAGATCGTCGCCATCGATGCGGCTGCCGGCAAGGAGCGCACCCCGAGAACCCGTTACCTGGCCGGCACGGGAGCCCTGGTACTGGCCCAAATCGAATACGCCGAATTCGAGGCAATCCAACTGGTCAAACCCTTTAAGCGCAACCTGAAAAAGAAGCAGACGCTGATGAAGAAAAGCATCCAGGCGTTCAATAAGTTGGTGGACTACGAGTTGGGCGAAGTCACCGCCGCAGCGACCTATTATCTCGCCGAAATCTATACCCATTTCTGCAAAGCTCTGTTGGAGTCAGAGCGGCCTGTGCTGGGCTTTGATATCCACCGGGTACAATCCGGCGAGACCCTGTCCGGGATCGCCAAACGATACGAAGCTGACATCGATCGAATTGCCCGCGAAAACAAGCTGAATCGCTCCCGAACCATCATCGCTGGGAAAAAGCTGAAGATACCACGCGGTTTGAACCCATTGGAGCTCGAACAGTACGAACTGGCCCTCGAAGAACAGGCCTATCCCTTTGAAGAGAAAGGCATCGAGGTGCATGAGAGCAACCTCAAGCTCATGGACAAGGGTGTGTACAACGAGTGGGTCGACAAGAGCCTGCAGAAACTGGCGGTCTTCATGCCGGCCCGCTACGCCCGGGCCGAGGCGCCGGGCAGCGTCGTCCGTTCCCTGGCACGCTTCACCTTTCGCGTAGTGCGGCCGGTGCCGGTTGTTCAGATAGCGACCGATGCCACGGGAGCGGTCGCAGAGAAAACTGCCGACGGACAGGCAACGCAGGAAGAGTTGGACACCGCGGTCAAGGTCTCCGCAGAAGAGATCGGTGCCAGCGATGAGAAGACTCCGGAGACGACAGAGCAATGAAAACGCTAACCCCTGGAGTAGGTGACATGCGGTTCAATGCCCGCCACAGGTTGAGGAAACAATCCTGTATCCATTGGCTGATGCTGGCGCTGATGCTTGTGGTGCTTTTTGGATGTGCGTCCGGTGGAACGGTTGCGCCGGAGGCGGCCCCGCCGGTCACACCGCCGGTCGAGGAAGCTGCCGCAGAGGTGCCCGCGGACGTTCCCGCGCCGGAACCGGAAGGCTTCGTCATCAATGAGATCCCCGACATGAGCCCGGCCGCCCGCGGGGATTTCGATCGCGCCGTGACCCTGCTGCTTGCCGGTGACGATGCCGGTGCCGTCGCTCTGTTGGAGACGGTTGTCGAAACCTCCCCAACGGTATCGGCGCCCTATATCAATCTGGGCATCGCCTACGCGCGCACCGGCAACGCCGGCAAGGCCGAAGCGCAATTCAAAAAGGCGCTGGAGCGGGTGCCCGGCCACCCGGTGGCCAGCAACGCCTACGGCCTTTTGTGCCGCAAGGCCGGGCGCTTCGACAAGGCCCGGGCCCTCTACGAACAGGCCCTGGCCACATGCCCCGATTATTATCCGGCGCACAAAAATCTGGGCATCCTCTGCGATCTCTATCTGAACGATCTGGCCTGTGCCCTGAAGCACTACGAGCAATACAGCGATGCCCAGCCGGAAGACAAACAGGCCAAGACCTGGATTGCGGATTTGCGCAATCGGATGGGGGGAAAATGATGGGTGCGAATTTCAGAGTTCAAGGTTCAGGGTTCAAGGTTCAAGGTTCCGGGTTGAAATGGATGCGGGGCCTCAAGGCTGCCGGCCGCTGCGCTTGTCTGGGCGCGACGTGTCTGGTGCTGCTCCTCGCCGGTGCGGCACTGGCCGAGGATAGGGCCAAGCCGGCTGCAAAGAAGGGGGACCCCAATGCCAAAGAGCTGTCCGGCATGTCCATCGTGGGCAACGACGAAGCCCCCAAGTCGCTGTACATCGTTCCCTGGAAGAGTTCCGAGATCGGTGTGGAGACGAGCCTGAACGCCATGCTCAACGATACGGACATGCCGGTGGACCGGGATGTGTTCAAGCGGCAGCTGGATTTTTATCGGGCTGCCCACGCCACTGGCGAACGTCAAAAGACAGGGCCGTAGTCGTCGGGCGTCAAGCCACCAACAAAATGGTGACACGCTATCGGCGGATATCAGAAGGAAAAACAACAACATGTACGAGTTAGGAGGATCATAATGGGCTTTTACACAATGGTGGCCTTTTTTCAGAAAGGCGGAACCTTCATGTACCCGATTCTGCTTGTCTTTGGCATTGGCCTGGCCATTGCGATCGAGCGGTATATCCAATTGCATCGCATCCGTACCGCCAACGACAGCATATGGAAAAAACTGCAGCCGGTGCTGACCAAAGGCGAGTTCGAAAAGGCACGCCAGATAGTCAACCAGGACAAGTCCCGCGTGGCACAAATGCTGAGCATGGGCCTGGCCCGGCAGGGTGCGGTACGGCGCCGTGAAGACATCGAGATCGCCATGGAGGAGAGCATGATTGAGATCATCCCCCAGTTGGAAAAGCGTACACCCTATGTGGCGCTGTTGTCGAACATCGCCACGCTGCTGGGGCTGCTGGGGACCATCATGGGTTTGATTGAAGCGTTCACGGCTGTGGCCCACGCCAACCCGGCGGAAAAAGCCGATCTGTTGTCGGCCAGTATTTCGGTGGCCATGAACACCACCGCCTTCGGTTTGATGGCGGCCATTCCGCTGCTGTTGTTTCATGCCAAGCTGACATCGACCACCGGACAGATTGTCGACGGCCTGGAGATGGCATCCATCAAAGCTTTGAACACCATTTCCAACTTTGCCAAACGCCAATTCGAGACGGAACCATCATGACCAGACGAAATCGATTTAGACATCGGATGGTGGAAACGCCGGAATTGAACATCACCACATTCCTCAACCTGATGGTGGTGCTCATCCCGTTTCTGCTCATCAGCGCCGTCTTCTCACGCGTGACGATCATGGAGATGAGTGTTCCCACGAGCGCTGGCGGTGAGGCAACCAACAAGCCCAATTTTGCCATCGAGGTCATTGTGAGACAAGCCGGCTTCGAGATCGCCAACGGCAACTCCGTGGAAGCGGCCATCCCCAAAAAAGACGGTGAGTACGACATGGAGATGCTGACCCAGATGCTGCTGCGTCTCAAGGCCCAGTTTCCGGATAAGGAAGACGCCACCGTTTTGATGGAGCCGGACATTGAATACGACTACCTGATCCGCATCATGGATGCGGTGCGCGGCACCGAACTGAAGGAAGAAGGCGCCGATGCCGAAGCGGACCCCGTGCAGGGAGGCGAACAACCCGCGGAACCGGCTCAACGAGTCGTGCTCTTTCCCGACATATCCATAGGAGACGCGCCATGAGAAACAACCGACGCATGAGACGAATGGGACGCAACAAGAAAAAAGTGCCCAATCTGCCGCTGACCTCCCTCATGGATGTGTTCACCATCCTGGTGTTTTTTCTGCTCTTCCACTCCGCCGGCGGCGAGGCCATCGAGGCGCCCAAGCAGATCAAGCTGCCCGAATCCGTGGTGGAGGCCAAGCCGCGGGTGACCGTGGTGGTCCTGGTGACGCCCGAGGTGGTGGTCGTCCAGGGTGCGGCCGTGATCCCAACGGTGGATCTGCTGAATATCGAGGCGGACACGGTCGACGAGATCACCGAACGCCTGCAACAACTGGAGCGCAACACCATCGGCATTACCACCAGAACCGCTGTCGAGAGCAAAGAGGTTACGATCCTGGCGGACAAAACGATTCCTTTTCGGGCGCTCAAGAAAATAATGTCAACCTGCACCGGCTCCGGGTACGGAAAGATCTCCCTTGCCGTGACCCAGAAGAACGGACATAGCTAGTGAGAATGCTGTGAAACCATCTTTATTAGCAGAAGAGTTGGCGCCCTTACACGCGCAAATTGAGCAGTCTCAGGGTCAGCTTGAGACGCTCAAGGCGGAAATGGGCATTGTCGAAACGGAGCTTGAAAAGTACGCCACGGCCCGACAGCGGGTGGAGGCCCTGACGCAGGTCTGCGACGCGCTGGACAAGTTGGGGGAACTGCAAGCCGAAGAGCTGTTCTGGAAGGGGGTCAGCGAACCCGGTACCGCCGACGGGCATCTGAAAACGGTTCGCGCCCGGATTTCCCGGTTTGAAGAGCGGATCAGCGGTGTGCTGGAAAAACAGGCGTCGCTCCAGGAGCAGATCGACCAGCAGACGGACGAGCTGGCCTTTCTCTACGACGAGGTCAACGAGGCCCACGAGCGCGAACAGCGCCGCAAGGAAGAGTTCATCATCGAGCGGGAGATCTCCGACGTTCCTTTCCGCCAGATGATCATGCCCTGGACGATGGAGGCCGAGAGCGAGCGGCGCTTCCGCCGTGCGGTCGTGGTGGCCTTGCTGGTCTGTTTCGTTCTGGGGTCTGTCGTGCGATGGATCACGGTGCCGGTGCCCGACCGTTCGGTCGAAGTGGTCGAGATCCCCGAGCGCCTGGCCAAGCTGGTCAAGCAACAACCGCCCATGCCCGCGCCGCAGCCCACACCGGCGCCGCAGCCCAAGGAAGAGGCGCCCAAACCCGAGGAGGTCACCAAGCCCAAACCGGAGACGCCCAAAAAGGACGCCAAACCACAGAAGGCGCCCGAGAAAACGGTGGCCAGCAAGAAGCCCGGCGGCGGCAAGAAAGCGGCCCGCCGTCGAGCGGAACGGTCCGGCGTTCTGGCATTTAAAAAATCGTTTGCCGATTTGATGGACGAAACGCCCATCGCTCAGCTCGGCACCGAGGCCCGGATCAGCAAACAGAGCCCGCGTGTGGCCGGCCAGGCGGTGGCCCAGCGTTCCATGGTGGCCATCCAGGCCAAGGGCGGCTCCAGCGGAGGCATCCGCAACGCCCGGTTCAGTCGCAATGTGGGCAGCGGCAAAGGCAACGGCCTTGGCGGCACCGGCATCGGCAAAGGCGGTGCCAGCGGCACCGGCGCCGGATTCGCCCAGGTGGCCAGCGCCATTTCGGATCTGGAGGAGTCGGACCGGCCGTTGAGCGACGGGCCGGGTCCCGGGCGCACCGATGAGGAGATCCAGATCGTATTCGACCGCTACAAGGCGACGCTCTATCGGATCTACAACCGGGAATTGCGCAAGGATCCGACCCTGCGTGGAAAAATCTTGCTGCGCATCCGTATCGAAGAAAACGGTGCCGTATCGTTATGCAAGGTGGAGTCAACCGATCTGGCTTCAGCGGAACTGGTCAAACGAATTGTCGAACGCATCAAACGGTTCAACTTCGGCCCCAAGGAGGATGTGCCGACACTGACCATCCTGTACCCGATCGACTTTTTGCCCGCTGGTTAGGATCGTCAACAGGATCGATGCAACGTCGGGCAATAGGCATTATTGATCGTCAGATTTCAGGAGGAAAGCAATGGGATTCAATTCAATGCTGGCATTTTTTTACAAGGGTGGGATGTTCATGTATCCCATTTTGTTCGTGTTTGCCGTTGGCCTGGCCATCGCGCTGGAGCGCTGGCTCCGTTTGAGCCGCATCCGCAGTGTAAACCGCAAAATGTGGAATCGGCTCTATCCGATGATCGTCAAAGGTGAATTCGAAAAAGTGAAAGCTGTCGTCGGCAAGGACAAATCCACCATTGCTCAGATGCTGGGCATGGGGCTGGCGCGGCAAGGCACGGTCCGGCGACGCGAAGACATCGAAATTGCCATGGAAGAGAGCATGATGGAAATCATTCCGCAGTTGGAAGCGCGTACGCCCTATGTGGCCCTGCTCTCAAATATTGCCACCCTGCTGGGCCTGCTGGGGACCATCATGGGATTGATCGAAGCCTTCACTGCGGTGGCCAATGCGAACCCTGCCGAGAAAGCCGATCTGTTGTCTGCCAGCATCTCGGTGGCCATGAACACCACGGCCTTCGGCCTGATGTCCGCCATCCCGCTGCTGCTGTTCCATGCCAAACTGACCTCGACGACGGGTCAAATCGTGGACAGCCTGGAAATGGCATCCATCAAGGCCCTCAACAGCATCTCCAATTTCCAACGGCAGAGATTGGAGACCAAGCAGGAATTTGCCGGCGATACCGCAAGCGGCTCCACCAGTCCGTCGTAGCGGGGGGAATCCAGTGGATCGCAGGTATGGGCGTTGTGCGGGACACTCCAGCAGGTGGCCGAAGCATCATTCAGGCGGGGTCCCCGGCATGCATCGCCCTGCGCAAACGTAGACCCGGCATCATGGAACAACCTGTCCACGCAAACCGAAAGGAGAGCAAAATGAAAACAACGTCGATGGTGGTCCTTACGCTGATGATGATTGCATCGGTAGCACTGTTGGCAACGTCGTGCGCCAAACAAACGACGCAATCACAAACGGAAACCATGGGCCCGCCGGAAGCTCCGGTACCCGTCGAAGCACCCGCAGAGACAGCCGAGCCGGCCGAACCGGGGATAGTGGCAACCGCTCCGCCAGCAACCGCCACCCCCATTGCCAACAAGAGAGTCTATTTTGGGTACGACAGTGCGGCGTTGTCGGCACAGGCCCCGCTGATATTGACAGACATGATTGCGTATTTACGCACCAATCCCGGCCTGAGCGTCACTGTTGAGGGGCATTGCGATGAGCGGGGGACGGATGCCTACAACATGGAACTGGGTGAACGGCGCGCGCAAGCGGTGAAAACGTACCTTGTCGACCATGGCATTCCGGCCCATCGGCTGGTTGCGGTGAGTTATGGCAAAACACGCCCCGTTGCCATGGGGCACAACGAGGCCTCCTGGGCCCAGAATCGGCGGGCTGAATTTCAGATCAACTGAACGTCCGGCAGCCTCGCGCAAGGGAGAGAGCGGCAATTCGAAAACCGCGGATGGCTGTTGCGGTGAGGAATTCTCGCTGCCGCCAAATCCCCCCCCTGATCGCATGACAGTGAATCTATCTTCGATAAAGGGCTGGCGCCTATCAAGGCGACAGCCCTTTGCGTATCTGTCGTGGGGAATGGCGTTCTTCCTGGGCAAGGAAAATCAATGAAAAAAAAGAAACGGGATGCTGGGTGAAAGATCCACCATCCCGTTTGATTGTCTTTTGTGGTGGGCCGTGAAGGAATCGAACCTTCAACCTACTGATTAAGAGTCAGGTGCTCTGCCTAGTTGAGCTAACGGCCCATGGGTGCATGCAAAACAAAAGCGACCAATACCAACCGATATTTGGATTGTCAACGCCTTTTTCACGGAGGTCACAAAAAGCGGCGTTCGCGATCCAACCCGTGCCGGACCTCACTGTCTGGACCTGCGTTTGCGTTCGCGCTTCCATTCATTCTTGCGCGGGCGCCGTTTCTTCCGGTCGCCCGGTTTCGCTTCGGATGGGGCTGCGATATCCAAATAAAAACTTCCCGGGGTTTTCGGCATCACCGCTGGTGGGACCGGTTCTGTTCGTTTGGTCTCCGGAGGGGAGGCCGGTAGCGGCGGACCGCTGAAGCTGCCTGCCGGCAGCGATGCCGTCAGGAACAGGTTGTCGCCGAGCGCGTGCAGGGTCCCGCCAAGTGCGTTCAATTGAGCGGTGTTGACCGTCAGGATGACGGGCATCGAGTCGATCCGCCGCCCCACCCGTTCGGCCATCGGCTGTTCACGGGCCAACAAGATCGGTTTTCCATCGCCGGGTGAGGGGATCCCCCGTTCGGCAACCACCGGGTAGGCCCGTCGGCGGACCGGATGGTACAGCAATTTGGGAATCGCCTTCGCCGGGCGGGGAGCGATCAGCTTGCCGCGATCGACAGCCCGGATTCGATGGCCATCCATCTCCACTGACGGTTCCGGCAGGACAGCCATCACCTCCTGGATATGGCTGCGGCGAATATGCCGCCATCCGGGCTCTTCACCGATCGCTTTGATCAGCTCCTTGATGGTTACATAGCCGGCTTCGTCCGGACAGAGGCCGAACTCGTCCGGTCGCCTGCCGAGCACGTAAGCGAGAAATTTCGCCAGTTTCTTGACTTGCCGCTGATGTTGCATCGCAATGGGTTGGGGCTACGGTTGCCTTGACCCGGTTATCCGGCTCTGCTACTTTTGTCACGCCAATCGGGTGTCCGTGTATCCGTCGCCCGTTTGCCCACCAGCGGTGCCATGTTCGCCCCGGTGTTGTAGGACGAGCGCGGCGCAGGCGAGAGTACAGTGCTGGACACCAGCAAATCTAACCCGGCAAAAACAAAAAAACAAATATCAAATTCAATTTCGGGCTGCGACGGATGCCGAGAGGCTCCATGCGGGCTGAACAAAGAAAGGATGGTGGCGATGCAAACGAGCAAATCAGCTGCATTGTACGAGCGGGCCCAAGAACGAATTCCCGGTGGTGTGAACAGTCCGGTCCGGGCATGCCGTTCCGTGGGGACGGAACCACTGTTTATCGAACGTGGCGATGGTTGCCGGCTGGTGGATGCCGACGGCAATCGCTACATCGATTACATCGGATCGTGGGGGCCGATGATTTTGGGACACCGGCATCCGTCGGTGACCGCTGCCATCGCCGACGTGTTGGAAAAGGGCACCAGTTTCGGTGCGCCCACCGAACTGGAGATCGAGTTGGCCGAACTGATCGTGGCGGCCGTTCCGTCCGTAGACATGGTCCGCATGGTCAATTCGGGAACCGAAGCCACCATGAGCGCCATCCGGCTGGCCAGGGGCTTCACCGGCCGAGATACGATCATCAAGTTTGACGGCTGTTATCACGGTCATGCCGACGCCCTGTTGGTAGAGGCCGGGTCCGGCGTCGCCACGCTCAATATCCCCGGCAGCCCGGGCGTACCCAAGGCCTTCGTGGCCCACACCCTCTCTTTGCCCTACAACGACAGCGCAACGGTGAGAAACGTCATGGCCGAGCAGGGCGATCGCATCGCCTGCATCATCGTCGAACCCGTAGCCGGCAATATGGGGTTGGTGCCGCCGGATGACCAGTTCCTTGAAACGCTTCGCGAGGTCACCGAACAGCAGGGTGCCGTGCTGATTTTTGACGAGGTCATGACCGGCTTTCGGGTCGCCTTTGGCGGGGCCCAGGAGCGCTACGGGATTGTTCCGGACCTGACCTGCTTTGGTAAGATCATCGGTGGCGGGCTGCCGGTGGGAGCCTACGGCGGCCGCAAGGAGATCATGGCGCACATCGCCCCCCAGGGACCTGTCTACCAGGCCGGCACGCTCTCCGGCAACCCGCTGGCCATGGCAGCCGGCATCGCCACCCTCAAGCTGCTGCAACCGCCTGGGGTGTATGATGATCTCGAAAACAAAGCCCACCGCTTGATCACCGGATTGCAGTCGCTGGCGGAAACAGCCGGGGTGGCCGTTGCTTGCAGCCAAGTCGGCGCCATGCTGGGCATGTTTTTTACCAATCGGCCGGTGCATAATTTCGATGACGCCAAAACTGCCGACTTGGAGCGGTTCTCACGCTACTATTGCGGGATGCTGAATAACGGCATTTTCATCGCGCCCTCCCAGTTCGAAGCCTTTTTCGTGTCCGTTGCTCACGATGATGCCGCCATCGACCAGACCCTCGCCGCGGCAGAAAACGTGTTTGGGCAGCTGTAGATTCCGCGTGCTGCCGATCGCTGCAATAAAAAACCCCTTGCCGGTGGGTACCGGCAAGGGGCGCGTGAATCAACGTTTTGCCCGGTCAGTAGGCGTACTCGAAATGAATCCAGGGATGCAGGTAGTCCTCGCGCCGGTACTCCGGATGGAAACCGACGTCCCCCTGGACGTATTCAAGGATGCATTCCACGTCGATATTGACTGCCGATCGGGGCGATAGGAAGAGGCGCACCCCGCGGGTGTCCTGCCCATCCAGGGTTTGGGGTGTTCTCGTATTGGTCAGCGCATAGCCGAAGGGGCTGCTGGTCAACGACGAACTACCTGCACCGGCACAACCCACTAGCACAAGCGCAACCACCGGAG
>JAAUYD010010336.1_pt1 | contig 13126 bp, 9 predicted proteins | sample 7278101 | NCBI WGS metagenome assembly JAAUYD01 (sample SAMN14350128, study PRJNA611818) | marine sediment metagenome | isolation source: surface marine sediment (0.6m) | place: French Polynesia: Moorea | collected 2018-08
GCACGAGGGGTACCTCGGCTTTGCGCAACACTTTTTCAGCCACGCTGCCAAACACCAGGCGATTAAACCCGGAGCGGCCGTGGGTGCTCATCACGATGGCGTCCGCCTGGACCTCCTCGGCCGCGGCCAAAATGGAGTCAGAGGTCGTTCGCCCTTCTGCAAAGTGAATTTGAACGTTGATACCCTGCTCGCGCAAAGATCGTTCAATTCTTTCCAGATAGGCAATCGCAATTTCATAGGCTTCTTTACGCACGCGATCAAAAAGCTCGTCGTGACTTTCATGGGCCAAGATCGATGCCTGAGGCATATTTACCAGAACATGGACGAGGGTCATCTTGGCGTCGAATTTTTTGGCCAACTTGGTGGCTGCCTCCAACGCTTTTTCGGCCAGTTCAGAGCCATCTAAGGGCACCAATAGATGTGAGAACATCTATGTTCCTCCTTGTTCATGTGCGGCTGATTCTTTAAATTTACGACATTACTCTTAAGATATGGATTAATATTCCTGACCCTGCTATTGTAAACGATGTTGGCCATCAACTTGATGAAAATGCGCCCCATTTATCATTAGAAATGGGGATGTAAATCATAAAAGCCGGACATCTGGGAGGATGCCCGGCTTTTAGTTGCCATTCAATGGGTAAGCGAGTGGTTCTAATTATTTGGCCAACAGCGGGTTATCAGGAGGGCCGTTGGGGGTTGGGAGCGGTAGGTTTGAGCCTTCGTCAGATCCGCTTTTGGCCTGCGGTCGGAACGGATCGCCAATCGGATCGAGTAAGGTGACTTCCAACACCTCCGGAAGATAAGTGACCGGGATCAGCGTTAAATCTTCTTTGACCGAATCCGGCAGTTCTGGGATGTCTTTGGCGTTGGCCTGCGGCAGCAAAACCGTTTTGATTCCGGCGCGATGGGCGGCAATTGTTTTGCCCTTGAGCCCTCCGATTTCAAGCACCTTGCCGCGCAGGGTGACTTCGCCGGTCATGGCCACATCACGGCGAACCGGGCGGTTGGTAAAGGCGGAGATAATGGCGGTCGTTAAGGCGATTCCGGCACTGGGTCCATCCTTCGGTGTCGCCCCGGCCGGGACGTGAATGTGAAGATTAACCTGGTCAAATATACCGGGATCCAGCCCCAGCGTGCGCGCGTTTGAACGAGCGTAGGTCAAAGCGGCCTGGGCAGATTCTCGCATGACATCCCCCAGCGAACCGGTCAGGATGACCTTGCCGCTTCCTTCACTCAGGCTGACTTCGATGGCCATCACGTCACCACCAAAGCTGCTGACCGCCAGACCGGTAGATACGCCGACTTCGTCCCGCTCTTCAGCCAGGCCATAGCTAAACTTTTCTGGCCCAAGATATTCCCGGGTATCTTCCGGGGTCAGGTTAAACGGTCCTTCTTCACCACTGGCGACCTTAACGGCGACCTTGCGGATCAGAGTGCCAATTAGCCTTTCAAGCTGGCGTACACCGGCTTCACGAGTATAGCGGCGGACCATAAGCCGCAGCGCCTCTTCTTCAATGGTGATTTCATGGTCGTCAATGCCGTGCCCCTTAATTTGTTTGGGCACCAGGTGGTGGGCGGCGATTGATACCTTCTCTTCCTCAATGTAGCCGGGCATGGTGATGCTTTCCATCCGATCGTATAGCGGTGGCGGAATACGGCTGGCCTGATTGGAGGTGGTAATAAAGATCACCTGGCTTAAATCAAAGGCAACTTCAAGGTAATGATCGGTAAATGAGTGATTTTGCTCGGGATCCAAGACCTCAAGCAAAGCGGAACTGGGGTCACCGCGCCAGTCAGCTCCGACCTTGTCGATTTCATCCAGCACAATAACCGGATTTTTGGTACCGGCATCAAGCAGGGCTCGGATAATCCGGCCGGGCAGCGCGCCAATATAGGTGCGGCGATGTCCGCGAATTTCGGCTTCATCGCGCACCCCCCCGAGGCTGATGCGCACTAATTCCCGGCCGATTGCCCGAGCAACAGAGGAGGCGATTGAAGTTTTGCCAACCCCTGGAGGGCCGTTGAGATTGATAATCGCCCCTTTCATCTCTTTTCCGGCCAATTTCCGCACGGCTACAAATTCGATAATCCGGTCTTTGACGTCTTCAAGACCAAAATGATCTTCATCGAGAATTTGTCGCACGTGGGTTAAATCAAAATTATCTTCAGTTTCTTTTGACCATGGAAGATCGCTCAGCGTTTCCAGATAGGTGCGAATCACCCCTGCTTCGGCAGCCTGCGGATTTTGCATCGACAGGCGTTTGAGCTCTTTGAGCGCTTTTTCTTCGATGTCATCGGGCATCCCGGCCGCCAGGATTTTCTCTCGCAGCTGATCTCCGGGATCTTCCGGCTCTTCGCCAAGCTCTTTCTTGATCGCTTTCATTTGTTCGCGCAAGATAAATTCACGCTGCGCTTTGGTCGCTCCATCACGGGCTTCACCTTCGATATCGCGCCGAATCTGGGCGATCTGCAATTCTTTCTGGAGATGTTCGACCAGCAGATTGAGCCGGGTGTGTCCATCCAGATTGGTCAGCAGATTTAGCTCCATTTCAAACGGCAGGGTTAACAAGCCGGACAGGTAATCAGACAATTCGGCCGGATTTTTGCGGCTGCGGGTGGCCACCATAACCTGCTGGTTCACTTCGCCCATGGCGTCGGCGTATTTTTCCAGATAGGCGATCGACTTCACCATGAGCTGACGATCGTCTTCGCTTAACTCAGATGCTTCGTCTTCTTCAGCCAGGTCAGTGTAGTAACCGGTTAAATGCGGGTCTTTTTGCAGTAAGCCGTCAAATTGAACCCGCTGCTGCAGCTCAACCAGCATCTGCACGCCGCCCATTTGGGGAGCGCGTAAAATATCGCGAATGTGAGCCAGGACGCCGATTTGGGCTAAATCTTCTTGGCCCGGTTCTTCGACCGTGGCGTCCAATTGAACCGTAATCAACAGCTGCCCATCTCCGTTGATAGCCGCTTGCGCTGCTGCCAGAGATCGGGAACGGCCGATAGAAATTGTGGTTGTGATTCCCGGAAATACCGCTCCCCCTCGAAGGGGAACAACCGGGATTCCATTTGCGTCAATTGTTGACATGTTTTCTCCATTGGCGGCCGTGGCACCTAATATTCCCCAATATTTACGCCGCCCGTTTAATATCACTCAAGCAGCACGTTGACTGCTGTGCGGAAATTTCCCATGTTAATATTTTTACCCAAATTAATGACCCAAGCTTACAGGTCCACTATAAAAGAAACAGTAGCGATAGGTCAGAGTGATATTAGAGATGGGGTATTTTTAAAATACCGCTCGAGATCAGCTGCAGACAGCTGTGGCCATTGAGCAGCCAAGGTGTGATCGACCGGTACTTCTATGCTACTCCCATCTGGCCAGCGAATCCATAGGTAATAATCCCCAAAAACATGGTGTAAAGCGGCAATTAAATCACTTTCCGGATCGCCCCACAACGAGGTATTTTGTCGGTAGGCGGTGCCAATGATTTCTTCGACCCACTGGCCGTTGATGATCGTTCCCTGAAGCACCACGCCGTTGACCAATCTGCAGAAACCGCTGTCTGAAGCGGCCGCAGTTGGCAGTTGAGGCAAGTTGGCCCCGGCATTTTCCAAGGGGAGTGTGGTCAACGGTTCGATTTCACCACTACTTTCCTTGACGGTTAGTATGATGGCCACTTTTTGATCGGGATCTACAATGCCGATTCCGTTTTCAAAGAGGTGGAATTGATAGGCGTGACTGCCGATTAATATCGGTTTTTGGGTGATTAAACCCGCGCTCCCCCCTTCAATCCAGCTGTATTCCTGGGTGGTGGGATCATAGGCGATCCCTTGCCAGCGGCCGGTCAGCGATAACCGGTGGGTTTTTAACTCCAGTGAGCTGCCCAGTAATTTTTTAAAATCGACCGGTGTTATCGGGGTAAATTGGGCGGCCGTGCTGGGTGGTCGAGCTACGGCTGGAACGGTAGGTGAAAGCAAATCCGGCGGAAATAGCGGCCGCTGTCCCTCTTCAAAATATTGCTTAAAAATCGACTTCAAAGCCGGCGGCAGGCGGTGAGGATCTTGACCCTGGGTTGGGAGCTGGACCGCAGAATGAAAAAATGAAACCTTGTTTGTGGCCCGGTCATGAAGGGATTTGTAGCGGGGGTGAGTTCCCCCATATGGATGAATACCGGTCAAGGCTCTAGCCAGATGAACCGCAAAGGCATACCAATCGTTGGCCGGTGAAAATGCCGGCCGGGCGGCAAAATCTTGCACGTGATAGAGGTAAGGATCCACAAAAACCGGGTGGGCTACCGGGCAGGGGTGACGGCCGATTTGAAAGCTGTCGACATCGAGCCAAAAAATTTGGTCAAAATCCCGGCCGTCAACCCACAGATTGCTATCGTTAAAATCGCCGACGACCAGGCCGGTGCGGTGAAAATGATTGATATCCTGATGGATGAGACGAAAAATATCCAGAATCGCCTGCCAGGTGATGTTGAGGAGCTTCTGATATTTGGGGGTACAAAGCTTTTTAAGCGAGATGGCGTGCGCCGGTAATTTTGGCATCGCGTACCCGACAGCGATTTTTTTTTGATTGTAAGCGATCTCCTGAGGACCCAGGGCAGAGGGCGGTAGCGCCTGAGCATTCCGTAGATGACAGAGCAGGTGCAGTTTCTCTTCCGGAACGGCCGAGCTTTGGCGATATTTTTTTAACACCATGCCGTTTGAGAGATCAAACACATCTCCTTCCCCTCCTGAGGCGATCAGGGAGTTTGGAGAAATAACGTGTTTGGTTTTGCCCAGATAAACGGTTTCTGTTGCCATAGTGTATATTATACACTAAATGCGGTTTTTCGCAACTGTATTGGGTGAGTAAAGGGCATGGGTGGGTTTTTGGCCCCTCTAATTTTTGCCTCCTGAGGATTGGTACCCGCTTTGAGATGTGCTATTATCCATCTCAGGAAGGGGTAAAAATATGAAGACATTGCTTATCATGCGCCATGCTAAATCCAGCTGGGATAATCGGCATTTGGCAGATTATGACCGGCCGCTAAACCCGCGTGGAGAGCGAGATGCACCCAGAATGGGTGAACTTTTGCGAAAAGAAGGATTGATTCCCGACGTTATCGTCACCTCAAGTGCAGAAAGGGCGCTAAAAACTGCCGAACTGGTGGCCCTTTCATGTGATTTTTCTTCATCTCTGGTTACCGATCGCGAGCTTTATCACGCCCCGGCCGAAACATATTTTGACGTGATTTCCAAGCTGGATCCGGAGTTAAAAACCGCTTTGGTGGTCGGACACAACCCCGGCATAGAAATGTTTCTTTCAAAAGTTGTTTTGACCTGGACGACGATGACGACGGCCAATATCGGTCATGTGCAGCTCGACATTCCCGATTGGTCCCACTTTCAGGAAGGGGTTTCCGGACGGCTGATTCATTTCTGGCAGCCGAAAGCCCTTTTTAAGTAAGGGTATTATTTTTATATGAATGTTCTCGTTGTGGAAGATGACAGTACCCTGCTGGAGACGATTGAATATAACCTGGTTAAACAGGGGTACGACGTTATTACAGCCTCAGATGGGCAGATGGCCGTTGAAAAGGCCCGTTCTGATCATCCTGATTTAATTATTCTCGATGTGATGCTGCCAGAATTAGATGGGTTTGAGGTGTGTCGCATTTTGCGCAAGGAGATTGCCACCCCGATCATCATGCTAACCGCCCGCACCGATGAAGTGGATAAGGTGGTGGGCCTGGAAATGGGGGCCGATGATTATATTTCCAAGCCGTTCAGCATGCGCGAGCTGATGGCCCGCGTCAAAGCGATGCAGCGCCGCGTGAGGCTGATTCGGGAAGAAATCGATTCTCAGGTCTCCCGACAAAAAAACGGCCGGCCGGGCGTTGGTGACTCCGGTCGCCTAATGGAATTTGACAATCTGCGGATTGACCCGGATCGGCACGAAGTGTTAATCGGTGATGCACCGCTGCGCCTAAAACCCAAGGAGTACGAGCTGCTCGTTTTTTTGGCGCGCCATCAGGGGATCGCCCTGTCGCGAGATTTAATCCTGGAGCGGGTGTGGGGCTGGTCTTATGACGGGAACAGCCGCACCGTGGACGTTCATATTCGCTGGCTGAGGGAAAAAATCGAGTTTAACCCGACCAATCCCAGCCGTATCGTGACGGTGCGGGGGATTGGCTACCGATTTGAGGGGTAGACGTGATCGATCACCGGGAAGAACCGCTTGAGGGCGTTGACTTTGGACCGCGCGACCACATTCGCCATATGTTTTATCGGCGGATTGCCGCCTCTTTCGCGCTGCTGTTTGCACTTGTGATCGGTGGGGTCGTCTTATGGATGCAGCGACCGGCCTGCCGGGCTGATGTCAACTGCGGCTGGCCGGTATTTTTTGTTTCCCTATTGGTGACCATTCCAATTATTGTGTTGTTATCGTGGCTTTGGGGGCGGTGGCACGAGCGTCAGACGGCTATCGTGACCCTACAGCTGGAGCGAGAGTACAAGCAGCAGGTGGGGTTGGTGGATTGGGAGCGACGCCGTTTGGCCACGGTTTTAAATCAAATGGCGGATGGGGTGGTGATGACCGATGATGCCGGCCGCATTCAGTATTTGAACCCGGCCGCCATGCGCATTTTAAACACCGGTCAGGATGAAGCTTTGGGGCATGCCTTTGCCGCCGTTGCTTTCCACCATCAGCTGATCGAGTTATGGCAGAAGTGCCGTCAGGAGCGTGAAGAGCAGACGGCCGCTTTGGAAATTGAACGCCGCGGTTTTTTTGTGCAGGTGATTGTTTCCCCGTTTCAGCTGATCGACCAGTGGGGATGCCTGGTGATCCTGCAGGATTTGACCCGTATTCGCCGTTTGGAAACGGTCAGGCGTGATTTTATCAGCAACGTATCCCACGAACTTCTGACGCCCATTGCGGCCCTGCAGGCGGTGGTTGAAACGATTCAGGATGGGGCTCTGGATGATCCCCCGATGGCCCGTCACTTTTTAAATCGGGCGTTAACCGAAGTGGACAGCCTGTCGCATATTGTCAGTGAGCTGTTAACGCTGTCGCGTATCGAAGCGGGCCAGGTTGCCCTGCGGATGCGGCCGGTGTCGGTGGCTGCCCTGTTTTCCCGGCCGCTCGAACAGTTTACCGTTTCGGCAAAGCGCAAAGAAATTGAATTGGCGTCCCACATCCCCGATGATTTTCCCTATGTTTTGGCCGATGCGGAGCAAATCTGGCAGGTCATCAACAACATCATGCATAACGCCTTAAAATATACGCCTGCGGGTGGTCAGGTTACCCTGGAAGCGAAGCGGAGTGAAGATGAGCCGGATTTTATTGTGATCGTCATTCAGGACAGCGGTATCGGCATTCCCAAAGAAGATTTACCCCGAATATTTGAGCGATTTTACAAAGCGGATCGTTCGCGCCAGCGAGACAAAGCCAGCGGGACCGGGCTGGGATTGTCGATAGCCAAGCACATCGTTCAGGCTCACGGCGGCCGCGTGTGGGCGACAAGCAAAGAAGGAAAAGGATCGTCGTTTTTTCTAACGCTGCCGATCACCCAAAATTTGCCTTCACCTGCGCTTGAAGCCTCTGTGGAAAATTTTACCCGATCTCCATCTTCTGCAGTCGATCCTGAAGGGCCGCAATCTCGCCCTTGAGGTGTTCGATATCGGCCGTAAATAAATCCGCTACTTCATCCCACCAATTTTCCCCATCATTGGGATCAACCTGCTTTGCTTTGCGCCACAGCCTTGAGACCATATCCTGACGCAGGGTTTTGAATTGATAACGTATTTTGCGGACTCGCTGCCGACATTTTCGGAGTCGTTTTTGCAGCGTTTTGACCTTTGAACCAACCTGCGGATCAGCGGTGATATCTTTGACCGTTTGCGGATCGAGCTCGCCGGCCAAATCTCGCAGCGCCTGGATATCTTTTTGCGCGTACGCTTCGTTAACGGCGGCCATCATGGAGGTGGCGTAAGAGCGCATCAGAGCATCTTCAATCAGGTCTGGATGAAAACGTCGGGCCAACTCCCGATACAGTCTTTTTTCCGCTTTACGATCGCTGGGCAGGGGATCCACGATCGGACGAATATCGTCTTCCTGATCTTCATGACCGTTAATCGGCTCCGGTTCCGGATCGGGATCATCTTCCAGCCATTCGTCCGGATCAAAAGGTTGGCCGCTTTCGGCCGCCTGCTGCCACATCGTCAGGCGGGTCAGCAGCCGCTGCTTGGTGACTTTTAACTCCTGTATTTCTTCGACCCAGGGCCCCAATTTTAAGCGACAGTGCATACGAAAGGCGTTAATTTCAGCCTGTTCACGGGCTAAATCCGCCTCTGCTTCACGCAGCAGCTCTTTGGCCTGTGCAAATTCGTTTTCGAGTTGACGGAGTTTTTCCTGCGAATTAGCGGGCTGCAGGGCGCGATGATTACTCATTCCAAAAGTTGACCCTACTGCGGCCGGGCGCTGAATAAATCGCCGCGCTTGTTGTAAATTCTTCTTACCAGGCGGCTGCCGTTGCGCATGCGCGAATGGATCAAAAAGGCTGGCCCCCAAAAACCACGGGTCAGGCCGATAAACCAATAGATAATCGGCAGGTCGCGAACGACGACCGTCACAATTTGGGAAACAAGTCGCGATTCTGGCAGCGCGACATCTTGAATTTGGTCCCAGCGCAGCCAGCGGCTTTCGTAAAATGCGGTTTTTAATTTGAACTGCTCCCCGGAAACGTGAACCTCGGGGTACATAAAATGGATGCTGGTGGCGAATAAAAGAGCGATGGGACCGGCAATCAGGATAATAATCAAAAATCGGGAGGGATTTACCGATATCTCATCGCTGATTAAAGGCAAAAACAGAAGGGCGATATAGGCACCTACAATGGCGAAGGGGATAAATCTGGAGACGAGTTTGATTGTTTGAGGATATTCGTATATTTCAACTTTGCTCATTTCATTGTCTCAAGCACAGGGGCTTTATTGAGACAAATAGTATCTTCTGGCAGGCGAATTGTAAAGGAAGAACCGCCTAATAATTCACTCGTCGCTTCGATGTCCGCTCCCATCAGAGAGCAGAATTTTTTGGTAATGGCCAACCCCAAACCGGTTCCGCCGTAAGTCATTCGATCGTTACTTCGGGCCTGCTCAAACGGCTCAAAAATCATTTTGAGTTTGTCTTTGGGAATGCCTATCCCGCTGTCAACTACTTTGAAGCAAAGCCATTGACCGTCACGGAAAATTTCAACAGAAATATTTCCTCGCTGGGTAAATTTTGCGGCGTTGCCAACTAGATTGAGCAAGCTTTGAAATAATTTCTGCCGATCGGTATAAAGCTCGATGTCTGGCAAGTGATTTATTATTTTGAACTGGTTGGCGTTGTGAGCCACCAACGGTTCCGAAAGAGATTCTAATTCCAACAGCAGGCTGTCGAGTGAAAATTGTCCGGCATCGAGCGTGATTTTCCCGGTTTCCACCCGCGATAAATCGAGGATTTCGTTGATAATATTGAGAAGAAGACGGCCGGAGTTCTGAATGCGCAGTAAATCTTTGGCTTCGTGAGATTTGCCGATTAAGAGCAAATCTTCGTAGAGCAGTTCACTGTAGCCAATGATCGAATTGAGGGGGGTTCGAAGTTCGTGACTCATATTGGCCAGGAATATGGTTTTTGCCTTGTTGGCTTCTTCCGCCTCTCTTTTCGCCTCGGCTAGCTGCTTGGTGCGCTGCAGGACCATCTCTTCAAGCTGCTCGCTGTAGAGGGTGAGATTTTGTTTCTGTTCCTGGAGCGATACCACCATCTGGTTAAAACCGGAAGTTAGATATCCCAGTTCATCTTGAAAGTGAACGGGTAACTCGGTATGTAAAATCCCCTGTTCGACATTGTGAACCCCCCGCAGCAAATCTTTTAACGGCTGGAGAAAGAAGCCGTTAAAAAAGAAGGGAGCAATCGCGATAATCAGAATTGGAATTGTTAGGAGGGCCAGCACCAAAACATACGCCGTGGCGTGCATGAAAAGTCGATAATCACGGTAGGTATGGGCAACCTCATAACGTTGACCGTCAACTTCCCCGATGGTGATAATGTATTTGCTGATCGGGTACGGCTCTTCAGAATACAAATTCAGATGTCGATCGCTAAAATACCAATGATCTATTTTTACAAGCTGATTTGGCAGCGGTTGGAGCAGGTCATCCCGTTTGGTAAGGCGTGGTTGATACACAGGCTGATCCGCTGCTGGATCGGCGGTATAAACCAGCGTGTAGGCGGAGCTTTCACGGTTACGATTTACCTGGCCGACAAAAGCGATCGACCCTGGTATCATTTCTTCAAAATAATCGATATCGTTTTCAATTAAAAAGAGAATTTGATCCACTTCATCTTGACGCTGCTGGTGATAAGCTGCCTGGCGAACAACCAGTGAAATTTGAGAAATTGCCCCGATGATAATTAGGGATATGAGCAAAAGTGATATATTTAACTTTGAAGTAAACGGGACAAATTCATCGGTATTGTTCAGGAAAATTAACACAAAACCGCTCAAAACGATTAGCATGCCTGTTTGAAAAAACAGAGAGTGAGTGAGCTCATCGATGATATTCGCCCCACGAGCGATATTTACAAAACCCAGGGAGATAAGCAGCAGGGTGAATAAGGCAAAATTGCGGGCCGCTTTGGCCTGATGACCGGCCGGTTGAAAGAATGAAGTGCGCTGCAGCCCTGCGTCTTGACTGAGCGAACGTGTTTGATAGATAAATACACCGGTAGAAACAAGATTTATAATCGTGATCAGAACTGTTGGAATTAAGATCGTGACAAAACTTCTGGTGCCATGAGTGAACCACTGCTGGTAATAAAATAAAATGGCCGTTGCAGCCAACCCGCACAAGGCGATTATGATTCGCCCAATCCACTGCGGCCAGGGTGACGGCAGGACTCTGGGAAAATAGAGTGAAAAGAAGCACAGGCAGGCGGAGGTTAGCAGGGCAAAAAAGTATTGCGGCGGTATAAATAGGACGAGCGACTGATCGTCAATGCTGGATGCCAAAAACCAGAATCCGGTGAACAAGGCGGAAGAGACAAAAGTGCCGATTAACCAGCGAGACGGGATCGATTTTGGTTTAAGCCAAATGAGATATGCCGCAATTAATGTGCTGAGGACAAAACTCGGCAAGCTCATGACTGAATTTTGATAAAATAGCAATTCGGTCATTGATTGTTTTCCATCTGGCTGGGGAAGAAAAATTAGTGCGTAGGCTGCTTAGATTTAAGATTTAAGTTGCCAAAGACACCCCGGTTTCGATATGGTTTAAACAACCAAATGGAATAGAGAAATTTTGCCAGAATTGTCTTGCTTTCTCCATAGTCTATTCGTCCTGTAAGATTAAAGGGTGATCATGACCTATTATTTCAACAGCACACCACGCGAAGACGGTTTTTTTATGCCGGGTGAGTTTGCGCCCCACGAAGGGTGCTGGATGTTGTGGCCAGAACGGCCGGATGTGTGGCGCGAGAATGCCCGGCCGGCTCAAGAGGCATTTGCCCAGGTTGCAGCGGCGATTTCCCGATTTGAGCCGGTGTTTATGGGTGTCCACCCGGAAAAAATCTCCCTGGCGCGCCGCATGCTGCCGGCCGAGGTTCAGCTTTTTCCGTTTAAATACAACGATGCCTGGATTCGGGACAACGGCCCGACTTTTGTGATTTCCCGAGACGGCCGTCTGCGCGGGATAGATTGGGATTTTAACGCCTGGGGTGGTCTCTATCAGGATTTTAAAGAGGATGATGCCCTGGCCAGCCATCTCCTATCTTATTTGCAGGTGGGGCGGTACAAGGCCCCTTTGGTGTTGGAGGGTGGAGCCATTGACGTCGATGGTGAGGGAACGGTTATTGTAACCGCCCAAAATTTGCTTCATCCCAATCGCAACCCAACCTTATCTCGGGGGCAAATTGAAGATCACCTGAAGCGGTATTTAAATGTGGACAAAGTGATTTGGATTCCACGGGGCGTATTTAGGGATGAAACGGATGGTCATATCGATAACCTGTGCTGTTTTGTCCGGCCGGGGGTCGTGGCATTAACGTGGACCGATGACGAGCATGATCCGCAATACGAGAGCAGCCATCTGGCATTTCAAACGTTAAGCGAGGAAACGGATGCGCAGGGGCGCAAATTGGAAATTCACAAAATTCATCAGCCGGACCCGATCATAACCACGGCCGCCGAAGCGGCGGGTCTGGCCATCACGGAAAATTCTTGGCCCCGGCCTGAAAATACCCGACTCGCCGGATCTTATATCAACTACTATGTGGCCAATGGTGGGGTGGTTGTGCCCCAATTTAACGATCCGCATGATGAACCGGCTTTGGAAAAAATTCAGCTTCTTTTTCCAGAGCGAGAAGTGGTGGGAGTGTATGCTAGGGAGATTTTACTGGGTGGTGGAAACATCCACTGTATTACCCAGCAGCAGCCTCAATCGCTTGACTTTTCTTCCAGCAGCTCCAAATAGGTGATTGCCGCTCCAATCGCCCGGAAGTAATTTTCGATCACAATATTTTCGTTGGGTCCATGGGCCCGACCCCCTTTGTGGGTGAAGCCCATGATGACCAGGTCATTGACTAACGGCCGAATGGTATGGGCGATAGGCACGCTGCCACCGGCCATTTCCAAAACCGCCGGTACGCCCCAATGTTTTTCATACGCCTGGGCGGCCAGCTGCATTGGCTGGGTGCGATGATCGAGATAAACGGCCGCCGCACCCATTTCAAATGACGGCACCTCAACTCGCACGCTCTCGGGTGCGAGCGCCTTGATGTGCCCGGTGACCTGGGACAAGACGACCTGTGGATCTTGATCGGGTACGAGACGGCAGCTTATTTTGGCCATCGCTTTGGATGGTAAAACGGTTTTTACCCCTTCGGCCGTGTATCCACCCACGATGCCGTTGATCTCCAGCGTCGGCCGGATACCGGTTCGTTCGTGGGAAGTGTACCCGGGTTCTCCCCAGCGGGTTGGCGCCCCGGCAACTTGCTCCCAAGCCTCCTCAAAAATCGGATCAATGGCTCCCCAAGCCTGCCGCTCTGCCGCAGAAAAATCACGCACGTTTTCATAAAATCCGGGCACGGTTA
>JAAUYD010230450.1_pt1 | contig 13121 bp, 7 predicted proteins | sample 7278101 | NCBI WGS metagenome assembly JAAUYD01 (sample SAMN14350128, study PRJNA611818) | marine sediment metagenome | isolation source: surface marine sediment (0.6m) | place: French Polynesia: Moorea | collected 2018-08
CAGCCGGCCAGCAGGGCCTGTCGGTCGCCTTCGACCTCGCCACGCACCGCGGCTACGACTCGGACCACCCGCGCGTGACCGGCGACGTCGGCAAGGCCGGCGTCGCGATCGACTCGGTCGAGGACATGAAGGTGCTCTTCGACGGCATCCCGCTCGATCAGGTGACGGTGTCGATGACGATGAACGGCGCCGTGATTCCGGTGCTCGCGAGCTTCATCGTCGCCGGCGAGGAGCAGGGCGTCCCGAAGGAGAAGCTCGCCGGGACGATCCAGAACGACATCCTGAAGGAGTTCATGGTCCGGAACACCTACATCTATCCGCCGGAACCGAGCATGCGGATCGTGGCCGACATCATCGCGTACACGGCCGAGAACATGCCGAAGTTCAACTCGATCTCGATCAGCGGCTACCACATGCAGGAAGCCGGGGCGACGACGGTCCAGGAGCTGGCCTTCACCATCGCCGACGGGCTCGACTACGTGCGGGCCGCGCTGTCGAAGGGTCTCGACATCGACGCCTTCGCCGGGCGCCTCTCCTTCTTCTGGTGCATCGGCATGAACTTCTACCTCGAGATCGCGAAGATGCGCGCCGGCCGCCGCATCTGGGCCGAACGCATCCAGCAGGAGTTCGAGCCGAAGCAGGCCCGCTCGATGATGCTGCGCACCCACTGCCAGACCTCGGGCGCGAGCCTCACCGAGCAGGATCCGATGAACAACGTGATCCGCACGACCATCGAGGCCATGGCCGCGGTCTTCGGCGGGACGCAGTCGCTGCACACCAACGGCTTCGACGAGGCGGTGAGCCTGCCGACGGACACGGCCGCCCGGGTCGCGCGCAACACCCAGCTGATCCTCCAGGAGGAGTCGGGCATCCCGGCCGTGGTGGATCCCTGGGGCGGCTCCTACTTCATGGAGTCGCTGACCGAGAGCGTCTACCGCGCCGCCAACGAGCTGATCGACGAGGTCGAGGCGATGGGCGGCATGACCAAGGCGATCGTCGAGGGCATGCCCAAGCTCCGCATCGAGGAGGCGGCCACCCGCCGCCAGGCCCGCATCGACTCGGGCGAGGACGTGATCGTCGGCGTCAACAAGTACCGGCTCGACGAAGAGGGCCAGATCGAGGTCCGCGACATCGACAACACCGCCGTTCGCGAGGCCCAGATGCGGCGGCTCGACGAGATCCGCGCGAGCCGGGACGCCGCGGCGGTCGAGGCGGCGCTCGCACACATCACGGAGCTGGCGCAGTCCGGCGAGGGGAACCTCCTCGAGGCCGCCGTCGAGGCGGCCCGCCTGCGCGCCACCGTCGGCGAGATCTCCGAGGCCATGGAGAAGGTCTACACGCGTCATCGCGCAGAGATCCGCTCGGTCTCGGGCGTGTACGGCGGCAGCTACCAGGGCGACGAGGAGTTCGAGTCGGTCTGCCAGGAGGTCGAGAGCTTCGCCAAGGGCGAGGGCCGGCGTCCGCGCATGCTCGTGGTGAAGCTCGGCCAGGATGGTCACGACCGCGGTCTCAAGGTGATCGCGACCGCCTTCGCGGACACGGGCTTCGACGTCGACGTCGGGCCGCTCTTCCAGACGCCCGACGAGGCCGCGCAGCAGGCGATCGACGCGGACGTCCACGTGGTCGGCGTCTCGTCCCAGGCCGCCGGGCACAAGACCCTCGTGCCGCAGCTCGTCCAGGCCCTCGAGGCCAAGGGGGCGTCGGACATCGCCGTCGTGGTGGGGGGCATCATCCCGCCCCAGGACTACGACTTCCTGCGCGAGAACGGCGCCGCCGCGATCTTCGGCCCGGGCACGGCCGTCCCCAAGGCCGTGCGCGAGGTGCTCCAGGTGGTTCGCGCGAGGAGCGGTTGAGCCCGCCCCGGGCGGGCAACGGGAGACGTCCATGAGCGACGCCACCCCTCCCAGCGCCGAGCAGATCCGCGCCGGAGATCGCCGGGCCCTGGCCCGGGCGATCACCTGGGTGGAGAGCACCCGCGTCGACCACCAGGAGGAGTCCCAGGCACTCCTCGAGTCGCTGGTCGGCGACACCGGCGGCTCGATTCGCGTCGGCATCACCGGCCCGCCGGGCGTGGGCAAGAGCAGCTTCATCGAACGCTTCGGGCTCGCACTGCTCGAGGACGGACGTCGCCTCGCCGTGCTCGCCGTCGACCCTTCGAGCCCGATCAGCGGGGGCAGCATCCTCGGGGACAAGACCCGGATGGAGCGTCTGGCCCAGGACCCCCGCGCGTTCATCCGCCCGTCGCCCTCGAGCGGGTCGCTCGGCGGCGTGGCCCGGCGAACGCGCGAGAGCCTGCTCCTGTGCGAGGCGGCGGGCTTCGACGTGGTGCTCGTCGAGACGGTGGGGATCGGGCAGTCCGAGATCGCCGTCCGCTCCATGGTCGACTTCTTCGCGGTGCTGCTCCAGCCCGGTGCGGGCGACGAGCTGCAGGGCATCAAGAAGGGCGTGCTCGAGCTCGCCGATGCCCTCGTCGTCACCAAGGCCGACGGGGCGCAGAAGCGCATCGCCGAACGCACCCGTGCCGAGCACCTGCACGCCCTCGGTCTCCTGCGCTCTCCCTCTCCCGTCTGGCACACGCCGGTGCTGACCACGAGCGCCGTCGAAGGCGAAGGCATCCAGGAGGTGTGGGACACGATCCTCGCCCACCGCGAGGCCCTCGGAGCCAGCGGGGAGCTCGAGGAGAAGCGGCGCAGCCAGGCGCGCGACTGGATGTGGTCGATGGTCGAGGAGGGCCTGCTGCAACGCTTCCGGAGCGACCCGGAGGTCGCCGGCCGCATCGCGGCCCTGGAGCAGGCGGTGGCGACGAGCCGGCGCACGCCGACGGCGGCGGCTCGCGAGCTCCTCGACACCTTCCGCAAGGCCTAGCATCGGGACTTCGCGGGTCCCATTTCGCCCCTGCGCCGAAACCCGCATGACCGCGGGTCCGTTCGTGGATCCTTGGCGGTCGGTGAGTTACCCCACAAGCGGGGCCGTTAGGCTGCCGATGGTACGAGGAACCACGGAGGTTCCTCTTGCGCCGCGCGTTGCTCGTGCTCTGCCTGCTCCTGCTCTCGGTCGGACTCCCCTCCTGCGCGCTGCTGCTGCGGCTGCCCACGCTGCGCGCCCGCGAGCAGGCGTTCCAGCCCGAGTCGCTGGTCTGGACATTCCGCCACATGGGGGAGCTCTTCCCCACGCGCACCATCAGCCACGCGGAGCCCGTCTCGGCGCTCCCGATCGACGAGGCCGCCATTCCCGCTTCGCTGGGCGAGACGTGGCTCGAGGCCTTCGTGGCCGAGAACCGCGTGCAGGGCCTCGTCGTCGTCCGGGGCGACCAGATCGTGCTCGAGGGCTATGCCGAGGGGGCCGGCCCCGAGACCCGCTTCACGAGCTGGTCGGTGGCGAAGTCCTTCGTCGCGACCCGGCTGGCGGTCGCCCTCGAGGAGGGGCAGATCGGCTCGCTCGACGAGCGTCTCTCGCGCTACGTGCCCGAGCTCGCGGACGGCGCCTACCGCGAGGTCACGTTCCGTCAGGCGCTGCACATGTCGTCGGGCGTGCGCTTCACCGAGCGCTACCAGGACCGGGACACCGACGTCTTCGGCTTCCTCTCGCGGTCGCTCTTCACCAACCGCGAGCCGGCCGACCGCATCGCCGCCTCGTTCCCGAGGGCTGCGGAGCCGGGCGCGTCGTTCAACTACAACACCGCCGAGACCCAGGTGCTGGCGTGGGCCCTGCGTGAGGCGACCGGTGAGAGCCTGGCGGCCGGGCTCGCCCGGAAGGTGTGGGCGCCGCTCGGGATGGCGCACGATGCCAGCTGGGCGCTCGACCGGGAGGGGCCCGACGGCACCGAGGTGGCCGGCTGCTGCCTCAACGCGACGCTGCGGGACTGGGCCCGGCTCGGACAGCTGCACCTGCGCGGTGGGCGGACCCCGGACGGGCGCGTGCTGCTGAGCCCCGAGTGGGTCGAGGGCCTGGCCCGGACCCAGGCGCCACACCTGGCTCCCGGCGTGGCCGTGCCGGGCTCGCCCTGGGGCTACGGCTTCCACTGGTGGCACCTGTCGGACGGTGTCTTCGCCGCACGGGGCGTCTACGGCCAGTACATCTGGGTCGACCCGAGCCGGGACGTGGTGATCGCCCTGGCGTCCGCCTGGGACGTGCCCTGGGGTGAGGCCCAGGATGCGCCCGTTCGGGCGGCTCTGGCGCGCCTGGCTGGCCGCTTCGGGGCCTCTGGGCCGCTCTTGGGCCAGCCGGCCTCGCTTGCGCCCTGATCCCCCCGGGGCCAGGAGTCGTCCCGGGGCCCCGAGCCGCGGGCGTAGACGACTTCACTAAAGGCCCCGTGGCGCCGATGAGAACTCCGCCGAGGCACCGGTCCCGAACCGGCCCGAGGCACCAGGAGACGCCGACGGGATGCAGATCAACATGGCCGAGCGGGAGATCGTGCTGAAGCTCGTGTACTACGGGCCGGCGCTCTCCGGAAAGACCACGAACCTGCAGATGCTCCACGAGCTCCTCGACCCCGAGGCGCGGGGCAAGATGGTCACGCTCGACACCACGGACGACCGGACCCTCTACTTCGACTTCCTCCCGGTGAGCTTCGGCACCCGGGGCGGCTTCACGGTCAAGATCAAGCTCTTCACGGTGCCCGGCCAGGTGATGCACAAGTCGACCCGCAAGGTCGTCCTCGCCGGTGCCGACGGCGTCGTCTTCGTGGCCGACTCCCAGAAGGCCTCGAGCAGCGCCAACGCGTACTCGTGGCGGGACATGGAGGCGAACCTCAAGTCGAACGGCATCGACTTCGAGCGGATCCCGAAGGTCGTGCAGTTCAACAAGCGCGATCTCCCGGACATCAAGCCTCTCGACGAGATCCGGGCCGCGTGGGGCGGCATCCCGACCTTCCCCGCCATGGCGACCAAGGGCGAAGGCGTGATCGAGACCTTCCGCGAGCTGGTCCGCCTGACCTACCGGGACCTGGACGCGAAGCACGACTTCCAGAACAAGTTCAGCGTCTCCGAGGACGACTTCCTGAAGGGCGTCCTCAAGAGCCTCGGCTAGCGCTTCGAGGCCTCGACCGGGCCGTCCCCAGGGCTCATCGGGCGAACGCCGGAGAGCCCTCCGAAGGCGGGCCCCGGCGCCATCGCTGCTAGCCTCGGGCACCGATGCGCTCGCTGTTCCGCCGCCATCCCTGGGTGCTTCCGGCCGTCTTCGCCCTGGTGATGGGAGGGGTGGCCTGGAACTCCCTGCGCGCAGCCGAGCACACCCTCAAGGACGACATCCGCTCGCAGGTGACCTCGACCCTCCACGCGGCGGCGGAGAGCGTCTCGATCTGGCGCGAGGAGGCCGCGGCCACCGCCAAGGTCGCGGCGACGGACGCGCGGGTGAGCGAGCTGGTGGAAGAGCTGCTCCGGGTCTCCCGGGAGTCGGGAGGGGCCGCCGCGGCCCTCATGGCGTCTCCGGCCCAGTGGACGCTGCGGGCCGAGCTCGAGCCCGTCGTGCGGGAGCACGGGTTCCAGGGCTACGCGGTGCAGGACGAGGGCGGCCTCGTGATCGCGGCTTCCGACGGCGTCGTGCCGGTCGGTGGGCGCGCCCGGGCGGACGGCAGCCTGCTGCCCCGGATCTTCGCGGGCGAGACCGTGGTGACCGCGCCGATCGCGGTGGATCCCGACGGAAGCGGCAAGGAGAGCCAGATCCGCATGGTGGCGGCGGCTCCCGTCGTGGCCTCCGGCCAGCGGGTGCTCGCGAGTCTCGCCTTCTCCCTGGATCCGGAGAAGGAGTTCTCGCGGGTGCTGCTGGTGGCCCGGCCGGGCCTCAGCGGGGAGACCTACGCGTTCAACGCGGCGGGCTTGCTGGTCTCGCCCAGTCGCTTCGACGCCCAGCTCGAGGAGCTCGGCCTGATCGAGCCCGGCGGCCAGGCCTTCATGACGCTCCAGCTGCGCGATCCCGGTGGCGACCTCACCAAGGGCTTCGTGCCGCAGCTCGCGATCCCGGCGCGTCCCTTCACCGAGATGGCGGGCTCGGCGCTCTCGGGACTCGCCGGCTACTCCGTCGACGGCTATCGCGACTATCGCGGGGTGCCGGTCGTCGGCGCCTGGACGTGGGTTCCGGAGCTCGACATCGGGCTCGCGACCGAGCTCGACGTGGCCGAGGCCTACGGCGCGCTCACCACCGTGCGCAACCGCTTCGCCTTGCTCTTCGGGCTGGTGGGGATCGGGGCCATCGCCCTGTTCGGCTACAGCTTCTTCGTCGCGCGGCTCAGCTCGGGCATCGAGCAGGCCCAGCAGCTCGGCCGCTACCGGATCGAGAAGAAGATCGGCCGCGGCGGCATGGGGACGGTCTACCTCGCGCGCCACGCGCTGCTCTCGCGGCCGACGGCGATCAAGGTGCTCAACCGCGAGACGTCGGGACGCGAGGGCGTCGAGCGCTTCGAGCGCGAGGTGCAGATCACGGGCTCCCTGCGCCACCCGAACACGGTGCAGATCTACGACTACGGCCGCACGTCGGACGGCACCTTCTACTACGCGATGGAGTACCTCTCGGGCGTCACCGTGTCCGAGTGCGTGAAGGAGGACGGGGCGCAGCCCGAGGCGCGCGTCCACGCGATCCTGCGGCAGGTGTCCGGCTCGATCGCCGAGGCCCACGCCGCCGGGCTGATCCACCGCGACCTCAAGCCCTCGAACGTGATGCTCTGCTGCCAGGGAGTGAGCGGCGAGTTCGCGAAGGTGCTCGACTTCGGTCTCGTCCGCGCCCAGGAGCAGGCCAAGGACATGGCGCTGACCGACGTCGACTCGCTCACCGGAACGCCGCTCTACCTCTCGCCGGAGATGGCGAAGGCGCCGGAGAGCGTGGGCCCCGCGAGCGACGTCTACCAGATCGGCCTGCTCGGCTACTTCCTGCTCACGGGGACGAACCCCTTCGACGCCGACACCGCGATCGACATCGTGATGAAGCACGTGACCGAGCCACCGGAGCCGCCGTCGAAGCGCCTCGGGGCTGCCGTCTCCGAGGATCTCGAGAACCTGCTGATGGACTGCCTCGCCAAGGAGGCCGAGGATCGCCCGGCCAACGCCGCCGCCCTGCTCGAACGCCTGAGCGCCTGCTCCATCGGTGGCCACTTCGGCATGGCCGAGGCGCGTGCCTGGTGGACGGCCTGGGGAGAGCGCTTCCCGCAGCCCGAGGAGCCCGCGCCGGGAGAGTCGAGCGGCAGCACGCCCTCGGGCTACACGGTGGACGTCGCCGCGCACCTGCGCCGCTAGCCGCGGGCGCGCGCGGCCTTCGAAGGGGCCGGGCCGAGCTTCCGCGACCGGTTAGCATCTGCCGCCATGAACGGCCGGGCGGGGGTGCAGGGGGGCAGCTACGCGCTGCTGGGCGCGCTGCTCCTGATGACCGTCATCATCGCGGGGCGTGCGGCGCGGGACGCGCTCTTCCTGGCCAACTACCCCGTCACCTTCCTGCCCCGGATGATGATCGCCGCGGGCATCGCGTCGCTGATCGGCGCGACCGCGATGTCCCGGCTGCTCGCCCGGTTCGGACCGGCCACCGTGGTGCCCGTCGCGCTGGTTCTGTCCGCCGTGCTCTTCGCCGCGGAGTGGGTCGCGATGTCGACGGCCGCGGGGCCCGCGACCCTCGTGCTCTACGTGCACGTCGCGGTGCTCGGAACGATCGCTTTCTCGGGCTTCTGGTCCGTCGTGAACGAGCGCTTCGACCCCTTCACGGCGAAGGCGATCGTGCGTCGCGCCGGCGGGCTCTCGGCGCTCGGGAGCGCGGCCGGCGGCCTCGGAGCGCTCTGGGTGGCACCTCGGCTCGGCGTGCCGGCACTGCTGCCGATCCTCGGGGCGCTCCACGCGGCGGCCGGCGTCTGTGTCTGGCGGCTCGGTCGCGCCGGGGCACAGCGGCCGTCGCCGCCGGAGTCCGACGCGCTCACCGGGCTCGCGAGCCTGCGGCGGCAGCCGCTCGTGCGCCGCATGGCGCTGCTCGTCGTGCTCGTGACCGTGACCGAGGAGCTGCTCGACTACGCCTTCAAGGTGACCGCATTCGCGTCGTACACCGACGAGACCTCGCTGCTGCGCTTCTTCGCGCTCTTCCACGCGGCGACCGGAATCCTGGCCTTCGTCGTCCAGTCGACCCTCGGCGCGCGGGTGCTGGCGCTGCTCGGCCTCTCCGGCGCCATGGCGCTACTGCCCGCCGCGGTCGCGATCGCCTCCGGGGGCGCGGCGCTGGTGACGCGGCTCGCGAGCGTGAGCATCGCGCGCGCGACCAACGCGGTCGTCGCACTCTCGCTCTTCCGCTCGGGATTCGAATTGCTCTGGACACCGCTGCCGGTCGCCACGAAACGCAGCGCCAAGACCTACGTCGACGTGGGAGCGCGCAGCGTGGGAGAGCTCCTGGGCGGTGGCCTCGTGCTCTTCGCCCTGGCGCTCCTGTCCGACCTCCCGGTTCCGGTGGTGCTCGGCTTCGCGGCCCTGTTGTGCGGCGCTTCGCTCGTGCTCATCGCCCAGCTTCACGCCCGCTACGTGGGGCAGCTGGCGGAGAACCTGCAGGCCGGCGTCGTGGAGCTCGACACCGAGCAGGTCGAGGACGCGACGACGGCGCGCACCCTCGCGGACTCGCGGGTCACGATCGACCGGGCCGAGATCCTCGCCCGGCTCCGCGAGCTCGAGGCGGGCGGGGCGGACGAGCCGCGCACCGGCGAGAAGACCGAGGAGGCTTCGCGCTGGCGCGAGGACCTGGAAGCCCTCGAGAGCGGGGACGAGGCGCGGATCCGCGAAGCGTTGGCCCGGCGACCCGTGGACCGCCGCCTGATCGCCCACGTGATTCCGCTCCTCGGCCGGGCCGACCTGTGGGACGAGACGGTGGGGTTCCTGACGGACGTCGCGCCCCGTGCCACGGGCCAGCTCGCGGATGCGATGCTCGACGCCTCGTCCGAGGTCCTGGTGCGCCGGCGGCTGCCACGCATGGTCGAGCGGGGCGAGGCCCGACGCGCCATGGTGCTGCTGGTGTCGGGCCTCGACGACGCCGACTTCGAGGTGCGACTCGAGTGTGCGCGAGCCGGTGCGCGGCTGGCCGGGCGCGAGCCCTCCGTGCGCATCGCGCGGCCCCTGGCCCTGCGGCTCCTGAGCCGGGAGCTCGGGGTCGACGGACGCACCTGGGAGCAGCACGGGCGCCGCCGTCCCGGGGCCGATGCGACCGCACTGGTGCAGGGGGCGGATCCGCGTCTCGACCGCAGCACGGAGCTCGTCTTCAGCCTGCTGGCGATGCTCGAGGGGCCCGACGTCGTGGTCTCGGCGATCCGCTCGCTGTACTCGCGCGATGCCATGCTGCAGGGCACCGCGCTCGAGTACCTGCACGCGCTGCTTCCCGAGGCGCAGCGCGCGCAGCTGTGGCCGCGCATCCCCGGAGCCCCCGAAACGCGCACGGGCCGCGGTGCGGACGAGCTGGCGCGGGAGCTCCTCGCCCACGAGGGGCGAGGGTCCGGGAAACGCTCTATGCGCCCAGATTGACACGGGAATCAACCGCCGATACGCTCGCCCCGGTGGCTCCACAGGTCACTTTCCGACCCATCGCAGCGCTCGACCCGCCTTCAGGCCGCCAGGATCGCTGAGGGTATCGGCCCCGAGGGCCCCGAGGGGTGAGACGGAACCCGTCCCTGGGTCCGTACACGAGGAGACGCGCGAGCCATGAGCGAGAGCAAGGCCGACCCCGCCTCGAAGCCTCCCGACCCGGCGAAGAAGGCGACGCAGACGGCGAAGAAGGCGGCGGAGATCAAGCCGGCCCCGGTTCGCGAGGACGCCGACGTCATCGTATCGGCCGCGGATGCGATCGAGGAGATCCGCGCCGGGCGCATGGTGATCCTCGTCGACGACGAGGACCGCGAGAACGAGGGCGATCTCTGCATGGCCGCCGAGATGGTCACGCCCGAGGCCATCAACTTCATGGCCAAGTACGGCCGCGGCCTGATCTGCCTGCCCATGGTCGAGGAGCAGCTCGAGAAGCTGCGGCTCGCGATGATGGTGCCCGACGCCGAGAACTCCTCGGGGTTCGGAACCGCCTTCACGATCTCGATCGAGGCGCGCGAAGGCGTCACGACCGGCATCTCCGCCCACGACCGGGCCCACACCATCCTCACCGCGATTCGCGACGACGTGCGGCCCCAGGACATCGTGCGCCCGGGCCACGTCTTCCCGCTGCGCGCCCGGGGTGGCGGCGTGCTGCGCCGGGCCGGTCAGACCGAGGGCTCGGTCGACCTCGCGCGCCTGGCCGGGTTGAAGCCCGCCGGCGTCATCTGCGAGATCATGAACGACGACGGCAGCATGGCCCGCATGCCCGACCTCGTGGAGTTCGCCCGGGAGCACGGCCTCAAGATCGTCTCCGTGGCCGACCTGATCGAGCACCGGCTGCGCACCGAGCGGCTGGTCCGGCCCGCCGGCGAGGCGGAGCTTCCGAGCCGCTTCGGCGGCGACTTCCGCGCCATCGTCTACGAGAACGACATCGATCATGTCGACCACATCGCCCTGGTGAAGGGCGAGATCAAGGAAGACGAGCCGGTGCTGGTGCGGGTCCACAGCGAATGCCTGACCGGCGACGCCTTCGGCTCGCTGCGCTGCGATTGCGGCGAGCAGCTGGCCACCGCGATGAAGATGATCGAGCTGGAAGGCTCGGGGATCATCCTCTACATGCGCCAGGAAGGCCGCGGGATCGGGCTCAAGAACAAGATCCGGGCCTACGGGCTGCAGGACAGCGAGGGCCTCGACACCGTGCAGGCCAACGAGAAGCTGGGCTTCGCCGCCGACGCACGGGACTACGGCGTGGGCTGCCAGATCCTCCACGATCTCGGCGTCCGCAAGCTGCGGATCATCACCAACAACCCGCGCAAGCGGGTCGCCATCGAGGGCTACGGCCTCCACATCGAGGAGCGCGTGGCTCTCGAGGTGCAGCCCAACGAGAAGAACTTCGAGTATCTCCGCACGAAGAAGGAGAAGCTCGGTCACGTCCTCCACTTGATGAGCTAGGCCCCCGCCTGGCAGGAGCTTCCATGTTCGAGTCCGTCGACGACGTCATCGCCCAGCTGCAGGGCCAGGGCTACATCTCCGGGAAGGGCATCGCGACGGTGGTCTACCTCGCCTCCCAGCTGGAGAAGCCGGTCCTGGTGGAAGGCCCCGCCGGTGTGGGCAAGACCGAGCTCGCCAAGGCCGTGGCCCAGGCCACCGGCCGCGAGCTGATCCGCCTGCAGTGCTACGAGGGCCTCGACGAGGCCAAGGCGCTCTACGAGTGGGAGTACTCGAAGCAGCTGCTCTACACGCAGATCCTGAAGGAGAAGTTCTCCGAGGCGATGGCCGGCTCGACCACGCTGAAGGAGGCCGCCGAGCGGGTCGGGCGCGAGGACAGCGTCTTCTTCTCCGACCGCTTCATCGTGCCGCGGCCGCTGCTGCGCGCGATCACGGCCGAGGAGCCCACGCTCCTGCTGATCGACGAGGTCGACAAGTCCGACCCCGAGTTCGAGGCGTTCCTCCTCGAGGTGCTCTCGGACTTCCAGGTGACCGTCCCCGAGATCGGGACCCTCGAGGCCAGGCAGAAGCCCATCGTCTTCCTCACCTCGAACGACGCCCGCGAGATGAGCGACGCGCTCAAGCGCCGCTGCCTGCACCTCTTCATCGACTTCCCGGACGAGGACCTCGAGTGCCGCATCCTGGCCGAGCGCGTCCCGGGCGTCGAGCAGCGTCTCGCCGAGGAGCTGGTGGGCGTGATGCAGCGGCTGCGCAAGCTCGACCTCAAGAAGACCCCGTCCATCAGCGAGACCCTCGACTGGGCCCGCGCGCTGCTGGCGCTCAACGCCAACAACCTCGACGAGGACCTCGTGAGCGACACGCTGAACGTGATCCTCAAGTACGAGGGCGACATCAAGAAGGCCCAGAGCGAGCTCGGCCGCCTGATCGTGCGCAAGGCCGAGGAAGAGGGCGAGAAGGCCGAGGAGGCTCCGGCCGAGCCCGCCAAGCCGGCGCCGGCCGCCAAGAAGGGCGTGTTGCACTAGTGCAGCAGAAGATCGTCGAGTTCACGAACCTGCTCCGGAAGAGCGGGCTGCGGGTCTCGGTCGCCGAGTCGATCGACGCCTTCGCCGCGCTCGACGAGCTCTCGATCGACGACCGGGAGATCTTCCAGGACGCGCTCCGCACCACGATGGTGAAGCGCAACGAGGACATCCCGACCTTCGATCAGCTCTTCGAGCTGTACTGGTCCTCGTACTACGACAACCTGAAGAGCTCCTTCGAAGAGGCCGCCCAGGGCGGTGGCCAGGGGGAGATGGATCTCGACCAGCTGATGCAGGCCCTCCAGGAGGGCATGCAGAACATGCAGGGCGAGATGGATCTCTCCGAGCTCGCCAAGGCCCTGCTCACGCAGAACCTCGACCAGCTGGAGCAGCTGATCCGCCAGGCCGCGGAGGCGGCCGGCACCGAGCGCATCGAGAACATGCTGCAGGTGGGCTTCTTCACCCGCCGCACCATGGAGCAGCTCGACTCCGAGGGCGCCGGCAACGAGCTGCGGGATCTGGCGCGCCAGCTGCGCGAGTCGGGCATGCCCGACGCCCAGGTCGACGCGCTGCTCGACATGGTCGACCGCTTCCTGGAGGCCCTGCGGAAGTCCGTCCGCAGCTACACCGAGCGCGAGCTCCAGCAGCAGAACTTCGACTACATGGAGAAGTTCCGCCGCGAGAGCCTGATCGAGAAGAGCTTCTACAACCTCTCCGAGGACGAGGTCGCGCGCATGCGCGAGGTGGTGAACCGCCTGGCCCAGCGCATCAAGAACGTGCTCTCGATCCGCAAGCGGCGCCTGAAGAAGGGCAAGCTCGACCTGCACACCATGCTGCGGCGCAACATGGCCCACGGCGGCGTGCCCTTCGAGCGCATCTTCAAGGAGCGGCGCAAGGATCGTCCCAAGCTCGTGATCCTCTGCGACGTCTCGAGCTCGGTCGCCAACGTCTCCCGCTTCATGCTGCAGTTCTGCTACAGCCTGCAGGAGTGCTTCACCAAGATCCGCGCCTTCGTCTTCGTGTCGGAGCTCGGCGAGGTGACCCAGCTCTTCAAGGACGAGGAGATCAACACCGCCATCGAGAAGGCGCTCGACGGCGGCGACGTGATCAACGTCTACACCCGCTC
>JAAUYD010173575.1_pt1 | contig 13116 bp, 7 predicted proteins | sample 7278101 | NCBI WGS metagenome assembly JAAUYD01 (sample SAMN14350128, study PRJNA611818) | marine sediment metagenome | isolation source: surface marine sediment (0.6m) | place: French Polynesia: Moorea | collected 2018-08
CCTTTGGTTGCCCACGGTGCAACCGTCACCCTGGCATGGGATGCAAACTCCGAACCGGACCTTGCCGGGTATAAAATACACTACGGCACGGCCAGCGGCGTCTATACTCACAGCATTGATGTAGGCAATGTTACCGAGTATATCCTTTCCGAATTAGATGATGGTGTTACTTATTATTTAGCTGCCACTGCCTATGATGTTGATGACAATGAAAGTGGCTATTCCGATGAATTGGTTCATACTACCGACACTCCCAACCACAACCCGGACACACCGTCGGTACCTAACAGTCCGTCCAACGGATACACACAAACCAGTTACAACTTCAGTACAAGTTCGTCAGATACGGATGGTGATTCACTTGAATTCCGCTTTGATTGGGGAGACGACTCTACTTCTGACTGGGGCGTAGCATCTCAAAATCATTCCTGGTCCTCTATCGGCATATTCTGTGTCAAGGCACAGGCAAGAGATAGCCAGGGCGCCTTGTCAGGTTGGTCAGACTGCCGAAGTATCACCATTGCTGAAAATACCCATGTCATAACTGCTTCAGCCGGCGCAAATGGAAGCATATCCCCATCCGGCAGTCTGACGGTTAGCGACGGGGCCAACCGAACGTTTACCATTAGTGCAGATGCGAATCATCACGTTCAGAATGTCATGGTCGATGGGGTTTCAGTCGGATCCATCACCTCCTTCACTTTTACCAATGTAACTGAAAATCATACGATTGCGGCCAGCTTCAGCGCTGATAATCAATCGCCCGTAGCTAGCGCCGGTCCGGATCAAACAGTCAATGAAGGAACAGTTGTCAATCTGAGGGGTACTAACTCAACTGATTCAGATGGCAGCATTACAGCCTATGACTGGAGCCAAATCAGCGGGCCACCGGTGCATCTTTCAAATTCCGGGCAAGTTGAGGCCAGTTTTATCTCGCCAAATGTCGATGCTTCCGGTGATACCCTGGTCTTCGAACTGATCGTTACGGACAATGAGGGTCTTCAGGATACTGATAGATGTACTGTATATGTTACCAGAGAGCCGATAGCCGATAGTGATGGTGACGGTGTTCCGGATGATCAGGATGATTTCCCATATAATGAGGACGAGTATCTGGACACCGATGGCGATGGTGAGGGAAACAACGCTGATACGGATGACGACAATGATGGTATGCCTGACAGCTGGGAGTTGTTATACGGTTTGGACCCACTGATCGATGATGCCGCCGGCGACCCTGATGGTGATGAGATCAGCAATATCAACGAATATAACTTGGGATCCGAACCTAATTTTAATGAAAACAATTTTGCTCCAGACGCTCCCCAACTGCTCGCACCGAACGACAACGAGACAGTCGGATTGACGCCACTTCTTGAGACCGCCGAATTTTATGATGCAAATATCGGTGATGTCCACGGTGAAAGCCAGTGGAAAATTATTCGGGTCGATGATGCATTCTGCGTGTTTGATGTCACCACCAGTTCATCTTTGACTAAATTGAAGGTGCCGAAGCTGATCCTGGAGCAAGACACCTTATACAGCTGGCAAGTCAAATTTATTGATAATCAGGGGACGGCATCATCCTGGTCTCATATTAGATATTTTACGACCGAATTTATCGAGGAGGATTCAGATGGTAACGGTGTCCTGGATCATCAGGAAGTGGATATGACGATTGATCTCGACAACAACGGCACCCCGGACCGGAATCAGGAAAACATCAAGTGCGTAACTACTGAGACCGGCGAGTTTAAGCTCGGCATCAGTGTTGGGGAGGATGAAAATTCGGATTCAATTATATCCCTTCAATCAGAATCCCCCGATGATGCCCAGTCACTTATTTCCGATCAGGATGGACCCGCATTTATCGCATTCGGGCTGATACATTTCAAACTACTTGTTGATCAGCCCGGAGCCGAAATATTGGCAACCATCTACCTTTCCCAAGCGGCATACGACGATGGGATTTGGTATAAATATGATCCGGTAAACGACGAATGGTTTGATTATTCTGAGTTCGTGGAAATTAGCGACGATCGAAAAATAGTCTATTTAACTTTGAGAGACGGTGGTTTTGGAGATGCAGACGGCATCGAAAACGGTATCATCGTCGACCCGTTGGCTCTGCGCACGGTTACTGATCACAGTTCCGGCGGGGATTCTCTTGTAGATAATGTTGCCGAAAACTTGGATCCCACCGGTGCGTGCTTTATCTCAGCCGCCGGCAGTCAACCCAAGGATTTCAGCGAAGTTATTCCTCGTCGAGAACTTTCGCTTGTCTTTATCATGATGGTGCTCGCCCTTATCGGCAAAGTCATATCGTCGAGCAGGAAACAATATCGAAGGCCAGGGCGAGGAATCAGTTTAATGGAGGGATGGAGGAACTCTCAGGGGTGAGCAATGAGCGGGGGCATCATTTTGCGGCGACTGACGAGAAAGAATGGTCGCCGCGAGCAAAGGGCTTACTCATAAATTGGTTTGTTTCAATTTATAGGTAAGCCCTGCTTCATAATTAAATTCTGCGAGGTAAACCCAATTCAAAATTCTGTCAATTCATCTGATCCTTCCTTTTCGTGTCGATTGGGATGGCTCTCAAGCGCCAAGTTTCACTTATTCTTTCGCCAGCGCGAATGGGTAATACCAAGTTTCTTGATGCGATAGTTTAGGGCGCGAGGCGTGATGCCCAGCTGACGGGCGGCATCTTTCTGTATCCAAAGATTTTCTTCCAACGCTTTGGATATCATGAATTTTTCCTGATCTTCAGACAATTTGAGGCCAACCGACGAATGACTTGGAGGTGCGCTGTCTCCAAGGTCCGGTAAGGAAATGCTTTCCTGCCGTATCACCCTGTCATCTTCCAATAGAATAGCCCTTTCGATGACATTTGAAAGTTGACGGATATTACCGGGCCAAGGATAATGCTGGAACATTTCAATTACTTCTGGATCAAAAGATTCAAATTTTTTTTTAACGGTCCGACTCAGTTTCATCAATAAATAATTGGCCAAAGGCTCAATGCATTCCAGGCGCTTACGCAACGGGGGCATATGTATTCTGAGAACATTTATGCGGTAGTATAGGTCCTCGCGAAATTTTCCCGCTCGCACAAGTGCTTCGATGTCTCGATTCGTGGCCGCAATAATGCGCGTGTCAGCTCGAATAGTTTTATTGCTGCCCAGTCGTTCAAATGATTTTTGCTCGATGGCGCGTAATAGTTTGGCTTGCAGTCCGGAACCCAACTCACAAAATTCATCCAGAAAAATCGTGCCGCCGCTGGCTTGTTCAAATCGGCCGGTTCTGGTTTTGTCCGCACCGGTAAATGCACCTTTATTATGGCCGAAAAGCTCGCTTTCCAATAATGTTTCGGGAATATTGGCGCAGTTTACCCCAATAAACGGTTTTTTGCATCTCGGGCTATTAAAATGAATGTTGCCGGATAAGAAACTCTTGCCGGTTCCGGTTTCACCCGTAACCAGAATAGTGGAATCTGCCTGGGAAAGTCGCTTAATGGTCCTGATGACGTTTTGCATGGCAGGACTGACGGCAATGATGCGGTTGCGGTCATACACAATGTCCTGCTCCCGACGCAGATAATCGATTTCGTTTTTCAGGCTGCGATTATCGAGAGCCTGTCGAACCGATAATTTAATTTTCTCCGGTGGATACGGTCGGGTGATAAAATCGTAAGCACCGGCTTTAATTGCCTTGACAATCAGTCTTGTATCGTGGGGATTTCCGATTACAACGATGGGGGAGTCAGGTGATAGCTCATTCAGGGTTTGAAGAATGTTGACCAGATCTGACTCGTTATCCGCAAGGTTGAAGATGATAGCGCTAAACGATTCTTTTGTCATACGATCAGCAGCATCCCTAACATCGGATGCTACACTAATAAGGTAATCAGAAGCTAGCGCATCGGCAAGGTTTCTGGTTTCACCTTCCATACCACCAATGGTAATTATCTTATTGATTTTACCGGCTGAGCCAGAAATTTTTTCTGACAAATCACCACCTCTGTATTTTTTTGGCCGTTCGCTTATTGATATATTCAGCATGCCGGCGCGCCGGCTGCCAATGGCCCATTGATAGCCTGGAAACTAAATAAACCCTTTACGCTGCAGATATAGCATAATTTGTCCGGCAGCTTCGTCCGGTGTGATGGCGGTTGTGTCAATACGGACTTCAGGCGACTGTGGCGCTTCATAGGGCGCATCAACGCCAGTGAAATCCTGGATAAGTCCTGCCCTGGCCTTGGCATACATGCCCTTACGGTCACGTTTTTCACAAATTTCTAGAGGTGTCGACACATGAACTTCGGTAAAGCCACCGTAATTTTCAATAGTTCGCCTGATTTCAGATCGGGTGGCGGAGTAGGGCGCAATTGGAGCACATATTGCAATACCACGGTTTTTGGTAATCTCCCCGGCAACGAAACCGATGCGCTGTACGTTTAAATCTCGGTGTTCTTTCGAGAAACTCAGTTCACTGGACAGGTTTTGTCGAACAATATCACCGTCCAGCAGGGTTACCGGTCGATCACCCATCTCCAGGAAACGTGCGTAAATTATTTTAGCAATGGTGGATTTGCCGGCCCCTGAAAGACCGGTTAAAAACACAGTAAATCCTTGACGGCGGGGGGGAGGGTAGGCTTTTTGCAGTTCGTCGACCACTTCAGGAAAAGTTGCCCATTCCGGTATCCGGCGTCCGGTGCGAATTCGCTTTCGTATATCGGACCCCGAAAGAGATATGACCTGCGTGTTTTCCGGCACCTGATCGGCACAGCGGTACTCATCTTCAAACGGCAAGTAGACCATTTCGGTGAACGGAACCACGGTTAAGCCGATTTCTTGGCTGTGGGTATTGGCCAATTTGCTGGCCTCGTTACTTTCATAGAAGGGTTGACCATTGTCATCTGGTCCGGGACCGGCATGATCCCGACCGGTGATAAAGTGTGTACAGCCATAGTTTTTTGCAATGATGGCGTGCAGCAAGGCTTCTCTTGGACCAGACATGCGCATGGCCAGCGGCAGCATACTTAAAATATGGGAATCGGGCGGGTAGTGTCGGACCACATGGCGATAACATCGGACCCGTGTATAATGGTCGAAATCACCGGGTCTGGTCATGCCCACGATTGGAAGCAGTAACAGATTTGTCCTGGCCTGCTGCATTGCATTTATTGTCATCTCAAATTGTGGACGATGAATGGGATTGTGGGTCAAAAAACCTGTCATCCGCTTCCATCCGAGTTTTTTAAAAGCTGCCCGAATTTCTTCAGGCGTCATGCGTAGTTGCTTAAAATCAAAATGTAGGGGCGTGGATATAACTTCCAGTGTGCCTCCAAGATAGTAATGTCCGCCGCGGGAAAACAGATAATCCGTCCCGGGATGGTTGCGATCGGTGGTACCGTAGACCTGTGTGGCTTCTTTTTGGCGGTCTGCTTTCCAGATATCCTCAATATGCATGATTGCCAAAAGAAAGCCTTCAGGATCTCTGAGTGCCACAGACTGACCGACTTCTAGCTTGTGCGCTTGCAGCTCATCAACATCCAGATAAATTGGAACCGGCCACAACAGATCGTTTTGCAGTCGCATACGATCAAGCACGGATTCATAATCCGAACGAGTCATAAATCCTCTAAGCGGGGAGAATGCACCTGTTGATAACAATTCCAGGTCGCACAATTGTCGGTCGTTTAAAGTGATGTCTGGAAGGTTGAAAACAATTTCTTTGAGCTTGGCGGCGCGTTGATCGTCTACAAGAAGCTTAACTAGCGATCCTCCATGTGGTTCGTTTTTAATTTTATCATTCATTTAAATGGGTTCCAGAATTTTAAGGATAAAAAGATCAAGATTTAATGCTGACATTGAAGTGTGAACAAGATTCTGTTCCCGGTTTCTGCGTGATAGCCAATAAGTACTATATCAAATTTTCATCAATAAATACAGAGTTTAAACCTACTCCTGCCCCGCGATTCTAGAATAAATTACTGCGGATAACTAACCTGCCGAAAACCACTGCTGAACTACCTGTTGACAATCGCCGCTTGTAAATGGTTGAATATGAATTATTTTTCTATCGAAACCTCGAAAACCGACATCAACAGCAAATGGGTGCTCAACAACCATCGATATACCTCCCTGAAATCCTCGCTCCTGCCGGAAATAAAGCATCTTTTCTGGCAGCTATAGCTGCTGGAGCCGATGCGGTTTACTGTGGGTTGAAGCTGTTCTCCGCGCGCATGGAAGCAAAAAATTTCACAATCGAGGAGTTTTCCGCCCTGGTAGGACTGGCCCACGAAAAAAATGTGAAAGTATTTGTAGCGGTAAATTCCTTATTAAAGCCCGGTGATCTTCTACAAGCTGGAAGATTTCTGGATCTGCTTCAGCGGCGGGTCAAACCAGATGCCGTCATTATTCAGGATCTCGGTATGGTGCCTCTGATCAAACAAACTGGATTTTCTGGCGAAGTTCATCTTTCGACCCTTGCAAATGCTAGCTTTCCATCAGCACTGTCAGTTATCGGACAACATCTTTCGGTGAACCGGGTAGTGCTGCCGCGGGAGTTGAATGTCGATGAACTTAGAATCCTCGCCAGGAAGTGCCCACCCAAAGTAGATTTGGAAGTTTTCATTCATGGAGCCCTTTGCTATGGCGTCTCGGGCAGATGCTATTGGAGCAGCTACATGGGAGGAAAGAGCAGCTTAAGAGGCCGATGTGTTCAACCTTGCCGGCGGCGTTATTCCCAGTCCGGTCAAACGCACAGGTATTTTTCCTGCCAAGATCTAAGCGTTGATGTTCTGGCAAAAGTTCTTTTGACAATCCCCAAAATTAGGACCTGGAAAATTGAGGGTCGCAAAAAAGGCCCCCATTACGTGTATTATACCGTTAGCGCGTACCGAATCCTTAGAGACCACTCCAAAGATTCGAAAATGAAGAAAGATGCGTTGAACCTGTTGGCCCGCGCCCTGGGTCGCACCGGTACCCATTACCATCTATTGCCCCAACGCCCGCAAGATCCTGTCAACATCCATGGTCAAACCGGTTCCGGTCTAATGGTTGGAAAAACAAAAGGGGGCAAACAAAATCCTTATTTCATTACGAGAGAAGAACTATTGCAAGGAGATTTTTTACGGATAGGGTACGAAGACCAAACCGGGCATCGCCTAAAGCGCGTCGGGAGATCGGTGCCCAAGGGCGGCCGATTGCATATCCAGGCATCCGCGAAAAATGCAATTGCCAAAGGTGCTCCGGTTTTTCTGACAGATCGACGTGAAAAGCATTTGGTCGATCTGATTGCGAAATTAGATGATCAGCTTGGCCCAATACAAAAAACTTCTCGGTCGAATTCTTTGTTCGCCCCGTCAGTGCCCTCTGGTATTTCAAAAAAAAGCCGGATGGTTGAGCTTACGGTATACCGGACATTGCCGAGAGAGAACCCGCCGGGGCAAATCGGCCTCTGGCTTTCCAATGCGACCCTAAAAAAATTGTCCGGCAAAACTGTTGCCCGCATCATCTGGTGGCTTCCTCCTGTAGTCTGGCCTGATAATGAAAACGAAATCAGCGAGCTCATACAGCTTACCATTAAAAAAGGAGGGCGACATTTTGTGTTGAATGCACCCTGGCAAATAGCATTTTTTAATCAGCGCAAGGGTTTAAAATTTTGGGCCGGTCCGTTTTGCAATCTCGCCAATCCCCTGGCTATTGGATGCGCCGGTGCATTGGGTTTTCATGGCGCAATCGTCAGCCCAGAACTCGGTGCCGAAGATTACTTGCAGTTGCCGCAAAACAGTCCGATTCCCCTCGGAGTCGTGATTGCGGGTAATTGGCCGCTTTGTATTGCGAGAACGCTTGCGAAGGAGATCCAACAGCACAGAACCTTCTCGAGCCCAAGGGGTGAGCAAGCCTGGGCCGTCCCACATGGTTCGGATTATTGGATTTATCCCAATTGGCAACTGGATTTACGCTCTCACAAAAAAGCGCTGCTGAAAGCCGGGTATGCCTTTGGTATCAATTTGATCGAACCGCTACCAAAAAAAGTAAAGGTGAAAAAACGGAAGGGATTGTGGAATTGGGACGCAAAACTTCGATGATGAATTCTATTTTTTTTCTAATTCTTCTTTTAATTTTTTTTCCATTTCAGCAAAGAGATTTTTTTTCTTTTGCTTTTGCTGGGCCTGAAAGGACTCTATTTTCTGGGAAAAGGCCTTCTGGGTATCCTGAAATTTTTTAAGGTCATTTTCAAGGTTGCTTTCTGTCTCATCACGGGGCATATCTTCCAATTTTAAATGGTCCTCGATGAATAACCGAGTCCCAAAGGACCCCTCCACGGTTTTAAGAATACCATGTTCCTGTAGTTTGCGACAGATAAAATGGCCCTGTTCAAGGGAATAGTGGATAATCTGACACACGTCATCGACAGTGGGCGGTCGTGAGTTTAAGTGTTCACAGACACGAATGGCCGCAATGATCAGGTGGGCCTGGGAATATAAGCTCGTTTTTCTGTTCTGCATAAGAACCCCAACCTGGTTAATTCGAAACCCGCCACAGCAAACTTGACATGCGAATTGAAGCAGAGTAACATTTCTATAAAATTTGTCAATAATCACAAGGTTTTTTTTAAAATTTTCCGAAGCATGCTCATTGACGATTTATACTTAAAAAGTTTAAATATTTTACAAATCACTGCGCTACAGGGGAGGTTGATATGACCGAGATAGTTGATGTAAAGGCCAGAGAGATTATGGATTCAAGAGGAAATCCCACCGTCGAGGTAGATATCTATCTCGCATGTGGGGCTATGGGACGAGCAGCCGTACCCTCCGGTGCATCCACTGGGAAACGTGAGGCTCTTGAAATGAGGGATAAACGTTCAAAGCGATTCGGCGGCAGGGGCGTTACCAAAGCAGTGAAAAATGTTATTGCCGTCATTGGACCTGCTATTTTGGGGATGGATGCTGGTGATCAGTTTGCGTTGGACCACTTTCTGGTAAAACAGGACGGCACTCCAAACAAAGCAAAACTAGGTGCCAATGCCATTCTAGGCGTCTCGATGGCAGCTGCGCGCGCTGCTGCCAACGCTTATGAAATGCCGCTTTACCGGTATCTGGGTGGTATCAATGCAAGAACTCTGCCCGTTCCTATGATGAACATCATCAATGGGGGAGCCCATGCGGCAAATAACCTGGATATCCAAGAATTCATGATCATTCCCTTTGGTGCAAATACCATCGCTAAAGCGGTTCAGATGGGTGCTGAAACGTTTCACCAGCTGAAAGCAATTCTCAAATCAAGGAAACTATCGACGGCAGTTGGTGATGAAGGTGGTTTTGCGCCGGATCTTGAATCGAATGAAACCGCTATCCAACTCATTATGACGGCCATTGAGAATGCCGGCTACAAACCCGGTAAAGATATAGGAATTGGCCTGGACGCGGCTGCCAGTGAATTCTATCGCAACGGAAAATATATATTAAAATCCGAAAACAAAAAGCTGACTGCTGCCATGATGACAGATTATTATGAAGAACTCATCAACCGTTACCCCATTCTTTCTATCGAGGATGGCCTCGCAGAAGGAGATTGGAGTGGTTGGAAGACCATGACTGACCGTTTGGAAGGCGCTGTTCAACTTGTCGGCGATGATATATTCGTGACCAACCCTACAATATTCAACAAGGGTATCGATCAGGGTATCGCAAACTCTATTTTAATAAAGTTGAACCAGATCGGGACCGTCACTGAAACCCTGGATTGTATCGAGATGGCCAATCAGGTGGGATATACGACCGTAATATCTCACCGTTCCGGTGAAACTGAAGACACTTTTATCGCCGATCTGGTTGTGGCGGTAAACAGCGGCCAGATAAAGACGGGATCATTGTCCCGCAGTGATCGGCTCGCTAAATACAATCAGCTCATCCGAATCGAAGAAGAGCTGGGTGAGGCGGCTCTATTTGCCCAGGAATTGTTCTAAGGTTGGACTTTAAATTGAATATTCTATATCAGCACCGGTGGCCAAATCCTTAAAAACGAGTTGTCTATGAATGTTGATCTAAAGAAATTTGCTGTTTTTCCGATTATCGCTGTCCTTATCGTATTCATGGATTCTTTTTTATATGCCTATGTACTTCAAGGACCCCATATTCTCGATTTGACGGCTAAAAATCTTGGAAATGCCAAAAGCCTCTATGTCGCCCATAAGATTACCTTTTACCGATTTGGCTTTATTGATGATTCCGGAAGGACATTCCCCGGTAGCGAATCAAATCAACCGCAGGATGTCTATAGTAAACCGGGCGATTCTCATTTGATGCCGGATATCTTTGACTATGAAATGAAGATGGAAACAGAACCGATGGAACTTGAAGGCTCCTTGAGATTCATATTTTCTGAAGCCTTTCGTTCAGATACAAGGTCCCATGATTCCGAGCGTGTTTTCATATTTGCTGACGGGAAGACATTGACATTAATTGACGGGAACAGGGTACCTGGAGCTGAAAACCGTTTTGACCTCTACAAAGATCCTCTGCTTTATCACACCCGAGAAGCTCTTGTTGAGAGGCTGTTGCAACTCGGCGTGGATGTCTCTATATCGAGCCTGGGCCGATTTGAGGAAAAAATTGCATTCGTCATTGGTGCGCAATATCCGGATGATACGGTATCCCAGATTTGGATTGATCAAGATACTTTTCTTCCACTACGTCTGATTATCAAAGGATTTAATCCGGCCGGAGAATCTGATACTTTGGAATTTCGGTATCATGTCTGGTGGAAGATAGGCAAAACACATTACCCATCTCGAATCGAATTCTATCAAGATGGAAATCTAGTACGCGTGAATCAAGCTCTAAATTTTGAGGAAAACGCATCCTTTTCAGAAGAATTATTCGACATTGACTATCTAAAAACGGTTTTTAAACAGGCACCCTTACAGCCAATTGTGCCCGGAGAACCCGAAGAGCCCAGTGAGGTTGAAAAAACCATTGAAGAATTCAGACGTATTTTTGAATAACTTAAAAAAGTGAAATTATAGATTTACTATATTGATCTATTAGCTAATATTTGGTATTTAGTAATTAGTGTTGAGTTGCATAATATAAAATGTTTGCTCAAGACTAAAAGTAATGAGAGGGCCTGATTAAAATTCCAACCCAACGTCAATACCACTATAATTTTGCATCGATCTAAACCCCTTTGGGCGGATAGCACAAGGGGGTTTTCGCTTTTTAATATGAAACTGGAAATTTACAATTATTCGTTTGCATGGCGTAGAAGAACCATACGGACAACATCTCATCCCTCTATTTATTGAATAATTTCTATTATACCAATCGTCGAGGTAATCTATGGGAGATAATACAAAATTTATTTTTATAACCGGTGGTGTGCTGTCCTCTCTAGGTAAAGGGCTGGCATCAGCCGCAATTGGTGCGTTGCTGGAAAGTCGAGGGTTAACGGTTACTATTCAGAAGTTAGACCCTTATATAAATGTGGATCCCGGCACAATGAATCCATTCCAACACGGTGAGGTATTTGTTACCGATGACGGCGCGGAAACGGATCTGGATCTGGGGCACTATGAACGGTTTACCCATGCCAAGCTTGGTCATGAAAACAACTTTACCACCGGAAAAATTTATCATTCGGTCATTTCGAAGGAGCGACGTGGAGATTATCTCGGCGGCACGGTCCAAGTAATACCACACATCACAGATGAGATTAAACATAGTATTAAACTGGCTGCTAAAAACGTGGATGTAGTGATTGTCGAAATAGGCGGCACCATCGGCGATATCGAGAGCCTGCCGTTTCTAGAAGCGATTCGGCAGTTCAAAGTTGATGCAGGTAAAAATAATACCTTATATATTCATTTGACGCTGGTCCCATATATTGGCACTGCGGGAGAGGTTAAAACTAAACCTACCCAACACAGTGTCAAAGAATTGCGCAGCATTGGGATTCAACCTGATATCCTTCTGTGTCGCACAGACCAATATCTGTCCAGAGATATCAAAGCTAAAATTTCTCTATTTTGCAATGTTGGGATTGATGCAGTGGTAACAGCCAAGGACGTTGAGTGTATTTATGAAGTTCCGCTGGTATTTCATAAAGAAGGATTAGACGGTAAAATTATCGAATTGCTGAACATTTGGACCCGGGCACCCAGGCTTGAAGCCTGGGAAGAGCTGGTAAATAGAATTCAGATGATGAAGCAATCCGTGACAATCGCCATCGTTGGAAAATATGTCGACCTGACCGAATCCTATAAAAGCCTAAATGAAGCCCTCTACCATGGTGGAATTGCCAATGATTGCAAAGTAAATTTAATATTCGTTGACTCTGAAAAAATTGAAGACGGAACCTGCAGTCATATGCTGGCAGATGCCGACGGTATATTGGTGCCGGGTGGTTTTGGAAAACGTGGCATTGAAGGCAAAATATGCTCGGCAAACCATGCCAGGATAAACAAAATACCCTATTTCGGTATCTGCCTGGGAATGCATGTTGCAGTGGTTGAGTTCGCACGTAACGTAGCTGGTCTGAAAGAAGCCAACAGCTCGGAGTTCAATGAATTTACGCCCGATGCCGTGATTTACCTGATGCTGGAGTGGTTTGACCAAAGAAGCGGTACTGTTCAGCGGCGGGATGCATCTTCAGACAAAGGGGCGACCATGCGTCTTGGCGCTTACCCTTGCCATTTAACTGAAAATACCCTAGCCAATCAGGCATATGGTGTTAAGAAAATATCCGAGCGCCATCGTCACAGGTATGAATTCAACAATGATTATAAAAGCTTGTTCGTTGAAAAAGGAATGGTTGTTAGCGGCAGTTCGCCTGCTGGTGATCTGGTGGAGATCATTGAAATCAGAGATCATCCCTGGTTTCTTGAATGCCAGTTTCACCCGGAATTTAAATCACGTCCGATGGATGCCCATCCGCTTTTTAGAGATTTTATCAAAGCAGCTCTGGAATATTCAAAAGCACAGCAGCGTTAGAATTGAGAATTTCAACCCCGGCTTGTTCGGTCCATATAATATACTGGGATTTCCCCTTGATTTTTCTCCAGCTATTTTAAAAGTTCCCTTTCGATGATAGCTTCCATGCTTTTCAG
>JAAUYD010081914.1_pt1 | contig 13114 bp, 8 predicted proteins | sample 7278101 | NCBI WGS metagenome assembly JAAUYD01 (sample SAMN14350128, study PRJNA611818) | marine sediment metagenome | isolation source: surface marine sediment (0.6m) | place: French Polynesia: Moorea | collected 2018-08
AGGGACATTAACGCCTGTTGGAATTTGCTTCAATTCTCTGATTCAAAAATACCGTTGGAAGAACGGAAATCTACGCCTAACCAAACTGTTGAAATGCAGTGTATCAAGAGCATTAGTTCTTGAGGGTAGGAAGCCCCACCCTCAACGGAGTAGGGTGGGGTACTTCACTAGGCCAACGTTATCGCCCTTGGATTGAAGATATTTTTAAGCAGAAAATTCTGCCAGATGATTTCTGTCTTTATCTTCACCATCCGACGATTACCGATCCAACTCTAGCTCCTGTTGGGTGTGATAGTTGGTACGTTTTAGCTCCTGTGCCTAATTTACAAGGTCAGATTAATTGGAAACTCAAAGCGCAAGAATATCGAGATCGCATTGTGGACTATTTAGAAAAGCATTATCTCCCCAATTTATCTCAACACATTGTCACAGAACATTATATCGATCCACGGCACTTTCAAAATACTTTAAACAGTTATAATGGTTCGGCTTTTTCCGTTGAACCCACTTTAACTCAATCCGCTTGGTTTCGTCCCCATAATCAAAGTGAGGATATTGAGAATTTATATTTTGTGGGGGCGGGGACTCATCCTGGAGCCGGATTACCTGGGGTTCTCAATTCAGGTAAAATTGTCGCTCATCTGATTGAGAAGAAAGACCCATCCCATTCTAGATAAAGATTAGAGTCCCATATGGGACTCTTTTTTTTAGCTATCATCTTGATTCACTTGGGTCATAAGCGATTCAATTTTATTCAAATAGTTTTCAACTTTCTTCCATGTTTTTTTATCTTTTTTCCATAACTGTGATTTTTTGAGTTGATTAGTTAACAGAGATAAACGTTTTTGGGGAGTATGATTATTAGAACTAGATTGCTCTGAAAAAAGTAATTTAAGCTGCTCTTTTAATTTTGTTAAAGACCACTTTTCTTCGATAAGTTGTTGAAGTAACTGTTGACGTAACTGATCATCTTTAACAGTTTTCAATTTTAATCCTTTGGTATATTCAATTTTTCCAGTAGCTATCGCTTCATAAATATCATCAGGAAGATTTCTAAGTTTAAGTTGATTACAAGTAAATGAATACCAATCATACCCAAATTGATTAAGAGTTGTTTGAACAATTTTTTGTTTCGGGCAATTTGGATTGGGGATAACGTTATCCCCAGAGGTTATTTTCTCTTTTTCCCAAGTATGTTTCATTTGATAAAGGAAAGAAGGAATATCATTAATATTAGTATCAAGTTTAACAGCTAGAAGATTTAAGAGACTCTCTAAAACTTCAACAGGATTAAGGTCTTCTCGATCTAAATTCTCCGATAAAGAAGCCTCCATAGCTTCCTCATCATTCATCTCTCGAATAATAACCGGAACATTTACTAATTCAGCTTTTTTAGCAGCCCGATATCGACGCTCTCCAGCAATAACTTCATAAAGATCATCTAATGGTCTAACTAAAATAGGTAAATTAATACCTTGTTTTCTAACCGATGACGTAAGCTTTTCCAGCCCCGCTTCAGAAAAATAGGTACGAGGTTGATTTTTCCAGAGGCGAATTTGACTAATGGGAATTTCAGTCCAGTTTGACTCATTAGCACTTTCACTGAAAAGTGCATTTAATCCCTGTCCAGCTAAAGCGTTAACATTTTTTAGAGTTGGTACAGATTTGTTTTTAGACATTTGACTCATAGTTTAATTAAATTATCAGCAATTTGCTCAAGAATCATTACAGCAGGATGATTTTTCTTATACAAGGCTAAAGGCTTGTGTTCTTCAGAAGCATCGGCAAAGGCAACAGAACGAGGAATCGCAGAAAAGACGGGGGCTAAGGCACCTAATTGTTCTTTGATAGCGGATAACATTCTATAATCTTGACTCGCCCGTTTATCTAAAAGAGTCGGAACAAAACCAGCAATTTCTAATGTGGAATTAGCTGCTTTCTTAACTTTAGAGATCGTAGCTAGTAGCTGATCAGTTCCCATAAAGGCTTTATAGTGGCAATGAATAGGAACCAAAATATGTGTAGCAGCTACTAAACTAAGAATCGAGAGAATTCCTAAACTCGGTGGACAATCAACGATAATGAAGTCATATTCGTTTTTCACTTCACTAAGAGCCTTTTTCAATTTAAGTTCTCTCATAATTTCTGCCGTTAACTCCTGTTCGGCTGCACATAAATGAATATTAGAAGGAACAAAATCAACTCCATGTAGATTTTTGTGTATAGGAAGGGGGTCATTCAACACCAATGTTTGATAGATGGTTGTGGTCATTTCGTTCGGAACAAGACCCATAAAAGTTGTTAAAGAAGCTTGTGGATCTAAATCGATCAATAAAACTCTTTGTTTTTTTTGTCCCAAATGATAACCAAGGTTTTGCGTCAGTGTAGTTTTAGCCACTCCACCTGCTTGATTAAAAACGGAAATACATCGTGTCATAAAAATGTAGCGATTTAACTATTAGAAAAACAATCTAATCATATTAGTCGTAGTGACGCTTTGACTTAAAAATTTGTTCACAGTCTTAATTTCCTACTGGCTTAAAGATAAGCCTAACCTCTCCACCAGTCTGGTATATCGCTGCCGACGATGACCTTGTTTAACAGCAATGCCGATCGCCTTTTTCTCCCCAACAATAATCACTAATTTTTTGGCACGGGTTAACCCTGTGTATACTAAATTCCTAGACAGCATGACATAGTGGGACATGGAAATAGGCATGATAACAACGGGATATTCTGAGCCTTGCGACTTATGGATAGAAATTGACCAAGCTAACCCCACTTCATTAAGATCGGCAAAATCATATTCCACATCTCTGTTGTCAATCTGAATGATTAGAGATTTATTGATTGAATTGATCGCTTTAACAACCCCTAAATCCCCGTTATAGACCTGACGATTGTAGTCGTTTCTAAGCTGTATTATGCGATCGCCAATTCTTATGGTTTTCCCCATAGCGGTTACTTCTAGCTTCTCAGGATGAGGAGGATTAAGAAGCTGCTGTAAGACTTGATTAAGGTTACGAGTTCCCACCAAACCCTTAGTCATAGGACAAAGTACCTGTACATCGTTTCTAGGGTCAAAGCCTTGTTTGGGAATGAAATTGGTGAGTAATTTGGCGATCGCTTCGACACTATCTTCAGGTTTAGTACCCCCAGGATGTAACAAACAATCAGACTTAGGATTAGCCGAAATAGGTTCGAGGAAAGGATATTGCCCCTGGTTTATTTGGTGAGCATTTTTAATAATGGCACTGGTCGCAGCTTGCCTGAACACTTGGGTTAATTTAACCACTGGAATTTTCCCTGACTCAAGTAAATCATTGAGAACTTTTCCGGGGCCAACTGATTCCAACTGATCGCAATCTCCCACCAGTAGAAGTTGACAATCGGGAGCGATCGCTTTAACCAAAGAATGCGCTAGAAAGAGATCCACCATTGAAGCTTCATCAACAATGACAGCATCAAAAGGCAAGGGGTTATCCTTGTCCCGTTTAAAACCCATTTTCTTCGGGTCGAACTCCAGTAAGCGGTGAAGAGTTTTAGCTTCTAGTCCTGCCATTTCACCCAGTCTTTGTGCAGCCCGACCAGTGGGGGCAGCTAAGCCAATTTTTTTACCCATGGCCTGCCAAAGAGAGGTTAGGGTTTCTTGCGTAAAAGTTTTCCCACAGCCCGGGCCACCCGTGAGAACCATTACCCGTGACGAAGTTGCCTTGATGAGAGCTTCTCGTTGTTGAGGTGAAAGCTTAATGCCTTTACTTTGAGTGTACCTTGAAATCCAATTCTCTACACGAGGTAAATCAACGGTTACGGGTTTTTCTATGTGCTTTAGTAATAGCTTAGCTAGGTTAGCCTCTGTGTAATAGAAAGTGGGCTTATAACATAACCACATTTCCCCTTCGGCTACTTCTACTTTTAACTCCTCGGTTTCTACCATTTCGGTAATGATTTGTTTGACGGCTTGTTTGTCGGCATCAAACTCATCAAAACTTAGTAGGTCGACAGACTCGTTTACCAACTCAGGCAAGGGAAGAAAACAATGACCGTCTTCTGCTGCATGAGAAAGTATGTGTAGCACCCCAGATTTGTATCGGTACTTTGACCAAGGTGATATGCCAAGCTGTATTGCTATTTTGTTCGCAGTCGCAAAACCTACCCCAGTTATATCTATAGCTAACTGGAAAGGATTTTCGCTCACAATTGCGATCGCATTATGGCCATACTGCTTAAATATCTTCACAGCGTAGGTAGTTGAGACACCATGCCCTTGCAAGAAAATCATCACATCTTTGATGAGTTTTTGCTCAGCCCAGGTATCCTGAATCATCTTGACTCGTTTTTTGCCGATACCAGGAACTTCTATCAAACGCTCAATCTGGTTTTCTATAATCTCAAGAGTGTCTAGCTGAAAGTAGGCGACTATCCTTTTTGCTGTGACTGGCCCAACTCCACGAATGAGTCCACTCCCTAAATACTTTTCAATACCAGTCAGAGTTGCCGGCTTAGACTCAGTATAGTTTTTAACTTGGAATTGCTCACCATGCTTGGGGTGATCATGCCAGTAACCTTGAACCGATAGGGTCATTCCTGCCTGAATATTGGGAAAGTTCCCGATGATAGCCACCAACTCCCGAAACCCCTTCACCTGCATTTTAGCCACAGTGTACCCTGAATCTGGAGCATGGTAGGTGATACGCTCAACCACACCGGTTAACGTTTCGTCTTTACTAGAATTCGTTTTTTTGATGGTGGTGGTTGTACTCATAATCAACCAAAACGGCACTATTAACAATTGTACTATTAGATGAAAGTCGCCCTTTTTCTTCCTTGCGGAAGTTTCCTCGCTGAATTAAACAACGAGGATTTTTTGATGAGCAATGTCAAAACTCAATCAATATTATCGGTTCCTAACCAATTATTATCGTTATTGCCAAATGATAGTTCCATTACGTCTAAACAACTTTCAGAAGTGATGAGTTCTGAGTTTGGAGGAACCGATGCAGAAGGTAAATGGGATTGGAGATTAGCTTATGATTATCTCGAAGCAGCTTTAGTTCTGTGGGTAAGAGAAGCCGAAGATATTTCGCTCAAAACCTTAACTACATTAATGCCCTTGTTACCTACTCAATCACGGCGATCGCAAGAGCAAGTTGAGCTACAACAATTCTCTACGCCTTTACCTATGGCTTATCTTGTTAGCAAGGCCGCAGCCATTACAGACCAAGATACAGTGTTGGAACCATCAGCCGGAAATGGTCTATTAGCTGCTTTTGCTGCCTGGGAGGGGGCTAATTTAATCCTTAACGAAATTGCGAATCAACGCAAGAATATTTTATCGGCATTATTCCCTAATGCTCCAGTATTTGATTATGATGCCGAAAACATTGACGATTTCTTGGATTCAGAGTATCGTCCATCGGTCATCTTAATCAACCCACCGTTTAGTGCATCTCCTAAGATGCTGAAACGGAATCAGTCTGCTACTACCGAACATTTATTTTCGGCTTTAAGACGATTATTACCAGGAGGGAGACTTGTTGCCATTACCGCAGAAGGATTTTCTTTTACCCAAATGATCAGAAGTCGACAGTGGGATAGCAGAAATAAAATTTTGTTTTCTGTTGGGATTTCTGGTAAAGATTACTATAAGCATGGGACTAGCATCAAAACTCGATTAACGGTGATTGAAAAGAGTGATCAACTGGCAGTGCCACAAATTCATGGCATCAGATCCCTTGAGCAAATCTCACGGTTATTAGCATCATTACCACCTCGCCAAGAGATTGTTATTGGTAAAAGACGGTTCTTCACGCTTACGCCTAAAAGGGAAGTTCATCAACCGCAAAGTTCTCGCTATGTCCCCTCCTGTGACTTTGGGCCGGTAATAGAGCTAGAATATCGCATCAAAGAAGACAGCGGTGCAGCCGCACTCGCTCCGCGAGACCGCACTATTATTGATGAAGGAATTTTCTCTCAGTATGAACTGCAAGCGATCGCCATTGATGGAGCGTCTCCTCATCCCTCACCCTTAGTCGAAAGTGCTGCTATGGCTAGTGTTCCCCCCCCAGTTCCCACTTACAAACCCATGATACCCCAACGGTTATTATCAGAGGGTTTATTAAGTGAAGCCCAGTTAGAAACCTTAATCTATGTCGGCACAACCCATTCTCAGATGTTAGATGGTTATTATAGAATTGATGAGCATGATGCCTTAGTTCTATGTAATCAAGAGGATGAAGGAGCAAATAGATACAGAAAAGGCTATTTTATCGGTAATGGGACTGGAACGGGGAAAGGCAGGGAAGTATCGTCAATTCTACTTGATCAATGGCTTAGAGGTAACAAGAAAGCGGTATGGATTTCTAAATCCACTAGCCTCTTAGAAGATGCGAAACGGGATTGGACAGCACTTGGTGGCCAACCCGAACAGATTGTCCCCCTAAGTGCCTTTAAGCAAGGTGAAGTCATCAACATCACCAGTGGTATTATCTTTGCCACTTACGCTACCCTAAGAACAGCAGCCAAACGAGACAAATGCTCTCGCATTGAGCAGTTGGTTGACTGGCTTGGGGACGACTTTTCGGGGGTTGTGATCTTTGACGAAGCTCATTCTATGTGTAACTCGACTAGCCAACAGACAACCTTTGGAATCAAATCTGCTTCAAAACAAGGGTTAGCTGGTTTAGAACTTCAGCGTAAATTGCCATCAGCCCGTGTGGTTTATGTCAGTGCCACCGGTGCCACTGTAGTAGATAATCTGGCGTATGCAGAACGTTTGGGATTATGGTTAGGCCAGCAATTGCCGTTCTTATCGCGTTCTGAATTCCTGAACCAAATGCACGAAGGAGGCATCGCTGCTTTAGAAGTAGTTTGTCGGGATCTTAAAGCATTAGGCGTTTATTGTTCTCGAAGTTTATCCTACCAAGGCGTTGAGTACAACATACTAGAACATGAGATTACTCCCGAACAGGTAGAAATTTACGATACTTACGCTTCCGCTTTCAGGGTGATTTTCAACAATCTTGAAAGAGCCTTGAGAGTAGCTAGAGCTAATGCGAAGTCTCGTGCAGCAGCCCGTTCTCTGTTTTGGAACAATAACCAACGATTCTTTAACCATTTGATTACTGCGATCAAAGTCCCCAGTCTCATTAAAGCGATCGAAGCTGATTTAGAAGCTGGTCATTGTGCTGTTGTGCAACTGGTTTCTACTGGGGAAGCGTTACTTAATCGTAAATTATCCCAAATACCCACCGAAGAATGGGATGATCTCCAAATTGACCTTACACCGAAGGAATCCATCTTTGAGTATTTGTTGCGTGCTTTTCCTACCCAACTGCACGAAACCTATACCGATAAGAAAGGCAACCGACAGACTCGTCCCGTGTTTGACTCCCAAGGCAACCCCGTTGAATCATCAGAAGCTCTCGAACTTAGGGAGGAACTGATAGAATCTCTAGCCCTTTTGCCTCCGGTTCCCTGCGCTCTGGATCAATTAATTTGGTTCTTCGGAACAGAGCTTGTGGCTGAAATTACAGGTCGTTCCAAGCGAGTTGTTAGACATGAGGATAAGTATAAACTGGAGTCTCGTTCCACTCAAGCTAATCTAGCTGAAACTGATGCTTTTATGAGCGATCGCAAACGAATATTGGTGTTTTCCCAAGCCGGAAGCACTGGCAGATCCTACCATGCCGATCTTAGTGCGGAAAATAAACGGCTTCGTAAACACTATTTACTAGAGGCAGGTTGGACAGCATCAGAAGCTATACAAGGATTAGGGCGAACTAATAGGAGTAATCAAGCACAACCTCCCGTATTTTGTCCAGTTACTACTAATATTAACGGAGAGAAGCGGTTTATTAGTTCAATCAGTCGCCGTCTAGACAGCCTTGGAGCCTTAACCAAAGGACAACGACAAGCTGGTTCTCAAAATATCTTCTGTAGTAAAGATAATCTTGAAAGCATTTATGCTAATGCTGCATTACGAGACTTCTTTGACAGTTTATACCAAAACTTCATCACTGATTGTTCTGTTGAGCAATTTGAGCAATTAACGGGATTAAATTTGTTAAGTGAAAGTGGTAGCTTAAGAACTGAACTACCCAGTCTTAAGCAGTTTCTTAACCGTTTGTTAGGTTTGCCCATCGCAGAACAAAACCGTTTCTTTGAAGCGTTTGAGGTTCGATTAGAAAACCGTATTGAAGCTGCAATTGAAGCCGGAACTTATGAACGGGGCGTGGAAATGCTCACTGGAGAATTCCAAATTCTCTCCCAACAATCTTTGTATGAGCATCCTAACGGTAGTGAAACGATTTGCTATCACATCGAGAGACGAGATCCTAACCCGAAACTCTCAGTTGATGAGGCTCTAGAACTGGCTGTCTTAGGCGGACAATTAGTGGTGAATGAACGCTCTAATAATGTAGCGATCGCACAAACCACTAGCAGCTTGTTCAACTCAGATGGCACTAGCACACCCAGGATTCAGCTTACTTTCCCTGATGGTCATAATCAAAAGCTTGACCAAAGTTACTATGAACATCAATCCACTTGGACACAAGTTTCCTTCGATTACTGGCAAGTAAAATGGCTTGATGCTTTAGCCGAAATTCCCACTCACAGATATATTACATTTTATCTTGTAACAGGTTTGTTACTCCCTATTTGGGACAAATTAGGTGAAGGCAATATCAAAGTTTATCGTTTGGTTACTGACTGTGGGCAAACTTTATTAGGACGAGTCATTTATGCTAGTGAAATTAATAGCATTTATCGCAACTTTCAGCTTGATAGTGAAGAACAATTAACTTCAGACCAACTCTACCAAATTGTAGCCGAAGAAGGAACCACGATTAATCTTAATCGTTGGCAACTTAAACGGTGTAGAGTGGCTAACCATTATCGCTTAGAAATCTTCCCTGTTCATTCAAGAGTTGAAGTTGATTATCTCAGAAATCTTGGGGCTTTTACTGAGATGATTAACTGTCGGTTACGAGTTTTCTTGCCTAATGACCCTGAAATTGCCACTAGAATTATTCAACAATTAAATGTTTAAATCTAGTCTTCGTCTTCATTCAATGAGTCCCTAATGGGATTCTTTTTTTTTAACAGTTTTTAACCTTTTCCTGACGGAAAAATTAAGAGTGAATTATGTCTTTTAAAGGTAATTATCAATGTTCTTTCTCGTTTTACACCGTAAAAATCTCTGGCTAAATGGTTTTAGAAAATTCTTGGGTCAAGAAACTTCTACTTTTAATATGGACAATCTTGACTTAACAGCTATCTTTAATTTCAATCAAGCCGATGTCAATGATAAACTCGAAGAGTATCTTTTAAAGATTGTTGCGTATACTCAGAATAATTCTCAAACTGCTCAACCTTTTCGGGTTGATTGGTGTTTGTCAAAGCGTCCTACAGAAATTGGCGATATTATCCAAACTGACGATCATCGCATTTTTCTGATTGATAATTCGGGGTTTAAACAAATTAAACAAGACCCTATTATTCATGTAGGACAAATCGTTTTCCCTCCCTTTGATATTCCGACTGATCCTTACCGAGATTTTCCTAGTCTTGGGAAAAATTGGGAGAGCCATTATATTCTCAAAACAATGGAACTTGGCAGGTATTACAGGGAAATTTGTGAACATCAAGGACAAATCTATCATCGACTAGGATTCTATAAATAATAACAGAAACATCTCTATTTACTTAGAGATGTTTTTTTGTTGGCTACGCCATTTTTATGATTGAAGAATGATTTTATCTCTACACAATAATCATTCTCATACTTTCACCAACCAACACATTATTTGGAGTTTAACATCATGATCGCTACAATCAACGAGCTATTATTCCCTACTTTCCTTTTCCTCTGCATTTTCTGTTTCTTGAGTTGCTTAACTTACAATCAGCACAATAAACCCTCTCAAGAAGTGGAAAGAATTGACAAATTTACCAATGAAGTCACTGAAGCATTTTCGACTAAATTTGACCCAGAACCAGAAGTCAAAGAAGTAAATATTGTCACCCAAGATAATCATTGGATAGAAACAAGCAACAAGATTAGGATTGCGTTAGATCCTGTTAGTAATCCTCAAATTACCACTATTCCTAGTCAACCCACACAACCTGATTTTACTACCATGAAAGTCAAAGAATTACGCCAACATATTAAACAGTTTAACCTACAAAGCCAGATTAAATCTGCTTGTGGAAAGAGCTTTTCCAAGTGTACTAAATTAGAGCTAATTAAAGCCTTAAGTTAAGTCAATGAAGTAGTCTGTTAACAACAAAGCCGACTACTTCTACTCAACCTGTTCGGCAAACTGGCTTAAGAATCGCCGTAATACTCGTAGAGCAAAGATTAGAACCTGTTCGGTAAGTTTGAGATTGAGTTGCAGGAATCTGTAAAATCGCTGTATCCCTTACTGGATAAGGGTTATCAGTTGCAGGTAAATTAGTCCATTCCTCCAAGCTCTTTTTGGGGGGAGTTTTTTACCCTTAAAGAAAGTGTTGAATCAGGTATTTCAATTACTGGATTTATTCTCCTTTTTAGTATTAGTAAATCCGCGTCATCACAACTGTTTTACAACCTGTTAAGCAAAATGGCTTGAAAACACCCAAAAGCCTTGCCAGACAAAGATTACAACCTGTTAAGCAAACCCCGAAAACAGAGGGAAAAGGTGAAGATTTTATGGTCTTATTTTTGTACTGAAGTTATCATTTTATAGACCAATTTTAAACCCTTTAAACCCTGTTAAACAGGGTTTAATTTTTTTCGGTGTAACAGCTTCATGCACCAAGTTTAAATGTAACAATATTGTTAGTGGCGACTTCGCTAACTTTGCCAATTATTTTGTCCTTAATATATTCTAGAACTTCATCAGAAGTCCACATTTCTACATCGGCTTCTGTCAAACCTGGGCTATTATGGGGTAATTCTGATAACCATTGATTTTTTCGAGTAGCAGCATCAACTCCCACAAAACGAGCTTTCATTTTGACCCCATTATCGTCATTATTCGTGATGGTTAAATGATGACCATCATAACCAATGGTTATCTCTTTTCCTTGGAAATGACGAGTCGGGGAGTTTTGTTGGTCTTCTACTTTGAGTAATTCTAAAGCAATGGGAGCGACAAGTTCAGTTTTTCTTTGTTGTTCCATAAGAATGTTAATGTTAAATTCAGGATCAGAAGGAATATCATCAATGGACATGAATGATGAGTTTTCTTTTGTCCTTATGTTATCAAAATTATCAGATTGATGAGAAGATTCCTCAATTGTCATATTAGCTAATTGAGCAGCGATTAAAGCATCAGTTTGACTTTTTATATCATTTCTGTCAATGCTTTCTGGGTCATCATTATCTACTTCAATTGTCTGGTATTCTGATACATTATTAAGTTCAGAAATATCCTGAGTTTCACATTTATTATAGTATTCTTCTAAATATTGTTGATATTCTATTTCATCTTCAGGACTTATATTTTGGTCATATTCTTCGTTCCAATCATTTTCTATAATTTCTTTTTTATTCTCAACTTCATTAGGTTTTGTTAGGTCAGAGTCAAGGTTTTGTTTATTGTTTTCTTGTCGGGATGGTATTTCATTGATATCCTTTGTTGTGGGTAATGGTGGTGGTAAAGAAGCTTGGAAAACGCTTTTACTATTCTCAATTCTTTTCTGTTGTTGTTGTTGGGACAAGGGTAAAATAGAAGCCAATCGTTCATGGTAAGGACTGGTGCCATTAGACATATTCCCATCAAGAACACCCTTAGCAGCTTTTTCCATTGATTGACGGACTTTGGGGGGGACATCAGCCTCAACCATCTTAAATACTCCGTAACTGCGTTCTGTTTCCATTTTCACCGTAGGATCATCGAGGGGAAGTAGCTTATAAGGAATTTTGTACTTTTCAAGAATTTGTTGGGTTGCAGCTACTCGATTTAAGTCCACACTCAACCCCAAAGTCGGTAATGTTTCAGTCTGCCCTTGACGTTGCCATTGCTCGGGGGAACGATGGAGCAAAGTGGGTTGAGTGGTTAGAGCTTCAATGAATCTTTTAGCTGTGGGATCTAATTCTATTTCAGCCGGCTTCTGGGAAGTCCCTTGCCATTGACCGCGCTCTGGGTATTGAATAGACTCAGAATCAATTTCGATACGTGCTGCGGTGACTCTAGAATTAATCTTAGCTTCAAAGGTTGCCCCTTCTTTAAACAATCCTACTTTAGTTAAAGCTTCTTTAGACAGTTTTTGATTGGTGGTAAATTCCCCAATAGGTAATAGGGAGCCATCGCTTTGTTTGATATTAGCTACCATTACCTTTTTTTTAGGAGCTACCAGAGATAAAGACACCTTAACTTTATCTCCTAAAAACTGAGCTTCTTTGAGGTCTTTATCTGCTAAGAAATGGGATTTTTCAATTTTAAAGGAAGCTCCTTGAGGAGTGGTGGCAATAATTTCTTTGGCATTCCCTTCTCCATAGCTATTTAAAGAAACCTCGAAAGTCAAGTTATCTTTAAATTTCCCATGTTTCTTAAATAATTCTACGGCATTATTATCAAGTTGACCTAATTTTTTGCCATTAATGGTAATGAGAGGTTGAGGGGGTACATTTTGTTGTTGAGATAAAACAATGGTAGCCGATTCATTTCTGAATTCATGTCCAACAGTGGGATACTTAGTCATATTGCCGATAACAATTTCAGTATCTTTTAACTGAGGATGATCTATATCTAAACGAGCAGTAGTAAATAAATCCCCTTTAATGTGACCTTTAACTTTAGTACCAATAGGTAGTTGATACTCTTTATAGGATGCTACCCCAAAGGATTGATATTCTTGCGCTTCTGGATTAAAAACCTGCCACATTTTCTGTCCTTCTACCTCTTGGATTTGTAAATCAAGAAGTTCATCAGATTTCCATAAGGATGCAGGAAGTTGATTATACGTAACTGCTCACCGCAATAAGATAGCATTATTGAAAAACATGACAAGCAACATTGACGGGGTGACAAGAGTTGGAAAAGGCTCACCATGAGGGTTTTACCAATAAGCGATCGCCTAAAAAAATAGATTCAGCCTCCAAGAGCTAACAGTACAAATAGTCTAT
>JAAUYD010144515.1_pt1 | contig 13114 bp, 12 predicted proteins | sample 7278101 | NCBI WGS metagenome assembly JAAUYD01 (sample SAMN14350128, study PRJNA611818) | marine sediment metagenome | isolation source: surface marine sediment (0.6m) | place: French Polynesia: Moorea | collected 2018-08
TGATTAACCAATATTTTTCCGATACAAATTTCTAACTTCTGAATAAAGTGGGAAATCAATTACCAAAATAGATTATATGCAAATTTATCAAGTGATATATGGAAATCCATACACCCGATTGGGTTAAACACGCTGTTTTTTATCAAATATTTCCCGATCGCTTTGCTAGAATTGTTCCACCACATCAAGCTTGGCTACTTAATGTACCTTTAGAAGATTGGAATGCACCTCCCACATTTCAAGGTTATAAAGGGGGAAATCTGTGGGGAGTGATAGAAAAACTAAATTATTTACAGGATTTAGGTATTAATGCAATTTACCTCAATCCTATTTTTACCTCCGCGAGTAATCATCGCTATCATACCCTTAATTATTATCAAGTCGATCCCTTATTAGGTGGTGAATCAGCATTTACAAATCTCCTAGAAGAAGTTCATCGGCGTAATATTAAACTTGTCTTAGATGGAACTTTTAATCATGCTAGTAGGGGCTTTTATTTTTTCAATGATATACTCGAAAACGGTCAAAATTCCCCTTGGTTAGATTGGTTCAAAATTGAAGCATGGCCCCTCTCAGCTTATGATGGATCTCGCCCTGCTAATTATGCTTCATGGTGCGATCATCGAGCATTACCAGAGTTGAATACTGATAATCCAGGGGTACGGGAATACATTATGGGTGTGGGGGAATATTGGATTAAATTAGGTGCAGATGGTTGGCGATTAGATTCAGCAGATTACATCAAAACTCCCGGTTTTTGGCAAGAATTTCGGGAACGAATCAAGGCGATTAATCCTGAAGCTTATATTGTAGGGGAGATTCCCATGGAAGCCAATGAATGGTTAGATGGTACGCAATTTGATGGGGTATCAAGCCTGCCTTTTCTTAATGCTACCACTGCTTTTATTGTAGGGGATAAACAAGTTAAAGGTCATTTGGAATTTTATGCACCACCACCACCGTCAGATGCTGCTAAATATGGTGAAGAAATTAATCAATTACTGCAACTTTATCCTTGGGAAATTCAGTTAACTCAACTCAATGGGATTAATAATCATGATACAGCTAGATTAATAGATGTTGCCGGAGGCGATCAACCCAGTTTATATTTAGCAACACTGCTATTATTGACTTTTCCTGGCGCACCTTGCATATATTACGGCGATGAAGTAGGTTTAACTGGTGGTTACGATCCCGACTGTCGTAAAGGTTTTCCTCACCAAAAACAGTGGGATCGAGACATTTTAGAATATCATCGTCAATTAATTAAACTCCGTCATACTCACCCAGCATTACGAATTGGTGAATATCAAACCTTATACGCCCAAGGACAAGTTTACATTTTTGCCCGAACCTTAGAAACAGAAATTTTAGTAATTGCGGTAAATGCTGGCAATAAAACAGCAAAAGTTAGTATACAACCATCATGGACAACCCAACCCCAGCAAACATTATTTACATATCAATCTGCTGAAGCTAATTGGAGTAATGAACCAGGACAAATAAATCTCAACTTTACCCTTGCGCCCCGCAGTGGATTAATTATAGGTTAATTAGATGATGAAATCTAATCACTCATTATTATTAGCAACTGACCTAGATGGCACGTTTTTAGGAGGTTCTCAGCAACAAAGAACTGAATTTTATCAATATATTGAAACACAGCGCCATCGCTTACTTTTAGTATATGTTACTGGCAGAGAATTAGATTGGATTAGTAACTTCCTAGACAAAAATCCCCATGTTCCCAAACCTGAATATATCATTGGTGATGTGGGAACAACTATTGTCCATGGTGAAACCTTCGAGCCAATTTATACCATACAAAATTGGATAGAAAAACAATGGGATAATGCCAATGAAAAAGTTAAACAGCTACTAGCCAATGAACCAGGGATAGAACTACAACCAGTAAATCCAGATTATCGAGTATCTTACTATTATGACCCGGAAAAATTGCAATCTAGCACTATCCAAAAAGTAATTGATGCGGGATTTGATTGTATTATTTCATGCCATGATATCTATTTTTATTTTGATGTCATGCCAAAGGGAGTTTCCAAAGGTCCAACTCTTCTGAAATTTCTCAAAGAAATAAATTTTAATGGAGATAACACCATTACCTGTGGAGATACCCTCAACGATTTGTCACTATTTGAAACAGGATTAAAGGGAATTGCTGTAGGAAATTCTGAGCCAAAATTAGTTGATAAAATTCAAACAATGGAGAATGTTTATTACAGTCTCCATCCTGGAGTTATGGGTATTTGGGATGGACTAAAAGTATATGGTAAGGATTAAAAAAGCTGCAAAAATAATTAAATTATTGGCAAAATACAGCAACAAATAGTATCAGGAAAAAAACAATGACTGCAACAATTCTTTCTTTTCCCATTGATATAAATGCTTACAAGCCTTTGAAATTAGATCCAACTAATTCAAGCTTGACAAATGAAGAACGAAAAACCTTAAAAACTAATATTCAACTATGTCGAGATACAATTGTTTTCTTCACAGCCGTAGCAGCAGCAAGAGGTGTGGGTGGTCATACAGGGGGAGCCTATGATACAGTACCCGAAGTGATGATTTTAGATGCTTTCTTTCGCGGAGCACCAGATAAATTTGTACCAATTTTCTTTGATGAAGCCGGACACCGAGTCGCTACACAATATTTAATGGCGGCTTTACACGGTGAGCTAGATGTAGAAAATTTACTCCATTATCGAGAGCCTGATTCAAAACTATTTGGTCATCCAGAAAGAGGACGCACCCCAGGAATAAAATTTAGTGCAGGGAGATTAGGACATCTTTGGCCCTATGTGAATGGAGTTGCGATCGCTAATCCCAATCAAGTATTATTCTGTTTAGGATCGGATGGTTCCCAGCAAGAAGGAAATGATGCTGAAGCCGCACGTTTAGCTGTAGCCAAAAACCTGAATGTGAAGTTAATTATTGATGATAATAACTCCACTTGTAGCGGTTATCCTACAGATTATTTACCAGGATTTAATGTTAGTCAAACCTTAACTGGCCATGGATTAACTGTATTAACTGGAGAAGGGGAAGATTTAGACGATTTATATACTCGTCTATGTCAAGCCGTGACTACCGATGGTCCAATAGCCGTCATCAATAAACGCCCCATGACTCCTGGTATTATGGGGGTAGAAGGTACACCCCTAGGACATGATGCCTTAGAACGAGACTTAGCGATCGCATATTTAGAAAATCGCGGCCACACAGCAGCTGTTAAATATCTCCAAGACATAATTCCCCTCAAACATACCTACAGCTTTACAGGCTCTAAGAGTAAAACCCGCCATATCTTCGACGCTACCGTTGTCTCCCTCCTCAGTTCCATGACACCCACAGAACGCCGGGAAAAGGTAATGTGTATAGACAGTGATTTGGGGGAATCCTGTGGGATCAATAAAATTAGCCAGGCCTATCCAGAGATATTTTATCACGGCGGCATCATGGAGCGTGGCAACTTTGCGGCGGCGGCAGGATTTGGTATGGAAACTGGAAAACAGGGTATTTTCAGTACCTACAGCGCCTTTTTAGAAATGTGTATTTCTGAAATCACCATGGCGCGGTTAAATAAATCTAACGTTTTGTGTCAATTTTCCCATAGCGGTATCGATGAATTAGGAGATAATACTTGCCATTTTGGCTTAAATAATATGTTTGCTGATAATGGGTTAGAGAATGCTTACCAAACCCGTCTATATTATCCAGCAGATGGTAATCAAATGAAAGCCTGTGTAGAAACTATTTTTCATCAACCAGGATTAAGATTTCTCTTTTCTAGTCGTTCCCCAGTCCCCGATATTGTTGATACTAATGGTAAACCTTTGTTTGCCGATGGTTATACTTTTGTTTCTGGGAAAGATGACATAGTTCGCGAAGGAACAGACGGTTATATTGTCAGCTTTGGAGAAGTACTTTATCGCGCCTTAGCAGCCGTAGAAAATCTCAAGGAACAGGGAATAAATGTCGGTTTAATTAATAAACCAACCTTGAATTTAGTAGATGAAGAAATCATGGCAAAAATTGGTTCCACACCCTTTGTTTTAGTGGTAGAATCCTTAAATCGGCGGACAGGTTTAGGTATCCGCTTTGGTTCATGGTTATTAGAGAGGGGATTTTCTCCCAAATATGCCTACATGGGAACTAATCAAGAAGGTTGTAGCGGAATTTGGGAGCAACTTCCCCATCAAGGAATTGATACTATTAACATTATCAACAAAGTCAAGGAACTTGTGAAGTGAGGGGACAAGATCCCCGACTTCTGATTTAATCAGATTACTCACATTACGCCCTAAGATTACCGAAAAATTGTAGGTTGGGTTGAGGAACGAAACCCAACACAGACGTTGGGTTTCACTTCGTTCAACCCAACCTACATTATAGGAAATCTTTCACCGGGAAGGGAGTAATAAATAATAAGTTTTACCTACACCTAACGGTTCGACTTACCTCGATTTCCCTTGGTACCATTGTCTCAGGGCTAGAGTTCGAGGACTCAAACCCAGGAGTTTGTCTTATAACTTTTTCTTCATTCATGAAGAAACTTCATACCATAATTCCTTGAGCAAAAATCAGTATTACTTATTACTTAAATCTGAGTCGGGGATCTGGGTTTCAAGGAAAATAGTTATCAATGATCAAAGTCGCTTTTCTCGATCGAGATGGTATAATCAACGTTGATTACGGCTATGTTTTTAGGCGCGAGCAATTTGAATTTACCGATGGTATATTTACCATTTCTCGTCTATTACAAGACTTGGGTTATCAACTCATTGTAGTCACAAATCAATCGGGTATTGCCCGTGGTTATTATTCAGAACCAGACTTTTGGGAATTAACCGCTTGGATGTGCGAGCAATTTAGTCAACAAGGCGTACCATTACTTGATGTTTTTTATTGTCCACATCATCCCCAAGCTAATATACCTAATTATCGCCAAAATTGCCGATGTCGTAAACCATCCCCAGGAATGATTGAACAAGCCGATCAAAAATATTCTATCGACCTAGAAAATTCAATTTTAATTGGCGATCGCATTTCCGATATGCAAGCCGCCAAAGCCGCAGGAATCGGTAGTTTTTATTTAGTTAATCAAGCAAGTTTTGTCACACAAGAAGTCACTAAGCATCTGGATAATCTAGCTCAATTAGAGTCTTTTCTCCAAATATAGTGCTTTTTGTTTGACAATGACCCCATCAAGGTATTGATCCTATTAGTATGATGAACAAAGTCAATAAACTACTTGGTTAGATAGTTAAGTAATCAGACAAAAATAAAATTAGAGTTATATCAAGTTCGACTAATTGCTTATGATATTATCCGATTATCCTTACGGGTACTGTGTGAGAAGCCCCTAAAGCGTATACATGGGGAAACCTCATAGACGCTTTAGGGGCTTTGGTGTAAGGTAGGTCGTACTGACTCACCGATTACCAATTATTTATTACCAGGGTACGCTATAGTATAACTGTTCAAGTGAACATCATGATGATACTGGTATTGCGTCGAAAGCCTCAAGAGTACGCCAAACTCTTTCAACACCCACATCAATAGATAGGTAAGAAATTATTTGACGTACTTGCTCTCGTGTCTTTCCGCCTTGTACACACAAGTCCACATGAATCGGGAAAGCACCTTCTGGGTCTAAAGCTTGTTGAGCTACATCACCCGCTATAGAGATATAAGCCCTTTCCAAGGGTACGTCCAAACCAGGACGTCCCCAAACTTCACCCGCGTGCCGTGAGGAGAGATCCCCATAGTCTGCATCAAATGCTATTAAGTCATCCTTAATACTTGTATCTAAGATCCAGTTGAATTCTGGCGCTGGATAAGTAACTGCGTCTCCAGTCATATAAAGTCCTTGCTGATCGAACTTTTCATAGAGTTTGAGGAGAACAGCGATTGTTCCAAAACACTTGGGGTAAGCTCCGTATACACCCATGTGCAATATTGCTTCTTTCACATCCTGGCGAGTTGCACCATTTTCTAAGGCCATTGTAACGTGAAATTCGAGGGGACCATCTAGTGATTGGTCGCAAACATCACAAGCTATAGACATAAAAAGTCGTTCCCTCAAGCTCATACCGGAACTTTCCTCAATGTGACTTTTATACCACTCGGCAAAGTCGTCATAGTTTGTAGCCATATTTACCTCTAGGAGATTGCTAATCAATACAAGACATACTGTTAAAATCAATTTATAAACAGTATGTCTTGTAAATGAGAATAGCATCCTATGATACTTATCTGACGAAAGTCAATATTCCTTTACACTTGGTGTAATTAAGTATTAGACAACACAAAACTGAACCGTATTTTTATTTTTGTAAATTTTTTGGGTGATGTGTGATGCTGATTATGCCTACGCTATTTATCCTGTGGATGATCGATCAAAGTCTGAAACCATAGAAATAATTGAATAAGCTTATAAGAAATATCTAATAAACATTTAAAACTTAATCTTGATTAGTGATGAAATATATGATATACAAGCTGCTAAAGCCGCAGGAATTGGTAAATTTTGCTTGTTAAAGAAGTTGTTAAAGAACAATTATTTAGTGTAATTTCGGCTAGATAACTTAACTTCAACTAGACTTTTTGATTGAAATATATAGCAATTCTCACCCTAGTGAGGTACGCTTTCAAAGATGATTACTTTTGATTACTTGGATGAAAAATGTATAAGTGTACTTCAGTCAACTAGGAAATGGTATAAGTTAAATTGGCAAGAAAAACTTAATATGTCTAAGTTGCTGCAAATTCAACTAAGAAGGTTATGGGCAGATGAAGATGAATAAAGCTTGGCGCTATTTACAGGAATTGTTGATATTTAGATTAATCTATCCTGTTTTATTACAATATATTAATAATCATCTGATTACGCTAACTGATGAAATGGAGAAAGATAAAAGGGAAAACAATATTCCCATATTAGAATATGAGTACCAGCAATTACCTTTTCTCAAATTTATCTACTCAGTCTTATTTAATTATCTTCATAATAATTTAATTACCAGGGCAAATCTGCTAGAACAATGCCAAGCAGAAAATAATCTTTATCAGTTAAAATATGAAGAAATAGTTCAGCTCAAACCAGCTATAAGTTATCAAAAAATTCCCGCAGCATTTACAGATAGACAAGGTAAATTTGAATTTACTAATCCGTTTGCTGCGGTTGTGAAAAATGTGGAATTATTGGGAATTTATGGTATCGGATTCACAGAAGATAAAAATATTATTTTAGAAACAGCTCTGGATAGGGTAGACTGTCTAGAACATACCGCTATTTCCACACTCAGAGAAGGTTTTAGTTTTCAATATATTACACCTGTAGGAAATTTAGATAATATTGATTTAGCCTGTTCATTGGTTAATTATTGGAGCCATTTATATGCCCATTGGATATATGAGGCTTTAACTCGATTAGAAGTCCTGGAATATTATGTGCAAAAAACAGGGAAAAAACCAATATTAATTATTGACAAAAATCCTCCACCTTGGAAAATTCGCACCTTGGAATTAATGGGTTATGGTGCAGAAGATTATATAGAATGGAATGGATATAGAGCTAATGTGAATGAATTAGTGGTTTGCTCCAAAAGACGGGAAGGAGGACGCATTTCTATTAAAGCTTGTCACTGGGTAAGGGAACGTATTTTGAGTAATGTAGAACGTTATGCAAATCCGAATTTACCTTTGAATCCCAAGATTTTCATTTCCCGCAGAAAAGCAAATGCCCGGCGTATCCTCAATGAAGAAGAAGTCATAAACACCCTGGCTAAAAGGGATTTTGTCCCTTATATTATTGAAGATTTAGATTTCGCAGACCAAGTGAAATTATTTGCTCAAGCTAAATTTATTGTTGCTCCCCATGGTGGTGGGGTGACAAATATTATTTTCGCCGAAAATTTAACTTTAATTGAACTCTTTGGTCAAAAAATCAGTCATTTCTATTATACAGTCGCCCAGGGATTAGGATTTGATTATGGTTGTATGTTTTGTGAAGCAAAAAATGAAGATATTATGATCGATTGTGGGGAATTAACTAGAATAGTTGATAAAATGACAAAAATTAGAATTTAAATAAAACGCTGTAAATTCCCCACTAGGTATGTTTTTTAAACTCCCACAATCATTCTGACTGTTATTGGTTCATCAATGCCAGCAGATTGATTCTCATCTAAATCATATGTATCGGGGTCTAAATAAGTGCCAAATAGACGATCAAAGATAGTTAAACTATCTCCTAAATTTTTTCCCTCACTATTATAATGGTGTAAACCATGAAAGCGAGGAGTCACATAAACCCATTCTAGTATTTTCATCCAAGGTTGGGATTTAACATTTAGATGTATCCAATTATCTTGAAATGCAGAATATAGAGATATGCCGATTATAACCCCTGGAGGCATTCCTAAAAGTGAAATCCAAATAGATGGAATTATATATAGGAACGCACTGCTGAAACTTACTCTTTGTGCCACCAACCACCATAATGATTGACTTGAATGATGCCACTTATGGGTTAACCAGAGACTCTTATTAGTATGTTGTATGCGATGAATTATGTAATAGGTAAACTCTTTTAGCACGAAAGCAATAATTATTTTTACCCATATCGGTAAAGATGAAATTCCCGTTGATGCTATAATATTCGCTGGAAAACTTAATAGCTTGGTTAATATTGTCAGAACAAAATAAGCGTTGATAAATGTATAAAGAAAAGATATTAATGCCACACCAAATTCTTTGATCAGTTCGGATTTATATTCTATTGTGCGGAGCGGATCTTTTTTTTCCCAAACTGAAAGCATGGCACCTGATATAAAAATCATACCCCAGTGGCTTAATATCTCTGTCATTAACCTTCCATCTAATAAAATTTTACTGAGTAATTAGAATAACACCTGAATTGTTTACTTTCAAGTAATTAAATAAAAAGATTGTGTAAATCAAACAAATCATCAATTGTTACATAAAAAATTATTTTTTAAGAAATAAAAAAATCACTAAAAACTTAAAAATTAATCCATACAATTGAGGCACATAAAACAATGGCAACGGATTAACTAACGGATTAGCGGATTATTTGTTTTCTAAAATAGACAAAGGATAATAGACTATCTGTTTTTCAAAATCCAAAATCTAAACTTCGACAAGACTTCGGCGTGAGCTCAGACGTTCGGAGTTCGGCGAGCTCACCCGAGCCGCGAAGCTCAGTCGAGCCGTCGAACGCTCAGTTACCAATCTAAAATCTAAAATCTAAAATTGAATGACACACCCATCCATAAGACTTCATCAGCAAACAATTAAAGTACAAACCACTGGCAAAACCCTATGTCAAATTACCCCTCAAGTACAAACAATTATTACAGAATCAGGAATTAAAACAGGCATTTGTCATCTTTTTATCCGTCATACTTCCGCCAGTCTATTGATTCAAGAAAATGATGCAAAGCCTGACGTGGAAGCCTTTTTTGCTAAACTAGTTCCCGAAACAGGTGAATATTTATTACCAGGAGAAGGTGTAGACGACATGCCAGCCCACATCCGCTCTGCTCTGACTCACACTTCCGAACAAATTCCCTTTAATCAAGGTGTTTTGTTAATGGGGCGCTTGCAAGACATCTATATCTGGGAACATCGTCAGTCTGGCCATTCTCGTGAAGTCGTTATTAACATTTTGGGATATTAAAAGTGCAAAAATCAACCATTAGTCAAATTCCTTACATCGACCTCAAAAGTCAACACGCTTCCCTGAAATCAGAGTTACTCTCAGCTATTGGTGGAGTTATCGATGACGCATACTTTATTTTAGGTGAGCAAGTTGCAGAATTTGAGGGAAAGTTTGCTCAATTGTGTGGTGTGGATTATGCCATTGGTGTAAATTCAGGAACAGATGCCCTAATTTTCGCACTCAAAGCCCTTGGTATTCGTTCTGGTGATGAAGTTATTACCGCCCCTAATTCCTTTGTGGCTTCCGCTACCTGTATTCGCGTCCTTGGTGCTAAACCTGTATTCGTTGATGTGGGTGATGACTACAACATTGATCCTAGTAAAATTCCGGCCGCCATTACCCCTAAAACCAAAGCAATTATCCCCGTGCATCTAACGGGAAGACCTTGTAACATGGAGGCGATTGTAGGTATTGCTCAGGAGAACGGAATTGCTGTAGTGGAAGATGCAGCCCAAGCCATACTTGCAGAATATCAAGGAAAACCCGTGGGTTCTTGGGGAACAGTAGGCTGTTTTAGTTTGCATCCTTTAAAGAACTTAGGTACCTGTGGCGATGGGGGGATGATAGTGACAAATGATGCCGAATTGTCCGAAAAGCTGAAAGTGATGCGGAATATTGGCTTGCGTACCCGCGATGACTGTGTGATGTGGTCCCACAATTCCCGCTTAGACACTTTACAAGCAGCAATTCTGCTGGTGAAATTACGGTATCTCCAGCAATGGACCCAGCAGCGTCGAGCAAATGCTGACTATTATCAAACTCACCTAGCTGGAATTCCGCAAATTCAAATACCGCCAGAACGTGAAGGGGAGAAATGCGTTTACCACACCTTTGTAATTCAAGTGGAACGCCGGGAAGAATTGCGTCAGTTTTTGAGCAATCGCGGTATCGGTACAGCAATTCATTATCCTGTACCAATTCACCTATCTACAGCAGGTAAGGAATTAGGCTATGCAGAAGGGAGTTTTCCGGTTACTGAGCAGCAATCACGCCGTATTTTGAGTTTACCGATTTATCCAGGGTTAACCGTTGATCAACTTGAGCAGGTCTGTGAGAATATTAAGTCATTCTATCAAACATAGGCAAGGGATTCTTGGCAACGGATTAGTGGCAACGGATTCTTGGCAACGGATTAACTAACGGATTAGCGGATTATTTGTTTTCTAAAGTAGACAACGGATTCTTGGCAACGGATTAGTGGCAACGGATTAACTAACGGATTAGCGGATTATTTGTTTTCTAAAGTAGACAAGGGATTCGTGGCAACGGATTAAGGGATTATCTGTTTTTCAAGGTTTAAAATCTAAAATCTAAAATCTAAAAATGTCAAACTCTAACATCAACTTATCAAACCTTGGCTGTGCAGCTTGGGGCTGGAGAGAAATCGAAATACCTGAATATTTTCAGTGGATGGCCAACCAAGGTATTCGCGCGGTAGAAGTCAATGCCCATCCCCGAGCACCCAAACATCTTCTACATGACGGTAATGATGAAATAGTCTCCCAGATAGGTACTTGGGCACAGTCAGCAGGAGTCGATATTATCTGTATAGCTGGAAGAAATAATTTCACCCTGTCAGATCCAAGTGACTTAGAAAAAGAAATTCAAAGGGCAGAGCGTTTTGTTGATATAGCTCAACAACTGGGAGCAAAATTTGTCCGATTACTGTCTGGCGACCACAGAAACGATTACATTTTACCAGATGTTTTTCCCCGGCTGCATTATGCCTTTAACAAAGTTGGTGATTATGCCGAAGCAAGAGGTATTAAAATAGCTATTGAAAACCACGGCGGACCAACAGCAACGGGACAACGGGTGGCAAAAATGATGGAAGGAATCAAAAGCCCTGCGGTTGGTGTTAACTACGATCCCGCTAATTTTTTGAACCAAGGAACCGACCCCTTGATGGCACTGCGCTACATTCTCCCTTGGGTAAATTACAGTCATTGGAAAGATGTGCAATGGGTGAATGGTAGTCCGCAATTTTGTGCTTTTGGTAAGGGAGAAATTGTCTGGGAACCTATTATTAAAGAACTAATAAATTCAGGTTATCAAGGATATTGGGTTGTTGAATATGAAGAACCAACGGATGTTCAACAAGGAACAAAAGAGAGTTTAAATAACTTATCTGAATTATTGCAGAAATTCTAATTTCCATTTCCTAAGAAACCTCCACAAAAAAGATATCCAATCTTGTGGGATGGGCATCCTGCCCGTCCTTATATTAGTAACAGAAAATATGCCTGCACCACAAGAAATTTGGGGATATTTTTTGATGAATGAAAACTCTAATTGTTTTGAAAAAGTGAGTTAATTAAATGTCATTTTCTCTAGATGGTCATGTTGCTTTAGTTACAGGAAGTTCTGCGGGCTTGGGAAAAGCGATCGCTCTACATTTAGGGCAAGCAGGTGCTAAGGTAGCAATCAATTACAACAATAACGAATCACGGGCTAAACAGGCTTTAGCTGACCTGGAACAGCAAGGTTGCGATGTGATTTTAGTACCTGGGGATGTCACCCAAGAAGAAGATGTAGCCAAAATTTACGAAACCATTTCCTCTCAACTGGGTCCACTGGATATTTTGGTATTAAACGCCACAGGACCCCAACCCCAGATACCCTTTGAGGAGTTCACCTGGGAAGATTTCCAGACTATGCTAGATTTTTTTGTCAAGAGTCCTTACTTACTGACTCGTATTTGCTTACCTTCAATGAAGGAAAAGCAATGGGGACGAATTATTAATATCAGTAGTGACGTTTGTTTCCGTCCGGTGAATAACTCCAGTGCTTATGTGACTGCTAAAAGTGGACAACTGGGGTTTACACGCAGCATGGCCAGGGAGCTTGCACCCTTTGGGATCACAGTTAATGCCGTTGCTCCCGGATGGATTCCCGTGGAACGTCATGAAGGTGTTTCCCAGGAAAAAAAGGATGCTTACCAAGTCAGAATTCCCATGCAGCAGTGGGGTAATCCCCAGGATATTGCTGAAGCGGTGCTTTACTTCGCCAGTTTTGAGTCAAAATTTGTCACGGGGCAGTATTTATGTGTTAATGGAGGCTTTACCCTTATGTAAATTCACGTAATAAACATTGAGTTTTTTGGGTATTTAATGACGGAGATTTTTGCTACAAGTTAGGTTTGTGCAGGTCAAAAAACAAATGTAAATAATAATATCAGTATAACTACGGTCCAAAAGACAAGACCAATCATTGATGCTCCGTCATAACTGATATATTTTTTTTCATCCTTGACATAGGTAAATTGATTTCCTTCCGTTCTTTGGATTTTACGCAGTTTCCTGTTGTGAATTAATTTACCAGGATAGTATTTTCCCAGGCTTACCAGAA
>JAAUYD010063604.1_pt1 | contig 13113 bp, 10 predicted proteins | sample 7278101 | NCBI WGS metagenome assembly JAAUYD01 (sample SAMN14350128, study PRJNA611818) | marine sediment metagenome | isolation source: surface marine sediment (0.6m) | place: French Polynesia: Moorea | collected 2018-08
ACCGGTGACGCCAGTGTCTTCGAAAATCTGCCCCCCCCGCGACTTGGCGCCTTTAACCAGCGCAGCGCAGAGATCGGACGGGCTCACCCTCCCATCCTCAGGAGAAAACACCGCACCCAGAACATCGTCCACGTTCATCAGTGGCCAGCGTTCCTTGGCTTCTCCGGGCGAGATCCAGTCTGCCGTCAGGCCAAACAGATGGGCGAGCGCTTCCTGGCGCCTGGTGTGAATCACCCGGTCTTCATTGGTGGCGATGGAAAGAGAGCCCTTGTTGATCCAGCCCGTGGCTTGACCTGTCTCTTCCTCCAGCTGCGAGTAGAGCGAGATGGAGTAGCGGATCAATTCGGTGAGGTTGCGCGAAGACCTCAGCGCCCGCACCTGGGCTGCCGAATGCCAAGTGGTGCCGGAGGTGAGCTTGTTGCGCTCAATCAGCACCGCATCACTAACCCCTTGTTTGGTCAAATGATAGAGCGTTGAGCAGCCCATGACGCCGCCGCCGATAATGACAACAGAAGCTTGGCTTGGAAAAGCAGATGATGACATGGCCGGGCCTTAGGATCAGCGACCTGTGAAGTTGGGTTTGCGTTTCTCCATGAAGGCCTGGCGCCCTTCAGTGTAATCCTCGCTCTCAAAGCACGCCTTCACCATGGCTTCTATGGAGGCAAGGTCACGCTGATCTGGGTCAGCTTCAATCGCCAGCTTGATCGCTTTAACGGCTGCAATGGTCAGCGGAGCATTCTCCGAAATGCGCGTCGCATAATCCTCCACATATTCGTCCAAAGCGTCTGCCGCGACCACGCGGTTCACCAAGCCCATATCGTAGGCTTCCGCGGAGGAGAACTGGCGCGCCGTGTAGAAAATCTCCGCCGCCATGGAGGGCCCCACGATGTTGGCCAGTTGGCGAATCCCGTCAAAACCATAACCTAGGCCCAGCTTCGCGGCGGGCACGGCAAACCGCGAACCTTCTTCGCAAATCCTGATGTCGCAGCAGATGGCCAGCGCAAGGCCCCCACCGATGCAATACCCATTGATTTTGGCGATCACCGGCTTTGGGAACTTTGTGATGGCTGCATAGAACCGGCTATTGGTTTGCTTGTAATGCTCCACGGCTTCAGGCGTGGAGCGTTCTTCTTCGAACTTGGAGATGTCAGCGCCAGCCGCGAAGGCCTTCCCACCGGCTCCTGAGATCACCAACAGCCTCGTCTCCGGATCCTCTGCCATTTGCTGCACGAGCTCAGCGCCGCCTTCCCACATGGCCAGGCTGAGCGCGTTGTGACGCTCTGGATTGTTGATAATGAGCCGGCCCACAGCACCGTCGCGCCAGCCCAGAATTTTGCCATCGGCAAGTTCGTTTAACGCCATGAGAGGGATCCTAAATCACGCCATTTGCTTCAAACTGATCGATCTCATCGTCCCCGTAACCATACTCGCCCAAGATCTCACGGGTATGTTGGCCGATGGTCGGTGGCGGGGCAACGATGGAGGCAGATGATCCACTCATGAGAATGCCTTGCCCAACCAGCTTGCTATGTCCGCGCTCTTGACTGTCCACATCCCAGGCCATGCCGAGATGCTGCATTTGAGGACTTTCAAACGTCTTGTCGATCGTGTTGATTTCCCCACAGGGAACTCCCACGCCATTGAGCGCCTCCACCCAATGTTCAGAGGTTTGCCGCTCCGTGTTTTCGTTCAGGATACTATTGAGCGCTTCGCGATGATCACTGCGGCCCTCTGCGCTGGAAAACTCTTCCCGATAGAGGCGCTCATCTCCCACATGTTCCCGCAGGCGCTCCCAGATAGCCCCGCCTGAGGCCGCGATGTTGATATAGCCGTCGCTGGTTTTGAACACGCCGGTGGGAATTGACGTGGGATGGTCGTTGCCGGCTTGGCCTGGCACCTCGCCGTCCATCAGCCAGCGAGCTGCCTGGAAATCGAGCATGAATGCCTGGGCCTGAAGCAGGGATGACTGCACCCACTGGCCCTCGCCGGTGCGCTCGCGCTTGAGAAGAGCGAGCATAACCCCTTGGCTTGCCAGCAATCCGGCGCACAGATCGGCAATCGGAATGCCGACCCGCATAGGTCCGCGGCCCGGCTCGCCGGTGATCGACATGAGGCCGCCCATGCCCTGCAGGATCTGGTCAAAGCCGGGCCGGTCCGCAAGCGGACCGTCCTGCCCAAACCCGGATATGGAGGCGTAGATCAGCGCCGGGTTGTCGGCGCGCAGAGTTTCATAATCAATCCCCAGCCGGTACTTCACGCCGGGCCGATAGTTCTCGACGATGACATCGGTTTTTGCGGCCATGCGCTTGAATATCGCCTGGCCGGCCGGATCCTTGAGGTTGAGGGTCATGCCCCGCTTGTTGCGGTGTAGATTTTGAAAGTCCGACCCGGCACGTGGGCCGCCCATACCATCAGCCCCGCTGGTGTCCTTTGTGGGCTGCTCGATCTTGATCACGTTGGCGCCCCAGTCGGCAAGCTGGCGGGCGCAGGTCGGTCCCGCGCGCACCCGGGTCAGATCGAGTACCGTGTACGGAGTAAGAATGTCGCTGGCGGGTTGAAAAGGCATGGGCAGGTCACCGGGTTGGAGGGGCGCCAAAAGAGCGCCTGATTCAGTGTGGGCAATTGTTGCCATTTTGCGAGGTGAAAGGGAAGTGGCTGCCGCCGCGCTTTAGGTCATCAAAATAAACGGTTTGAAGCTGGCGCCCCGCATGCTTGAATGGAGGGGCGTTCGGTGCGGTAAAGTGGAGGCAGAGTAAATGGCCGTTGATGGGATCTGGACCGGGTAAATTCTTGGCCCTTACGGTTGGGAAAACAGCGGCGTCTATGTATTGGAGAATGGCCGTATTCTGGGCGGAAGCAATAGGCACTATTCTTCTGGCACATATAAAGTTTCAGCCGGCAAGTACCACGCCAAGGTCACGGTTCACTATTATGGCCCGCCGCGAACCATCTTTGGCGAGAACCGCGATATCTTCGAGCTGGAGGTGAAAGGGGAGGTGCTGGACGGCGTGATCGACGGGCAGATTGTGCCGTCGGACAAACCTGAATCCACCGTCACCTACCGGATGACTAAGCGCTTGGATATTCCCGAGGGCTAACCTGCGATCAAAATCAACAGGATGGCGCCCACAACAAGGGCAATGCCGACGATCTCAAGCCGGCTTACGGTTTCCTTGAAGAACAGGGTCGAGGCGATGAACGTGAAGACCAGTTCAATCTGTCCGACCGCCCGCACATGCGCCGCATTTTCGATGGTGAAGGCGGTGAACCAGCAGACCGACCCCAAGATGCCGGCAATACTCACTGCGCCGGCCCAACGCCAGTTTGTGATCACGCGGCCAATCTCGCCGGGTTCGCGCCATACCAAATAGACGCCCATAATCACAGTCTGAATAACGATGGCCACCGCCAAGGCGTAAGCCGCGGCCATGGTGACATTGTCATGCTCTAGGGCCAGAGCCGCGCCCCTGAAAAAGACCACAGAGCCGCCCAGGAAGACGGCAGAGGTCAGGCCAATCAAAGTAGGCTTTTCCACAAGTCCAGAAAGCAGTGTTTTCCATGTAATGGCCGATTGACCAATGGAGAGCACGATTACACCCGCCGCGCTCAACACCACCGCGACAATGGCTGGCAGGCTCAATCCGTCACCCAGAATCACCGCACCGAGCACGGCAATCATCACCAGCTCCAGCTTAGAGAATGTGGTGCCAACCGCGAAATTGCGGAAGGAGAACATGTAAAGCAAAATCACCGTGAAGAGGATCTGCGAAATTCCGCCGAGCACACAGTAGACCAGAAACTTCAGACTTGGCTCGGGGAGCGGATAGCCTCCAACGGCATTTAATCCCCACAGATAAAGCAACGCGAACGGCCAAGCGTAGAAAAACCGGGCGTAAGCGGCTCCGGCGTTGGAGAGCTTGCCTTTGATGTGTTTTTGCAAGGCCGATCGCAGGTTCTGAAAGAACGCGGCCGCAATGGTGATGGGGATCCAGACTTCGAGCATCGAACCTGTCTAAAGGCTTAAAACGATTAGTCAATTGGCTTGTGCTGCGGGGCCCATGCAACTATCGTCGCCACTCGGCCTCTCCAGATTTGCAGGAAAGATAACCCCCGTGAGCAAACTGTTTTCTCCAATCCGGCTCAGAGATCTTGAGCTGCGTGACCGCATCGTCGTCTCCCCCATGTGCCAGTACATATCCAATGACGGCGTGATGAACGATTGGCACCTCATGCATCTTGGGCAATTGTCCATGGGCGCGGGGGCTTTGCTGTTTACTGAGGCTACGCACGTCTCTGCCCAAGGACGGATCAGCCCTGGATGTGCGGGTCTTTGGAATGACGAACAACAGGCGGCCATGCAGCGTGTGGTGTCGTTCTGCCGGACCCATGGTGTGGCCAAACTTGGCATCCAGATCGCCCACGCCGGGCGAAAGGCCTCCTGCAACACACCGCTGAATGGATCTGCGCCTCTCACCGAAGATCAGGGCGCTTGGCAGACCGTTGGCCCCTCGGCGGTGGGGTTCGCCCCTGACTGGCACGTGCCGCAAGCGTTGGACGCAGCCGGTCTGGCATCCGTGAAGCAAGAGTTTGTTCAGGCCACCGAACGCTCACAGGCCCTTGGTTTCGACGTGACCGAGTTGCATGGCGGGCATGGCTACCTGCTGAACCAGTTCTTTTCCCCGCTCTCAAATCAGCGCACAGACGAGTATGGCGGGACAGTGGAAAAGCGCATCCGCTATCCGCTGGAGGTGTTTGAGGCGGTGCGAGCCGTTTGGCCCGCTGAAAAGCCCATGGGTGTCAGGATCAGTGCAGTGGACTGGGTTGACGGTGGCTCGACGGTGGAGGACACGATTGTCTTCGCCCGGGCGCTTCAGGAATTGGGCTGTGATTTTATAGACATTACATCAGGTGGAGTAGACCATCGCCAGGAGATAACCACTGGCCCCGGTTATCAGGTGGGGTTCGCCAGCGCGGTGAAACGAAGTCTCGAAATTCCGGTCATGGCAGTAGGTTTGATCGTGACCGCGCAGCAAGCCGAGGAGATTATCGCAGATGGCCATGCTGACTTCGTCATGCTGGCCCGCACAGTGATGGATGATCCCCATTGGGCCTGGCACGCAGCGCACAGTTTAGGCGTGGAAACGGTCTATCCCGATCAGTATGTGCGGTGTGCTCCACACCTTTGGCGCGGTGCGGCGCAAAAGTAAGCTTTGGCATTATTGCGCCGCAATAACGCAAGTGATAGTCTCCGCGCCCGTGGGGAGTACAACACTTTGATTCTGGGCAATTCTGAGGGGTAGAGGGCTTGCTGTATCATATCTATGAAATGAATCATGCTGCGCTTGCACCTATGCGCGCTGCAGCAAATGCGAGTCGGTTCTTCTGGAAGAACCCCCTAAACCCGCTCTCTGAGACCCCGGCCGGTAAGGTTACCGCTGCCAGCCTCGACATGTTCGAACGCATCACGCGCAGATATGGTAAGCCGGAGTTCGGCATCGAGGAGATTAGCACCCTTAAAGGCACTTACAGGGTGGAAGAACATGTGGTGTGGTCAAAGCCGTTCTGCGATCTCCTGCACTTCAGGAAGATAGATAGACGCGACGCCTCGCCCGAACAGCCTCCGTTGCTCATTGTTGCGCCCATGTCCGGGCACTATGCGACGCTTTTGAGGGGCACGGTGGAAACCATGCTGCACACCCACGATGTGTACATCACTGATTGGGCAGATGCGCGCGATGTGCCTCTGACACAAGGCCACTTCGATTTGGATGATTACATCGATTATGTGATCGAAATCCTGGGCCATCTTGGTCCAAACGTGCATGTTATGGCCGTATGCCAGCCATCCGTTCCCGTCCTGGCGGCCGTCTCTTTAATGTCGGCAACCGATGATCCGTGTCTGCCGGCAACCATGACCCTGATGGGCGGCCCGATCGACACGAGGCGCAATCCCACTGCGGTCAATAAGCTCTGCGAAACCCGCAGCTTGGCGTGGTTCAAACGAAATGTGATCAAGAAGGTTCCATTCCCCAATGCGGGAATGATGCGGGACGTTTATCCCGGATTCTTGCAACTCACCGGTTTCATGACCATGAACCTGGACCGCCACTTGAACGCGCATAAAGAGCTCTATTGGCACCTGGTTGAAGGCGACGGTGACAATGCGGAAAAGCACGAAGAGTTCTATGATGAGTATCTCTCCGTGATGGATTTGACCTCCGAGTTCTATCTGCAGACGGTCGAAAAAGTGTTCATCGAACATGCCCTGCCCAAAGGCACGTTTACTCACCGCAACAAGTTGATCGATCCGGGCCTCATTAAAAAGGTGGCCTTGTTCACCGTGGAAGGCGAGCGGGATGATATTTCCGGTGTCGGGCAAACCGAAGCAGCCCACGACATCTGCTCGAAGATTCCGAAGTCTAAAAAACAGCACTATCTCCAGCCGAAGGTGGGCCATTATGGCGTGTTTAACGGCGGACGCTTCCGTGCCGAGATTGCGCCGCGGATTACGGACTTCACCCTCAGCCATCCAAAAGCGGGCTAATCGCTATAGCTTACCCGCGGTTTGGGGCATTATCGTTCTCAATGATGATTGATTCGGATGTGAACCCGGATGACCCTGGCGGCTTTGCGAAAACTGATTGACCCCGGACTGGCCGGCCAGCCGCAACGCGCCGGCCTCGTGATCGATGGCGCCGAATTGCCCGTGATCTTCAAGCGCAATGCCCGGGCCCGGAGGATCATTCTGCGCATGAACCCCAAGGGTGAGGGCATCGTCTTAACCGTGCCGCCGGGTACGACCCAGCGCGAGGCCTTGAACTTTGCAGTTTCCCAGAGCGCCTGGATCACCGCCAGGCTGAAACGCACGCTCGAAACCGTTGCCTTTGCCGACGGTGTTGAAGTGCCGTTTCGAGGTGAGATGCATATGATCTGCCACCGCCCCACACCCCGCCGCACCGTATGGTGTGAAGAGGGAACCGGCGAAGGAGAATTGCCGTCATTGTGTGTTTCAGGGCGCGGTGAACATCTGCCACGCCGGCTCAAGGACTGGCTGAAAGCTCAGGCCCGATCCGATCTCTCCGCAGCTTCCAATCACTACGCAGCAGCTATGGGGCTTAAATATTCAAGGCTCTCAATCCGCGATCAGTCTTCCCGTTGGGGATCATGTTCGTCGACGGGGGCGCTGTCTTACTCTTGGCGTCTGGTCATGGCGCCGCCTGATGTGTTGGATTATGTGGCCGCCCATGAGGTCGCTCACCTGGCTGAGATGAATCATGGCCCAGCCTTTTGGGCTCTGGTGGAACGGAATTGCCCGCACACGAAAACCGCCAAGCATTGGCTCAAGCAAAATGGCAGGGGACTGCATCGCTACGGCGTTTAGCGGTTGTCGTCTTGAACACCATTGTTGGACCGCTGGGTGCGCGCACCCGGCTGATCGAACCCACCTTGCTCGCCCCGCCGGTTTCCAAAGATATCGCGGAAGAATGTGGTGATGGTTTCCTCAGCCCGCCCAGCGCTCTCGAAGAAGTCATCTATGGGCCATGAATCTCCCAAATAGTCCGTATCGGACGAGGGCGTTTCTCCGGGCAATGGGACCGGTGGGAGATTGGCGTGAGCGGCAACCATGACATCTTTCCAAATCTGCGCGGGCAGGGCGCCGCCCGTGACCCGTTTTGTCGGCTTGGAGTTATCGTTGCCCACCCAGACGCCGGCCACATATTGCGCAGTATACCCGATGAACCAGGCATCTTTGTAGCTTTGTGTGGTGCCGGTCTTGCCGCCCACCTCGCGTCCTGGAAGCTGGGCGCGTTTACCTGTTCCAGCGTTCACCACGGCTGCCAGCATATTGTTCATGGTGCCCAGTTCTGTGGGATCGAGCACCTGACCTGGACCTGAGCCCTTGCGTTCGTAAAGGATGCGTCCATCGGTGGAGACAATCCGCTTGATGACGTTTGGAAAGACACCGCGCCCGCCGTTGGCAAACGGTGCATAAGCACCCACCAGTTCCAAGAGACTCACCTCAGAGGTGCCAAGAGCAATGGATGGCAGCGCTTCAAGTTTGGATTTGATGCCCAGACGCTTAGCGTTGGAGACCACCAGCGCGGGTCCTGCTTCCACTGCCAGGCGAACGGCCACAGTGTTGATCGAGCGCGCCAAGGCAGATCTCAAGGTGACCTGGCCATAGTACTTCTTGTTGTAGTTTTCCGGACACCAGCGATCGATACAGAAGCGTTCATCTTCGACAATTGAATTTGGAGAGAAGCCCATGTCCACCGCCGAGAGATAGACAAATGGTTTGAAAGCCGACCCAGGCTGGCGTTTTGCGCTCACCGCCCGATTGAATTGGCTCTTGATATAGGATTTGCCGCCCACCATGGCGACGATCTCCCCGGTTGGGTTCATCACCACCATCGCCCCTTGGCTCACGTTGAGCTTGGCGCCTTGGTTCACCAGCCGGCGGCGCAAGCTTCGTTCGGCCACAGCCTGCAGGGCAGGGTTGATCGAGGTTTGGACAATCAGGCCGTCGGCCTTGCTGCCGGTATATTCGGGAACCAATTCCTCAACCCAATCCACAATGTATTGTGTGGCTGGAATGTAATCGATTGCTTTCACATCAGCCGGCCGGTTGACGGCCCGCTTGGCTTCCGCCTCAGTGATATAGCCCTCCTTGATCATGCTGGAGAGCACCAAAATCGAACGTTGACGCGATCCCTTGGGGTTCGACTTTGGATTGAGCCGGGAGGGAGCCTTTAGCAATGCGGCCATAGCCGCCGCTTCTGCCAGGCTCAGCTGCCGGGCGCTTTTGTCGAAATACGTTTTCGCGGCGGCTTCCACACCATAGGCTCCGCCGCCGAAATAAACCCGGTTCAGATAGAGTTGAAGGATCTCGTCCTTTGAGAACTTGTGCTCCAGCCACAGCGCCAGGATGGCCTCTTGAACTTTCCGGTGGATCGTGCGCTCCGGCTTTAGGAACAGGTTTTTGGCGAGCTGTTGGGTCAGAGTTGAGCCGCCTTGAACCACACGGCCCGCCTTAAAGTTCCTGTACATGGCCCGTGCAAGGGCCACCAGGTCCACTCCGAAATGCTGCCTGAAGCGGCGGTCCTCGATGGCCAGAACCGCTTGTGGTACATAGCTGGGCAGATCGCGCAGTCGCACATCGTCGCCGAGGAACATGCCGCTTTCAGCCAGAACCTCCCCATTGTCTGCCAACAGCACAATGCCTTCGGTTCGCTTTGGAATGGTGAAAATGTCCTGGCCGGGCAGGGCATAAACCATATAGCCCGCGATCCCGATCAAGCCGATGAACCCCCACAGAACAAAGGTCATTGACCACATGGCAATGCGGGCGGCGGGTGAGCGCCGCCGAGCGGAACGGGTGTTCTTGGATTTGCGCGTTTTACGGCCGCCCCGCTCGCGCGGCGCGGGCACGCTGAGCTTCGGGGGCACGCGTTTGCTCTTGGTCGTCTTTGACTTTGAGGAACGAAAGAGCTTCATAACGATCCAGGCTATGGTTTTCACGAAAGCGAGCGTCTCAACCAGCCTTTAGGCCAGCAGCATTAACCTTTTGCTAATCCTTGCGCTTTTTTCCCCGTGTCAGGTTTAGTTGGCCTGAAAACAGGGCCGCATTATGGCCCCGGAGGGCGAATATCGGCCGGCGCAAAGGGCGCTGCCGGCAGCTTTAGGAGAGTGTACAATTTCCACGCCTCCCATTACAACAAACCCAGTCTCACGTTGGGGTGGTCCATGCTGCGATCTCTGCTTTGCCTTTGCATCTTAGCTCTGTTGACACTGGCTGCACCAGCCCATGCGGAACTGCGTGTTGCATTGGTGATCGGCAACGGCGCTTATACGAGCGCACCTGCCCTGAAAAACCCCGCCAATGACGCTGCTGTCGTCGCTGCGAGCCTCAAGGCCCTGAGGTTCGAAGTCACCGAGGTGATCAATGGCACCCACCGCCAGATGCTGGACGCCATGTCTGCCTTTGGGCGCTCAGCCTCCGGTGCGGACGTGGCCCTGGTGTTTTATGCCGGACATGGGGTGCAGGTTACCGGACGCAACTGGCTTTTGCCGGTGGGATCAAACATTGCCGCTGAGACCGATTTGCCGGCCCAGGCGGTGCGCACGAGCGACATTATGGAAGTGATGGAGACATCAGGTGCGCGCCTGAAGCTCATGATCCTCGATGCCTGCCGCAATAACCCGCTGCCCACATCGGCAAGCCGCGGGGCCTTGCGCGGTCTTGCCCGCGTGGAGGCACGCACAGCGGGCACAATGATCACCTTCGCCACGGCACCGGGAGATGTGGCCGCCGATGGCGATACGGCAAACAGCCCGTTCACCGCCGCTCTGGTTCAGCATATCACCACGCCAGGCCTTGAGATCCGTCAACTTATGGGCCGGGTTCGCGAAACCGTCTACACGAGCACGGGGAAGCGGCAATTGCCCTGGGTGAACGAGGCGCTAATCGGCGAGTTCTACTTCGCCGGCAAAGACCCCAACGCCACCCCCGTTCCGGTATTGAAGCCACAAGCCATCACCGCGGTGGAAGCCAAGCCCGAAACAAGCGGTCCCTCTGAAAAGGAGGCCTTCACCCTCGCGCAATCACTGAACACGGTCGAAGCATGGGATGTGTTCTTGAAACAGTTTCCCAGCGGTCCTTATGCTGGGTTTGCCGCCGCTGCACGTGCAAAGCTGGCAACACCGGCACAGAGCTCGACGCAAACCGCAGCAGTTCCGACTCAGCCCGACCCGTCATCGGGCTTTTTGTTTCCTAACTCCCACAGGGTGAGAATTACGCCCGGCCAATTGGAAGGTTTATCGAAAAAACAGCTCAGGATCGCCCGCAACGAGATCTTCGCGCGCCGGGGGCGCTATTTCAAAAGTGCAGATCTGAAGCGCCATTTTGGCCAGTTCGGTTGGTACCGGCCACGCACTTGGAATCCAAGGCTCAACCGGATTGAAAAGGCCAATGTAAGCCTCATCAAGAACACCGAGAGATGGCGTTGATCAAAGCTGTTGCGTCACTCTTGTTGTTCAGCTTTCTGACTTCAGAGGTTCTGGCGGGGAATTATGGTGCGCCGCCGCCAGATATTCGGAACCGGCTGGATGCGCTGGTGGCGGCCTATCCGGACCATCTTATCAGTCACAACGGCAAGGAGATCACATGGCGCGATGGCACGACCATGCGCGTGTCCGATGGACGCACGGAAAAAACATTCAGCGAGCTCTTAAACGAGCCCGATATTGATGACATGTTCGCTTTTGCCTACCGCGCCGGCAACTCTGCTTCCGCCCCGCCGCAGTTCCACGACCCCGGACGTATCCGGTATGAGCCCTTTTTCACGAAGATGTACGGGGATTGCCGTTCCGGGAAAGGCCCGCCTCCGAAGGCGTCGGTGCCCTGGCTGAAATCAAAAGGGGGCGGCGTTGTGCGCATCACCACGGTTAATGATGTGCATGAGGCTCTTGCGGCGGTTTCGGCAGAACTCGACAAGCTGCCAAACAGGTTTGTGAGGTTTCTCAAACCCACCTCCGGTACCTATAACTGCCGCAAGATTGCCGGAACGAACAGGTTATCCGTACACGCCTTTGCCGCCGCCATAGACATCAACGTGAAGTACGCCCACTACTGGAGATGGACTAAGCCCGACAGGTACGGCACCTACCGTTGGCGCAATCAGATCCCTCAGGAAATCGTTGAGATTTTTGAGCGTCACGGCTTCATCTGGGGCGGTCGCTGGTATCATTATGACACCATGCATTTTGAGTACCGACCCGAGCTTTTGGCAAAATAATCCCGTTGTGACTCACGTCACAGGCCCACGGCCGGATTTGCGCTATCACACTTGCGGGCACTCCCACTGTCACTCCGACTTGTAGTGCTCGCGCCCGGTCGGTCCTAGAATCCCCCCGGTGAGGCCGGCTGGGCGCTGCCTTTGCTGCTTCCGGTTGGCTCTTGTTCGGATCCCCAAATTAAATGCGCGACGCCGGTCCGGCCGAATACTCTCGGTAGAGGAATTTCGGCAAAAAAGCCGCCATTAACCTAGTTTACTGGCCAGAACGCCCAAGAACACTTGCGTCCATAATCAAATATTGGAAGGTCATCCAGAATGTGGCATGGTGCACCATAAAGGGCATTCTAATGCCCCGGGGACTGTGTGTAGGGAGTCGGTGGCATGCGCACTTTGGTGGCACGTCTTGCGGTGGTTGTTTGTGTTTTTGTCATCGCAGGCTTGGCTGATCAGCCGCAAGCAATGGTTCTAGAGCGGGGAAGTGACGCGAACTGGGCAAAGAACCGCGCCGTGCCCAAGCTTCGAACACAACCTGATCCGATTGCCGCCTTGCCGTCACAATCCCAGGCCAACCCCCAAATCCGAAAAAAGACAAAGCGTTATCGGCGCAGCGGCCGCTCCAGCAAGATCAAGCAGGTCGCCAAGGAACCTGAATTTCACACGTACCGACCTGAACTGCTGGTTTCGATCCATGACCGTGGTCTGAAAGGCGCGCTGGCAGAAAGCTCCTATTCCCGTTGGATTTTTGACACACTCCGCCGCAAATCAAATCCTGTTCTGAGAACTCAAAAGGAAGATCGGAAGGCCATCTTGGCCCACTATGCAAAGCGGAACTTTGCCCCCAATTGGATTGACGGTGCAGGACTGACCCAACCGGCCTTGCGGTTGATCAGGGTGCTGGACGAAGCAGAGCAACACGGGCTTGAGCCCGCCCGCTACATACCGACCGGCCTGACCCAGCTTGACACTATCCCCGATGAGATTTTCGACAATCCGGTAAAGGCCGCCAAACTTGAAGTCGCCATCACAATCGCAGCACTCAAATATGCGCGCCATGCTTCCGGAGGGCAGGTCGATCCAAACAAGATCGGCCGCAGCTATGATCTGGCACCGCCGACGACCGAACGCGTGCAGGCTTTGGTTCAGATGACAGGTACCGACTGGCCGGACCGTTATTTGGAGGGTCTGCATCCCAGCCATCCGGCCTACGCTGCGCTGCAGGCCGAACTCACTGAAGACCACCGCTCGCAGTTTACGCAGATACCAACTGGAAGATCGGAAGGCCATCTTGGCCCACTATGCAAAGCGGAACTTTGCCCCC
>JAAUYD010129734.1_pt1:0-7500 | contig 13112 bp, 10 predicted proteins | sample 7278101 | NCBI WGS metagenome assembly JAAUYD01 (sample SAMN14350128, study PRJNA611818) | marine sediment metagenome | isolation source: surface marine sediment (0.6m) | place: French Polynesia: Moorea | collected 2018-08
CAACAGCTTCGGCCCGAGCTGGAACAGTTTGACTTCCTTGACGCCGTCCTCGCGTGCGATGACGGTCTCCAGGTACATCTGCATGCGTGTGTCCGGCGAACGCCACCGGAACAGCCGGAAAGCATCACCGGAGAACTTGGCCTCCGCGAAGAAAGACGGCAGACCTGCACCGATCAGGATGACGACTGCCCACGGCGAAAATGCGAACAACAGCACCGCGTAGCTCGACAGCGTGATGGCGTTCTGCACGAGTCCGAACGTACGCGTGACGAGGCTCAGTGGCCGACTCGACGCCTCGCGCCGGGCCTGCGTCAGCTTGTCGTAGAACTCGGAATCCTCGAAATGCGCGAGTTCGAGCGTCAGCGCTTTTTCCAGGATCATTACATTGACACGCTGCCCGAGAAGTGCGCGCAGCAGCGACTGGCTAGCGGAAAGCCCGCGTTGGCAGCCGGCCAACGCGATAACGATCACGGCTTCCAACGCGACAAGCCATAGCACGGGCGTCGGGTCCGGTGCATCCTGTGCCGCGGCCGCCACGACGCCGTCGACGATGAGCTTTCCGACCCAGGCGATCGCCGCCGGCAGGATACCCGCAATGATCGTCAGTGCAGCAAGCGCGAACGTCAGCGGCCGGCTCGTCGTCCAGACCAGCTCGATCGCACGGTTCGTGTAGCGGAAGACGCCGAGCGAGCGCTCGAAAAGGCTTGCTTCGGCGGGATCCGATTGATTGTTGTCTGCCATGTTAGCGGCAGCATACGCGAGTACGACCAGTCCCATGCGGTCGAAATCACTCTGCGGATAGTGAGACCGACGTCGCAGACAACATAATGCGGCACCCCTATCGTTGAGAGCCGGGTGGAAGCTTGGATGGATACCATGCTCCTGAAGCAAATGATCGCGTCACCCATGACATCGTCGGAACTACTGGTCTACGACCCGTTTCAGTCGTTTGATCGTGAGTCCCTGGTCCGGGAAGTGATTGGCCTGGCAAACGCCAGCGTCGACGGACCGAGGAATATCCTGTTTGGCGTCAATCCGGGTGGTGTCAACGGCGCGAAAATCGTCGGCATTTCGGATAGCGATGTAGGCGACCTGAAACGAGCCCACCGGCTGATTTCCGACCTGGTCGAACCCATGCTCGACCTTGCCTTCATCTTCGACCGGATCGACGGCAAGCTCGTCGGCGCGCTGGAGATCGGCGGCTGTGAGTTTGGCCCTTACTTCCTCGCACAGGATCTGTCTGACGAACTGCGCCGCGGCGCTTGCTGGCAACGCGATGGCCGCACACTCGTCGCGACTGACCGACGCGAGCTATTGAATGGTCATACGCAATCCAGCGAAGAGATTGTACCCGCTGCACTGCCGGACAATGTCCGGGTGTCCGTCGGTTTCAACGATGATCCCGACTGCGAATTCATCGAGGTCGCCGCTCCCGACTCCTCAAATCCGCCGTTTGCCGACGAAGGCGCGAACGGCGAGACAAGTAGGTCCAGAACGATCGCGCAGACCTTGAAGGACACGATGAGACTGACTACGCAGATGCTGAACATCATTAAGACAGAGCAGCCTTCAGATGACGCATCCAGCGACGTGGACGACGCCGGCAAAGAAGTCGCCGAAGCGGCCAGGAAACACTATTTTTACGAAGAGTGCGCGGCCAAGGTCGATCTCTGCATCCGCAATAACAGCGACACAGACATCGAGGGTCTCGATGTCGAAATCGGCATGCCGCGCATGTCAGGGGTCGATGTGGCGGACCGCATCTACACAAGCCCGTTCGACAAACGCTCTGCAAACGGTGCCGGCAAACAAAGCTATCCGGACGTGGAGCACGAGGACGATGCGATCTTTGTCCGGACGACGATCGCATCGATTGCGGCGAACGATACTCGACCGCTGCTGGGCACATCGCTGCGCTTCGCTGTCGGCAACAAGGCGCTCGGCAGGAAACTGGCGTTACGCCTCATACTTCGAGCAGCAGACGGGCGAAGGCTTCATGAAAGCCGGGTAAAAATACGTTTTACCGCAATGCCAGCCGAGGCAACCGACGAAGCTTCCTGATACAAAGCGGCGACAGCGCCGAAACCGCTCGTGAAGGCCACGATGGCCGGAATATACTGGGGGATCTTCCAAACCGGTAACCTCCGTGACCCGCAGTATTTCACCAAAGCTTGAGCGTTCCTCGGGGCATGCAAAACTCTCCTTCAAATCGGCTTCTTCCGGAACCGCTGTTGACGATTTGTATCAGCAAGGATGCTGCAAGGTGCGCTTCCCGCGGAACCGTAACGGCAACATGGAGGCGGTTCTTCTGAACACATCGGGTGGTCTTACCGACGGCGACAGGTTAACTACGGAACTTCACTGGCGCCAGGAATCCCGAGCGATCGTGACGACTCAAGCCGCAGAGCGCATATATCGGGCGGCGACCCGGGACGTTGCAAGGGTCATTACACGCATCAGTATCGATGACAATTCCGTGGCCTGCTGGTTACCGCAGGAAACCATCGTATTCGACGGCGCCCGCTTGACACGCTCACTCGAGATCGATGTGCCGTCGACCAGCCACCTTGTCGCTCTCGAGAGCACCGTCTTCGGCCGTCAAGCAATGGGTGAGACTGTCAATTACGGCAGAATTTCGGAACGCTGGCGGATACGTGTGGACAATCGGCTGGCATTTGCGGACCATTTTCTGATTGACGATCAATTGACCGGCCGTGTTGGTGACTATCTCGATCTCGCATCAGTCGCGAACTCGGCACACTGTATCGCGACGATTGTCATAGTCGCCCCAGACCGTGACAAAATCGTCGAGAACGCTCGTAGTCTGGCTATTCCGACGGATGTTGTGGTCGGGGCAACGTGTCTCGATCGACTCGCAGTCTTGCGAATACTCGCCGGAGACAGCCAGGCGATGCGCACCGCGATCGGCCAGATCGTCGCATCACTCGGCGGTGCGCTCGACATCGAATTGCCGCAAGTGTGGCACTGTTGAACTTGAGGAGTAACATCTATGCAGCTCACCCCAAGGGAAAAGGACAAGCTACTGATATCGCTCGCAGCGATGGTTGCCCGTAACCGATTGCAACGGGGGGTCAAGCTCAATCATCCGGAAGCGATCGCCCTGATATCCGATTTTGTCGTCGAAGGCGCGCGAGACGGCAAGGCCGTCGCAGAACTCATGGCAACGGGCGCGACAGTGCTAACCCGCCAGCAGGTGATGGAGGGTGTTCCAGAAATGATCCACGATGTGCAGGTCGAAGCGACGTTTCCTGATGGGACGAAGCTGGTTACGGTGCACGAGCCCATTCGGTAGGAGCAAGCATGATTCCAGGCGAGATTATTCCGGCCGACGGCGAGATCGAGATCAACGCGGGTGCGGAGGTATCGACAATTACTGTTGCCAACACAGGTGATCGTCCGATACAGGTCGGATCGCATTACCATTTCTTTGAGGCTAACGAGGCACTCGACTTCGACCGGGAATCCGCACGAGGCAGGCGGCTCGATATCCCGGCAGGCACAGCCGTACGTTTCGAGCCCGGCCAGAAGCGCGACGTGGTACTCGTGCCGCTCTCAGGATCTCGAACCGTGTTCGGGTTCAACAATAAGATAATGGGTTCTCTCTGATGGCGAAACTCTCTCGCAGCACGTACGGCTCCATGTACGGGCCGACCACAGGCGATCGAGTGCGCCTTGCCGACACGGATCTGATTATCGAAGTAGAGTCCGATCGCGCATTCTACGGTGACGAGGTCAAGTTCGGTGGCGGGAAGGTCATCCGTGACGGGATGGGGCAGTCGCAGCAAACTCGCGCGGACGGTGCCGTCGACACTGTCATCACCAATGCGCTTATTCTCGACGTAACGGGCATCTACAAAGCGGACGTTGGTATCCGCGATGGAAAGATCGCGAAGATCGGTAAGGCAGGCAATCCGGATACCCAGCCGGGCGTTGATATCGTGGTCGGCCCGACGACCGAGGCGATAGCCGGCGAAGGCAAGATCCTGACTGCCGGCGGCTTCGACGCGCACATCCACTATATCTGCCCGCAACAAATCGACGAAGCGCTGATGTCCGGCGTCACGACAATGCTCGGCGGCGGAACCGGCCCGGCAACTGGCACCAATGCCACGACCTGCACGCCGGGCGCCTGGCACATCGGCCGCATGCTGCAGTCGGCGGACGCGTTTCCGATGAACCTGGCCTTCGCCGGAAAAGGCAACGCATCGCTACCCGGAGGCCTGGAGGAGCAGATCCTCGGCGGTGCCTGCTCTCTCAAACTGCACGAGGACTGGGGGACTACACCGGCCACAATCGATTGCTGCCTCTCAGTCGCAGACGCCTTCGACGTGCAGACAATGATTCACACCGACACGTTGAACGAGAGCGGTTTCGTCGAGAACACGATCGCCGCATTCAAGGGGCGCACAATCCATGCTTTCCATACCGAGGGCGCCGGCGGCGGACACGCGCCGGACATCATCAAGGTCTGCGGCCAGCCCAACGTCATTCCGTCGTCGACTAACCCGACACGCCCTTACACCGTAAATACGGTCGATGAGCACCTGGATATGCTCATGGTCTGCCACCACCTCGACCCATCGATCGCTGAAGACATTGCGTTTGCCGAGAGCCGTATTCGCAAAGAGACTATTGCCGCCGAAGATATCCTTCATGACCTGGGGGCATTTTCGATCATTGCGTCGGACAGCCAGGCGATGGGACGTGTTGGCGAGGTACTGATCCGAACCTGGCAAACCGCCGACAAGATGAAAAAGCAGCGTGGCCGGCTTCCCGAGGAAGATGGCGACAACGACAACTTTCGCGTGCGTCGATATATTGCGAAGTACACGATTAATCCCGCCATTGCACACGGTATCTCGGACTACGTCGGATCCATCGAGGAAAACAAGCTTGCGGACCTTGTACTTTGGTCGCCGGCATTTTTCGGCGTCAAACCGGATTTGGTATTGAAGATGGGGAGCATTGCCGCTGCACCCATGGGCGACCCGAACGCCTCCATCCCGACGCCGCAGCCGGTGCACTACCGGCCGATGTTTGCGAGTTTCGGTCGCGCCGTGCAAGAGAGCGCCGTCAGTTTCGTGTCGCAGGCGGCACAGGACACCGGTATCCGAGAGGCGCTCGGTCTGGCAAAGCGAACGCTGCCGGTCAGAAATACGCGCGGCGGTATCGGCAAGAAAGCGATGCTGCTGAACGACTATTGTCCTGATATCGAGGTCGACCCGGAAACCTACGAAGTTCGCGCGGACGGCGAACTGTTGACCTGCGAACCGGCTTCCGAGCTGCCGATGGCCCAAAGATACTTTTTGTACTGACAGTGAGTCGGCTTGTCGCACATAGCGTCATCGACGATCCGGCGCCGGACTCCGATGTTGTCGAGCTCGACTACGACGAGCGACACCGCCGCCGCATCTCGATGCGCACGGCATCGGGAAGAGAGTTTCTTCTGGATTTGCCGAAAGCCGTCCAGCTCGCAGATGGCGATGGCCTTGCACTCAGTGACGGTAGCTCGGTGCTCGTGCGAGCAAAGCCCGAGCGCGTTATTGATGTTCGAGGTCAGGACGCCACTCATCTCATGCGTATCGCCTGGCATCTCGGAAACCGTCATTTACCCGTACAGGTTCTGAGCGATTCGATCCGTATTCGTTTCGATCACGTAATCCTGGAGATGCTCCAGGGGCTCGGCGGCAAGACCGAGTTGCGCGACGCGCCATTTCATCCCGAGAACGGGGCCTACGCGCATGAACATGGGCACCGACATGAATGAGGCGTTGTTTCGCCTGATGTCGTGGCTGTCGCCGGCCTACCCGGTGGGTGCGTATTCGTTCTCCCATGGCCTCGAATATGCCGTTGAGGAAGGCCTGGTGACGGATGCCGACTCCGCAAGTAACTGGATCGCGACGATCATGACGAACGGTAACGGTTTTGCCGACCTCGTATTCGTTGCGGCGGCGTATGACAGTGACCCCGAGCAGCTGCCAGATCTCAACGAAGTTGCCCTCGCGTTCCAGGGCACCGCCGAGCTGCGGCTCGAGAGCACGGCCCAGGGCGGCGCTTTCGTCCGGGTGACTCGCGACGCGTGGCCTTGCGAGGCAATGAAAACGCTGGAAGAGATTGCGGCAGATGGCGTCAGCTACGCGGTTGCCTTTGGGGCAGTGGCGAAGAGTCACGGCGTCGACCGGCGGGATGCCGCGCTTGCCTACGCACACGCATTCGCGGCGAACCTGGTCTCGGCCGCCGTCAGGCTGATTCCTCTCGGGCAAACCGATGGTCAGCGCATCACGGCAGAGCTCATGCCGACCTGTATTGAGACGGTTGGCCGGGCCACGTTGGCAACAGTCGACGACGTTGCGACGTCAACCCCCATGGTCGACATCGCTTCCATGAAACACGAGCACCAATACACAAGGCTATTTCGATCATGAGTAGGAACGGACCATTGCGCGTGGGCATCGGCGGACCCGTGGGTTCCGGCAAGACGGCGCTGACTGAGGCGCTATGTAAGAGCATGAACGACGACTATTCGATTGCGGTCGTTACAAACGACATCTATACGCAGGAAGATGCCGAATTTCTGACGCGGGCGGAGGCGTTACCTGCCGAGCGCATCGTGGGCGTCGAAACAGGCGGCTGCCCGCACACGGCAATTCGCGAGGACGCCTCGATGAACCTGGCGGCAATTGATGAAATGAACCGGCGATTCTCAGACCTCGATCTCGTTTTGATCGAATCGGGAGGCGACAACCTCGCCGCGACGTTCTCGCCTGAGCTCGCCGACATTACCATCTACGTCATCGACGTATCGGCCGGCGATAAGATCCCTCGAAAAGGCGGCCCCGGCATCACCCGATCCGACCTGCTTGTCATCAATAAGACAGACCTCGCGCCGCTCGTTGGCGCGGACCTCGACGTCATGGACCGGGACGCCCGCAAAATGCGTGGCGATCGCCCGTTTTTGTTCACGAACCTGAAGGACGGCACGAATCTCGCCGAGGTGCGGGCATTGATCGAGCGGGCCGGAGGTTTGGAGTAGTCGACGCTTAAATGCGGACCCGGCGCGCGAGTACAGCGGGGTATGGCGAGGTTGAAGAGCGGAGAGCGATTCGAATCAATCGAACTGCGACACGCGGATTTCCAGAATAGATGGTCGACAACTATTTAACGACGACATCGAGACTCTGAATCGCTCCCGAGGAAAACGTCAGAGTGACTTTTATCTGCGTCCCGGCCGACAGAGATTCGGTCGGGTTGAGCATCATCAGGTGCCTACCGCCGGGTGCCAATTCGACACGTCCGTTTGCCGGGATGACCAGTCTGTCGATCTCACGCATTTTCATCATGCCGTCAACTCTCGCCATCTCGTGAATCTCGATGCGATCGAACGCATCGCTTGCCACGCCGAGCAGGGTCACATCGCTGCGCCCACTGTTCACGAACGTCATATACCCCGCATTAACGCTCGCCCCCGCCATTGCTTCT
>JAAUYD010127495.1_pt1 | contig 13104 bp, 12 predicted proteins | sample 7278101 | NCBI WGS metagenome assembly JAAUYD01 (sample SAMN14350128, study PRJNA611818) | marine sediment metagenome | isolation source: surface marine sediment (0.6m) | place: French Polynesia: Moorea | collected 2018-08
ACATCTGACGCAGGTTCGCGAAATCGCGCTCGAGCAATTCTCCGAGCGCAATATCCGTCCCGGGCGACCACTCGCGTCCATTGAGGAGGCGCTGGTGCCCATCTACCTGCTGCATCGATTCCAGCTGCACGCGGTTGGCAAGCTGATTGGCGGTCAGTACTTCAGCTATCGCTTGCGCGGCGATGCGCAGGCCGTGGCACAAGCCGTCCCGGTCGCGCGACAGCAGCAGGCGATTGACGCGCTGCTGGCGACGCTCGACCCTGGATTTCTCGCGCTTCCCGAAGCCGTCGCGCAAGCGATCGAGCCCCGCGTGCCGTACGCGCCGAAAACGCGCGAGTCATTCCGCGGTGCCACCGGCATGAACTTCGATGCGCTCGCACCGGCTAACAGCTCTGTTGCGCTGACGTTGCGGGTGCTGCTCGAGCCGAGCCGTGCCGCACGACTCGAACGCGCCGGCGCACCGGGTTTCGAGGCCGTTACACGTGGCCTGCTCGCGGTGAGCTGGTACACGGAGCCGGCCGATAGTGCCGCGGGCGCGATACAGCGCCAGACCAATATGCAGGTGCTGTACGGCCTGCTCGGCCTCGCATTCAATGAGAACGCGGACGTCGATGTGCGTGCCCAGGCGCTTGCTGCGGTCACCGAGCTTCAGGAATGGCTCAGCAGGCGCGCGCCCCGCGACAACAGCATGCGAGTGCATTTCGCTTTCGCGCTCGAGGAAATCCAGCGACTGCGGGACGATCCCGCGGCCATCAAGGCGCTAATGCCGACGCCCGTGCCACCGGGTTCCCCGATCGGGTCAACCCATTGACAGGCTGACATTATGAACACGACCCTCGCCGTACTGATCATCTACCTGGGTATCCTGGCCGGGCTCGCCATCTGGAGTCGCCGCGAGACGCACACGCTGTCGGGCTATTACCTGGCTGGCAAGAAGCTCCCGTTCTGGGTGGTGGCATTCAGCACGAATGCGACCGGTGAAAGCGGCTGGCTGTTACTTGGCTTGTCCGGCATGGGGTATCTCGTAGGCACCCAGGCTTACTGGGTCGTCGTTGGCGAAATCGTCGGTATCGGACTGTCCTGGTGGATCGTGTCCCGGCGTCTCAAGGCTTTCGGCGACAAGACTGACTCAATTACCGTGCCCGACGTGCTGTCGGCGAAGTTCGAGGACAAGTGGCACCTGATTCGCGGCGTCGCCGTATTGATCATCCTTGTCATGGTGACGACCTACGTGACGGCCCAGATGGTTGCGACGGGCAAGGCCTTCGACAACTTCCTGGGCTGGGAATACGAAACGGGCGTTATCGTCGGCGCTGTCTTCATCATTGCCTATACGTTTGTCGGCGGCTACAAGGCCGTGTCCTATACCGACGTCGTGCAGGGTGTGTTGATGTTGCTTGGCCTGATCGCCGTGCCGCTGGCGGCGATCATCGCAACGGGTGGGCTCGGCGAAGTACGCGCGTCGCTCGCACAGCAGGACCCGGCGCTGCTCGACATGTTCGCGTTTGGCAGTACGCCGGCCTGGATAGGCATCGCGAGCTTCCTCGCGATCGGTCTGCCGTTCCTCGGCGTGCCGCAGCTACTGATTCGTTACATGTCGGCACGTGACGATGGCGAGATTCGCAAGGCGCGCATCATGTCGATGATCGTACTGTTCATCTTTACCTTCGGCGCCGTGACTGCGGGTGTTGCAGGGCGCGCCCTGTATCCCGGGCTCGACGATCCCGAGGCGATCTTCCCGGTCATCTCCAGCAACCTGTTCCCGCCGATCATCGCCGGCATGCTGCTCGTCGTGGTTCTGTCGGCGATCATGTCAACCGTCGATTCGCTGCTGCTGCTGGCCTCGTCATCGGCCGTTCGCGATACGTACCAGAAGATCATGGGCAGCGAGGAAAGCGATGAGCGGCTGTCCAACTACGGCAAGCTCATAACCATAGTTATCGGCGTTCTTGCCGTCGTTCTCGGCGTGCAGGAGCCCCGGGTGATCTTCCACTTCGTGCTCGCGTCGTGGTCCGGGCTCGGGTCCGCTTTTGGTCCCGCCGTTATCGGCATTCTCTATTACAGCCGCATCACCTGGTACGGCGTGCTGTCCGGTGTGCTGGGCGGGTTTACGGTGAATGTCATCTGGCTCGTCTGGTTCAAGGCCAACTACCATGGCCTCTACGAAGCTATCCCGGGCTTTATTGCCGGGCTCGTGCTGACCTTCGGGGTCAGCGCCCTGACCAGTAAAAAGGCGGCCTGACTGTAACCAAACCCGCGTCCGGGGCCTACAAGGGTGTATGACATCACTTTTGAGGGGTTTTCGATGCGCTTTTTCAAGATTCTGGCCGTTCTGACACTGCTGGCAGTGTCCGGCGCGGCGGCTGCAGACGCAGGCTCGGTACCGGGCAACGCGAACTGGTATTTCCACGTCGACCTGAAGCAGATGCGCTCGGGCGGGCCTGGCGTCGCCATGTATGACTGGCTGCGCGATGAGGTCATGAGCGAAATTCGCGACGATGCCGGTATCGACGTTGAGAAGGAAGTTGACCGGGTCACGTCCTATGCGACGGGTGACGACGGCGCCGTCCTGATCGTGGATGGCAAGCTGAGCCAGGAAACACGCGACAAGATCATGGCGTTCATCGCGGCCGGCGGCGATATCACCCCGCTGAAGTCAAAGGGCAAGACCTACTATCACTTTGGTGGAAACGAAGAGATGGACGAGGACATTGTCTACGAGGCCGGCAACATCGGCCTCCAGGTCGAGTCGCTCGGCGAGGAGTCGTGGGTCTCGATGGCCGTCAAGAACAAGGTCATCATCACGTCGACCGAAGGCCATATGCAGGAGCTACTCGCGAGCAACGGCAAGGTCAAAGGCACGCGCAGCGTGGATGACGCGCTCATGGTCCTGACCGCCGAGAAAACGCTCGTGCAGGCAGGCATGAAATCCGGGATGCTCGGCGAGGGTGACTGGGATTCGAACATCCTGCGCAATACCGAGCAGGTGGCCTTCCTGATCTCGGCCGCGGCCAACAAACTCGCGTTCGAAGCCAAACTGATCACGACGGAGGCAGAAATGGCCGAGTCACTCGCCAGCGTGGCGCGTGGTCTGATCAGCCTCGTAATGTTCGACGAGGAACTGGAACCCGAGGTCGCCGCGGCGCTACAGGGTACGCGCGTCGAGGCCAAAGGTAACAACCTGAGCATCTCGGTTGCACTGGATCCGGAACTCGTCGTCCAGACTCTCGGTGAATGACGAAACGAAACTGATTGCTGCCGCTAAAGCGGGGTCCGTGGACGCGTTCACGGACCTCGTTGGCGGTTACAGGACGCGCCTGTTGCGCTTCCTGCTGACGCGTTGCGCAAGCTTTGCCGACGCTGAGGATGCGCTGCAGGACACGCTGATCAACGCGTTTCGCTATCTGCATTCCTACGACCCGCGCTGGCGCTTCAGCACCTGGCTGTATCGCATCGCGATTCGCAATGCCGGCAGACTTCGCCGCCATGACGTCGTCGACCTGACGGCGGAACTCGGCGACTTGCGCGACGAGGAAACCGATCCGCTGCAGCAGTGTATTGCTTACTCGGAGAGTGAGAACCTGTGGGTCAACGCGCGACGTCTGCTCAACGACGAGGTGTATGCCGCGATGTGGCTGCGGTACACCGAAGACATGTCAGTTGCCGATATTTCGAAAACCCTTGACCGATCCGTGTCCTGGACCAAGGTCAACCTGATGAGAGGACGGCGCGCGCTCGAGAACGAACTCGGCGGCACCGGTAATGAGAATGAAGCCTATGGATAAGCTAGCAAAGCGGCTGCGCGACGACGCAGCAAGAATCGAAGTCGATGTCTCCGACGAGCTCGATCGCCGCATCGAAGCATCGCTACACGCGACTACGCCGGAGTCCACGGCCCCGGCGCGCCCGCTTGCGAGGCCGCCCTTGTTCTGGTGGGCGAGCACGATCACGGGCGTTGCGGCGGCGATCGTCGTGATTGCGATCGTGAACTGGCGCGTCGAAGAGCAGCCCAATACGGCCGCACCTGTCGATCTGATGGCGTCGACGCCGAGAATCGAGCTCAATGCCGAAGCAGCGATGCTCACCGCACCATTGCAGGAGGAGCTGGACAAACTGCAGTCCGACCTGAAAAAAGCGGAGGAAAAAGTCCGGCAGGATATCGGGCTTTAGCAATACACTCCCCGCGCTGGCTCGACGAGGCGGCTTATTTCCTGCAAGCTGTATTGCCAGCAAGCTGGAAACAGAGCCCGCCTCGCAATGACGCACGCAGTTCTCTTCGATATTGATGGCACCCTGCTGCACTCGGCAGCGGTCGACGATGCGCTGTATCGCGAGGCCGTGCGCCGGACCCTCGGCGATGTGCGCCTGCGGACGAGTCTGCACGACTACGAGGCCATTACCGATACGGGTGTCCTTGGCGAGATATTGCGGGACAACGATATTCCGGGCGACCCACTCGATGAGGTGAGGTCACTGTTCGTGCAGCTGCTCGAACAACACGTTGTCGCGCACGGACCGTTCGTCGAGATACCGGGCGCGTCCGACTTCCTGCGTCGTCTCGATGCCTCCGCCGATCATGTCGTCGCGTTAGCGACCGGCGGCTGGCGCGAAAGCGCGATGCTAAAGCTCGATTCGGCCGGTCTCGCCTGGAACGGCTGGCCGCTGGCATCGTCGAACGATCACCACGAACGCACGGGGATCATGAAAATCGCGCTGTCGCAGCTCGGTCGCGCGTTCGAAACGGTCACCTACTATGGCGACGGCCCATGGGATCGCGATGCCTGCCTGACGCTCGGGTGGAACTTCGTTGCCGTTGGGCGGGAACTCGGCGGTCTCGAGTCTTACAGCGACCACCAGGTGCCGGATTGATTCTTCGCGACTACTGCCCGGAGACCGATCTCGCCGGGCTCAGGGCCTGCGTCGTTGCGCTGCAGGACTACGAGTCCGGCCTGGATCCGCGTTTCCCTGATGGCGCCAGCATTGTCGACGCCTACGTGCCCGACATTCTCAAGCGCTGCGAGACCTACAAGGGAAAGATCATCGTTGCCGATGTCGATGGCGAAGTGGCGGGCTACGCCATGATCTGGGCGAGCGTGAAAAGCGAGGAGATCGAGGATGGTGGCTTCGAGGCCGCCCGTCTTGCCGATCTCGCCGTGCTCGAGAAGTACCGCAGGCAAGGCATTGCTACGGCGTTGATCGAAGCTGCCGAGAATTATGCGCGCGACCAAGGTGCGACCTGTCTGCACATCGGCGTCATGGCGGCGAACCGACGCGCACAGGCGGTTTACGCCGCGTCCGGCTACGGGCCTTTCGCCATGAAACTCGAAAAGCGCCTGTGATTCGGAGTCTCAACGTATGCAAGTGATTATGAGTCTTGTCGGTGTGGCGACAATTTTCGCGCTCGCATATCTCGGTTCGAACAATCGCGCCGCGATAAGCCGGCGCACGGTGGGTATCGCGTTTCTGATCCAGGCGGCGGTTGCCGCGTTCGTGCTTTACATACCGGCTGGCGGACGCGTCCTCGACCGCGTGGTCAAGGGCGTGCAGTTCGTCATCGACCAGGGCAAGAATGGCATAGCCTTCGTCTTCGGCGACAAGATCGAAGCGTCGCTCGGCTTTACGGTTGCTTTCAATGTGCTGCCGGTCATCGTGTTCTTCGCGGCACTGATGAGCGTGCTCTACTACCTGAACATCATGCAGCGGGTCGTTGGCACGTTCGGCGGCTGGCTGCACACGTTGCTTGGCACGAGCCATGCGGAGTCGGTATCGGCCGTGTCCAACGTCTTCGTTGGCCATACCGATGCGCCGCTCGTGGTGAGGCCGTATCTCAAGGCGATGACCGAGTCGGAGCTGTTTGCCGTCATGACCGGCGGCTGCGCGACGATCGCCGGCGCCGTAATGATGGGGTATGCGCAGATGGGCGTGGACCTCAAGTACCTGATCACGGCGAGTTTCATGGCCGCGCCCGGCGGTCTCATGATGGCCAAGATCCTCGTACCGGAGACCGTCCCGCATGACGAAAGGCCGCAGACCGAGCTCGTCGAAGAGGAAGAGAAGCCCGTAAACATCTTCGAGGCGATCGGTAACGGCGCCATGACCGGCATGAACGTGGCCCTCGCGGTCGGCGCCATGCTGGTGGCATTTGTCGGGCTGATCTACCTCCTGAATGGCCTGCTCGGGGTCCTGGGTGGTCTGTTCGGTTTCGAGGAGCTGACGCTGCAGTGGCTGCTTGGCTGGGCGTTTGCCCCGGTCGCCTTCCTGCTCGGCGTGCCCTGGGCCGAGGCAACAGCCGCGGGCAGCCTGATCGGCCAGAAACTCGTCATCAACGAGTTCTACGCCTACATGAGCTTTGTCGGCATCAAGGAGACCTTGTCTCCGTACACGCAGGTCGTCGTGACCTTTGCGCTGTGCGGCTTTGCCAACCTCGCCGCGATCGCAATCTTGCTGGGTGGTCTCGGCGCCATCGTGCCGTCCCGGCGTCACGACATTGCCCGACTTGGCCTGAAGGCCGTGATTGGCGGTACACTGGTCAACCTTCTGAATGCCGCATTGGCGGGATTTTTCTTCAGTCTCCAGTAGTCAAAGGCACCATGGCCAGAGCAATCATTCTTGTACTCGACTCATTCGGCATCGGCGCTACGGCCGATGCAGAGTCGTTTGGTGACGCCGGATCGGACACATTCGGCCACATCGCTGAGGCTCGCGCGGCGGCCGGTCGACCGCTCGCGCTGCCGAATCTCGCGAAACTCGGGCTGTTTCACGCAGGTGCGGAAAGCACGGGCCGGCAAGCCGCAGGTGCGCCCGACAGCGTCGAGATCATCGGTGCCTACGGCCATGCAGCAGAAATGTCGAGCGGCAAGGACACGCCCAGCGGACACTGGGAGATCGCGGGCGTGCCCGTGATGTTCGACTGGGGATACTTCTCGGCAAAGACCAACACGTTTCCCCAAGAGCTGCTCGACCAGCTCGTCGAGCGTGCCGGCCTGCCGGGCTACCTCGGTAACTGTCATGCGTCGGGCACGACGATCATTGCCGAGCTCGGCGATGAGCACATCCGCACAGGCAAGCCGATCTTCTACACGTCGGCAGACAGCGTGTTCCAGATTGCGTGCCACGAAGAAGCCTTTGGCCTGGAACGGCTGTACGAACTTTGCGATATCGCGCGTGAACTCGTGGATGAGTACAACATTGGCCGGGTTATCGCACGCCCGTTTGTCGGCGACGGTCCTGACAGCTATATGCGGACCGCTAACCGTCGCGATCTGACTACGCCGCCGCATATGCCGACGGTTCTCGACAAGCTCGTGGAGCAGGGCGGGGACGTTGTCAGCATCGGCAAGATTGCCGATATCTATGCACACCAGGGCATTACGAAGAAGGTCAAGGCGAGCGGCAACGCGGCGCTGTTCGATGCGACGCTCAAGGTGATCCGGGAAGACGACGACAACACGATCATCTTCACCAACTTCGTCGATTTCGACATGCTCTACGGTCACCGGCGGGACGTCGACGGCTACGCAGATGCGCTCGAGTATTTCGATGCCAGGCTACCCGAGATTCTCGAGCTCATGCGCGATGACGATGTGCTCGTACTAACGGCCGATCATGGCTGCGATCCGACCTGGGAAGGCAGTGACCATACGCGTGAGCACATCCCGGTGCTCGTCTATGGCAAGAGCATTGAGCCGGGTTCTCTCGGGCGCCGCGAGACATTTGCTGATATCGGCCAGAGCCTTGCGACGCATTTCAATCTGCAGCCGATGGACTACGGCAAGAGCTTTCTATGATTTCCAGCTATCGGCGACGCGGATAGCGATCACTTCACCCTCGGCCGTCAACGTGTCGCCTGAATAGACACGCGTCTTGATTATCGTTTTCTTGTCGCCGCATTCCTCGACAGATGCGCGCAACGTGACGTCCGTGTCGATCGGCGTCGGCGCGACGTAACTCACTGTGAGCCGCCCGGTGACGCACCAGATTTCGTCGCCTTCGCCGACTTCCCGACCCTCGCGGCGGTAGTAATTGGCAACCGCCGTGCAGACGCTGTGACAGTCGATGAGGCTCGCGATCGTGCCGCCATAGACATAGTGCAGCGGTCCGGCGCATTGCTCGGGGCGCGGCGTGTAGGTGCAGACGGTTTCGTCGCCCTGCCAATGGCTCTTGATCCGCAGACCGTCAGGATTGTCGGCCCCACAACCGTAGCAGTGGTTGTGCGGCATCAGGTCCTGGATTGCCGTCATTCGGCGTTATCCGAGGCTGCCCGCCTGCACATTGTGCCGAGGCCGGCACCGACGAGAATGCCGACGAGGCCAAGCACCGAGAACCAGAGCGGATGCGGAAACATGAGCAGATTGAAGCTCGCGCCGATGAATACGAGTCCGCCGATAACCAGCGCGAAGTTCATCGGTCTTGCCGTACCGATCGCGCAGGCGGCACAGGTTCCGGCGGTGGCACCGACAAACCAGGCCCCTGCCACGAACAGCAACGCCCCAATCGGCAGCGTCGCCACGTAGTGTCCCATTGCCTGAGCATCGGTGAAGTCCAGGCCTTGCGGCGGCGGATAGACCGTGTGGCCGATCATCTCGACAACCAATACGAGCACAAAAGCGACAATGACGCCGACCACGCCGGCAACGATATTCCGGCCCAAAACCAGCTCCTGTTGTTGTTCTAGTTCGCCTCGTTCCTTTCCTTCAGGGCAGCTTGAATACGGGCTGCCAGCGCTGTTGCTTCCTCTGCGACGCGCTCCGTATCGATACTTGTGATCTTGCGTTCGAGCATGACGACCTTGCCTTCGATGATGACGGACGCGACGTCCTGCTCGTCGCTGACGTAGACGAGATGAGAGACGACGTCGTAGGTCGGTACGTGGTGCACGTCCTCGAACGCGACCTGGATCAGGTCGGCGCGCTTGCCGACTTCGAGAGAACCGATAGTGTCGCCAAGCCCGATCGCCGCGGCTCCGCCGCTGGTTGCCATGCGCAGCACCGTTGTGGCCGGAATCGCCGTCGGGTCCATGCGGTCGACTTTCTGCAGGAAGGCCGCAAGACGCATCTCCTCCCACATATCGAGGTCGTTATTGCTGGCGGCGCCATCCGTGCCGAGCCCGACGAGTACGCCGGCCTCGAGCATCTCGGTAATCGGCGCGATCCCCGACGCGATTTTCATGTTTGACGTCGGATTGTGGATCACGCCAACCCTGCGCTCGGCAAGAATCGGAATCTCTTCCTGTGTCGGCCAGACGACGTGTGCGGCGATCGTCGGTCCTTCGAAAAAGCCGATGGATTCGAAATGCTCGATGCTCGTCATGCCGTAGGTATTCTGCGAGTTTTGCACTTCGAAAGGCGACTCGGACAGGTGAATACTGATCGGTACGCCGTACTTCATCGCGGCGTCGCGCGTTGCAGCCAGCTGCCCGGCATTGAGCGTGTAGTTGGCATGCGGGCCGAAGATGGGAGTAATGCGGCTATTGCGGTTCTGCCAGCGTTCGATAAAGCCGCTGCCCTTGCGAATGCCATCGTCGGCGTTCTCGGCATCCGGGCTACGCTGGTCGATGACGGTCGCTGATATCAACGCGCGCATGCCGCAATCCTCGACGACCTGCGCGATTGTGTCGGGGTAGTAATACATGTCGACAAACGTCGTCGTGCCGCCGCGAATCATTTCCCAGCAGGCGAGCTCGGTACCGATACGCACAAACTCTGCGTCGACGAACTCGACTTCGGCCGGGAAGATGTAGTTTTGCAGCCAGTCCATCAGTGCGAGGTCATCGGCGACGCCGCGCAGCAGCGTCATGGCTGCATGCGAATGGCCGTTGACGATGCCCGGCATAACGATGCGCCGCTCGCCATCGAGGGTCACGGCTGCCGAGTATTTGGCGGTGACCTCGTCGGCCGACCCGACCGCGAGGATGACGCCATCGTCGATGGCTATGGCGCCGTTCTCGATGATCGTTCCCACCTCGTCCATCGTAACGATGTGCGAGCCATTGACGATCAGGTCGATGTCGTTTTCTGACGCAGGCGTAGTGGTTGCAGCGGTCTCGGAAGGCGTTTCGCCGGCACCGCAGGCTGCGAGGAAGGCAGCGAAAAATATACCTGTAAAACAGCTAGTTATTCTTGTCATGATGACCTCTCTGGCGGCCATTGTAGCATCGCTGAGGAATGGCCAACGCCGCTCTCGCACATCCCTGTGCTCTGCGGCACAAGTCCGTCCCTGGACAAAAAAGAGCCGGTCTCTCGACCGGCTCTTCGTGGTCTCATTGTGATTCGCGTCAGAAAGACTTGACGAGTCGCAATCCGAACTCGCTTGGGTCATTGCTCAGGATGCGCAGCACATAGTCGCCGACATTCAGGCGCGCGTTGTCATAACGCTCGTCCGAGATGTTGCGTCCATAAAGCGCGGCCGTGAACGTGCCGTCCGGCGAATGCCAGGCGATGTCCACGTTCGTGAGTTCGCGACTGTCGATCTTCGTAAAGCGACCTGGATCATTCGTGGGTTCGCCCCACATATCGTCGCGGTACGAATGATCGAGCCGCAACGTCACTTCTGCTCCGCTCGCGAGCGGGAACGTGAACTCGGGGCTGATCGCATACGTCAGTTCGGGCGTCAATGGCGCCACAGCCGTGGGCAGCGGGATGCCTGACGTCGAGTCGATGCTGACGTCGATCGTGCCCAGCGAGACGTGCAGCGAGAAGTTGTCAGTCGGCAACCACGTGGCTTCGAGTTCGAGCCCCGTGGAATCCTGGTCGACGATCTCGTTGATGGTCTGGAAGCCGCCGACCTGCGTCGTGCTGATCTGGTACGGCAGGTCTTCGTACTGGGTGAAGAACACGGCAACACCGAGTTGCAGGCGATCGGTCGGCTGCCCCTTTATGCCAACTTCGAAGTTCGTTGCGAGGATGTTCTCGCCGGCCACGAAGCAGTTCGGGTCGCCGAACAGGCAGAACGGACGCGCCGGGAACTGGCCCGACTGGTAGCCATTCTGAATTGCGCCGTACGCGGTCATGCCGTTGCCGAACGTGTAGTTGACGGCCAGCTCCCACATGAACTCGTCCCAATCCTCGCTGGCGGAAACCAGCCCGGTGCCGACATCGGTCGACGCATCCTTCTCGTCATTATTGAAGCGAATGCCGCCCGACAGGCGCAGGTCGTCCGAAAAATCGTAGCCTACGTTCGCGAACAACGCGGTGCTCGTGACTTCTTGCTGGATGAAGAAGTCGAACGGGCCAGCCGAGTTGAAGAAGTAGCCGTCCTGGAAGTTGTGGCCTTCCTCGTTGAAGTAGTAGACGCCCGCAACATAGTCGAACGCCCCGCGGTCGCCGTTGACCTGGATCTCGAACGAGGTCTGATCGGCTTCGCCGACCTCCGGGAACGACAGGAAGTTATCGACAAAGCTGTCATCGTCGAGACCTGACTTGTACTCGGAGCTGCGATGGCTGGCGATGACCTTGACGGCCGTCTCGTCGCTGATGTCCCAGTTGGCCGTTGCGGACAGGCCTTCGGCCTTGTTGGTCACTACCGTCTGGCTGGCCTGGCCCGTATTGTTGTCGTACGGGTCGGCGGAGACGTCGGAGTTGCGGTAGCCGGCCTCGTATACCGCGCCGTTGATCGTCACACAGTCGACCGCCGGATTGGCAGCCGTGGCGCGGCAAGCGGCGCCAAGCTCGTCGATCAGTGTCGTGTAAGGTCGCAGACCGCCTTCGCCGTCATTGGCATCCGCGGCGATAACCAGCGAAAACGTCTCGCTGGGTGCGAAGCGGATGGCCGCTCGTGCGAACACTTCCTTCATTTCGCCAACCTCGACGCCCGCGTTGGGAAGATTGACGAAGGTACCCACGCCGTCCCGATTCTTGAAGCCGCCCGTGAACGAGACCGCCACGCCGTCGCCGACCTCCATGTCGCCATAGAAGTCGCCGTTCAGGCGGCCGCGATTGCCAACCTCGAGGCCGACTTTGGCGCCCGGGTCGCTGCCCGGCGTCTTCGTAATAATGTTGATGGCGCCGCCAATCGAGTTGCGCCCGTAAAGCGTACCCTGCGGGCCGCGCAGTACCTCAATGCGCTCAATATTCGACAGGCTCCAGTTCTGGCCGACCTGGCGGCCGAGATAGACGCCGTCAACGTAGACGCTGACGCCGGGGTCCGTCGTGATCAGGTGGTCCTGCAGTCCGATGCCGCGAATGAACGGGTTGGATGATGAGGTGTGGCCGGCAGAGAACTGCGTGATATTGAGGTTCGGTACGAACTTGCCAATGTCCACGATATCGACAATGCCCTGTTGCGCCAGTTTGTCGCCTTCGAACGCACTAATGGCGATCGGCACCTCATAGATGCTCGCTTCGCGCTTGGTGGCAGTAACCATGATTTCTTCGATGAGGGCGCCGTACTCATCATCTTGCGCGAACGCGGCTGGCGATAAAGCCAGTGCGGCTGCGACGGATGCGAGCGCAAAACCCTTTACCCTGTCGTTCTTCATTCTTATTCCCCTCGGGAAAGGTTACGATTTTGTTAATTGTTCAGCGGACTTCATATCCGTGTGCGCCAGAGTATAGCGGAACGCTTTGCTTGTCTGCTTCATATCGATGCTCTAGGGTGAGATCCCGTGACGACTGACGACCCTGTTCTTGCTGCAATCCCCGCCTACGATGCCCCGAGCGGGGGACGGCTGACGCCCGCCATGGTAGACGCCTACCGCGCGGCCGGCGTACTCGTGTTGCGCAGTTTTGTCTCCACAAATGCCTGCGACGAACTGCGGGACCGTGCTTTGGAGCTGGTTGACGCGTTCGACCCGTCCACGGTCCGCAGCGTGTTCTCTACGACGGATCAGGAGCAGCTGGACGACGACTATTTCATCGAGTCCGGAGACAAGATCCGTTTTTTCCTCGAGCATGACGCCTTCGATGAACACGGCGAGTTGCGGCAGTCGAAGGAGCATTGCCTGAACAAGATGGGGCACGCGATGCACGATCTCGACCCGGTGTTCGACGCGTTCTCGCGAACGCCTGAACTCGCCGAGGCTGCCAGGCGTATCGGATTCGACGATCCGAAGATCCTGCAGTCCATGTATATCTTCAAACCGCCGAATATCGGTGGCGAGGTCGTCTG
>JAAUYD010091421.1_pt1 | contig 13096 bp, 11 predicted proteins | sample 7278101 | NCBI WGS metagenome assembly JAAUYD01 (sample SAMN14350128, study PRJNA611818) | marine sediment metagenome | isolation source: surface marine sediment (0.6m) | place: French Polynesia: Moorea | collected 2018-08
GAAAGGTTTCGCGATGTTGAGACTGCTGAAATTTCTATTCGTCATCGCCGTCTTCCTCGGCGCGCTCGTTGTGGGCTATGCCTATCTGGGTGACCTCAGCCCCGAGCAGCGTGAGGTCAGTGAACCCGTGACGCTTGATGCGAATTAGGCGCCTCCTTTCACTGGCGCTGGCCAGCACATTGGCGACCGCCACTTTCGCCGAGACCGATGCGCCGCTTTCGGCCATCGATTGGTTGTCGGATTCCGTCGACGACAGCCCGCAGCGGCCCACGCCCGAGAGCGCGCCGGCCACGGCCGTACCGAACGATATCCGCGTCGTGCCATTGGATGCGCCCGTTGCGGATCGTGTCGGACTGATTGGTGCCGAGGCATTGTCTGTGCCGGTCGATCTTTGGGGGCAAAGCTCGGCGCGGGACTTGGCCCGCGAACTCGGGCTTTTGCAGTTCGGTGCGGATACCCCTCCCGTTATAGAGGGGTTCGTTGCCAGCGTCTTGCAGGCTGGGCTGGAACCTCCCGTCGATGCGGCGGTTGACGACCAGTTCTTTCTCGCGCGCGTTGATCGCTTGCTGGAACTCGGACACCTTGATGCTGCAGAGGCGCTTTTGACAATGGCCGGGCTCGAAGACGCGCAGCGGTTCCGTCGCGCTTTCGATATCGGCCTGTTGAAGGGTACCGAAACCGAAACCTGCCGTTTGGTCGAAGAAACACCGGAGTTATCGCCGACCTATCCAACACGAATCTTTTGCCTCGCAAGGCTTGGGCAGTTTGATGTGGCCGCGCTGACGCTTGGCAATGCGAAAACGCTGGGCATTTTGAGCGAGGAAGAGGATGCCTTGCTTCTCCGCTTTCTGGACCCCGAGTTATTCGACGAAGGTACCTTGCCACCGGCTCCACGCGTCCCCACGCCATTGGAATACCGTCTGTTCGAGGCCGTCGGAGAACGGCTTCCCACTGATCAACTGCCCGTCGCCTTCGCGGTTGCCGACCTAACGCCCACCGTTGGCTGGAAAACGCGATTGCGTGCAGCCGAGCGGTTGGCCGCGACAGGTGCGCTGGGTTTCCAGGACCTGCTGGCCGTGTTTTCCGAGCGCGAAACCGCAGCTTCGGGTGGCGTTTGGGAGCGCGTGCGCGCGGTGCAAGACTTGGCCGAGGCGCAGCGCAGAAACGACGGGCGCGCGCTCGCCGAAGCCTTGCCATTAGCCTGGGCTGCGGCGGGCGAAGCGGGGTATCGCGCGGCTCTGGCGGATTGGATCGCCCCTTCGCTTGGACGACTGTCCGATCGGGACGGCGGCGCACATCTGGCCTTCGAGATCGCGCTTCTGGCCGAGGCGGAGGAAGAGGTCCGCCGTTTTGCCGGCCCGTCGGCCGAGGATCAGTTTCTGTTGGCCCTATCGCGCAAGGCCTCTGCGCCACCGCCCATTGGGTTCCCATTGGCCCGCGCCGTGGCGCGCGGGCTGGCGGCACCCCAGACGAATGAGACGTTCGAAACGCTTCTGGGCGAAGGGCGCACCGGCGAGGTCGTGTTTCGCGCGCTCGCTGGTCTCGCCGATGGCGCAGGCGGAAATCCGGACATGACGGCGCATTCGCTCGCAGCGCTGCGGCGCGCGGGCTTGGATGATCTGGCTCATCAGATCGCGGTCGAGCTGATCTTGCTGGAGGGGTCGGCATGAGGCGCGAGAATCAGATCGCGGCCTTCCTTGAGGCGCAGGCGGCTGAATTGGATGCGGCCGAGAACACGCGGCTTGCTTATGCCCGCGATCTCAAGGACTTCGGTGCATGGCTGGACTTGCGCAAGCTCGACATGCTGGCCGCGCTGCAATCCGACATCGAACGCTATCTGATCGATCTGGACGCGGCAGGGATGAGCCAGGCAACCCGCGCCCGAAGACTGTCTGCTGTACGCCAGTTCTATCGTTTCGCCTTCGAAGAAGGGTGGCGCCAGGATAATCCGGCCATCCAGATCAAGGGGCCGGGGCGAACCAAGAGCCTGCCAAAGACGCTGTCAGAGGACGAGGTCGACCGTCTGCTGGCAGCAGCCCGCGAGACCGGTCGTGGCGACGACATAGTACGCAACACCTGTTTGATGGAACTTCTTTATGCCACGGGCATGCGCGTGTCGGAACTCGTCTCTTTGCCCGTTGCAGCGGCGCGCGGTGACCCCCGCATGTTGCTGGTGCGCGGCAAGGGCGGGAAAGAGCGCATGGTGCCGCTCTCCGCCCCGGCAAAAGAGACGCTGGCGGCCTGGCTGACGGTTCGCGATGCCGCCGAAGACGTGGCACGCGTTGAACGGGGCACGCCTGTATCGCGTTATCTCTTTCCGTCGCGCGGGAAATCGGGGCATCTGACACGTCACAGGTTTTACGGGCTGATCAAGGACATCGCGGTCGCCGCCGGTGTATCGCCGGGCAAGGTCACGCCGCACACGTTGCGGCACGCGTTCGCGACCCACCTTTTGGCGAGGGGCGCCGATTTGCGCACCATTCAGACGCTACTGGGCCATGCCGATGTCGCCACGACCGAGATCTATACCCATGTGCTGGAAGAGCGCTTGAAGGATCTGGTGCTGGAACATCATCCCTTGGCTCAGGACTGAATTAACAAGCCCAGAACGTCAGGTGCGGCGCAATGCAGTGGGCAACGTATCCTCGGACGGCCAGAGGCCGGTTTCGAGCGCGTCATGGTAGCCTTGGGTCAATCCGGCGACCTGCATGGCTTTCGCGGCTTCCTGATGGTCGTATGCCAACCGCTCGATGGTCACATCCCCGTTGGACAGGACCGCATACCGGGTTTCGGGTCGGCCATCATGCGGCGGCATGCCGATGACGCCGCCGTTGATCCATCGACAGCCATCGATGACACGATGGAAAGCGATGCCCGAGTGGCCCGAGACGACACCGTCGACTTTTCCTGTGTGGACTTCCAACGCGGCAATCTCTTCGCGAAACGCATCGGCTGGCGAGTTTGGCCAGAGAAACCGGTTCACCGCAGCGACGCCGCCATGGATCACGGCATAGCGTCTGTCCTGATGGGTGAAGACCCCGATGTCAGGAAGCCCACGCATCCAGTCCACCGCGGCCTGATTGCAGGCCTTTTTGGCAAAAGGGTACCACCCACGCGACAACAGGTTGCAGGATGATCCGTCGTCGAATCCGCAGCCGCAATCATCCTGGCCTGTCGCAATCTGCTGTTCGCAGTTTCCGGCAATGCAGGGAATGGCGCGGGATTGCATCAACGCGACGGTTTGGGCGGGATCGCCGCAATAGGCAACGACATCGCCGGTGCAAATCGCGTCGCCATCGCCGATGATGCGCACCATAGCCTCAAGGGCCTGCAGGTTCGAATAGGGTCCGCCGAACAGGAACACCTTGCCGTCCATTCGCCCGAAGTCTTTAACGTGCATTTCCCAGCACTCCCTTGAATGGAACGGTCTTGACCCCCATAAGACTGGAAACTTTTACGCAAACAAGGAAAAATGGAAAACGCCTCGTCAACACTCGATGCCGCCTTCTGGATTATCAGCGGCTCGATCCTTTTGTTGCTGGTATTGTCGGCCTTCTTTTCGGGCAGCGAAACCGCATTGACGGCCTCCTCGCGGGGCCAGCTGAAGTCGCGTGCGGAAAAGGGTGACCGCGGGGCCAAGCGAGCGCTTGGTCTGACTGAAGACAATGAACGGCTGATCGGGTCGATTCTGCTTGGCAACAACCTCGTCAACATCCTTGCGACCTCGCTGGCCACGGCCATGTTCACGCGCGCGTTCGGTGAAAGCGGTGTCGCGCTGGCGACGCTTGTGATGACTCTGCTGGTGCTGATTTTTGCCGAGGTCCTGCCAAAGACCTATGCCATCTCCAACGCCGAAACGGCTGCATCGCGGGTGTCCGGCCCAATCGGTCTGGTGGTTACCGTGCTGGCCCCCATCGTCGCCACTGTTCGGGCCATTGTACGCGGTGTCCTGTCGCTTTTCGGCGTCAAGATCGACCCCGAGAGCCACATCATGGCCGTTCGCGATGAGATCGCGGGCGCTCTGCAGCTTGGGCATTCCGAAGGTGTCGTCGAAAAAGAGGACCGTGACCGGATCCTGGGTGCGCTCGACCTGGCAGACCGCACGGTCGAGGAGATCATGCTCCATCGCAGTCAGATCGAGATGATCGATGCGGACCTGCCGCCGCAGGATATTCTGGAGCTCTGTTTGAACTCGAACCACACGCGTTTGCCAATTTTCAGGGGCGAGCAGGAGAACATCATCGGTGTGCTTCATGCAAAGGATCTTCTGCGCGCTGTGTATTCTCGCGTCGAAGGCGGCGCAGGGCAGGATTCGTTCGAAGGTTTTGACCTGATGCAGGTGGCGATGGAGCCCTACTTCGTGCCCGAAACGACCACGCTCGACGAGCAGATGCGCCAGTTTCTGCGCCGTTCGACCCACTTTGCGCTGGTGGTGGACGAATATGGTGCATTGGAGGGGCTGATCACACTTGAAGATATCCTTGAAGAAATCGTGGGCGAGATCACGGACGAGTTCGACATCGACGAAGACCACCCGATCCGCAGGACGGACAGCGGCGACGTTCTGGTCGATGGGGCGATGACGATCCGCGACTTGAACCGCGCCATGGATTGGTCGCTGCCGGATGAAGAGGCGGTGACGGTCGCCGGACTGGTGATCCACGAGGCGCAGACGATTCCGACGAAGGGTCAGGTGTTTTCTTTCCACGGACGCCGCTTTGAAGTTCTTGACCGCAAGGACAACCGGATCACCCGGCTGAAGGTCCGCGCCCTTTAATTGCGCGCCTGTCGGCGCACACGATGCTTTGATGGGGGCTCTGCCCCAAACCCCGGGATATTTTCAGGTCGATGGAAACGCCGGGGCTTCTGAGCGGGTGTAGGCGCGCTCAGCGTTCGGTCAGCTTCAACTCGATGCGCCGGTTTTGTGCGCGCGCCACTGGTGTGTCGTCGGCATTCACTGGCCGGTATTCGCCAAAGCCCGTCGCCGCGAGGCGCTCGGGCGGAAAGCCCAGAAAATCGGTCATGAACTTCACAACCGACAGGGCGCGAGCTTGCGACAGCTCCCAGTTGTCCGCGAATGCGCCCGTGCCGGAAAGGGGAATGTTGTCGGTGTGCCCGTCGACGCGGATGATCCAGTCGATCTCGGGTGGTATCTGTCCGGAGACGTCCGCCAGTATGTTCGCGACCTGCGCGATCGAGCTCTGGCCAGCCGGTGAAAGCGTGGCTGATGCGCTTTCGAACAGGACCTCTGACGAGAAGACAAAGCGGTCCCCGACGATCTGAACGCCTTCGCGGTCGCCCAAGAGTTGGCGCAGCGTGCCGAAGAATTCCGACCGGTAGTCGGCGAGGTCCTGCACTTCTTCGCCAAGACGTTCGGCTTCGAGCCTGAGCCGCTCGGCTTCGGCGGCTTCCAACTCCGCCCGGCGCTTTTCTTCGGCGGCGGCGCGGGCCAGTGCCTGGTTCAGTTGCGACCCAAGGGCTTCGATGCGGACCTGCGCTTCGGCGTCGGCTTCTGCCGCGCTGTCCAGCAGATTTTGCAGGCCCCCTAATTCGGCACGCAAGGTGGCCACCTGCTGGTTCAGGGCTTCGACTTCAAGCTGGGCCCGTTCGGCAATCGCTTCTTCTTCCTGCAGTTGGCGGCGGGCTGTGGCCAGCAGCGTTTCCTGGCGCTCGCGTTCGGTCAGTTGTGCCGCGTTTTCGTTTTCGGCGGCAAGCTTGGCCGCAAGAGCGGCGGCCAGTTGTTCGCGAAGGGTTAAGGCATCGGTCGCGCTGGAACGCAGCGTTTCGACTTCGGCGGCCAATCGGTCGCGCTCCGACGTCAACGAGGCGATAGTGGCATCGCGGTCTTCGGCAGTGGCCCCAAGCGCCGCCAATTGCGCCTCGGCCTCCGACACCCGTGTGCGCAAGGTCTCGGCAGCGATCAAGGCGTTGTCGCGCTCGGTCTGGATCAACGCCAGCTGGTCCCTGAGTTCAGAGGCGGCGATTTCCGTGCTTGCGAGGCCACCTTCGGCGGTCTCCAACTGGATCAGCGCGTCGGCCAGTTTGGAGTTCAGCTCGGCTTCCACCGCATTCGCGGCAGCAAGCAACGTGAGCGTGTCTTCGGCCTCTTTCCGCTCTTCTTCGAGCGCGAGCGACATGGCGGTCAGTTCGGCGTCAGCCTCTTCCAGCCGCGCGCGCAAGGCTTCTGCCGCTGCGGCTTCGGCAAGGCGTGCCTGTTCTTCTTCGGTGAGAGCCGTCTCGGCGGCTGTAAGTGCCGCTTCGCGATCCTCAGCCTCGGCCCGTAACTGCGCGGTCATCGCCTCCAGTGCCTCGCGTCGGGCGGCGGCAAGACGGGCCTCTTCCGCCTGAGCGTCGATCTCGTCACGCGCCTGCGCGAGGGCCAGTTGCATCGCCTCCTGTTCGGTAATCAGCCTTGCCTGCGCTGCCTCGAGATCTTCCAGTGTGGCGGCAAGGCGTGTGCCCTCGGCGCGTGCATCGTCGCGCTCGGCCAGAAGCGTTGCAACCTGCTCTTCGAAGGATGCAATCGCAGCGTCGCGCTCGGCCAAAGAGCGCGCCTGTGCGTCGATCTGGCCGGTCAGATTGGCAATCAGCGTTTCCTGCCGCGTACGCTCGTTCTGGAGGCTCGAGAGGTCGTCTTCCAGGGTTGCTGTTCGCTGCTGCGAAAGCCCAAGGGCCAAGCTTAACGAAGTGACTTCCGAGGCGAGTTGATCAAGTTCGCTTTCCTGCCCGCTGATGGTTTCACGCTGGATGGCCTGAACGATCATGAAGATCGTCAGAACGAACATCAGCACGAGGAGAAGCGCGGTCATGGCATCGACAAAGCCGGGCCAGATCGAGCCCGACATGCGCTGCACGGATCGCCGTGTCAGCGCCATTTATCACACCTCGTCCCGGGCGCGACCCGAGGCTCGGATGGCGCTGGTCAGTTGTGCGATGTCGGCGCGCAGTTCGCCGATGCTTTCCTGTCGGCCAGCAGAGATTTCTTCCAGGATACGAAGCATCTGAACATCCATCGACCGAAGCCGCATGCGGCTTTCGGCATCAAACTGCCCACCGGCTTCACTGCTGAGGTTTGACAGCGCATCGGCCAGCCGGTTTTGGCTTTCGATAACCTGAGAGTTGTCGCCTTCGCCGAACTGGGTCGCCAGCCTATTTACGGAGTTGATGAGTTCGCCCAATCGGGTATCGGTCGCGTTCTGCTGTTCGGCCAGGTATTCAGCGAGTTGTCCGATCATGTTGGCTTCGCCGCTGCCGCCGTCTTCGGCTGCAAAGCCGACGCGGGTGATGGTCGACAGCCATTCCTCCAACTCGCGATAGAAGCGGTTCTGGCCGTGTCCGGCGAACAGTTCCAGAAGACCCACGACCAGCGAGCCAGCCAGGCCCAGAAGGGACGACGCAAAGGCGACGCCCATGCCACCCAACTGGGCTTCCAGCCCGGTCATCAGCCGCTCAAAGACTTCGACGCCGGAATCGCCCTCTTGCGGGGCGAGCGAGCGGATGGTGTCGACGACCGCTGGCACCGTCGTGGCAAGGCCATAAAATGTACCCAGAAGGCCGAGGAAAATCAGGAGGTTAACGATATAGCGCGTGATGTCGCGCGCTTCGTCGATGCGGGTCGCAACCGAGTCGAGGATTGTCCGCGAACTGGATGCATTCAACTGCGTTCGCGCGCCTTTCTTGCGCAGAAGCGCGGCGAGAGAGGCCAAGAGGCGCGGCGCCTTGGTGAATTGGTGGCCGGGGCGGTCATGTGCGAACCCCTCGATCCAACTTACCGAGGACACAAGTTGAAATACCTGCCAGAAACAGGCCAACACACCGATTATGAAAACAAATCCGATGAAGCCGTTCAGGAGCGGGTTCGCAAGGAATACCGGCGCGACTTGCGGGTAGATCAAATAGGCTCCGGCGGCGACCAGTGCCAAAACCACAAGCATCGTCACGATCTGACGGTAGGGTTGCGTAAAGTGCCGCTCGAAGGTGCGATCCGGTTTGTCCACCATCAGGTTCCGGGTCCTATCGTTTCCTTGCCCGCGACAATAGTTAATCTGGGCAGCGGTGCCAATGGGTTAAACGGAGAGGTCTTTGACAAGTGCAGCCGTCCGTTGCTCGAGCCACGTCATGTCGTCATCCTTTATGCCCAACTCGCGCAAATGCGCCGCCGTGTTCCACAAGTATTCGGTGTTCGGACCACGCCCGCCGACCGCGCGCGCGATGATCCGGGCCTGATCTTCAAGGGTCAGGTGCGCCACGTACTGCACGTGGGTCGTATCGACGACATAGGCCAGGGCCGTCACGCTTTGGCCGCTGGCAAGCTCAAGTGGCAAAAGGCGTTCAATATAGGCAGAGGAAATCAACTCGCGCTCGCGCAGATAAGCGACGGTATCGGTCTCGGCGCCTTGGGGCACTTGCAACGCCAGGCCGGTGCAGGACGCGCCTTCCATCGGGTCGAGGGCCAGGACAAGCCCGGGGTCGTCCTTGGTTCCGCGATGGTGGATGGACGACATGCAGAAAGAGCGGTGAAACCCGTGTAATGTCGCCAGCGCTGTTTCGGCGACTTCGAACCCCGGGTTCCACATCAGCGATGCATAGCCGAAAACCCACAAGGGGCGCTGGTGAATGGCTTCCTCTTCTGTCATGGCCGCCTTAAAACAGGTGGGCCGAGCAAGGGAAAGGGCAGATGACCCGTCTGATCGTTGTATTGTTGGTTGGCACGCTTGCGTGGATGACGTGGTGGGCACTGGGGAAAAGTGCCTATGAACAAGGTCTTAGTGCCTGGATCGACGAGCGGCGCGCTGTCGGATGGGCCGCGGATGTTGGGTCGATGGAGACGGGGGGGTTCCCCAACCGCTTCGATACCACGATCACCGATTTGCGGCTTGCTGACCCCCGGACCGGTGTCGCTTGGTCTTCGCCCTTCGTTCAGCTCTTGTCGCTTGCCTATAAACCGCATCAGGTCATTGCTGTTGTCGCGGATGAGCACCGGTTTTCGACACCGCTCGAGACCTTCGACATCGTCCACGAAGACGCGCGCGCTTCGCTGTTCCTGAAGCCCGAAACCGCGTTGGGACTGAACAGTGCGCGCCTGACGGTGACGCAGCTTGGCCTTACGTCGACGCTTGGCTGGCGCGCCAGTCTTGATGACGGGCAGTTCGCCGTCGAAAGCGTGCCTGCGGCAGAGAATACCTATCGCGTTGGGGTCAACGTCGATCAGTTACGTCCGGCTGATACCACCCGACGCACGCTCGATCCGGCGGGTGTTCTGCCGGAAGTCATTGATAACATGCATCTTGATGCGACCCTGGCGTTCGATCGCCCCTGGGATCGGTTTGCCATTGAAGAGAGGCGTCCGCAGCCGACGCGGATCGATCTGACGAACCTTTCCGCCGAATGGGGGACGGTTACCTTCCGGGCCGCGGGCGAGGTTGACGTCGATGCAGAGGGCTATCCGAACGGCGAGATCACGGTGCGGGCGGTTGAGTGGCGGAAACTGGTCGCCATGGCCGTGTCCTCGGGCGTTTTGCCGGTCGAGGCCGCCGGGCCGCTGGAGCGCGCGCTGGAGTTGATGACCAGTGGGCGCGATACGCTCGATGCGACGCTCGGCCTTCGGGGTGGGATGGTGCGCCTGGGCGTCATTCCGATAGCGCCCGCGCCGCGACTGGTGATCCGGTAACCGCTAATTAAGTCCGGCGCGCGGTGCATTACTTGCGGAATGTACAGGCGTACGGTGGGGCGAGTTCAGAATTGTACAGAGTTCAAGGCCACGAATTCAGAAACGTACAGATCACGCTTCGTTAAGACAGGTTTCGAATTCGAGTATCGTCGGGACGGGAGATACGCGAAGGCCGCAACTCCTTCAGCGACAGTAGGCGCCGCCCCGGTGATCCGCCGTGTCGAAATGGAAATGGTCCTGATGGAACCTGTCCGCATCCGGTCCCAGAACCGTGCCGAAGGGGCCGCAGGCGCTTCTGTGAAGCTTGCGCAGAACTCGGCTGTCGCCGCCGCGCCAACCGCCCAGAACCGAGATGCGGCTGCCGTCCGCCAGAATGAAGGCCGAGATGTCGATGGCATTGCCCTTGGCGTGTTCGGACAATTTGGCGCCGGGGCGGCTGTTTCTTGTCCGGCAGGCGTAGTGTGCCGCGACATCGATCGCGACCAGACCGCCGCCTCTTTTGCCGATGATGGGTTTCGCGTGGTCGGTCAGCCAACCGTGAAGTCGCTGCGCGGTCTTCAGGTTGAGCGTCGCCGCCTGTGTCAGGCGCACGCCTGACGCTTGCGTGACCAGATAGGCGTTCGAGACGCCGCAGCCGCCGCGCCCCGGGACGCTCCCGATCTTCTGAGCGACCAGATCGCCACTGACATTCGTGGAAGAACTACTACCGCCGCAGCCCATCAAAGCGACCGTCAGAAGGAGTGCGATATATTTCATCGTTTTGTACCTCGCCCGAAGTCCGGAGCATCCGTGTCCTGCCCCGCCTCGATAATCCCCCGCCGGATCGCCCGCGTCCGCTCAAAATAATCGAAAAGGTGGTCGCCGTCACCCGTTCTGATGGCGCGCTGCAAGGCAAAGAGCTCTTCGGTGAAGCGACCCAGGATTTCCAGCGTGGCATCCTTGTTGTTCAGAAAGACATCGCGCCACATCGTCGGGTCCGAGGCCGCGATGCGCGTGAAATCGCGGAAGCCCGCGGCGGAATACTTGATGACTTCGCTGTCGGTCACGCGGCGGAGATCATCGGCCACGCCCACCATCGTGTAGGCGATGAGGTGCGGGCAGTGGCTGGTGACGGCCAGCACCAGATCGTGGTGGTCGACCTCCATAGTGTCGACATTCGCACCCTTGGATTTCCACAGGCGGGTGAGGCGATCCAGGGCATCGGCGTCGGTATCCGCATCCGGCAGCAGGATGCACCAGCGGTTTTCGAAGAGCTCCGGAAAACCGGAATACGGTCCGGAGTGTTCGGTTCCGGCCAGAGGGTGACCGGGAATAAAGTGCACGTTTTCAGCAAGATGAGGCTTGACGGCTTCCACGACCGCGCGCTTGACCGAGCCCACGTCGGTCACGGTTGCGCCTGGTTTCAGGTGCGGTCCGATGTCGCGCGCAACGGCCTCCATCGCGCCCACGGGCACGGCGAGGACGACAAGATCGGCGTCCGCCACGGCTTCGGCGGCGGTGTCGGTGACAAGATCGCAAAAGCCGATCTGGCGCACGGCATCCCGCGTCTCGGCCGAGCGCGCGGTTCCGGTGATTTCACCGGCCGTTCCGTCGCGGCGCATGGCGTGCGCCATGGAGGAGGCGATGAGGCCAAGGCCGATCAGTGCGACGCGCCCGTAGATCATCTTGCCCACCGTTTGATCGCTGCGATCACCCGATTGTTGTCCGGGGCTGTTCCCACGGTGATCCGAAGGCAATTCGGCAGGCCATAACTGCCGACCTTGCGGACAAGGATGCCGTCTTGGCGGAGTTGCGCTTCGCAGGCACCAGCGGTCTCTTCATTGGCGAAGCGAGCCAGAACAAAGTTGGCGAAGCTCTTGTCGACAGCGATCCCGAGGTCCCGCAAGGCGCGGGTCAGGCGTGCCCGTTCCATGGCGTTTTCTGTCCGACACGTCTCGACCCAGTCGGTGTCTTGAACCGCCGCCGTCGCTGCGGCCAGTTGAAGTTCGGACAAGTTGAAGGGGCCGCGGACGCGGTTCAGGTTGTCAATGATGTCTTTCGCGCCGTACCCCCAGCCGATCCGTAACCCGCCAAGTCCGTAAATCTTTGAAAACGTGCGTGTCATCACGACGTTCGGGTGGCGCTCGATCAAGCCTGCGCCGCCGTCGTGGCCATCGACGAATTCGACGTAAGCGCCGTCGAGGACGAGAATGACGTCTTCCGGCAAGCCTTCGGCCAGGCGTGTGACCTCGTTATCGCCCAGCATCGTGCCTGTCGGGTTGGCGGGATTGGCTATGAACACGAGGCGCGTGCGTTCGTTCACGGCGCCCAGAATGCCATCGACATCGACGGTGCGTTCGCGTTCGATCACCTCGACCGGCTCGGAGCCCGCGGCAAGAGCCGAGATGCGATGCATTGCGAAGCCGTGTCGGGAGTGAATGACCTCGGTCCCCGCGCCGCCATAGGCGTTGCAGAGAAAGGCGATGATTTCGTCCGAGCCGGCACCACAGATGATCCGCTCGGGGTCGAGGTCGTGGACCTCTGCGATCGCATTGCGCAGGGCGATGTGGTCGGAGGAGGGATACCGATGCAGCTCTGTCGCAGCTTTCTGAAGCGCGTCGCCTGCGGCGGCAGGAAAGCCTTTCGGGTTCTCGTTGGACGACAGCTTGAGCACGTCTTCACGGCCGTCCAGATGGCTTTCACCGCCGACGTAAAGGCTGATCCGGTCAACGCCGGGTTTGGGAGAGATCGTCTGGGTCATGGCCCCGGGGTTTTAACGGTCCCGGGGCCGGGGAGGGAAGCGGAAAATGTCTCGTCTCAGTCCATCGCCTTGAAGGCGAATTCGCCGCCTTCCTTGATGCCCGAGAACCAGCGTTCGGTCACCGTCTTGGTCTTGGTGTAGAAGCGGAAGGCGTCCGGTCCGTATTGGTTGAGATCGCCGAAGGCGGATTTCTTCCAGCCACCGAAGGTGTGATAGCTGAGAGGCACCGGGATCGGGAAGTTGATGCCGACCATGCCCACGTTCACGCGGTTGGCGAAGTCGCGCGCGGTGTCGCCGTCGGCGGTGAAGATCGACGTGCCGTTGCCGTATTCGTTGTCCATCACCAGCTTCAGCGCGTCGCCGTAGCTGCCCATGCGGACCTGTGACAGAACGGGGCCAAAGATCTCTTCCTTATAGATGTCCATGTCCGGCGTGACGTTGTCGAAATAGGTCGGACCGACGAAAAAGCCGTTCTCGTAGCCCTGAAGCGAGAAGTCTCGGCCGTCGGTCAGGAGTGTCGCGCCTTGCTCGACACCGCTGTCGATGAGTTTCTTCACGCGCGCCTGGCTGGCCTTGGTGATAAGCGGACCGTAGTCGACATCCTCGCCGGAGGTATAGGGGCCGACCTTCAGCGCTTCGATCCGCGGAACCAGACGTTCGACCAACGCATCGGCCGTTTTGTCACC
>JAAUYD010253963.1_pt1 | contig 13096 bp, 11 predicted proteins | sample 7278101 | NCBI WGS metagenome assembly JAAUYD01 (sample SAMN14350128, study PRJNA611818) | marine sediment metagenome | isolation source: surface marine sediment (0.6m) | place: French Polynesia: Moorea | collected 2018-08
CCATTCATCTGTTGCGCAAACAGGACCATCCTCTGCCGACCGTAATCGACAGGGCCTATGAGGACGCCGAAGTCGTGGTCATGGAACTCGACATGGACGACCTCGACCCCGTGTACACGCAATCCGCGTTCAACAAGGCAGGCGTTTTGAGAAACGGCACGACGCTGCGGGACCTTATGGGCGAAGCGATGTACGCCGAGGCCGAGAGCGCGGCGGCCGCGATCGATATACCGATCGACATGCTTGCACAGAGCGAGCCATGGCTGGCCGCGATGACCGTCGAACTGATGGCGTTGTACCGCATTGGGTTCAATCCCATGTACGGTGTCGAAATGACGATGACGACACGCGCGGCCCAGGACGGCAAGCCCATCGAAGGCCTCGAAACAGTCGACGAGCAGCTGTCGTTTCTCGACGGATTGCCGCTCGATGTGCAGAACGAGATGCTGCTGCAGACGCTGCAGGAAGGCGCCGCGCTGCGCGAGCAGATCGACGAGTTGATCGACGCCTGGCGTCACGGCGACACGGCGACGCTCACCGACGGATTGCTGGAATCGATCGCACAGGAGACGGAACTGCACGACGTGTTGATCGTCAAACGCAATCGTCGTTGGGTTGAAACCATACTCGAGTGGCTCGATGACGAACACGACTATCTCGTCGTCGTCGGTGCGCTGCACCTGGTTGGCGAGGACGGTGTGCCCGCCCTGCTCGAGCAGGAAGGTCTCGGCATTCAACAGTTGAGTGAGCCCGCCAGCGTCCGGTAGCATCCGCGACATCGCAGGAGTATCCCTATGAGTCTTTTTTCCGAGGCCCGCGAGGTCATTGCGGGCGGCGTTAACTCACCGGTCCGTGCCTTTGCCAGTGTCGGCGGCGAGCCGATCTTCTTCAAAAGTGCCAGGGGCAGCCGCTTTGTTGCCGAGGACGGTCGGGAATTCATCGACTATGTCGGATCCTGGGGGCCCATGATCCTCGGCCACGCGCATCCCGAGGTTATCGACGCTGTCATCGCGACGGCGCGCGACGGCCTGAGCTTCGGTGCGCCCTGCGTGCTCGAGACGCGCATCGCCGAGAAGATCTGCGCCATGCTCCCGGCCGTCGAGAAAGTGCGTATGGTGAGCTCGGGCACAGAGGCCACGATGAGCGCCATTCGCCTTGCCCGCGGCCATACCGGCCGTGACAAGATCATTAAATTCGAGGGCTGTTATCACGGCCACTCGGACTCGTTGTTGATCAAAGCAGGCTCCGGCGCACTGACCCTCGGCGTACCGAGCTCGCCCGGCGTGCCGGCGGGACTCGCCGAGCATACGGTCACGCTTTCTTTCAACGACGTCGACGGTATCAAGGCCGCATTCGCCGAGCTTGGCGGCGAAATCGCCTGCGTCATCGTCGAGCCGATTGCCGGCAACATGAACATGGTCCCGCCGGTCCGTGGCTTCCATGAGACGCTGCGCGAGGAGTGCGACCGGGCCGGCGCGCTGCTGATCTTCGATGAGGTAATGACCGGCTTCCGCGTGGCGCGCGGTGGCGCGCAGTCACTGTATGGCGTCGAGCCAGATATCACGACACTCGGCAAGGTTATCGGGGGCGGCATGCCCGCAGCAGCCTATTGCGGTCGTGCCGACGTCATGTCCAGCATCGCACCTGACGGCCCCGTCTACCAGGCTGGTACGCTGTCCGGCAATCCTGTCGCCATGGCGGCCGGTCTGAAGACACTGGAACTGATCGATGACGATGCGTTCTGGACTTCGTTGTCAGCCAAGACACAGAAACTCGTGGATGGTCTGGCCGCTGCCGCGCAGAGCGCAGGCATTCCGGTTGCGGTGGAGAACCAGGGCGGGATGTTCGGCCTGGTATTCACGGATGCGGGTCCGGTTCGATCTTATGCACAGGTCGCCGCCGCCGATGGCGAGCGATTCAACGCTTTCTTCCACGGCATGCTGGCCGAAGGCATCTACTTCGCGCCGTCGGCTTTCGAGGCAGGTTTCGTGTCCGCCGCACACAGCGACGATGATCTTGACGAGACCATCGCCGCTGCAGCGAGGGTGTTTGCGACCCTTTAACGCTAGAAACTCCAGATCAGGCCGGCCGATATCGCGCGCTCAGTGCCGTAGAGACGTGCACCGACAGGAATATCTGACCCGTTCGCACGATTGATGCCCGCGACATGATCCTGGTAGGTCTTGTCCAACAGATTGTCGACGCGGGCCTCGACCCGCAGGCTTTCCACCGGAGCCCAAACGAGCATGGCATTTACGAGGCCATACCCGGGAGTGGCTTGCTCGGCGTTGTACACGGAGACCTTGTCCTGCTCCGCGTAGCCAACGAGTTCGGCCGTCACCGATAGCGCATCCGCATCCCAGGTCAATCCGACACTGGCGTTGGGCGGGGCGAGCCGATACAGGTTGTCGCTGATATCGGTTCGCTTGCCGCGCGAATACGAGAAGATGCCGTCGACATACCAGGAATCGCTGAGGGTAATCTTCCAGGCAAGGTCGAGGCCGTAAATCTCGGCATCGACGTTGGCGAACTCGAGCGCCGGATTGCCGGACATCATCTGAGACACCATATTGGCCAGCATGTTGCTTGACGGGACACCCTGAATATAGCCGTCGACGCGGCGGTAGAAGACCTCGGGAGATACCGTCAACCGGCCCATTTGCGCCCCATAGCCGACCACGATCTCGTTGGACCGCTCTTCGTCGAGTTCGAGACCGCCGATGTACGAGCGACCGTCCGCGAGTCCGCCTGTGGCCTGCAGCGGCAACCACAGGTACAGCTCCTGGTAGGACGGTGCGCGCGTCTTGCTACCGAGTTCGACGCGCCACTCGCCATCACGATCGGTGCGCCAGCGATACTTGGCAACGGCATCGACAGAGCTCCAGTCGAGATCCCGGTCACTGGCATTGAAGGCATCCGCCAGCAAGCCCACGTTCGTGCCCATCATCCCCATCATGCCGCTCGCGCCGACGGTTCCCGAGCCGGAGTCCACCCGTTTCGCACGCACGCCGATCTCGAGGTCACCGGCATCGAGGGTCTGTTGCCACTCGGCAAACAGCGAGACAACGTCGCGTTCGACATCGACGAAATTGTCTACCTGAAACATCGGGTTGTTCGGGTTCGTTATCGTGGCGTCGTGATCGGCCGTTCGCGAGTCAACACCAAGATGCAAGGTTGCGTCACCGAACTTCAGCTCCGCGCCTAGCGTCGCCTGGAAGCCTGTTCCGGTCGTCAGATTCTGCCGCTGCATTGGTGCCATCGGTGCCTGGCGCAAGCCGAAATTGTCCATCAGGTGTTCGACATCGTTCCACGCGATACGGGCCTGAATCGACCAGGTATCGCTGACATCGTGAGATGCCGTAACGCCCGCGAGATCGGTTTTGATGAAACGGATGTCCATCGGCAATGCCGGTGTACCCGTCTCGTCCGTGTCCAGCCGACCGGCAAAGAGCAACAGTGACGTCCGCTCGCCGGCGAACGCGTAACTGAGATCCGCCCGTTCCCGGTGCAGCCGGGATGGAACGACGGTACCCACCGGCGTTTCGACATCATCGCCGTCATCTAGCTCGGCCACCAACGAAAGCTTGTGGGCATTCCCGGCCAGCGTCAGTCGAGCTGCCGTTGTGCTGACGTTGCCGTTCGTCGAGTAACGAGTTCCTGCGAAACCCGACAACCCCCAGCCAGCCTTGTCGAACTCGCCGCGCGACAAATGCGCGGCCACATGTCCACCGATCGACTCCGGCGCAAGGGACACGCTCGGACTACCACGCGTAACCACCAATTCGTCCGTAATCATGGGCGACACGTAGGACAACGGTGCGTCCATGGCATTGGGCCCACCCGACACGACACCGAGATGATCGATGACGACGGCTATCCGATCGCCGTACATGCCACGGTATTGTGCGATTCCGGTTACGGGTCCGTTGGAATTGACGTTGGCGCCCGGAATGTCCTTCAGTATCGTCGCCGTATCGACGAGCATCTCCCGATCAACCTCGATCGTCGCAAGACTCGTCGCAACTGACCGGCCGACGACGACCACCTCATCGAGGTCGTCGGCCTCCCCGTTTGCCGGCACGCCTGCTGCACCGACAGCCGGCAATGCCAGCGCGGCCACCGCGGCCGCCCTGTTCAACTTGTTCATTGTTTTTGCTCCTGAAAAGCGCGGACGTTTGTCCGCAGAGTTAGGCTCGTTTTTGCTTTTCAGGCGGGAGGTGCTCGACTCCGGTGTTGGGCCGGGGTCCGGCGCTGGGGAACCACCCGGGCCGGCAGCGGAAAGTCGGCGGCCGCCGGGAGCGACGCGGTTGCGAACTCGACATCGACCGCGAACGCCGAGGCGAGCATATGCCCGATCGGGCACGCTTCCGACGCGGCGCCTGCCCCGGCATCGTGTTGGTGATGGTGGTGGTGGTGCCCACCGCCGGACAGGGCCTGCATGACGGCCGCGGGCATGCCGTCCGGACACAGCTCATAGAGCAGTCCGCTGCCCGGCGCGGCCGGCATGTACCCGACCGGCGTCAGCGCGCGCACGCCGAGCATTGCAACGGCAATGACGAAAACCAGGTATCGGCGGCGAACGCTCATAATCGCCCGATTCTAGCACCGATACACGGTTGGCCCCGGAAACCCGGCATTTTTGTCAATTATGTAACGTGTCGTTAATGAAGGTCAGGCAATCCAGAATGTCTTCGCCTTCGAGGCACTCCTGCTTGCGCGCCAGCTCGACGGGAAGAATCTCGACAAAGCGATACGCCACCCACGCGGCATCGTCGTAGCGCCGCTCGAGGTCCTCATAAAGCCGTCCGAGATCGTCGATGATGCTCGCGAGGATATCCGGCAAAGCCCGGAACTCGGGTGGCAGCGGCATCGTCGCCACGTCGGGCAACAGTTCGACATCGCCGACGTTCAGGCCGTCTTGTCGGCGCTCGGTGGACAACAGCCGAAAGCGCTGCGTGCCGATTGCCGTAATCCCGAGCAAGCCGTCGCTCCCCTGGTACCAGTCGACGATCGTGGCCAGTGTGCCGATGCCGTGTGTCGTCGCCGGACCCGCCTCGGTGCCGTCGCGGATCAGCAGCACACCGAATGGTACGTCCGACTTCAGGCAGTCGCTGATCATATCGAGATAGCGCGGCTCGAAGACCCTGAGCGGCAGCGGTCCGCCGGGAAACAGGACGGTATTCAATGGAAAGAGAGGAATTCGCATTTGCCTCTGATTATAGATGCTCAACGCACCGCTGCGCGGTACGTGCATGCGAAGCTCAGGAACTACGCGTGCGCTGCAATATCGCAGTGAGCGTCTGGCGAGCAGACCCGAATCCTCCGTTGCTCATGAAGATTACCTGGTCCCCACGCGACACCTGTGTCGACATGTCGTTCACGAGTCGATCATAGTCGTCGAACATCCGCAGCCGACCGCCCAGATCGCCGAGGCTCGACTCGAAATCCTCGCGCATGTCCTCTGGCCGATACATCCAGACGAGGTCGGCATCCGCCAGCGACTCGGCCAATTGCTCGTTGTGCACACCGAGTTTCATCGTATTCGAGCGCGGCTCGATGGCGACGACCACGCGATGCCCGGGAAAGCGCTTGCGCATCGACTTGATTGAGCGCCGGATCGCTGTCGGATGATGAGCAAAGTCGTCATAGATCGCGATGTCCGCAACGGTCGCCGTACGTTCCATGCGACGTTTTACGCCGTCAAATCGCGACAATGCGTCGACAGCTTGTTCAAGCGTTACGCCGGCCGACGCAGCAGCAGCCACGGCCGCGATCGCGTTTTCGAGATTGTGCCGGCCGCCGATGCGCCACCGTGCCTCGGCTGCACGATTTCCGGGTCCGCGCATACCGATGTGGCGTTCGACCTTGTCACCGAAACGCGCGGTCCAATCGGTGTCGTCCCCGGTGCCGAACGTCTCGACGGGAGTCCAGCAGCCTTGCTCCACGAGTCTCTTGAGGTTCTCGTCGGCACCGTTCATGACAATCCGTCCGCCACCGGGAACCGTGCGCAATAGCTGATGGAATTGCCACAGTATGGCGTCCATGTCCGCGTAAATGTCAGCGTGGTCGTACTCGAGGTTGTTGAGCACGAGGGTGCGTGGCCGGTAATGGACGAACTTGGCCCGCTTGTCGAAAAATGCCGTGTCGTACTCGTCGGCTTCGACGACGAAATACCTCGACTCGCCGAACCGCGCCGTCTCACCGAAGTTCCCGGGAATGCCGCCGATCAGGAATCCCGGCGCATACCCGGCGTCCTCGAGAATCCATGCGAGCATACTCGACGCTGTCGTCTTGCCGTGCGTACCCGCGACCGCGAACACATGGCGATCGGACAATACGTTCTCGGCCAGCCACTGCGGACCGGATGTGTAGGGCATGCCACGATCCAGCATTGCCTCGACGACTTCGACGCCACGGCTCATGACGTTGCCGACGACGACGCAGTCCGGTTTGATGTCGAGCTGGGCGGCATCCACACCCTCATGAATCTCGATGCCGAGCTTCTTGAGCTGGGTGCTCATCGGCGGATACACGTTGCGATCGCAGCCCGTGACGTCGTGGCCGGCCGCCCTCGCGAGCGCCGCAACCCCGCCCATGAAAGTCCCGCAGATGCCGAGTATGTGAATGTGCATCGTGTATCAGCCTGCCGTTTCCGCGACGGCCGCGTTCGGCGGGTTCAGCAGCCCGAAGATGATCAACTGAAACACGAACACTGCCATCGCGATGACGATGCCGACGTACCAGTGGCGATCGATCGCGCGGGCGAGAATATGTCCTTCGACCGGAATGGACCAGAACAGGATCAGGGTCACGATGATGTTCGTGAAATTCGCACCGATGAACGGCGTCAGAAACACGTTGCCGGCGACGAACATGAGATTCAGGAGGGCGCCGCAACCGAGGACGGCGGCAATAGTCTGCAGAATACGCGCACCGCGGCCGGCGACCGTGACGACCGCCGCGTAGCAGGCAAGACCGATGATCCCCACGATCATGCCCACGAGGAAATTGCGGTCATCGAGTTCCTCGGTCGTGACCGTCATGACCATACTCGAGAACAACCACAGCACAATGACAAGGCCGAACACGAATCCGGAATATGGAATCGCATCCGGTCCCTTGCGCAAACGAATGATGTCGAACAACGTTTGGAGTAAGGCCAGCATCGTGCCCGCATGTTAACCTCTTTTTATGCCCGAGTTTCACTTCGTCGAAGAGCCGGATTCACTGGTCGATGCACTGCGCGCACGTGGTCAACTGGCCGTCGACACCGAGTTCATGCGCGAGCGCACATATTTCGCACAGCTCTGTCTTGCCCAGGTCGCAACGGAGCAGGACATCTGGTGTGTCGACCCGCTGGCAGGCTATGCACAGGACGCGTTCTGGCACGAGCTGCTGAAGCACGACTGGGTCCTGCATTCCGCCCGCCAGGACATCGAAGTCATCTACCAGACAACCGGTACGATGCCGCACGCCATTTTCGACACGCAGATTGCCGCCGGCTTGCTGGGTTACCCGGCGCAGATTGGCTACGCCGGCCTCGTCAGGGAATTGTTCGACGTCGAGATCCACAAAACGCACACGCGTGCCGATTGGAGCAAGCGTCCGCTGCGCGACGAGTATCTCGAGTACGCAGCCGAGGACGTCGAGTACCTGCTGCCCGCCTGCGAGCTACTGACCGAGCGGCTCGAGCGCAAGGGACGGCTCGAGTGGGCCCGCAGCGATGCAGAGTGGCTGCTCGACCCTGCGTTGTACGACATCGGTGCGGACCAGGCCATCGAACGACTCAAGGGGGCGCGAAATTTTCGCGGCCACAAACGTGCTGCCGCATCAAATCTCGCGGCGTGGCGCGAGGCGGAAGCCATCAAGCGCAATCGGCCGCGGCAGTGGATCATGCGCGACAGCGTCCTGCTCGACGTCGCCTGGAATTTGCCGCGCAGCGAGGCCGCGCTCGCGGATCTCGAAGGCATGCCACGCAAACTGGTCAAGCGCGTCGGTGATCAGTTGTTGGCGGCCGTTGCGGCGGCCGGCAATGACGCATCGAGCTACCAGCCGCCACGCCCACCCGACGAAGGCCAGAAGGCGCTGCTCAAAGAGATGCAGGCGAAAGTGGCAGCCTGCGCAGAAGACCTCGACATTGCCGCCGAAACCGTCGCGTCCAAACGCGAATTGTCCGCAGTCGTCATCTCCGGAAACCGCAGATCACGGGTATTCACCGGGTGGCGAGCGGAACTGATTGGTGACGAACTGCTCGCGTTGCTATAGCGCCTCGGTCAGACGTTCGTAGACCTCGTCAATCGCACCATCCGCGTCAACGGTGGTGAGCTTGTCGCGCTTGCGGTAGAACTCGATGAGGGGTTCGGTATTCTCGCGGTAGACATCGAGTCGATTCGAGATCGTTTCCTCGTTGTCGTCCTCACGCTGAATCAGTTCACCGCCCGCGTTGGTGCACTCGTCCAGCTCTTCCTGTGGCGAGAAATACACGTTGAGCAGCTTGCCGGTCAGCGAGCAGGTGCGACGGCCGGTCAGCCGCTTCATCAGGATGTCGAAGTCGACGTCCATCAGGACAGCGGTATCGAGCGGCGTACCCATCTGGTCGAGCAGTTCCTCGAGATCCAGGGCCTGCTGTCTCGTCCGCGGAAAGCCGTCGAGAATGAACCCGTGCTCGGCATCGGGTCTGGCGAGGCGTTCGCTGATGATGCCGAGTACGACGTCGTCCGGCACGAGGTCGCCGGCTTCCATGATCGACTTGGCCTTGAGACCGAAACGGGTACCGGCTGCGACGGCTTCGCGCAGCATGTCACCGGTCGATACCTGCGGGATGTTCCTGTCGGCCATCAGTTTCTTGGCCTGTGTTCCCTTGCCGGACCCGGGGGCGCCCAAAAGTACGATACGCATCACTCAATCTCTTGCGGTTAATCGGGGCGAGGTACGCTACTCGCAAAGGACTTTGCCGTCAATGCGCGGTATCCTTGCCGCCTCTCAACCCACCTTCAGGAAACCAGCAACATGTCTGCAATGAATGCCTTTTACGCACAGTCGGGCGGTGTTACGGCCGTCATCAACGCAACGGCCTGTGGGGTCATCGAGACAGCGCGTAAGCATACGAACAAGATCGCCAATGTTTACGCCGGTCGTAACGGCATTATCGGTGCATTGACCGAAGACATGATCGACACCAGCAAGGAAAGTCCTGCCGCCATTCGCGCGCTGATGCACACCCCCGGCGGCGCCTTCGGCTCGGCCCGCTACAAGCTCAAGGGCATCGAGGAAAACCGTGCCGAATACGAGCGACTGATCGAAGTATTCAAGGCACACGACATCGGCTACTTTTTCTACAACGGCGGCAACGACTCGATGGACACGGCCCACAAGGTCTCCCTGATCTCCAGGAAGATGGGATTCCCGGTGACCTGCCTCGGCGTTCCGAAGACGGTCGACAATGACCTGCCGATCACGGACAACTGTCCGGGATTCGGTTCGGTTGCGAAATACATCGCCGTGTCCACACAGGAAGCTGCGCTCGATGTTGCCTCGATGGCGACGACCTCCACCAAGGTGTTCGTCCTCGAAGTCATGGGGCGACATGCGGGCTGGATCGCCGCGGCCGGTGGGCTGGCGGGCAAGAAGGAAGGTGACGCCCCGCACATCATACTGTTCCCGGAAATCCCGTTCGTGAAACGTGACTTTCTCAAGAAGGTCAGACAGTGCGTGACGGACTACGGCTACTGCGTCGTCGTCGTCAGCGAGGGAGCACGCTTCAAGAACGGCAAATTCCTGGCCGACCAGGGGACGCGTGACGCCTTCGGCCACGCTCAGCTCGGTGGGGTCGCATCGGTCGTTGCCCAGATGGTGCGCGACAACCTCGGTTACAAGTACCACTACGCGATTGCCGACTATCTGCAACGCTCCGCACGGCATATCGCCTCGGCCGTCGACGTCAAGCAGGCATACGCGGTCGGTAAAGCGGCCGTCGATTTTGCGCTCGCCGGCAAGACGGCAGTCATGCCGGTCATCAAACGCGTGTCCGACAAGCCGTACCGCTGGAAGATCGAGTCAGCGCCGCTCAGCCGCATCGCCAACAAGGAAAAAATGGTGCCGCGCCGCTATATCACGAAGGACGGCTATGGCATCACCGCGGCGGGCCGCCGCTACCTCGAGCCGTTGATCAAGGGCGAGGATTATCCCCCTTATGTCAATGGCTTACCGAAGGTCGCCAAGCTCAAGAACCGTCCCGTGAAGCCGCGGCTCGGCACGAAATTTGTGGTATGATGCGCGCCCGGCTCGGCCGGTAATAACAAACCATTTATTGGGGAAATTCACTTCTCGAACGCGACCGGGTGCCCGCCAACGGCCGGCACGGGAGCCTGCGTTCGGATTCCAGGAAATAGTCAGGAGAAAAACTGATGTCTAACGAGTTGGCCCTGTGGCTCTCGATCGGCGCCGGCGGTCTCGCCGTGTTGTTCGGAGCGATTTCATCACAGTGGATTCTCAAGCAGCCGGCGGGTTCCGACCGCATGCAGGAGATCGCTGCCGCCGTCCAGGAAGGCGCCAAGGCTTACATGGATCGGCAGTACATGACGATCGGTATCGTCGGTGTCGTTCTCACTATCGTGCTCGGTTTCGCACTCGACTGGGCGACCGCGATCGGCTTCATCATCGGCGCCGTGTTCTCGGCACTGGCCGGTTACATCGGTATGTACGTTTCAGTTCGTGCCAATGTCCGCACGGCTGAAGCCGCGAAAGCCGGCGTCAACCCGGCGCTCAATGTCGCGTTCAAAGGCGGCGCTATCACGGGCATGCTCGTGGTCGGCCTCGGTCTGCTCGGCGTTGCCGGCTACTACCTGGTCATGCTCAAAACGGGTGCCTCGGTCGACGATGCCATTCACGCCCTGGTCGGCCTGGCATTCGGCGGTTCGCTGATTTCCATTTTCGCCCGACTCGGCGGCGGCATCTTCACGAAAGGCGCCGACGTGGGCGCCGACCTCGTCGGCAAGGTCGAGGCCGGTATCCCGGAAGACGACCCCCGCAACCCGGGCGTCATCGCTGACAACGTCGGCGACAATGTCGGTGACTGCGCAGGCATGGCGGCTGACCTGTTCGAAACGTACGCCGTGACGATTATTGCAACCATGCTGCTGGGCGGCATGGTCGCGGCAACCTACGGTGCCGAAGCGGTCATCTACCCGCTCGTTCTGGGTGCCGTCTCGATCGTTGCCTCGATTATCGGCACGTTCTTCGTCAAGACCTCGGACGGCGGCAAGATCATGGGTGCTCTTTACAAGGGCATGATCGTGGCCGGCATTCTCGCGGCGATTGCCTTCTATTTCGTCACTAACGCGATGATGGGCGGCAGCGGCCAGGCCATGAACATCTTCTATTCGTCACTGATCGGTCTCGCCCTGACCGCGGCGATGGTCATCATCACCGAGTACTACACGGGCACCGATTTCAGCCCGGTCAAGACGATTGCCAATGCCTCCCTGACGGGCGATGCAACCAACATCATCGCAGGTCTCGGCATATCGATGAAAGCGACCGCCCTGCCGGTCATCGCGGTCTGCGCGAGCATCTGGGGCGCGTTCGCCCTGGCGCCGGACACGATGGGTGGCCTGTACAACATCGCGATCGCGGCAACGACCATGCTGTCGATGACGGGTGTCGTCGTCGCGCTCGATGCGTTCGGCCCGATTACCGACAACGCCGGTGGTATCGCCGAGATGGCCGAGCTGCCGTCTGAAGTGCGCAATATCACCGACCAGCTCGATGCCGTCGGCAACACGACCAAGGCCGTTACCAAGGGCTACGCGATCGGTTCGGCCGGTCTCGCAGCGCTCGTGCTGTTCGCGGACTACAACAACGCGTTGGCCCAGGCAGGCCAGCAGGTGACGTTCCTGCTCAATGACCACCGCGTCATCATCGGCCTGTTCATCGGTGGCCTCGTGCCCTACCTGTTTGGTGCGCTGGCCATGGAAGCGGTAGGTCGCGCCGCCGGTGCGGTCGTCAACGAGGTGCGCCGTCAGTTCAAGGAAATCGAAGGCATCATGGAAGGCACCGGCAAGCCGGATTACAGCCGCGCGGTCGATCTGCTGACCAAGGCCGCGATCAAAGAAATGGTGATCCCGTCGCTGTTGCCGATCGCCGTGCCGATTCTCGTCGGCTTCCTGCTCGGTGTGGAGGCTCTCGGCGGCCTGCTCCTCGGCACGATCGTCACTGGCCTGTTCGTTGCAATTTCGATGACGGCCGGCGGCGGTGCCTGGGACAACGCCAAGAAATACATCGAAGACGGCAACTGCGGCGGCAAGGGCTCCGATGCTCACAAAGCCGCGGTGACGGGCGATACGGTCGGCGATCCGTACAAGGACACGGCCGGCCCCGCAATCAACCCGCTCATCAAGATCATCAACATCGTTGCGCTCTTGATCGTGCCTTTGCTCGTCGGCTAGGCCGTCGCGCATTGCAACAAATGAGGGCCGCCTGACTCGTCCGGCGGCCCTTTTTTCATACCTAGAATCGATACGCCACGCCGAGCGACAGCATCGACAGGTCAGCGCCGTCAAGTTCGTACAGCTCGTACTCACCCCGGACTTCGAGACTGCCGATGGCGAAACGTGCACCGAGACCGTAGCCGGTATCGGAGCCGTCGGCGCTCGAGGTTACGCCGAGGAATGCCGCGTCGGAATCCCAGAAGATGGCGCCCTGCTTGCCATAGACATCAAAGAGTCGGATGTCGATGCCAGCTGTCCCCCAGAGCTTGATGGCCGTATTTTCAACGCGCAAGAGATCGCCTGCCACGTCGATATCGGGTTCGCCGAAGTCAGCGTACGCGGCCTCGACGCCGAGCGTTACGAACGGCAGGTCCCAGTTGTATCCGCCGAACAGCTTGATCGCCGTGTCGTCTTCGTCGATTTCCGATGGTAGCGATGGGAAATCAATCGCCCCGAGATCCGACTCGAACGTCGCGCCGCCGGCACCGATTCCGATGTAAAAGCCATCGTCGGCCTTCGCCTGCCCGGGCGCTCGCACGGCGGCCGCGCACGCTATCGCAGCATTTGTGACTGTTGTTCGCATGATGTTCTCCTCTGCCGTTATTTAG
>JAAUYD010180115.1_pt1 | contig 13095 bp, 11 predicted proteins | sample 7278101 | NCBI WGS metagenome assembly JAAUYD01 (sample SAMN14350128, study PRJNA611818) | marine sediment metagenome | isolation source: surface marine sediment (0.6m) | place: French Polynesia: Moorea | collected 2018-08
CGCCTTCGCGGTCGCCCGCGCCGAGCAGGTTGCCGACGCGGGTGACGGCGGCCTGCGAGATGCCGAGCGGCATCATGAAGGACATCGCCGCCAGGTTGAGCGCGATGTCCTTCATGATGCCGCTCGGCATCTCGCAGGCCGCCGTCACCCGCGTCGGCAACCTGCTCGGCGCGGGCGACCGCGAAGGCGCCCAGCGCGCGGCCGCCGTCGCGATGGCCTTCGGCGGCGGCGTGATGGCCGTCGCGGCGATCGTCTTCGTCGTCGGACGAAGCCTGCTCCCGCGCATCTACACGGGCGAGGTCGATGCGATCGTCGCCGCGGCAGCCGTGCTGCCGATCGCGGCCGCCTTCCAGGTCTTCGACGGCGTGCAGGTCGTCGGCTGCGGGGTGCTCCGAGGCATGGGCCACACGCGCCCGGCCGCGATCTTCAACTTCATCGGCTACTGGGTGGTCGGGCTGCCGCTCGGCGCCGCCCTCGCCCTGCGCCTCGGCTTCGGCCTGCCCGGCATCTGGTGGGGCCTGGCGACGGGGCTGCTGCTCGTGGCGTCGTCGCTGGTGGCCTACATCGCGCGCCGAGGGCCGGCGCACGCGCGAGCGGTGTGAGTGCGAACGGTGCTCGACGCGATACCCTCGCGCAGAGGGTCAACCCGAGGCGTCGGCGCTCCGAGACGCGGCGGAGGATCGAACGTGAACAAGTCCTTCTCGATCGGCGTGCTGCTGGGCTTCTCTGCATGCGTGGCGTGCGCCGTGCTGCTCGGCGCCGACGGCGGCCTGTCGCCGGTGAAGCCGCTCCCCGATCACGACGTCTACTACCCCGGCACCGAGGCGCTCGCCCCCGACGAGATGCGCGTCGTGGCGCTCGGGACGGGCATGCCGACGGTGCGGCCGAAGCAGGCCGCCGCCTGCTTCCTGGTCGAGCTCGGCAACGGCGACAAGTTCCTCTTCGACATCGGCTACGGCTCGATGGAGCGGCTCTCCGCGATGAAGATCCCCATGGACTTCATCGACAAGGTCTTCATCGGTCACCTCCACATGGACCACTTCGGCGATCTCGACGCGCTCTGGATCGGCGGCGTGAAGATGAACCGGACCTATCCGCTGCGCGTCTGGGGCCCGAGCGGGGCGACGCCCGAGATGGGGACGGAGTACGCGATCGATGGGCTCCGCCGCATGCTCCACTGGGATGCCGTGACGCTGAAGGGGCTGCTCGACACGCGGGGCGAGCAGATCGAGGTGACCGAGTTCGACTACAAGGGCGTCAACGAGGTCATCTACGAAGAGAACGGGGTGACGATCCGCTCGATCCCGGCGATCCACACGACCGACGGCGCGGTGAGCTTCATCCTCGAGTGGAATGGGCTGAAGTTCGCGTACAGCAGCGACACGTTCCCCAACAAGTGGTGGATCGAGCACACGCAGGGCGTGGACATCTCGGTGCACGAGTCGTTCGCGTCGCCGCAGATCCTGCTCGACAAGCAGAGGTACCCGCCCGACTTCGCCCTCTCGCTCTCGGTCTTCAAGCACACCTCACCGCAGCAGTTCGGCAAGGTGATGGCCATGACGAAGCCGCGGCTGGCGGTCGGCTACCACTTCTACAACGACTACGACACGCTGCCCGACATGCTCGAGGAGGTGCGCCGCACGTACGACGGCCCGCTCGCGATGGCGACCGACTACATGGTCTTCAACGTCACGAAGGACGACATCCGGGTGCGCATGGCCGCGGTCGACCCCGAGATCTGGCCGACCGATCCGACCCGGCCGAAGGAGCGTGACCCGAAGGCGGGCGACACGTTCTCGGACTTCACGATCAGCGGCAAGGAGCCGATGCCCGAGCTCATCGCCGAGATCTACCGCGCCTTCAACGAAGAGAACGGCACCGACGTGCCGGTGCCGGGGAAGAAGTAGCGGCCCCCGCGCGCGGGGGTGCTCCTGCTCGCGCGGCTCGCGCGCCACCGACGGCGACGGGCCCCTCGCCCCTGCGCGTAGCTCCGGCGCAGCGCAATCGCCTTGATCCTCGCCCGACGCTCATGACAAGATGGCAGGGTCTCCTGGGAAGGGGCTCCAGCGCACGCGCGCGCCGCTCCCCATAGAACCGTCGATCCGGGTACGTCTCTGCTCCGGAAGGGGAACCAGTGCGCACGCTCGCTCTGTATTCGCTCGTCGCCACGATCGTGCTTCCGCGCGCTTCGCTCGCCGCTTCGTTCACGCCACTCGGCGACCTGCCCCTCGGCGTGTCCAGCAGCCAGGGTTACGGCATCTCTGACGACGGCTCGACCGCGGTGGGGCGAGGCAGCTCCCTCTACGGCACCGAGGCGTTCGTCTGGGACGCGACGAACGGGATGCAGGCGCTCGGCGACTTCGCTGGCGGTCACGTGTTCAGCTTCGCCCGGAGCGTCTCGGACGATGGCTCGATCGTCGTGGGCCAGGGCAGCACGGATGCGGGCGACGAGGCGTTCATCTGGGACGCGACGAACGGGATGCAGGGGCTCGGCGAGCTGGCCGGGGGGACCTTCTTCAGTGAAGCCCGAGGCGTTTCGGGCGATGGCTCGATCGTCGTCGGCCAGAGCAATGGGGGTTCGGGCAGGGAAGCATTCATCTGGGATGCGACGAACGGGATGCAGGGGCTCGGCGACCTGGCCGGGGGTGGATTCTTCAGCATCGCTTCGGGCGTCTCGGACGACGGCTCGATCGTGGCGGGCCTCGGCACCTCAGCCTCGGGCAGGGAGGCGTTCATCTGGGACGAGGCGAACGGGATGCAGGGGCTCGGGGACCTGGCCGGAGGTGGGTTCTTCAGCCAGGCCGGGGCTCTCTCGGACGATGGGTCGACCGCGGTCGGCTCGAGCAGCTCGGGCTCGGGCACCGAGGCGTTCGTCTGGGACGCGGCCAACGGGATGCAGGGACTCGGCGACCTGGACGGAGGGGTCTTCACCAGCATCGCTTTTGGCGTCTCGGGCGATGGCTCGGTCGTCGTCGGCCGAGGCAGCTCGGGCTCGGGCGGCGAGGCGTTCATCTGGGACGCGACGAACGGGATGCAGTCGCTCCAGCTCGTGCTGACCATGCTCGGTGTGGATCTGACGGGGTGGCAGCTCTGGCAAGCCGACGACATCTCGGCAGATGGCAAGACGATCGTCGGCTGGGCGATCAATCCGGCCGGCAAGACCGAGGCCTTCATCGCGGTGATTCCCGAGCCCTCCACCGCCCTCCTCCTCGCCCTCGGGCTCGCGGGTCTGGGGCTGAGGCGGCAGTCGAGCCGGCAGCCTGCCGCATCCGAATCGCGGATCTGATCGATTGAACGGGCGCGGCGGAGGCGCCCCCACAAACAGCGGCGCCCGAGGGAGAGATGGGGTCTCCGCTCGGGCGCCTGCCGTTCGTTCGGGTCACGGCTCCATGGCCGACCATGACCGACCATGTGGGGCGCGGCGGCCGGCTCGACACCCCGGATACTCATGGGGGGAAACGAGGCTCGAGTCGTCGCGCGCTGACGTCGGCTGCACTCGAAGGCAGCGATCGACGACCGGCACACGGTGCTTGCGGGCCGAACGGCCAGCCCGTTCGAGGATGATGCGCCTCGCCCCGGCGGCCGTCAACGTCGAATGCATCGATCGACAAAGAATCGTGTCGGTGAGCGCCCTGTCGCCCGCGGGCGCCGCCTCAGTGCGCGGTGGGCTCGGCGCGCGCCTGCGCCGCTCGCATCTGGCCGGCGGTGAGCGTCCGCCCGTCGGGGCTCCAGCCCGGTGGGAGCAGCGCGTAGCGCAGCGCGTCACCGAGCGAGTCGGCGCTCGCCATGTCGCGGCCGATCGAGGCGAACTCGTGAAAGGCGATCCGCACGGGGTTGAACGTATCGATCTGCTTCGTGAGCCCGTACTCGACGGGGGCGCGCTCGGGCTCGAAGGTGCCGAAGAGCCGATCCCAGATGATCAGGATGCCGCCGTGGTTGCGGTCGAGGTACTCGACGTTGCGCCCGTGATGCACCCGGTGATGCGAGGGCGTGTTGAACACCCACTCGAAGGGGCCGAGCCGCTCGATCAGCTCGGTGTGGATCCAGAACTGGTAGAGGAGGCTGATGGCCTGGGCGGTGAAGATCATCGCCGGCGTGAAGCCGACGAACGCGAGCGGCAGCCAGAACACCATGCCGGTGAAGGGCGTCGTCCACGACTGCCTCAGCGCCGTAGAGAGGTTGTAGTGCTGGCTCGAGTGGTGGTTCTCGTGGGCCGCCCAGAGGAATCGCACCTCGTGGTGCAGCCGGTGGAACCAGTAGTAGCAGAGGTCCTCGAGCGGGATGAGCAGCAGCCAGGCGACCGCCGTCTCGCCGAGCGAGAGCACGCGATGCTGGTAGCCCCACGCAAAGAGCGCCGCGGCGAGCAGCTTCGAGCCGAAGCTGATCACGACGTTGCCGATGCCCATCGTGAGGCTGGCCGCGGTGTCCTTCGGCTCGTAGCCCTCGACGGCGCGCCGTGTGCGCCGCGACGCGAGCCACTCGATCGCCATCAGCCCGATGAACGCAGGCACCGCGTAGTAGACCAGCTCACTCAACGCTCGCGTCTCCCTTGCCCTGGGTGGATCTGATCAAGATCGGCCCGTCAGCCGACGTGTCCACCCGTCACGACCAGCTGGAGGATCGACGCGGTGGTGCGGATGAGCTCCTCGCGCCGCACGCCCCGGTCGCCCAGCGGGCGGATGTGGGCCGCCAGCTTCTCGAGCATCCCGACGAGCGCCGCCGCCGCGGCGAAGGGGTGCAGCTCGGGCAGCTCGGGGCTCTCGGCCTCGATCCGCGAGGCCAGCGCCTCGAGGATCGGCGAGAGCGCCTTGCGCCGCGCCTCCTGGAAGCGCCAGTCGCCGCGATCGGCCGCGAGGTTGCGCACGGTCAGCACGGGATGGTGCGCCTCCCAGTGCTCGATGAAGCGCCTGGCGAGGCTCCGCGACGTCTCGATGCCCGCCTCGCCGTGCCACTCGCCCGAGATCAGCTCGAGCAGCGGCGTCGTCTCCTCGGCGGCCTGGGCCGCGAGCACGAGCGCCGCCTCCTCGACGTCCTTGAAGTAGTGGTAGAAGGTCGCGGGCGAAGTGTCGGCCCTGCGTGCGATATCGACGACGGCGATGTCGAGGATGCTGCGCTCGCGCAGCAGGCTCTCGGTCGCGTCGAGCAGCCGCTGCCGCGTCTTGAGGGCGCGCGGGCCCAGCGCCCGGCCGGTCTGCGCGACGGCCTCGGTCGCCGCCGGGGCACTCGACTCGGCCTCCTCCGTCGCCTCCTCGGCGATCTGCACGTCTTCGGCGCGCACGTCTGCCTCTCTCGCCTCGTCTTCTCGTGCTCGCTCGCTCGGGCCGCTCCAGGCGACCCGCAGGGCGTGCAGACGACGCTAGCGAACGTCCTCGGGCCCCACCCGAGCGGTCCGCTCAGGGGTGCCGGGTGGCCCCGGGCAGCCACCACGAAGCGTCCTCGCGCGCGATCCGGCCCCCTGCGTCGCACCGCTCGATCATCTCGTCGTAGTGCACCCACGCGGGCGCCTCGGCCACGCAGCGCGAGATCGCCGCCTCGCGATCCCAGACGCCGCAGCGCTCGCGCGCCGCGGGCTCCTCCCACGACGCCCCGGCGCTCAGCCTGCAGGCATGCCAGTCGCGGATCCGGGGCTGGGCCTGCTCGGCACACGAGCGGGCCGCCGCGTCGTGACACGGCAGCCAGCCCTCGTTCGTGTCGCCGCCGACCTCCTCCCAGCAGCGGTCGGCGGCCGCGTCGACGCACGTCTCCCACGCCTCGAAGGCTGGGCCGCGGGGCTCGCGGCACGTCTTCGCGACGAACCGGACGCGCTCTGCCCCCACGCAGCTCTCGGTGGCCTCGGGCGTCGACAGCGCAGCGACCGATTCGGCGCACAGCGCGCGCACCACGGCCTGCGCCTCCTTCTCGCATCGCGAGTCGCAGCCCGCGGCCGCGATCGCGATCACGACCGAGAGTGCCGTCCAGCCCAGGCGTTCGCGCATCCCCTTCCTCCGCTTCGAGTCGAGCGCACGCTGGCATGCCGCTGACCCATCTGTAAATCTAACGATTCGTCAGATCGCGACACCCGCCCGGAGCCCCGCCCGCCGACATGGACGCCCAGCTCGACGAGGAGCAGCTGCTGCTGCGCGACACGGCCCGCGACTTCCTCGCGGCCGAGTGCCCCGTCGAGGTCGCGAGGGCGCGCATGGACGATCCCCACTCGTTCGCGGAGGGCGTCTGGAAGCAGATGGCGGAGCTCGGCTGGCCCGGGCTCTTCGTGCCGGCCTCGCATGGCGGAGCCGGCCTCGATCTCGTCACGCTCTCGCTCGTGATCGAGCAGCTCGGCCGAGTGCTCGCGCCCACGCCCTTCCTCGTGTCGGCGCTCGTCGCGCCGGGCACGATCGCGCGCTTCGGCTCGACCGCGCAGCAGACCGAGTGGCTGCCGGCGCTCGCGGCCGGCGAGTGGCGGGTCGCCCTCGCCCACGTCGGTGCCGAGGCCCGCTGGGATGCGGCCGGCTGCGGCGTCGAGGGCACGCTCGAAGGGGACCGGCTGCGCCTCGACGGCCACGCGCGCTTCGTGCAGGACGGCCTCACGGCCAGCCACCTGCTCGTCACCTGTCGGCTCGCGGGCGGCGCGCTCGGGCTCGCGCTCGTGAACGGCCTGCAGCCGGGCATCGAGCGTAGGGCCATCGACTTCAACGAGCGCACGCGCGGCTGGGCCGAGGTCGGCTTCAGGGGCGTCACCGTGCGCCGCGCCGCGCTGATCGGCGGCGCCGACCGGGGCGCCGAGGCGTTCGCGTACGCCCTCGATCTCGCGCGCACCGGGCTCTCGGCCGAGCTGGCGGGCGCCTCTCGCGCCGTGCTCGACGCCTCGGTCGAGTACGCGAAGCAGCGCGAGCAGTTCGGGCAGCCGATCGGGCAGTTCCAGGCCGTCGCGCACAAGTGCGCGAACATGCTCGTCGCCGTCGAGAGCATGAGCTCGGCGGCGACCTACGCGGCGTGGAGCGTCGGCAACGACGAGCCCGACGCCCGCACGGCCGCGTGCCTGGCGAAGTCGTTCTGCAGCGATGCGGCGACGAAGGTGGCCGGCGACGGCATCCAGGTGCACGGCGGGCTCGGCTTCACCTGGGAGCAGGATCTCCACCTCTACTTCAAGCACGCGAAGGCGGCGGAGTTCCTCTACGGCAGCAGCCACGAGCTCAGGGAGCTCGCGGCGCGCGACCTGATCGACGGCGCCTGAGCTCGCGCCGGCCGGGTCAGCGGCCGCGCGGCAGCCCGAGCACGCGATTCGCAATGATGCCGCGCTGCACCTCGGACGTGCCCGCGTAGATCGTCGCGGCCCGACTCCAGAGCGACTCGTAGGCCCAGTAGCCCTCGTCGACGGCGAGCGGGTCGCCCTCGGCGACCATGCCCGCCGGGCCGAGGATGTCGAGCGCCGCCTGCTTGACCTCCTGGTCGAGCTCGCTCCAGATGATCTTGAGCGTCGAGCCCTCTGGCCCGGGGATGTCGTTCTCCATCAGCGAGGACACGTTCCGGAGCGCCGACATCCTCATCACCATCGTGCGCGCGGCGAAGTCCATGAGCTTCTGGCGCACCTCGGGGTCCTGGTCGGCCGTCGAGGCGCCGCGCGGCGTGCGCTTCGCGGCGTCGATCAGCAGGTTCAGGTCGGCGGTGAGGCGCTTGTGCTGAGCCGACGAGCCGCGCTCGACGGCCAGCGTCGTCATCACGATGTCCCAGCCGCGATCGATCTCGCCCACCACGTTGCCGATCGGCACGGCGACGTCGTCGAAGAACACCTCGTTGAACCAGGCATGCCCCGTCATCTCGACGAGGGGCCGGATCGTGATGCCCGGTGAATCCATGTCGACGAGCAGGAACGTGAGGCCGCGATGTCGCTTCGACGCAGGGTCGGTGCGCACGACCAGGATGCACCACTGCGACTGGTGGGCGAAGCTCGTCCAGATCTTCTGGCCGTTCACGATGATCTCGTCGCCGCGCACCTCGCCGCGCGTGCGCAACGCCGCCAGGTCGCTGCCCGCGTTCGGCTCCGAGAAGCCCTGGCACCAGATCTCCTCGCCGCGGAGGATCGGCCCGAGGAAGCGCTCCTTCTGCCACTCGGCGCCCTCGGCGATGAGCGTCGGGCCCACCAGCGAGGTGCCCACCGAGAGGCTGATCATGTTCGGCCCGCGCGCCCGGGTGTACTCCTCGCCCCAGATCATGTGCTCGACGAGGCCGACCTCCTGCCCGCCGTAGGCCTTCGGCCAATCGAGCCCCGCCCAGCCGCCGTCGTGCAGCTTGCGCTGCCACTCCTTGAGGAACGCGACCTCCTCGGCCGGCGTCGACGGCTTCGCGAAGGCGGGCGTGCCCCAGCCCTCGGGCAGGTTCGCCTCGAGCCAGGCCCGGGCCTTCGCCCGGAACTTCGCCTCTTCGGGAGAGTCGTGGAGATCCATCGCGTGCCGCGCCCGCTCAGCCGCCGATCGGCGGGTTGTACATCGTCAGGCCCTTGTACACGAGCGCGGGCCGCTCGCTGCCGACGACGTGCACCGCGGTCTCGTTCGTGAGCAGCGTGCCCTTCGGCTTGGCCTGCACGTCGATCAGCCGGCTGTGCGCGTGCACGGTCGAGCCGCAGGGCACCGGCGAGAGGAAGCGCAGCCCGTCGGCGCCGTAGTTCGTCGCGTTGCCGTAGCCGGTGACGGCGAAGCCCGGGTTGCCGCCGATGTAGGGCAGCAGCGAGAGCGTGAAGAAGCCGTGCACGATCGGGCCACCGAAGGGGCTCTGCTCCTTCGCGCGCTCGATGTCGATGTGGATCCACTGATGGTCGCCCGTCAGGTCGGCGAACTGGTTGACCATCTCCTGGGTGAGGGTCATCTCGCGGCCCCAGTCGCCGTACTCTTCACCGATCTTCGCCTTCAGCGCATCGATGTCGTCGAATCGGATCTGCTCCACCGTGTCTCTCCTCTTCTCGCCGGGGCTTCGCTGCACCTCTACGCAGTCACGCCCTCGGCCTGCAATCGGTCGATCTCCTGCTCGCTCATGCCGAGCACGTCGCGCAGCACGCCGCGCGTGTGCTCGCCCAGCAGCGGGCCGGGGGCGTGCACGCCGCCCGGGGTCTCGGACAGACGGTAGCCCCGTCGCTCGAACTCGAGGCGCCCGAGTGCGGCGTGATCGAGCTCGACGAAGTGGCCTCGATGGGCGAGCTGCGGGTCGTCGACGAGATCCTTGAAATCCTGCACCGGCCCGGCCTCGACGCCCGCCGCCTGCAGCGTGGCCGCCAGCTCGAAGACCTCGCGCTCGCGGGTCCAGGCTTCGAGCTCGCGCTCGATCTCGGTCGCGGCGTCGAGTCGCCCTTCGGCCGTCGTGTACTCGGGGCGCGCCGCCCACGCCGGGCGACCGAGCACGTCGACCAGGGCCTGCCAGGCGACGTCGTCTCGCACCGCGATCGCGATCCAGCGCTCGCGGTCGTCGTCGGCGTCGGGTCGGCACGCGAAGACGCCGTGGGGCGCGGCGACCTCGCTCGCGTTGCCCATGCGCTCGAGGGTCTCGCCCGTGGCGGAGTGCCGCGCGATCGCCTCGCTCAGGCAGTACACGCCGGTCTCGATCTGCGACACGTCGACGCACTGCCCCTCGCCCGTGCGCTCGCGCTCGAACATGGCCGCGAGGAGCGTCGCGGCGACGAAGCGCGGTGAGAGCGAGTCGGTGATCGTCGCGTAGGGGCCGAGGGCCTCCGCGTCGCGCCAGCCGGTCAGGTGATTGAAGCCGGCGATCGCCGCGCCCTGCCCGCCGAACCCGGGATACGAGCGCTGCGGCCCGGTCTGCCCGAAGAGGCAGCCGCGCACCATGATCACGCTCGGGTCGAGCTCGTGGATCCGATCCCAGCCGAGGCCGAAGCGCTCCATCACACCGGGCGCGAAGTTCTCGGCGACGACGTCCGCCCACTCGGTGACGAGGCGCTCGACGATCGCGACCGCCTCGGGCGACTTCATGTCGAGGGTCAGGCTCTGCTTGTCGGGGTTCAGCAGCACGAACATCGGTGCCCGGTCGTAGATGCCGGGCTCGTCGCGGTTCTTCGCCGTCACGTGCAGCACGCGCAGGAAGTCGGGCCGCTTCGACGACTCGATGCGAATGACGTGGGCGCCCTGCTCGGCGAGGTAGCCTGTCGCCACCGGCCCCGCTGCGCCCGCCCCGAGCTCGAGCACCTTGAGCCCCGCGAAGACGCCGGCCTCGCCGCACTCGAGCGCGTAGGGCGCCGTCGCCCGGGCGAAGGGCTCGCGGGCGACGTGCGGGCTGGCCTCGAGCTCGCCGCGCAGATCGGGCCCGTCGGCATCGAGCGTGGGGGCCGGGCCGCGCACCCCGATCTCGCTCTGGCTCGCGCGGGCGAAGAAGGCGGGCACCTCGAACGTGCGCCCGGGCTCCTCGAGCTTCGTGAAGAAGTCGCGCGAGCGCAGCTGCGGCTGGGCGAGGATCTCGCGCGCGTCGTTGCAGGGGGCGAGCAGGATGCGCCGCTCGAGCGCCGTCTCGTAGAGCTCGCGCATCGTCTTCGTGGCGAAGAAGGCGGCGAAGGCGGCCTCGAGGCGCTCGAGCTCGTCTTCGGTCAGCGTGAGCGGCGAGTACGTCGACCAGTCCATCTCGCGCAGCCAGTCGGGCGCCAGGTCGCTCTCGGCCATGTACTCGACCGTGGCGATGAGGTTCGGGATGCGGGCGGGTCCGCCGCGCAGGCCGTACGAGATCCAGCCGTCAGCGCAGCGCCAGATCTCGCGGGTGCGGCCGGTGCGCGCGCCGCTTCGCCGACCGAGCTGACCCGTGCTCGCGTACTGCGCTGGACCGGAGAGCAGCGTGAGCAGCTGTGTCTCCTGCAGCGCGCAGTCGATGAACTGCCCGCGCCCGATGCGCGGCCGGGCGTGCAGCGCGGCCAGGATCGCCACCGCCGCCTCGGGGCCGCCGTGGAACGCCGACGTCGGCAGGCTGCAGCGGACGGGCGGGCGGGCCGGGTCGCCCGTCATCGCCATGTTGCCCCCCATCGCGACGGTCACGAGATCGTGCGCCTGCCAGTCGGCGCGTGGGCCGGTCTGGCCGAAGGGGCTGATGGCGCAGTGCACCAGGCCGGGGTGGTGATCGGGCAACACGCCCTCGAGGTCGCGGGTGCGCAGTCGCAGCGCGACGCGCTCGGCGGGTGCGCAGGTGTCGATCACGACGTCGGCCGACTGCACGAGCGCGTCGAGCTCGGCTCGACCCGCGGCCGCGTGCCAATCGATCGCGATGCTGCGCTTGCCCGCGTTCAGCACCGAGTAGCGGAGGCTCGGGCGATCGACGGTGCCCGCGCCACGGTGGCGCACCTCGACGCCCCGCGGCGGCTCGACGAGGATCACCTCGGCACCCAGGTCGGCGAGGACGCGGCCCGCGAGCTGTCCTCGCTCGTCGGTCAGGTCGAGCACGCGCAGGCCGGAGAGCACGAAGAGCCGCCTCGAGTGAGCCCGGTGGCCAGATCGCCGCCGGCGGGATCTTCGAACTTAACAGAGCCCGCTGGGCTCCGGGACATGCATGTGCGGGGTGGAGGGCGTTTCGGATGAGGGAGGCGCGGCCTCGACCTCGACGAACGGGGCGGGCCCGACCCGCCCCGTTCGCCTGTCGAGTGGCGCAGACCGGCTCGGCGACGAGCCCGGCCGTGCTAGTCGGTGTCGTCGTCCTCGGGCGAGGCGGGCGGCGGCGTCTCGTCGCCGGACTCTTCGGTCGAAGTGTCGCCCGAGCCCGAGTCACTCGCGTCGTCCGACGCGATCGCGGGCAGACCGATCATCAGAGTCGCAATCAAGCTCAGCAGGATGCCGATTCGCTTCATGGGGGATCCCTCCGTGGTTGGGTTGCGGGGACTCTGCGAGACACGCGCTCGAGCGTCGGTGATTCGGGTCACCCGGGCGCCACTCTCGACGGCCGGCCCTTCAAGAATCGAGTGCTCGCCGGAGACACACTGCGGTCGCCCGAGTCGCCTGAGCGACGATCGGGCGATGCGACGGGGCGTCCCCTATCGTCGGCATCAGGAGGCGCCCTTGCACACGCGAGACCTGTTCGACCTGAGCGGCCGCACGGCCATCGTGACCGGCGGCGGGCGCGGCATCGGGCGCCACCTCTCGATCGGACTCGCCGAGGCCGGCGCCCGCGTCGTCGCCGTGTCGCGCAAGCTCGAGGCCTGCGAAGCCGTCGCGGCCCGGATCCGCGACGACGGAGGCGACGCCCTCGCCCTCGCCTGCGACGTCGCGAGCCCCGAGCAGGTCGACCGACTGGTCGCCGAGGTGATCGAGCGTTGCGGCCAGATCGACGTGCTGGTCAACAACGCGGGCATGGTGTGGTCCGCCCCGACCCTCGAGTATCCGCTCGAGGGCTGGGATCGCGTGTTCGACCTCAACGTGCGCGGGCTCTTCTACCTCTCGCAGCAGGCCGCACGCCACATGGCCGAGCGCGGCAAGGGCTCGATCGTGCAGGTCAGCTCGATCTCCGCGTTCCGCTCGGCGGGCGACGACCGCGAGCCCGTGGTCGCCTACAACGCGAGCAAGGGCGCGGTCGTCTCGCTCACCCAGGATCTCGCCGTGAAGCTCGCGCCGCTCGGCATCCGCGTGAACGGCATCGCCCCGGGCCCCTTCCTGACCGCGATGATGGACCACGTCCGCCACGACGAAGAGGCGCTCGCCCGCTTCAACCGGCAGGTGCCCCTCAACCGCTCGGGCGACGAAGACGACATCAAGGGCGCCGTGGTCTTCCTCGCGAGCGACGCATCGGCCTTCGTGACGGGGCATACGCTCGTGGTCGACGGTGGCATGCTCTGCGCTTCGCCCGCCCTGTAGTCGGGGCTGGTAGCTCGGGTTCGCATTTTGGGGGCGTCGTCCTCAGATTCCGGCGAGCCGGCCGTACGGGACCGGCACGATTCCGCCGAGCGCGCGTCGCGGCGCCGATCATGAGGCTCGCCTCCAACTTGCGGGCGCCACCCCCAAAATGCGAAAGGCGTGACTTCCCACTGGTCTCGAGGGCGGAGACACGCCACCCAGGGAGTGGGAGAAGAAAGCTCGCCGCGGCTTCAGGCCGCGTCTCGCGCAGAGGGCGACCGCCTCGCTGGCGTCGGGCGCCGCAGACAGA
>JAAUYD010270628.1_pt1 | contig 13093 bp, 9 predicted proteins | sample 7278101 | NCBI WGS metagenome assembly JAAUYD01 (sample SAMN14350128, study PRJNA611818) | marine sediment metagenome | isolation source: surface marine sediment (0.6m) | place: French Polynesia: Moorea | collected 2018-08
ACCAGGTTCGACCGGTGGATCCGCTCGAAGCTCTCGGCAATCACCGCCTTCACGCCCAGAAGCGCGGTCCCCTTCGCGGCCCAGTCCCGGCTCGAACCGGTACCATATTCCTTGCCCGCGACCACCACCAGCGGCGTCCCGTTCTCGGCATGCGCCATGGCGGCGTCATAGATCGGCATCTGAGACCCGTCCGGCCCCTTGGTATAGCCACCCTCGACCCCATCCAGCATCTCGTTCCTGATGCGGATGTTGGCAAACGTGCCGCGCATCATCACTTGGTGGTTGCCCCGGCGCGAGCCGTAGGAGTTGAACTCGCGCGGCGCCACCTGGCGGTCGACGAGGTACTGCCCGGCTGGCGTCGTGTCCTTGAAGGACCCGGCCGGGCTGATGTGATCGGTCGTCACCATGTCGCCCAGCATCGCCAGCACCTTGGCGCCTTCGATCGACGTTATCTCGCCTGTTTCCATGGTAATCCCCTGGAAGTAGGGCGGGTTCTGCACGTAGGTCGAGGTTGCGGGCCAGTCGTAGGTCAGGCTGTCGGTGGTATCGACGCCGCGCCATTTCTCGTCGCCCTTGAACACGTCGGCGTACTTCGATTGGAACGCCTCGCGCGTCACCGTCTGTTCGACGAGCTCGGCGATCTCTTGCTGCGACGGCCAGACATCCTTCAGGAACACGTCGTTGCCGTTCTTGTCCTGGCCGATCGGGTCGTTGGTCAAGTCTATGTTCATGTCGCCGGCCAACGCATAGACAACGACCAAAGGCGGCGAGGCGAGGTAATTGGCGCGCACATCCGGGCTGATCCGGCCTTCGAAGTTCCGGTTGCCGGACAGGACCGAGGTGGCGATCAGGTCGTTGTCGTTGATGGCCTTCGATATCTCGGGCTGAAGAGGCCCCGAGTTGCCGATGCAGGTGGTGCAGCCGTAACCCACGAGGTTGAACCCGATGGCATCCAGATCGTCCTGCAAACCGGCGGCTTCAAGATAGGCGGAAACGACCTGGGAGCCGGGGGCGAGCGACGTCTTGACCCAGGGTTTGCGGTTCAGCCCCAGTTCACGGGCTTTCCGGGCGACCAGCCCTGCGCCGATCATCACATAGGGGTTCGACGTGTTGGTGCAGGACGTGATCGAGGCGATCACGACCGAGCCGTCGTTCAGGGTGTAGTCTTCGCCCTCGACCGGGGCCGACTTGCGCGGATCGCCGGTAATCGGATCGGCGGCGGGTCCCTCCGCCACCATGTCTTCCGCGGCCGGGCTGTCGTCCTCGCCCCGGTATTCCGCCACGACGTTGTAGAAACTCTCTGCGGCCTGCGTCAGCGGCGTGTGATCCTGCGGGCGTTTGGGCCCCGAGATCGCCGGCACGACCGTCGACATGTCCAGTTCCAGCGTGTCGGTATAGACCGGCTCGTAGCCCGGCTCGCGCCACATGCCCTGCGCCTTGGCGTAGGCTTCGACAAGCTCCAGCACCTCGGTCGGGCGGCCCGTCTGCGTCAGGTAACGGATCGTTTCGGCATCGATCGGAAAGAAGCCGCAGGTCGCGCCGTATTCGGGGGCCATATTGCCGATGGTCGCGCGGTCGGCGAGCGGCACGTTGTCCAGCCCGTCGCCGTAGAATTCGACGAACTTGCCGACCACGCCCTTTTCGCGCAGCATCTGAACGACCTTCAGGACAAGGTCCGTCGCCGTCGTGCCTTCGGGCATCGCGCCCGTCAGCTTGAAGCCGATGACTTCGGGGATCAGCATTGAAATCGGCTGGCCCAGCATCGCTGCTTCTGCCTCGATGCCGCCCACGCCCCAGCCCAGGACAGCAGCGCCGTTGACCATCGTGGTGTGGCTGTCGGTGCCCACCAGCGTATCGGGGTAGGCCACGGTTTCCCCGTTCTGGTCCTGATCGAACCACACCGTCTTGGCCAGGTATTCAAGGTTCACCTGATGGCAGATACCGGTCCCCGGCGGCACCACGCGGAAATTATCGAACGCCGACTGTCCCCACTTCAGGAACGTGTACCGTTCCATGTTGCGTTCGTATTCGCGGTCGACGTTCATCTGAAACGCGCGCGGGTTCCCGAACTCGTCGATCATGACCGAGTGATCGATCACAAGGTCGACGGGGTTCAGCGGGTTGATCTTTTCGGCGTCACCGCCAAGGGCGACGATCCCGTCGCGCATGGCCGCAAGGTCCACGACCGCAGGCACGCCGGTGAAGTCCTGCATCAGCACGCGGGCCGGGCGGTAGGCGATCTCGCGGGGGTTCTTGCCGCCCTTGTCGGCCCATTCCGAGAAGGCCCGGATGTCGTCCGTTGAAACGGTCTTGCCGTCCTCGAAGCGCAGCATGTTTTCCAGCACAACCTTCAGAACCGAGGGCAGGCGGCCGAATTCGCCAAGCCCGGCCTTTTCGGCGGCGGCGATGGAGTAGTAGGAGTAGCTCGACCCGCCCGCCACGAGCGAGGCGCGGGTGTTCGCACTGTCTTGTCCGACGGTGATTGGCATGGAATCCTCCGAGCAGGGATTTGGGGTTGGGGACGCTCTACAGGCACACGCCACCCAGCCGCAAGGGGGGAGGCGCATTTTTTGCATACCATGGTGTACCGAATTCGGCGATGCGACAAATCGCGGCGACATCGCGGAATCTCGCGAAGGCTTGATTGGCCGCTCGGGGGGGCGTCGGATAGGGAGACGGGGACCGATCCGAAGGGTATTCCGATGCGCATCCGCTTGCTGGCGGCCTTTATAGCACTTCTGGCGCTTGTCGGCGCCCCGGCGGCGGCCGACAGGCTTGTGGTGGTGGAACTCTTCACGTCCCAGGGATGTTCGTCTTGCCCGCCCGCTGATGCGCTTTTGGGCGAGCTGACCCGTCAAGAGGGTGTGCTGCCGCTCGCGCTCCACGTCGATTACTGGGATTACATCGGCTGGAAGGACGATTTCGCGCGCCCCGAACATACCGGTCGGCAGAAAGCCTATGCCGCGGCGGCAGGGGCACGCACGATCTATACCCCGCAAATGGTCGTGGACGGTCAGGATCACGTCGTGGGCTTCAAGCCGGGGCGGTTGACCAAGCTTCTGATGCAGCATGCCGATGCCGCGGCAGAGGCCACGGCAACGGCGACACGGAACGGCGCAACCGTCCTGGTCACCGTCACCGCGATCGGTGCGCCGGGTGCGGCTGACATTGTCCTGGTGCGCTACTACAAGGAGCGCGTGGTTGACATCCGGCGCGGAGAGAATGCCGGTCGGAAACTGACCTATCATAACATCGTCGCGGAGATGCGCCGGATCGGCACCTGGGACGGGCAGGGCGCCTACTCCGTCGAAGCCAAGGCCGAGGGCGAGGGCGAGTTCGCTGTGCTGGTTCAGCGCCCCGACGCCGGCGCCATTCTTGCGGCGGCAGCGGTGCGTTAGAGCGGTTCGGACGCACCGGTCCCCAGTGCCGGAGTGGCTACGGTCAAGCCTCGCCGTGAAGGCGTCCGCTTCCCGGAATCAGCAGGGATTCAATGCAAGCTGGTCGAACGTCTGCCGTGCGAACTTTTCTGCCGTTGGAGGAATGTCTGCTTATCGCTCCTGAAGCGCGAGCCGAACGCCCAAAGCGCAGTAAATGCCGCCAACAACTTTGCCTTGCCACTTGAGGACAGTTGGATTGCGACGGAGGAAATTGCCCAGGCCACCCGCTGCTACTGAGTAGACGATTGTGCTTAAGAAGCCGATCAGCGCGAATACGACACCCAGGATGGTAAGTTGTGCGACTACGAAACCTCTTTCTGGCGCGACAAACTGGGGCAGGAAGGCAAGAAAGAACAGCGCGGTTTTGGGATTAAGAACCTCTGCAAGGATCGCCTGTCTGAAAGCTTGCGGCGCCGTGATCGGTACCCGACCTTGGCCCAGATCGACCGAAGCCTTCTCGAATATCGCCTTTAAACCAAGATAGACCAGATACGCAGCTCCAAGATACTTCACGAAAGTAAATAGTGTGGCCGACGCCGCGATGATGGCTGAGATGCCGACCACTGCCATGATGGTATGGAGGAAATCGCCCGCCGTTATACTCGCACCCGTGGCAATACCAACCTTCGTTCCGGATGTTGTGGCTCGCGCAACAGTCAAGAGGGTGGCCGGGCCAGGAATGAAAACGAAACCAAGAACGATCAACGAATAGGTCAGTAGCACGGCTGGGTCGATCATTCTGTTTTCTCCGCAATTTCTTGAGCTTGCAGCAATCCACAGGCAGCACTGAATGGCAAGCCTAAGGACCGGACTTTGTCTGCATCCTGACGAATGAGAAGGTCGGGCTCTAAGGCGCCGACCGCCGCGCATGAACCGAACGTCCGCTGGCGGGGCGCTGCGTTCGGTCGCCAAAGCCCGGGCGAATGCCCGTATCGCGTGGCAAGACTGCTTTGTGGATTGACTGACCCACCGAACCGCAGACCCAAGCCCATCGGGTATTTCCGTCCCCGGCCAATTCGATATAGACAGGCCCGAACGTTCAGGAGCACTCCGGCATGACAATTCGTTCCTCGCTGTCCGATACGGTCGGCAACACCCCCCTGATCCGCCTGCGCGCCGCGTCAGAGGCGACGGGCTGCGAAATCCTGGGGAAGGCGGAATTCCTCAACCCCGGCCAATCGGTCAAGGACCGCGCAGCGCTCTGGATCATCCGCGATGCGGTGGACCGGGGCGCGCTGGCGCCGGGCGGCACGATTGTCGAGGGCACGGCGGGCAATACCGGGATCGGGCTTGCGCTGGTGGGCGCATCGCTTGGGTTCCGCACGGTGATCGTGATTCCCGAAACCCAGAGCCAGGAAAAGAAGGATATGCTGCGGCTCGCAGGGGCCGAACTGGTGCAGGTGCCTGCGGTTCCCTACAAGAATCCCAACAATTACGTCCACTATTCCCGCCGTCTGGCCGAACGGCTTGCACAATCCGAACCGAACGGGGCGATCTGGGCCAATCAGTTCGACAACGTGGCAAACCGTCAGGCCCATATCGACAGCACCGGGCCAGAGATCTGGGAACAGACCGACGGCAAGGTCAGCGGCTTCGTCTGCGCGGCCGGAACCGGAGGCACCATCGCGGGCGTAGGCATGGCCCTTCAGCCCAAGGGCGTCAGGATCGGGCTGTCGGATCCCGAAGGCTCGGCCATCCACAGCTTCTACACCACGGGCGCGTTCAAGGCCGAGGGAAGCTCGATCACCGAGGGGATCGGCAATGGACGCGAGACGGCGAACCTTCAGGGCTTCACGCCGGACGCCAGCTACAAGATACCCGACAGCGAGGCGCTGCCCATCGTCTTCGACCTTCTGCAACACGAAGGTCTCTGCCTGGGCGGCTCGTCCGGTATCAACATCGCGGGCGCGATGCGTATGGCCCGTGATCTGGGGCCAGGCCACATGATCGTGACGATCCTGTGTGACTACGGCACGCGGTATCAGTCGAAACTCTTCAACCCTGCTTTCCTGAAGGAAAAGGGGCTGCCGGTTCCCGAATGGCTCGATGCCGAAGCGCGGCTTCTGCCCGCGGTGTTCGAGGATTGATGGCGCGCCTTGCTGCGCTCCTTCTTCTTGTCCTGACACTGGCGGTCGGGGGGGGAGGGTACGCGCAGACAGCCGAGGGCGACGCCGAGGCGACAGTTCAATACGGGCTTGAGGCCTGGGGTCCGTTGGCCGACGGGGTCGAGCTTTTGGTCGACAACCCGGAGACGACGACGGCGCGGCTTGAAGGGCTGCGCGAGGAACTTGTCGGCTGGCGCACGTTTCTTCTGAACGCCCAGGATGTGAATGCCCGGCGGGTGTCCACGATCCAGGCGCAGATCGAGGGGCTGGGTCCGCCGCCCAACACCGACGCGGGTGAGAGCGAACCGGACGCCATCGCAAACCGTCGGGCGGAACTCAACGCCGAGCTTTCCGACGCGCAGGCGCCGGGGCTGAAAGCGGCCGAGGGCTTTCGCGAAGCCGATGGTCTGATTTCCGAGATCGATGCCCTGATCCGGGCGCGACAGACCGAGGCGCTTCTGGAAATCGGACCAAGCCTGGTCGTGCCGCGCAACTGGGACGTCGCGCTGGACGGGCTGGTGGCTTATGGCCGGGAACTGGTGGACGAGGTGCGCACGGCCCTATCGCTGCCCTGGCGCCAGGCCGAGCTTCGGCGGGGGCTGCCGCTGGCTTTGACGTTGACGGCGCTTGCGATCCTGCTTCTGCTTCGCGGCCGGAACTGGATGACGCGGCTGACCCAGTGGGTGCAGGCGCAGGGCCAGCGGCGCGGGCGGATCGCGCTTGGCTTCGTGGTGTCCATCGGGCAGGTCCTGGTGCCGTTTATCGGGATCACGTTCCTGGCGACAGCGATCCTGTCGACCGACATGGTAGGTGATCGGGGCTACCAGCTGATCGAAGGGTTCGCAGTGCTGGTCCTCTCGGCCTACAGTGCGCTGTGGCTGGTGGGCCGGCTCTTTCCCCGGAGCTCTGATTTTCCCGCACCCTTCGACGTCGATGACCGATACAAGGTCCAGGCGCGCCGGCGCGGGCTGCTGGTCGGGGTGCTGATCGGGCTTGCAGCACTTCTGCGCGGAATGGCCGAGTTCGACGAGATCGACCGCACGGTCGAGGCGGTGCTGGCACTGCCGATCTATCTGGGCCTGTCGATCGGATACTACGCGCTGGCCCGCACGTTCCGCGCCGCCGCCGTACAGGTGGCTGACGAAGAGGAAACCCGAAGCTTCGGCATTCGGCTGTTCGGCTTTGCGGGCCGCGCACTGGTCGTCGTTGCCGTGATCGGGCCGATCCTTGCGATGATCGGCTATCACAACCTGGCTGACGCGATCATGATGCCGACGGCGCTGACGCTTGGGGTTCTGGGGCTTCTTCTGGCGGTCCAGGCACCGATCCGCGACTTCTACGCCTGGGCCACACGCACGACCCTCGCCGACGCGCAGAAGGCGCTCTTGCCGGTTCTGATCAACTTCTTCCTGGCCTTTGCGATGCTGCCGGTGCTGGCGCTGATCTGGGGCGCGCGACCGGCGGAACTCATGGAACTGTGGTCGGAGCTGAGCGAAGGGATCACTATCGGCGGCACGCGACTGACGCCGGGGGCGGTCTTTGGCGTGATCGTGGTCTTTGCGTTGGGCATGGGTGCGACGCGGCTGTTCCAGGGGGCGTTGAAAAGCACCGTTCTGCCGCGCACGAAGCTGGACATGGGCGCGCGAAACTCGGTGGTGTCCTTTGCAGGCTATATGGGTATCGGCCTGTCGGTCCTTCTGGCCGCGAATGCCGGTGGTTTCGATTTCACCGCGCTGGCCGTCATCTTCGGAGCGTTGTCGGTTGGCATCGGCTTTGGTCTTCAGAACATTGTCCAGAACTTCATCTCGGGCATTATCCTGCTGGTCGAACGCCCGATCAGCGAAGGTGACTGGGTCGAGGTCGGCCCGCAGATGGGGATCGTCAAGAGCATCTCGGTACGATCGACCACGATCGAAACCTTCGACCGTCAGCAGGTGATCATCCCGAACGGGGATTTCATTTCCGGAACGGTGACAAACTGGACCCGCGGCGGGCAGATCGGGCGGGCCGTGGTAACGGTGGGTGTGGCGTATGGCACCGATACGCGCCGGGTCGAGCAGATCCTGCGCGAATGCGTCGATGGGGTCGATTTCGTTGCCAGCTACCCGCCGCCCGGGGTCGATTTCATGGGGTTCGGGGCCGACAGTCTGGATTTCCGGATACGGGCAATCCTGACCGACGTGAACCAGCTGGTTGGCGTGCGCACCGAAATCCACCACCGCATCGCAGAACGCTTTGCCGCTGAAGGGATCGAAATACCCTTCGCGCAGCGCGACATCTGGCTGCGCAATCCCGAAGCGCTGCGCCCGTCCTCACCGCCTGCGCCAGGCGCCGTCGCCGCCGATCCGCAGAAATCGGGGATCGAGGCCGCGGGCGACGCAGATGGCGACCCGCATTAGGCCCGGCGAACCTGCGCCCTGTGCGCAGGTCTTGCAATCGCCCCCGGAACCCGGCTAGGACGGCCCCGCCGGAGAGGTGGCCGAGTGGTCGAAGGCGCACGCCTGGAACGCGTGTAGGCGGGAAACCGTCTCCAGGGTTCGAATCCCTGTCTCTCCGCCACCCAGCCCCACCACCCGTCTCCGCTTGGGGGTTGTCGGGCAACCCCCCGAAACAGGGTGCCTTCATTGCTAAAAACCGGATCCTCGGCACGGGTTCTCCCTGTCAAAAGGGTTTGCTGGCGGCCGTTTGAAGTGGCCGCCTCCGGGCGTCTGATCTTGGGGTCAGTTTCAGGATTAACAGGGAAATGTTGTGCGATTCGACAAGACAACAGGTGAAATCCACGCAATCTCAGCCCGGTTTCTGGAATTTACCCCATCAATACAGCTACTTGCCGCCGACATTTCCGAGTTCCCTGTTCATGCCGATAACAGGCTGGCCTAAGGGGCAGAACAGGTCGACCCAACGGAGTTTGCAGGCGCCCGCAGACGCGAGAACAGGCGACACGGCTCGATCCCGGCGACAATGCCACAGATGTCAGTCGATCATCAGGTCCTCGAGCAGTCGTCTTTGCGCCTCCCAGGACAACGGGATGTCGGCGTCCAAGAGGCGGGCAAGGGTGAGCTTTGACGTATGCCGGCCTTCGAGGATCATGCGCTGAGGCAGTGTCAGACTAAACCGGCTTGAGCGGGGCAGGGGGCGCGGATAGCGTTCGGGGATGACCAAGCTCTCTCGCTTTCGCCTCGTCAAGACCAGTCCAGAGATCATCCGCCTGGCTGTGATGATATGTGTCCGGTTCCCGCTTTCACTCCGAGACGTGGAACACCTCCGGCATGAACGGGGCATCGATGTCAGCCATGAGACGGTCCGCTACTGGTGGAACAGGTTCGGTCCGATGTTCGCTTCGCAGATCCGCAGAAAGGCGTGTTCAGCAGCTCCGCGCCTACTCGAAGCGGAAGTGGCACGTCGACGAGCTCTTCGTGAAGATCAAAGGCAAGCGGCACTACCTCTGGCGGGCCGTCGACCATGAGGGCGAGGTGCTCGAGGCGGTGGACACAAACGAAGAAACAAACGGGCCGCATTGAAATTCCTCAGGAAACTGATGAAGCGGCATGGTCCTGCGGAAGAGATCTTGATGGATCGCTTTGCGTCCTACAAAGCAGCCCTTCTCGAGCTTGGCGCCGATGATCGCCAGGTCACCGGACGATGGCTCAACAACCGGGTTGAGAACTCGCACCTTCCTCTCCGACGACGGGATCGGGCCATGCAGTGTTTCAGGCGAATGCAGAGATTGCGGAAGTTCGCGGCCGTCCACGCCTCCGTCCGCAACCACTTCCACAACGACAGATCACTCACAAGCCGAGACCATTTTGAAGAGACCCGCACTGCCGCTCTCGAAGAGTGGCACAGGCTCGGCGCGGCATAAGTGACAGCGCCACTGTTCTGGGAGAGACTGGTTCGCATTCGTCTGACAGCACCCCGCCAGTACCACCCGGATCGACCCTGCGGTCGTCGGCTAATGAGGATTACCTCCCAACACCTCCCGTTCTCCTCTAAACCAGCGGAGAGTGTCGTAGGCGTCGAAGAGGTTTGAGACTCCGACAATCAGAAAATACGCCCAGGCAAAGACAAGGACTTCGGGCTGCATATCGGCGTTGGGTAAAAAGATCAGTGCCCCGGCCCAAATCTGCAGGGGCACCCAGGGGATCAGGTGAGGGAGCGACGTGAGCCTGGATATGCCGCGCTCCCTTACGACGAGCGTCATGTTGGTCAGGACCACGAAGACGAAGCCCAACGCGGCCCAGCCTGCAAGCGGATGACCGGTTCGGGCATAGACGCCGAAGCTTGCCAGGTTCACGGGAAGCAAGAAGGCCCAGACCCATACCTGCACCCAGATCGGTGCCGCACGCAGCGACCGCAGGCCGTCACGCAGGCGATCGAAGAAGCCGAAGCTCAGGTGAAAGAACCAAAGCGCGCAGGCCAGGAACACCACCGTTTCACCCGGCAAGAGAATCGCGAAGGATGCAAGGGCCGCGTTTCCCGCCAGCGCAGTCCACAGGCGCATCAGGGCAAGCGCAAGAAGCCCGAACCCGGTTCCTAGCGCGACACCCGATTGCGCGGCATCTGCATGTCGCGTGGCCAGCAGAATACTACCCCATCCGATCATGGCCGACCCTGCGGTTGCGCCGAAGTAGTACCCGACGCCATCCACCCCGATTGCGCGCGCAATACCTGGTTCAATGCCGCCGAGATAGGCGCCTAGCAGAAAGAAAAGCGTGGCACCGAGTACGATCAAGGCGACGCCGGCGATTGCGAAACTCCTCGCGACCATCTGGATCACCCTTGAATGGCGAGCGCCATGAGCGCCAGCCCGACGACCCCCACCGCCCAGATGATCGACCGCACCACCGGCACACCGAGAATGTAGATGGGAACGTAGGCCAGCCGCGCGAGCACGAAGATGGCCGCGCCTGCCACTGCCTCCGGGCTGTCTCTGGCCAGCAGGGCCAGCGGCAAGAAGATAATCAACCCCTCTGTGCTGTTGCGCAGGGCGCGCTCAGATCGGGCGCCATAGACGGTGGTCTCTGGCGGCGTGTCACGGGCCCCGAGGCTAGCAAGGATTTGGGGATCCGCCCGAAGTGCGTAGCGCAGCACGGGCGGAAGAAGTGTCTGGGCGAAGTAGATCGCCAGCGCAAACAATATCCAGAAAGTCATGAGCTCTGTTCCTGTATGTCTTGGTTGAGCAAGATCTGGGGAACCCTCGCGCGGCAGGCAATTCCCTGGCAGGGAATGGAATCCGGACGATCGATGAGTACTGTGGGTCCATGATACGGAGCGATCCCACAGTGAATTTCGGCAGCTTGCTACGGTCCTGGCGCACCCAGCGGCGGTTTTCTCAGGCGGTGCTTGCATCGGCGGCTGAAACGCCGTCGCGGCACATCAGCTTTCTCGAAACCGGCCGCGCGCGTCCGTCGCGTGAGATGGTCGAGCGTCTGTCCACCGCTTTGGAAATCCCGCTCAGAGAACGCAACCAGATGATGCGGGCTGCCGGATTTGCCGACGCCTACGCCGACCGCAGGCTCGACGGTGAGGGGATGGTGATGTTGCGCGCGGCAGTACTGAAGATGATGACCGCTCATGATCCCTACCCGTCGCTTGTCATCGACCGGCACTGGACTGTTGTCGACGCCAACAAGTCTGCCCGCAAGATGCTGAGCCTGGTCGGGCCGGCGTTCCGCCTTGACCAGCCAGAACATCCCGTCAACCTGTTCGATCTGATGTTCAGCACGGACGGCCTGCGCCCCTATGTCGAAAACTGGGAGGACTACGCCCGCCAGACAATCCAACGACTGCACCGCGAGGCGCTGTCGCCCGCCGATCTACGTGCTGGCCTGAACCGCATCCGTCGGTATCCCGATCTGCCGAGCGATTGGTGGGCGCGTGACGTGACCTATGAGGTCGCCCCTGTCTTCGCCTTGAGGCTGGCTCTTCCCAACCAGAAGCTGTCGTTCTTCTCCGTGGTCGCGACGGTCGCGGTTCCGACCGATGTGATTGCGCAGGAGTTGCGGGTGGAAACCCTCTTCCCGGCAGACGCGGAAACGGAAGCTTGCATGCGCGCGGCGCGCCGGTAAGTCGGCGGAGCCGTGCATCGATGTGAAGACCGAAGGAGGCGCCGTCAGAGAGAACGGCGCCTGGGCCGGGCAGGGGGCTTACCCAGCCTCAGGGAATGACCCAGCCGGACATGTTCAGGTCCTTCAAGACAAGCCCAGGGATCATCCGCCTGGCGGCGATGATGTACGTGAGGTTCCGTCTATCGCTGCGCAATGCGGAAGACCTACTCCACGAGCGCGGGATCGATATCAGCCACGAAACGGTGCGCTGCTGGTGGCACCGCTTCGGGCCGATGTTCGCCGCCGAGATACGCAAGCGCTGGATTGAGGGCATGCGCTCGAGCCAGTGGCGAAGGCATCTCGACGAGATGTTCGTGAAGATCAACTGGGAGATGCGCTACTTGTGGCGCGCCGTCGATCATGAGGGCGAGGTCCTGGAGACCTTCGTCACGAAGACGCGGGATAAGGAAGCGGCACTGAAGTTCCTCAGGAAAACAAAGAAGACGCACGGCCTGGCGGGGGTCTTCGTGACGAGCAACCTGCGCTCGTACGGGGCGACCCTCAATGAGACTGGCGCGGCCCAACGCCAGCAAACCGGACGCTGGCTCAACTATAGGGCCGAGAACTCACTGCTGCCGTTCCGAAGACGGGAACGGGCGATGCAACGCTTCCGGCAAATGCGACGTTTGGAGAGGTTTGCCGCGGTTCATTCCCCCGTTCCCAACCACTCTCAACACTGAGAGATCGCTGACCAGCAGAGAAAACTTCAAAGAGCCCGGCACCACCGCTCTTGCCGAGTGGCGCGCACCTGGCGCGGCACAAGGGACACGTAGGTGTCCTGCACAAGACTGGTAGGCAATCGCCTGACTGTACCCAGCCAGCCGCCCGACAGAATAATTGCAGCCCAGGGGGTGTTTCGCTGATTGTCGATGCCTACCATGACAATCAGCGACTATCGGGTGCGGAGTTGGAAGATAGGGGATCGTCGAAATGGGGACTTTGAGCAAATGACTGACGAGTTTGCGGGCTTAACGGACAGGGTAGCTCTGGTAACAGGCGCGGCAACCGGCATCGGAGAGGGCGTAGCCCGGACACTGCGGGCAGCTGGTATGCGGCTCGCTGTCGCTGACATCGATGGAGAGGGCGTCGCGGGGCTTGCCCGCGAACTCGGTGATGGCTGCCGGGCGTTCACGCTAGATGTCACTGACGGCGCAGCGGTGGAAGACTGCGTGGCAGCGGTCGAAGATACGATGGGTCCAATCCACGGTCTTGCCCATGTCGTCGGCATACAGAAGTTTGGCCAAGTGTCCGATATGTCCGAAGCCGATTTCGACGCTGTCGTAACCATCAACTTGAAGGGGGCTTTCCTCGTCGCACAGGCCGTCTCGCGCCGGATGTTGACGCGCGAGCAGGGATCGATTGTTGCAATTGCCTCGACGGCTGCGCGTACTCCGCGAATTGCGCAGGGTGCCTATTGTGCGTCCAAGGCTGCGGTCGCCCAGCT
>JAAUYD010024757.1_pt1 | contig 13091 bp, 12 predicted proteins | sample 7278101 | NCBI WGS metagenome assembly JAAUYD01 (sample SAMN14350128, study PRJNA611818) | marine sediment metagenome | isolation source: surface marine sediment (0.6m) | place: French Polynesia: Moorea | collected 2018-08
GCGCCTTTTATTTGTACAAAGTTACTAGGTTATTATATAATTCCTACCGTCTGGTGATATCCCAACCCCAACTTTAAATTGAGCATCGGTTTTTATGGTGATAACCTCTCGTATCCAATATATTCATCAAACCTGTTCGCAGGATGCCATGACCGGTGCATGTCTAATCGACACATCCCCACATAAACAGAAGACCCTCAGCGTTTTGCCGCGGGTCTTTTTTGTTTCAAATCATTTTGATTGAAGACAAGTCGACCTAAAACCAGCGTCCCTTTGACGCCTTTGGTCATCAAGGCAGAGAGAAGCAATCAAGGAGGTGCCAAGGAAGTGATCTGCAATTAACCGGTGTATTCGTGTTGTCAACAGTCAATCAATTTTTCAACGTTCATACTTTTTGTTTACCGATCAACAACAATAGAGGAAGGTTCCAATGCAGATAACCATAACTGTGAATGGCACAACTCACACGCGTGATGTTGAGCCAAGAACGCTGCTGGTCGACTTTTTACGCGACCACCTGGGATTAACCGGGACCAACATCGGCTGTGATACCAGTCAATGCGGGGCCTGTACCATTCACATGGATAGCCAGTCCGTTAAATCATGTACCGTCTTGGCCGTTCAGGCTGACGGCGCTGATCTGACCACAATCGAGGGGCTGGCCAATGGCTCGCTTCACCCCATGCAGCAGGCGTTTTGGGATAATCACGGTTTGCAGTGTGGGTACTGCACACCGGGCATGATCATGTCGGCCACCAAGCTGGTTGAAGGAAATCCCGGTATTAGTGAAGCGGAAATACGTCATGGATTAGAAGGCAATATTTGTCGCTGCACCGGGTATCAAAATATTGTCAAGGCGGTTCAGCAGGCGGCCGGCGAGATGGGAGGTGACTAATGTCAAAATATATGGGTAAAGCTGTCAAACGCGTTGAAGACCCTCGCTTCATTCAGGGGCGTGGGAAGTACGTCGCTAACTTGAAATTGGCAAACATGGGTCATGCAGCCATCAAGCGCAGCCCGTTTGCGCACGCCAAAATCAATGGGGTTGATGCCTCAGCCGCCAAGGCCCTCGATGGGGTCATTGCCGTGTATACCGGTCAAGATCTGCAGGCGGCCGGGGTTGGCTCCCTGCCCTGCGGGTTTAATCCTCCGGGCATCGTTACCGCGCCGCACATGCCGCTGGCCGTCGACAAGGTTCGACATGTCGGTGATGGCGTGGCCGTAGTAATCGCCAATGACATTTACACCGCCTATGATGCTTTGGATTTGATCGAAGTGGATTATGAGCCGCTGCCGGCCGTGGTTGACGCCAAAAAAGCAACCGCTGCCGATGCGCCGCAGGTTCACGATGAAATTCCAAACAACACCAGCTTCCACTGGCCGCTGGGTGAATCCGATACCGTCATGGGGGCAATGAATGAGTCAGACCACGTTGTGGAGCTCGACTTTATCAATCAGCGCCTGATTCCCAACGCCATGGAACCACGCGCCTGCGTGGCTGAGTGGAACGCCTTTACAGAGGAGATGACCGTCTGGACCTCAAGCCAGAACCCTCATTTGATTCGCCTGCTCATGAGCATGGCGACATTGGGTATCCCGGAAAATCGGCTGCGAGTGATTTCGCCAGACGTCGGTGGTGGCTTTGGCTCAAAAATTTTCCATTATCCGGAAGAAGTGATCGTGCCCTGGTGCTCCAAACAGCTTGGTCAACCGGTCAAATGGGTGTCAACCCGGTCTGAGGCGTTTGTGACCGACGCCCACGGCCGTGATCACGTCACCACCGCCAAGCTGGGGGTCAACAACGACGGCACATTTACCGCCCTGCACGTGCAAACCTGGGCCAACATGGGGGCATATCTTTCGACGTTTGCGCCGATGATCCCGACAGCTTTGTACATCACGCTGTTCTCCGGTCTTTACAAAATCCCTCATATTTTTGGTGAATCCTGGGGCACAATGACCAACACCGTCCCGGTTGACGCTTATCGCGGGGCCGGCCGGCCGGAAGCAAGCTATCTCCTTGAACGTCTGATTGACATCGCCGCTCGCGATCTCAATATGGATCCAATTGAGCTGCGCCGCAAGAATTTCATCCAGCCGGATGAATTCCCGTATCAAACCCCGGTAGCCATGGTTTACGACAGCGGAGATTACGATCAGCTGTTTGACAAGGCGATGGAAGTCTCCGGCTATAACGAGATGATCGAAGAACGGGACAGAGCCCGCCAAGAGGGACGTTTGGTCGGTATCGGGGTCAGCGGCTGTATCGAGGCCTCTGGCGCCGGACCGTCAAAAGTGGTTACCAGTTTGGGGGCCGGTGTCGGTTTGTGGGAACACGGCCTGGTGCGCGTTCACCCCACCGGTAAGATTTCGGTGTTGACCGGAACCCACGCGCACGGGCAGGGTCATGAAACAACGTTTGCCCAGCTGGTTGCAGATGAACTGGGTGTGCCGATGGACGATATCGAGATTGTTCATGGCGACACCAGCAAAACCCCGTTTGGTTTGGGCACATACGCCTCTCGTTCTGCCGCCGTTGGCGGCACCGCCATCATGAAATCGTGTGAAAAGATCCGCGAAAAAATGAAGGCGATCGCTGCCTATCAGCTCGAAGCGGCCGTAGAGGATATGGTTTACGATCAAGAGAACGGCACCATTCACGTGCAGGGGTCTCCGGATCGCTCCAAGACGTTTGTCGATATCTCGGTGGCCGCCCTGATGGGCCATATCCCCGATGATATGGAGCCCAGCCTGGAAGAAGCAACCTTCTTTGATCCACCAAACTTCACCTTCCCCAACAGCGCCCACATCGCCATGGTTGAAGTAGACAAGGAGTCTGGAGAAATCTCGCTGCTCAAATACGCGGCCGTTGACGACGTTGGCAACGTCATCAACCCGATGATTGTTGAAGGACAGCTGCAGGGCGGTATCGTTCAGGGTGTGGGGCAAGCGCTCCTTGAGCACGGCATTTATGATGAGGATGGCCAGCTGTTAACCGGCACTTTTCTCGATTATGCCATGCCGCGAGCCGATGACGTGCCGATGTCCGCCCTCGGCCGGATCGAAATCCCGTCTCCTTCCAACCCGCTGGGTGTGAAGGGCGCTGGAGAAATGGGCACAATTGCCGGCACGCCGACGGTGGCCAACGCCGTCATGGATGCCCTGCATCCGCTGGGCGTGCGCCATGTTGATATCCCCCACACGGCCGCGGCTATTCACGGCGCCATTCAGAGCGCTTCAGTCTCTGCTGATTAACCAGGATGAGGAAAACAAATGTATCCACCAAAATTTGATTACTATCGCGCCGGCTCCGTTGAAGAAGCACTGGCGCTGCGCAAACAACACGATGGAAAGTTCTTGGCCGGTGGGCACAGCCTGATTCCGGTCATGAAGCTGCGCCTGTCCGATCCGGGGGTGCTGGTTGACATCGGCCGTATCGACGGTTTGAAAGGGATCTCAGCCGCTAACGGCTCGGCCAAAATCGGCGCGCTCACGACCCATGCTATGGTCGAAGCGGCCGACAATCTGCCGGATATATTGCCCGAGGCGGCCGGCTGGATCGGCGATCCAATGGTGCGCAACCGCGGCACCGTGGGTGGGAATATCGCTCACGCCGATCCGGCTTCCGATCTGCCCACCGTTTTTACCGCCCTGCAGGCCAAAATACACGTTGCCGGTGAAGGTGGCAGCCGCGTAGTTGAAGCCAGTAACTTTTTCACCGGCCTCTTTGAAACGGCGATGAGCGATGATGAGATGGTCACCGCCGTTGAAGTGCCGTCCAAAGACAATCATACCGGCACCGCTTACGCCAAGCTGTTTAATCCCGCTTCGCGGTATGCCATTGTTGGCGCTGGCGCCATGCTCACCATGCAGGGGAATCAGTGTACGGCGGCCAGCGTGTCTATCGGCGGGCTGCTGCCCAACGCCATTCGCTGCCCTTCAGTTGAGGCGGCCCTCGTTGGCCAGACCCTCAATGAGGAGACAATTGCGGCTGCGGCAGCGGCCGTGGCCAACGATATTGTGGCCGATGACGTGATGGGTGATATCCACGCCAGCGCTGAATATCGTCAGCGGATGGCCCCCGTGTTTGTCAAACGCGCGATCGCGGCAGCGGCCGCCCGGGCGTAGTTTGTATTTTAATTCTCCCAATTCCCCGGAAAATACTTAAGGGTTAGCGCTCTTTAAATAATTTTCCGGGGAATTTTTGCTGCGATAAGTACCAAGGTCCCCTGTCAATTTCTATCACGATAGGTTTTGCCAGTTGAGTGAGATCATTTGGCATGTTTGCCTCTTTAAACTTCTATCCGACACGGAAACGCGTGGTTTAGGAGATTTGAGATGCAAAATGTTTACATGATCGGAATCGGCCAGCTCCCGGTGAGCAAATACACAGACTGCCTGGAGTACGAGCTGGCCGCTAGAGCGATCGAGCTGGCTTTGGATGAAGCCCAGCTCGATCGAGAACAAGTCACCATGCTGGTTGCCGGGACGATGCTCTCCGGCATTTTGGGCCATCAGCAGCAGCTGGCCACGCACGTCGCCGACGTGGTTGGCCTGCGGGGGATCGAAGCCGCCAGTGTGGATGCGGCCTGTGGATCCGGAGCGGCCGCAGCCCGCGTGGGTTACATGGCTGTTGCCGGAGGCTTTCATGACTGCGTGGCGGTCTGCGGTGTGGAGCGTATGACTCACGTTTCTACCTGCGAGGCCACTTCCGGTCTGGCCACCGCTTCAGATTGGGAGCATGAGGGGAGCTGTGGCGAGACGTTTATATCGCTCAACGCCCAGCTGATGAGCAGCTATGCAGAGGCGTACGGAGTTGGCCCCCGAGATTTTGCGCATTTTAGCATCAATGCCCATGAAAACGGGCTAAAAAACGCCAACGCCTACCTTAAAAAGCCTGTCGACGAAGAAATTTATCTAAACTCGCGGATTTTGGTCGAGCCGATTCGGTTGATGGATGCGCCGCCCATTTGCGATGGGGCTGCGGCCGTCGTTCTTGCCTCTGAGCCGCTGGCTCGGGCTGCGCTGGCTCGCGGTGTCCCGGTCGTGCAAATAACCGCATCGGCCGTGGGCACTGATTCACTTTCTCTGGCCCGGCGGCGCGATGTGCTGCGGCTGGAAGGGGCGTATCTGTCAGCCCACAAGGCGTATGAGCAGGCGGACATTACCCCAGAAGAGGTTGATCTGTTTGAGCTCCACGATGCTTATACGATTATTACCGCTCTGAGTCTGGAGGCGGCTGGGTTTGCCGCGCCGGGGCAGGGAGTTCATTTTGGCAAAGATGGGGAGATTACGCTGACCGGCCGTTTGCCGATCGCCTCGATGGGTGGGCTTAAAGCACGCGGTCATCCGGTAGGAGCCACAGGAGTATATCAGCTGGTGGAGAGCGCTTTGCAGCTGACCGGCCGGGCGGGAGACAACCAGATCGACGAGCCGCAGGTCGCGCTAGTGCAGAGCATTGGCGGTACCGGGGCCACGGTGGTGACGCATATTCTGTCGAATGCGGTGTAGACAATTTCCCCGGAAAATTTCTTTAAGAATGCTCGCACTAAGCATTTTCCGGCAGTATTGACACCCCCACATTTTGGTAGTATCTTAAATACTATCTTAGAGGTAGTATTTAAGAGAGATTGTCATGGCGGTTTATACAAAGCGAGTGCAAACAGTTTTAACCAAAGAGCAATATGAGCGGTTAATTGCGCTGGCGGAGGAAGCTCAAAAACCGGTAAGCGTTTTAATCCGAGAAGCGGTAGAAGAGCGTTATTTCGTCAAGATTGACCAGCAGAAGCGGCAGCAGGCGTTGGCTAATTTGCTGGCTCTAAATGCACCAGTGGCCGACTGGCCGCAAATGGAAGAAGAAATCGAACGGGGCGCTCTCGATGAGTGAGAAGAGGTATTTTTTGGATGTGAACGTGCCGATGTACGCGGCTGGGAAATCACATCCGTATAAAGATGCCTGTGCCTGGGTGTTAACCGAAGTGGCTCAAGGCCGGATGGAAGCGGTCATCGATACCGAAATTATTCAGGAAATCCTGTACCGGTATAGCGCCATCAATCAATGGCGAGTAGGGGCCCAAATGGCCCAAAATCTAATCGATTTGATCCCGGTGGTGCTGCCGGTCACCATACAAGATATGCAAGGGGCTATTTCGCTTTTCACGACCTATGCGCCTCAGGGTGTCAAGGCCCGGGATGTCATTCATGCGGCCGTGATGCAAAGTTATGAATTGACACACATTATCTCGAGTGATAAACATTTTGACCGGATTGGCGGCATCGTTCGCGTAGATCCTCAGGAACTGTTTGCCGGGCGCTGATGCAAATTCCCCGGAAAATTTACAGTCATCTCCCCCCGCAAATCTTGCCCCATCATCTGCTTCACAACCTCTGAGTCAAACCCCTTGCCAAACAGATAAAACAGCTTGGTCAGGGCCGCTTCCGGGGTGAGATCGTGACCGGAAATTACACCGGCCTGGGCCAGCGCTTTACCGGTGGCATAGCTGCCCAGCTTGACCGTGCCGGACCAGCACTGCGTACAGTCGACCATCACCACGCCGCGCTGGTTGGCTTCGGCGAGGGCGCCTAGAAATTCCCGATCGTGGGACGGCCCGTTGCCCACCCCAAAGGCCAGAATTACCACCCCCTTAAGCGGCGGCCGGAGAAAATTGCGGGCGATGGTGCCGGTAATGCCGGGGAAGAGCCACAGCACCCCTACATCGGGATCCATGGGATGCTGCACAGTGAGCGATTCATCGTTCTCTGGCAATGGCCGGATCAGCCGCCGGTTGAGCTTGATGTCAATACCGGCCGTGGCCAGCGGCGGAAAATTGGGTGAGGCAAAGGCTTCAAACCCCTCGCTGTTGGCCTTAACCGCCCGGCAGCCGCGCAGCAGCTCATCGTTAAAAAACAGGGTAACCTCCGGCAGCGTTTCGTTTGCGGCGATTTGCATCGAGGTAACCAGATTGCGCACCCCGTCTGACCGCGGCTCGACAAGCGGGATTTGGGAGCCGGTTAGAATGACCGGTTTAGCTAAATTTTCGAGCATAAACGATAGCGCGGAGGCGGTATAAGCCATCGTATCGGTCCCGTGCAATATCACAAAGCCGTCAAATGCCTCATAATGATCGCGGATGTCGTAAGCGATCCGCCGCCAATCTTCAGGGCACATGTTGGCCGAGTCCAGCAGAGGATCAAATTCCCGGATGAAAAATTTGGGCATGGACGGCTGATGAAAAACCGGGTTGTGATTCATCAACTCTTGCAGGTGACCGGCCGCAGGAACGTACCCGTGGTTGGACCGTTTCATGCTGATGGTGCCGCCGGTGTTGGCGATGTAAATGGACATGGATTGATTTGATTAGTTCGATTAGTTCGATTGGTTCGATTAGCTCGATTGGAAATGTAGGGGAATTTACCATTGATTTATCAGATAATCGAATTAATCGTATAATCGAAACAATCGAACCAATCATATGATTGAACCAATCAATAATTAGGAGTGAGAGATGGCAAAAGTAATCGGAGTATTGACTGCTGGGGGAGATACGCCAGGTTTGAATGCCGCCATTCGGGCGATTGGCAAAGCGGCACTGCAGGATGGGATTGACGTGATCGGGTTTCGCCGCGGATTTCGCGGCATGATGGAAAACCGAACTGTTCGCCTCGACAGTCAGGCTTTGTCCGGCATTTTGACTTTAGGTGGCACAATTTTAGGTACCAGCCGAGACAAGCCACACAAAATGCCGATCGGTAACCGAAAGATGGACATGACCGATGTGATTGTTGAAAATTATCACCGGCACGAGCTCGACTGCCTGATTTGTTTGGGAGGCGGCGGCACGGCTAAAAATGCGTTTCGCCTGGCAAAAGCCGGTTTAAACGTGATTACATTGCCCAAAACAATCGACAATGATGTTGCCAAAACCGACATTACTTTTGGTTTTGACACCGCCCTGGGGATTGCCGCCGAGGCGATCGACCGGCTGCACAGCACGGCGCACAGCCATCATCGGATCATCATCGTGGAAATAATGGGGCATCGCGCGGGCTGGCTGGCCTTAGGAGCGGGCACGGCCGGGGGGGCAGACGTCGTGCTGCTGCCGGAAATTCCGTACGATATTTCTATTGTGGCTGATGCCATTAGCTATCGCAAGCGGCGCGGCAAGCCGTTTAGCATCGTGGCTGTGGCCGAAGGGGCGATGTCTCGGCGTGAAGGTGAAACGCTCAAGGCGCTGCTTGATCGCGAAGCAAACGAAGAAGATAAGGAGACGCGCAAACAAATCAAGGCTGAAATTACCGCTTTTAACAAGGCTCATCAGGGTTCAACGGTGCGGCTGGCTCAGGAACTGGAAAATCAAACCCAGCTGGAAGCGCGTATGACGATCCTGGGCCACGTGCAGCGCGGTGGAACCCCATCAGCTCGCGATCGGCTGCTGGCGACCCGCCTGGGCACGGAAGCGATAGACCTGGCCCAAAAAGGGCGGTTTAACGTGATGGTAGCCGTTCGGGGGGAGGGGTGTGAGGCGGTGCCGCTGGAAGAAGTGGCGGGCAAGGTCAAAATGGTTCCGCTCGATCATCCGCGACTGCGCAGCGCCCGCCGGGTGGGCACGTGTATGGGGGATGAATGATCAATTATCAATAATCAATGGTCAATGGTCAATTAATAAATAATCGTCGGGTTCGTTGGCAAAAAGCCGCCGGCAGGCCGGGCAGCAGAAGTAATACGTTTCCCCTTCGTGTTCGTGGCTGAATTTGGCGGTGGCGATTTCTAGCTCCATGCCGCAAGGGAGACAGATGGTCGTGCCGGTTGACTGAACGGCCGATTCAGCCGCCGTGATTTCTGGGAGGGCCGGCTCATTTTTTAAGAGGGCCAGATCGAGGAGTTCCGCATTGCGCCGCACCTGGACGATCTCGGCCATGATGCTCAGGGCGATTTCATCCCCGCGGCGAGCCTGGATATCGAGTCCGGCCGGAGCTTTAAACGCCAGCAGATCCGCTTCTCCTAACCCTACAAATTTTAAATACTCACGCACCGCCTCAGCCCGCTTTTTGCTGGCCACCAAGCCCACATATGCCGCTTGCCGCTTGAGCGCTTTTTCGAGGGCCGGTTCGTCGTAGTGGCCATGAGTAGCCACAACGACGTAGGTGAGGGGCGTGATTTTATCCTCGAGCTGATCGAGGGAGGTGATAATCTCATCGGCCGCGCTCATTTCCGCCCCGTGGGTATCCGGATCCACGGCTAAAACGTGATAATTCATCGCTTTGCCTAAATGAACGATGGCCCGGGCGGTGGGCAGGTTGCCAATCACCATTAAGCGCGGCTTCGGCCGCTGGGGTTCGATATAGATTTCCAGGGTGCCGCCGCTAAAACAGGTCATCGGCATATCGATCAGACCGTCTCGCGGGGTCTGGCTTTCCGGATCGTTTGACAGGCGTATCAGCCGGCAGGTGTCGTCAGCCAGCGCTCGCAGCGCTTCTTTGATGACCGTCGGTTGGGCACAGCTGCCCCCGATCCAGCCGTGCATTACCCCATTGACGGTAATAATCGCCTTATCTCCCGGCTTGCCGGACGTCGGTTTTTCCGCCCGCACCACCGTGGCGGTGACAAATGGCTCTCCTTTTTGCATTAGCTCGTTTGCTTTGAAAAAATAATCATCATACATTTCTCGTCTCTCGTCTCTCACTGCTGAACCAGCACATCTCGAAAAGCAATTTCCTCGGCCGCCAGAACGTAAATAATCGAAGGTAAATTGTCCGTGCGATTGTGGAGATCGGTAAAATAGCTGACAAACTGGTCGTCCGGCTGGGCCAAACCGAGGAGAATCAGGTCCGCATCCTGTGATGCTTCCTGAAGCACGTCAAAAAATGAGTGATCCTGAGCAACCACCGCGTCAAATGTGGCCTGGATGCGAATTTGTTCCAAAATTTCTTCAAGATTGGCCTTGGTTGTTTCGGCCGCTTCCGGAGAAGGCACAACCATGCGCAGCCGCACAATGGCGCCCGGCCAGTCGAGCCCGGTTTGGAGCAGGTGCGCCAGAATCAGCATCAGGGCACCGTTGTCCTGCAGCCCACCCCACCAGACGTCGATAGTTTGCCGCCGGCCAAATCCCAGCAAATCGTTGTGGCGCAAGATAATCACGTTTCGCCGATGGTTATAAAAATGGGTAACCATCTGGCAGTAGCGGGCTTTGAGTTCGGGTGTTTCGGTATCTCCCAACAAGACCGTGTTGGGCATCAAGGCCCCCAATCCATAAAAATCAACGAGTTGTTCCGCCCCCTTAAACGGGGTATCGGCCCGGATGACGCGCACCATGGCATCAACGCTGCGGGCTTGTAGATACTCGCGAATTTGCTGGGTAAAAAGCGCCTGTCGCTCGGCCGTCACCTGACCATCAGTCAGAACGGTGGACACGGTGATGAGCGAGCGGTTGTGGGTCAGCGCCCGTGCCAGATCGATTAAATGCCACCGTTTGGCCGGTGCGCCGGAGAGAACCAGGAGGTGCGGCCGCCAATTTTTGGGGTCTGGGGCCCCGTGTAGTCGCAGAAGCCCGATACGGGTAATGGCCATCCAGACCCCTTGCCGCACATCACCCCAGGCGGTTTCCAGCGTGCGGCTTTCCAACCACGCATACAGCCCCAACACAAACACAAAAGCGATAGCGGTGGCTACGGCATTGATCAAAAACATCACGGCGATACAGCCAATCGCCCCTAAAAATGACCAAATCCAGTGGATTTTAAAGGTCGGCCGAAAAGATGGGCTGCCGATCAACCTTTCAACCGCGGCCGACACATTCAAAACGCCATACGTTGTCAGGAAAAACATCGTCAAAACCGGGGCGATGACGTTTAAATCACCCAGACCAACCGCCAGCAAGGTGACGCCGGCCGTTAGCAGGGTGCCGGAGCGGGGAATATCCTCTTTTCCGCTGCCCTTGCCCAACCAGCGCAGCCGGCTGGGCAAGACCCCGTCGCGCGCCAGCGCCTGCAGGACGCGTGGGGCACCCAGCATGCTGCCCACCGCGCTTGACAAGGTGGCTCCCCACACCCCCAGCAGAATGGCATCCCCCCAATACGAGATTTTGCGCATGACCAGCGGATCGGTGATCAGGGATTCGGTGCCGACCCGCAAAACTAAAATGATCGGCAGGATCATATAGATCAGATAGCCCAACCCCACCGCGGCAAACGTTCCGGTGGGAATCGATTTGCTGGGATCCTCGAGGTCGCCGGACATATTGACCCCGGCCATAATGCCGGTCACGGCCGGGAAAAATACCGCAAATACCACCCAAAACCCGTCTGAACCCTGCTCGACCGTTCGCCACAGAGGGACATCAGCGGTCTCGATCGGCTGTCCAAAGGCGATGGAAAGCAGAGATAGAGCGATGGCGGCCATAATAAAGTATTGGGCCCGAATGGCGGCCTGGGTTGAAAAAAGGGTCAAAATCGTCACCAGGATCGTGGTGACAATCCCGACCACGCGCATATTCACCGTCGGAAAAGCCTGGGTGACGCTTTCGGCAAAGCCGATAATGTAAAGGGCAATCGAAAGCCCCTGGGCCAAATAAAGGGGGACGCCGATCGCTCCACCTAATTCGATGCCCAGCGAGCGGCTGATCATGTAGTACGCCCCGCCGACCCGCACTACCTGATCGGTGGCAATTTGAGCGACTGAAAGGGCGGTTAAAAATGTAATCGCGGTTGACAGGGTGACGATAAGCAGGGTGGCGACCAACCCGACCTGGCCAACGACCCAACCGAAACGCAAATACATGATCACCCCCAGGATCGTTAAAATCGAGGGGGTGAACACACCGGCAAAGGTACCTAGACCACCTTTTTTCCCGGCAATTACTTCTTCACGTTTGATCGTCGATGAACTCATATTTTACGGCCGCACAGCGTTTAAATGGATCCGGCTGGGTAAGCGCTGGCGGTATTTGTTGACGCAACCGGGATTCTTGGCGGCCCTATTGTACGCATTATCTGAAGAATGCCATGGGAAGTCCTAAATTGTTCAGGATTGTCGGCCGACAAGAGGCGGTGCCTTATCTCATTTGAAGCCCCCCATCCCCCCAACTTGGGGTTGAAGGGTGGACAGGTTTGTTTTAGATTGGACCAATCTCCAAGATTGGTCCAATCCTGCCCAGGGGAGCGGATAATACTCAACCAAGAAACTCGCGTACGTGGCGGTTAAACTTCTCCGGATTTTCGATAAACATAAAATGCTGCCCCCCTTCCTCCTCTTCAAAGAAAACGACCTGTGAGCCGCCTATTTGCTCGTGGATCCACTGCTGGGATTTCCAGGGCATCAGGCTCACCCGGCCGCTGACGATCAGCGTCGGCACGGTAATGGTGGGAATCGTGGCCCGCCAATCCTGATGGCAGTGATTGTAAAGGAGGTCGGCCGCCTGCTGGCGGGGCAGCTTCAGGTTGACGTCGATCACCCACCGCTTCATTTCATCTGAAGCGGCCGCGGTAAACATCCCCCCGACCAACCCGGCGCTGGTTGCTTCTCCATCGGGGCCGGCCAGGCCGTCACACAGCCCCATCACCCCCGGCGCATCAAAGATGGCCCCAGATGCGGTCAGGGTTTCTTCTGACCAGGAGGGATTGGAGGTTAGAAAGGGGGCCTGATCGATCAGGATGAGCTTGTCGAGCCGTTCGCTGCCAAACAGCTCCCAATAAGCCCAAATAATCGAACAGCCCATCGAATGACCCATCAGCACCGCATTGTCGAGATCGAGGGCCAGGATGACGTCGTGGACGTCTTTGGCCAGGCGGTGAATGGAATACCCGCTCTTTACGTTCTCGCTGTCTCCGTGCCCGCGCATGTCGATGGCCAGGCAATGATACCGATCGCTCAACCCGTCGATCTGATATTTGTACTGCTCGGCCGTTTGCGACCAGCCGGGAATCATGACCAGCGGCTGGCCGGAACCCGCTTCCAAAATATTCAGGACGGCCCCATCACTGGTTTGGACCTGTATTGCTTCGTACATGAATCTGCTTCCTTTCATTGTGTCTGATCGACAATCTTATCGATGAGGGTTTCCGATAAATTTATTTATCAGCCAAAAGATCAAAAC
>JAAUYD010099825.1_pt1 | contig 13088 bp, 9 predicted proteins | sample 7278101 | NCBI WGS metagenome assembly JAAUYD01 (sample SAMN14350128, study PRJNA611818) | marine sediment metagenome | isolation source: surface marine sediment (0.6m) | place: French Polynesia: Moorea | collected 2018-08
CAGGGGTGTCATATCCAACAATGCTGCAGCTTCTTCAACCGCCTCGTCACTGAGGTAGCCGTAATGCTCCTGGAGCGCTGTCATCACATCGATGGCGACTTCGCGTTTATGATCGAACGCGTTGATCTGTGATGTTAATTTGTCTTTTAGCTCTGCTGGCAGCATGGTTTTTAAACCCAGTTTTAGGTTTTAATGACAAGCTCCATCCTAATCTTGCAATTCTACCGGTCGATATCCGGTAAAATATAATCCACCGACCCGATGATGGTGATCAGGTCGGAGATCGACCACCCTTTGGCCATCAATGGCATGGCCTGGACATTGGCGAATCCCGGTGCACGGATGCGCATGCGGTACGCATAGCCGAGACCATCGCTCACCACATAGTAGCCTTGCTCGCCCCTTGGGATCTCGCATGAGGCGTAAGCTTCTCCCATGGGGATTTTGGGTCCCCGGGTGACATTGATGAAGTGGTGAATCAAGGTCTCGATGTCAGTGAGCATGTCTTGCCTGGCCGGCACCACAAACCGGTAGTCATCGGTCACCCATCTTCCCGGGGGCATCTCCTTGGCCGCCTGCTGGATAATTCGCAGGCTCTGGCGCATCTCTTCCACCCGCACTTGATAGCGCGCATAGCAGTCACCACCTTCGGCGGTGGGAACTTCAAAATCAAACTGATCATAGCCGCTATAGGGAAATACTTTACGCAGATCCCAAGCTAAACCGCAGGCCCTGAGATTGGGACCGCTCACCCCCCACTCCATGGCATCGTCCAAAGAGATTGCACCCACGCCCCGGGTTCGGGCACGAAAAATCGGGTTCTGGGTAATCAATGCTTCATATTCATCCATGCGGTGTGAAAAAATAGCGGTAAATTCATCCACCTTCTCTTTCCATCCCGCAGGCAGGTCGGCCGCCACACCACCGATGCGGAACCACGATGGATGCAGCCGGCCACCGGTGATCAACTCCACGATATCCAGAATCATCTCCCGCTCGCGGAAAGTGTAGAAGGTGGGGGTCATAGCGCCCACATCGTGAGCATAAGTACCCAGCCACACCAGGTGATTGGAGAGGCGGAAAAGTTCGCTGAGCATCACGCGGATACATTGCGCGCGCGCGGGCACTTCTATGCCGGCCAACTTCTCCACCGACATGACATAAGGCAAATTGTTGGCCGCCCCGGCCAGGTAATCGACCCGGTCGGTGTAGGGAATGAATTGGTGCCAGGTTTGCCGCTCGCCGATCTTCTCTGCAGCGCGATGATGATAGCCGATCTCCATATCCATGTCGGTTATCTCTTCACCGTTCAGAGAAAGAATGTAGCGAATCAATCCGTGGGTACTCACATGATGGGGGCCGACATTGAGCACCAGTTCCTCTTCGACCGTCGTATCCTTCACGAAAAAACCGCCGTCGGCCGGCTGCAGTCGACGCGCATCTTCCAGGGTGTAAGGCGACATCTCAGTGGCCCGTCCCGGGTGAGATTTGCGGAGCGGATGTCCCTGCCAATGATCCGGCATCAGAATTCGGCGCAGATCGGGATGACCTTCAAACCGAACGCCGAACATGTCGAATACTTCCCGTTCGTACCAGTTGGCGGATGGCCACAACTTGGTGGCACTTTCGGCGGCCGGTGTTTCACCGGCCAGGGGGACTTTCAACCGAATACGCGTGGGTTGGTCGAATGCGAGCAGGCTGTAGACCAGTGTAAAATCTTCACCTGACTTGGCTTGGCGACGTGCGGATTGGTCAATGGCGGTTATGTCTTCGAGGCGACGAAACCGCGGCTCACTTTCATTCTTGAGATAGGCCAATACCGATTGGACCTTATCCGCGGCCACCGAGTAGGTGGCCATATCGCTGGTTGGAGTCACCGGGACGATGTCGTTCCCGAACCGCTGCATCAGTTGACCTTCAATGGTGTTGTCCAATTCCGAGAGGGGGCGAACAGCCGCTGGAGGCGCCCACATGCCGTCGCTGCGGCTCTCTTTGAAGTGGGGTGGTATCACCGAGTTGCCGCGAATGGCCGTGCCGATCATACCGGGACCTCGAGGATCGCGGCTTTTGGTCTCCCCATCCACCAGAATCGGCAATTCCGTCCCCTGGCTGCCGCCGCTCATATGAAAGATACGACGGGCCGGGCGCTCTTCCATGACTTTCTTCTGCAACTCCACCAAACCAGCCAAAACCGCCTCGGGCCGTGGTGGGCAGCCGGGTATATAGACATCCACCGGCAGAATTTGATTGACCCCCTGGACGACACTGTAGGCATCATACATGCCCCCCGTATTGGAGCAGGAGCCCATGGAGATAACCCACTTGGGTTCAGCCATTTGTTCGTAAAGCCGCACCACCACCGGCGCAATTTTTTTAAAGATCGTACCGGAGGTGATCAAGAGATCGGCCTGGCGCGGGGACGGACGCAGAACTTCTGCGCCGAATCGGGCGATGTCATAGCGGGAAGTAAAGACCGTAGCCTCCTCCACAAAGCAGCAGGAGAGGCCGAAGAACATGGGCCACAGGCTGTGTTTGCGGGACCAGTTGAGCACGATGTCCACACCGTGCAGCAAGGGTTCTATTTTTTGCTCTGGTTGGGACCCCACCCCAGCCCTCCTTTAGCCCAGATGTATGCCAACCCGGCAAGCAAAACAAAGATGAAGAACTCGATTTGGAACCATCCGGTCCACCCTAGATCTTTTGCAGCCACTGCCCAGGAAAAGATATAGGCCCCTTCAACATCAAATATCAGGAAAAATATCGCCACCATAAAAAAGGGGACGGGGTAGCGCAATCGGGCGGGTCCTGTGGGAATAATACCGCTTTCATAGGCCCTCATCTTCTCGATGTTCGGCTGCCGTTGCCCTAGCCAGCGGGAGAGAAAGAGCAGAACAGCCGTTAGGGCCATTATAATCACCAGATAGATAACCAGACTAAAAACACCGGGTTCCCAAGGTGAGAGAAGTCCAGATTCCGGAATCGGTTGCATTCACGCTCCTAATACATCAACATTCAGTTACATGAAAAGGTTTTCAAACCTTCCATCGGGTCGCGATGAATCGCTTGGAGATGTTGATTGGCAGCAAAAGACTGCGCAGGGATAGAGCTTTCAACACCTCGTTCCAACACGTGAACCGTTGGTAGGTTTTGGTACCAATTCTAAAGCCCGCAATAAGAAGGGGGACGCCCGGCATCTTCATGTTAAATTGCCAAAGCGTCCTGAATAGAATTCTAAGTTGGTGTCGCCGTGATTGTCAATCATTGACCATCATTTTTTTTTACGCTTTTTGCGGTCCCATCCCCAATCCTCATAATACTCCCAGCTGGCGATTTCGTTGAGCTCTTTGATCTGCTTGTCTTTTTCCAACAAGCTGGCCCGCATGACATCGCCGCTGGAGATAAGACCGATCTGCCGGCCATCTTTCTCGATCATGAGGTGCCGGATAAAAAGTCCCAGGAATTTCTCATGGAGTTTGAGCAGGGTCATATCGTGGGTGCCGCAAAGGAGCGGTGAACTCATGTAGTCGGCCAGTATGGCGGTTTTGGGGTTAAATCCAGGAACGGCAATGTTTCGCAATAGATCCCTTTCGGTAAAGATCCCGATGAAATGATCACCCTCCTTGATCAAAATGGCGCCGATGGCGTTCTCCACCATGAGCTGAATGGCTTCGTGAACACTTTGCTCTTTTCGCACCCAAACGGGATCACGCTTTTTTTCGGACAGGATATCCTCTGCGGTTTTCATGATTCTGATCCTCCTTTCCAGGCTGATTCCGGAATCAACCGATTCGTCTTTATGCCACTGGATGCTGAACGGACGGTGATAAACGATATGCTTAATAAACTGAACAGGCAACCCTGTTCTGTCAACCATATGCCGGGGAAGGCATCATGGTCGGCGCCTCGGTGTATGGATCGCTACCGCCGGCCACTCACCACACTATTCCCTGGAGCAAGCCTTCCCGTGGTTCCAGGGGCCAATGGATAGCGATAGTGGCCGGTGATGGGAAAGGTGAATAATCCGTCTTCCATCTTGGGACCGCGACCGATGTTGTGAACGATCAGGCGTCTTTGGCCATCACGGGATTTACGGTCCACCACCATTCCAATGTGCGGCAGGTTGCCCGGCAGCATCCAGGTTACCAGGTCACCGGGCCGATAATCTTCCGCCCGATCGCTGACATCCAGCGCCTGACCCTTGCGACGAAAAAACACCTGCAAATTGGGCACCCGCCGGTGATCGATATTGGGGTCGGGCTGCTTCAACCCCCAGATTCTGGGATAGAGATCAAAATGCGCCTTCATATCCTCATGCACCTCGACCTGCAGATCAATACCCACCTGACGATAGGTCCGGATGATGACGTCTGTGCAGACGCCCATGTTTTGAGGAACATCGCCTCCGGGGTAGTCGATGCGGAGATAACGGCCGTCATAAGTGACGGCATGCCGTGTGCGTTCCTTGGCGGCCAGTACCAGATCATCGGTCAAGCCGGCATAGGCCCAGGAGGCGAAAGTCATCAACAGGCAAAATGATAGAACAATGATACGGAACATTTTAAAGCGAATCTTCACTTTTTGGGCCCAGTTTAAATATTGAGTGACTTGTAGGAGCGGCTTTTAGCCGCGATATTGAGGCCGTTCTGGAAGACTATCGCGGTTAAAAGCCGCTCCTACATCCTAAATTATAATCTCATCTCACATAGACGATGAAGGTAGACACACTATTTCCGTTTGGGCCGGTAGATGTGCGTCGCCGTACCATGTAACACCTCCGCGGCCTCTTTCAAGGTTTCCGACAGGGTCGGGTGGGGGTGAATGGCCAGGCTCAGATCGGTTGCATTGGCCGCCATCTCGATGGCCATCACCGCCTCGGCGATCAATTCCCCGGCGCCAGGCCCCACAATGCCCACACCCAGCACCCGTTCGGTTTTTGGATCGATCACCAGTTTGGTCATCCCCTGATTGCGTCCAAGGGTGATGGCCCTTCCGGATGCGGCCCAGGGGAAGCGGGTGACGACATGATCCACGCCTTGGGCCTTGGCCTCTGTCTCGGTGAGTCCGGCCCAGGCGAGCTCCGGATCGGTAAAGACCACCGCCGGGATAGCTGCCGGTTCGTATATCACCTTCTCTCCGGCAATGACCTCCACGGCAATGCGCGCCTCGTGGGAAGCTTTGTGGGCCAGCATGGGCTCTCCGGCCACATCACCGATGGCAAAAATATGAGGCTCGGCGGTGCGGCGCTGGGCATCGATTTGGATGAAGCCTTTGTCATCGGTTTGCACCCCCGTGTTCTCCAATCCCAACCCCTGGGTGTGGGGACGTCGACCTACGGCCACCAGCACTTTATCGAACAACCGCGTCTCGATTTCGTCTTTGGCACCCTTGAGGGTCACTTTAACGCCGTTTTTCTGAACCTTGGGATCAACAGCTGTGGTGTTCAGATGGATACCCTCGAAGGATGATGTCAGTTGACGGCTCAGCACCCGCACCAATTCTTTATCCACCCCCGGCAGCAGGGCCGGCATCATCTCGGCCACGGTCACCGCGCTCCCAAGGGAGGCGTAAACCGAGCCTAGTTCCAGGCCGATATATCCGCCGCCGATCACCAACAGGCGTTTGGGTACCTGGGGCATATCCAAGGCCTGCTTAGAGTACCAAATATGGTCCGACTCCAGATCGAATCCCGGTATGACGGTGGCCCGGGAACCTGTGGCGAGGATGGCATGATCAAACGACAGGGTCGTCCCAATGCCGCCGCTGCCGTCGGCAATGGTGAGGGTTTTGGCATCCTTAAAGGCGGCCGTACCTTGTATATGTTTGACCTTACGTTGTTTGACCAGTTGGCCCAAGCCTCCGGTCAACTGCCCGACCACCTGCTCCTTCCAGCCCCGCAGTTGGTCCACATCAATCTTGGGCTCTGCAAAATGAATTCCCCAGGCCTCTGCCTCGCGTGCTTCATTAACAAGCTTGGCCACATGCAGCAGCGCCTTGGAGGGTATACAGCCACGATACAGGCAAGCACCCCCAGGATTGTCCGCCGGATCAACAAGGGTGACATCCATTCCCAGATCCGCGGCTAAAAAAGCGGCGGCATAGCCTCCAGGTCCCCCGCCAACGACCACCAGTTGGGTTGTTTGATCCGTCATACGCGTATCTCCTCATTATAGATTTAAGTTTTCGTTTTTAAGTCAATCAACTAGTGATAGTAAGCGCGCTTTCCATTATATGTCGGTCTTAGCTGGGTATAATGACCATTCACAAACATCCAGACAAACTATATTGGAAAGTAAATTGAACTTGCACTGCCAAACCGTTGGGTTTCGTTCCTCAACCCAACCTACGTTTTGAAGTGCCTTACCGGATAAAATCGACAGAATTCCATCACCTAAAACCTAAAACTTAAAACCTAAAACCATTATTTATCCCAAATACATGGTAAATGCATTCTCCAAACTCTCGCACACCCACCGCAGAAATCTGGCCGCATCCGCTCCGTCGATGATCCGATGATCATAGGAGAGTGAGAGCGGCAAAATCTTGCGGGGAACAAATTGTCCCTCCACAAAAACGGGTTCGGTGGCGGCGCGACTGATGCCCAATATTGCCACCTGGGGCCACAATACAATAGGCGTAAAAGCCACCCCGCCGATCCCGCCTTGATTGGAAATGCTGAAGGTGCCCCCTTCCAATTCGGTGGGTTTGATTTTTTTATTCCGAGAACGTTCGGCCACGTCCTGAACAGCCAAGGCTAATTCGGTAATGGTGAGCGTGTCGGCGTTTTGGATTACGGGCATGAGAAGCCCCCTGGGCGTGTCCACAGCAATACCGATATGGACGTATTTTTTGAAGATCAGGCGCTCGTTTTTCAAATCCATGCTGGCGTTGAACCGCGGAAATTTTTTCAGGGCGGCCGCACACACCTTGGTCAGAATCGCCGTGACCGTCAGTTTGCCGCCGGCCTTGGCAACCTTTTTAGCGTTCTTCTGAATAAAGTCATCGATCCCGGAAATGTCTGCCTTATCAAACTGGGTCACATGAGGAATGGTGTGCCAGGATGTGGTTGTGCTTTGCGCTGTGATTCTGCGAACGGTTTCCAGTGGGACCTCTTCCACTTCTCCCCAGCGGGTAAAGTCGGGCATCGCCTGTTCGCCAGCCATGGCTGGTGCAGGCTGACCGGTAGGCGCTGTTACCTGGCGTGCTTTGATAAAAGATTTAATATCATCTTCCGAAATACGACCGCCTGCGCCGCTGCCCCGAACCTCATAAATGTTGACGCCCAATTCCCGGGCCAACCGACGAATGGAGGGCGATGCCGGCGCCGGCTGGTCGGAAGTTGTTTCTGCACTGGGTACGGCTTCGGCAGGCGAGGGAACCTGAACGGGCGGCGCAGCAGGCTGGGTTGGTTTTGCGTCAGCCAAAGCGTCCGCCTTCGCTGTGGTAGGTGCAGAATCGTCCGGGGCGGTCTCCTCGGGGGCGGGAGCCATTTTCTCTTCTACCGGCGGTGAAGCGCCATCGGCTGCCGCGGTCTCCACCTTGGCAATGACCGCCCCCACTTTCAGATCTTCACCCTCACGGGCCAGAATCTCTACCACAATACCCGCTACAGTGGATGGAATCTCCACAACTGCTTTGTCGGTTTCCAACTCCACAACAGTGTCATCGATTTCCACCCGCTCTCCCACCTTCAGGTGAACGGCGACAACCTTTCCGGACTCCACGCCCTCGCCGATATCCGGTACGACAATCTGCTCAATCATTTTTTCTCCTTACACAATAGAATGGATACTCTGATTCTTGCCATGCTGTTTTATGCAAAGATAGGGTTCTCGCGTTTGGGATCTATGTCCAATTCCTTGCGCGCCTTGCGAGCGACAGCCATATCGATTTCACCCTGCTGAGCCAGGGTGCTGAGGGCGGCAAAGGCGATGTGGCGCGCATCCACCTCGAAAAAATCCCGCAGGGCCGTCCGGGTCTCGCTGCGGCCATAACCATCGGTCCCCAGCAAGGTGATAGGTCCCGGCAGGTACTTGGCAATGGATGCGGGCAGTGCTTTGAGGTAATCACTGGCAGCGACAAATACGCCCTTTTCCTGGGCCGTCTGTTTTTGGATATAGCTGGCTTTCGGTTTTTTTTCCGGATTGAGAAAATTCCAGCGCTCGGTTTCAATGGCGTCCATATAGAGGTTCTTATAGCTCGTGACACTCCAGACGTCAGCCGCCACACCATATTTGGACTCCAAGAGATCCTGGGCCTTGAGAACCTCGTTCAAAATGGCGCCGCTGCCCAGCAGATGTGCCTTAAAAGGGGCCTTTTTCTGGGAAGAAGATTTAAACTTGTAAAGTCCCTTTAATATCCCCTCTTCCACGCCCTTGGGCATATCCGGCATGGTGTAGAATTCATTCATGATGGTCAAATAGTAGACCAGGTTCTCACCGTTTTCCAACATGCGGTGCAGCCCCTCTTTGACAATGACGGCCACCTCATAGGCAAAAGCCGGGTCATAGGCCTGTACGGAAGGATTGGGGTAGGCCAGGATATGACTGTGGCCGTCTTGATGCTGTAATCCTTCACCGGCCAATGTGGTCCGCCCGGCTGTGGCGCCCAGCAAAAATCCCCGCGCCTGAATGTCCCCGGCTGCCCATATCAAGTCACCGATACGCTGGAATCCGAACATGGAGTAGAAGAAGTAAAAGGGCACCATGTTAATATCCGAGGTGGCGTAGGAGGTCCCTGCGGCAATGAAGGAAGACATGGAACCCGCCTCGGTAATGCCCTCCTCCAGGATTTGGCCATCCACAGCCTCTTTATAGTAGAGCAGGCTTTTTTTATCCACGGGCTCGTATAGTTGGCCCGCATGGGAGTAAATGCCGTATTTCCGGAACAGGGCTTCCATGCCAAAGGTGCGGGCCTCATCGGGTACGATGGGGACGATGTAGGGACCGATCTTCTTATCGGCCAGCAGCTTGCTCAGCAAATGAACCATGACCATGGTGGTGGCCACCTCGCGGTCGCCGCTTCCCTTGTGGAATTCGTCATACAGGGATTTGCCCGGGGGCCGGAATATGGGCACCGACACGCTGCGGGCCGGCAGGTAACCTCCCAGCTCCTTGCGCCGATCCTGGAGATATTTGATCTCTTCACTGTCCGGTGCGGGTCTATAGAATGGTGCGTCGCCGATTACATCGTCCGAGATGGGAATGCCGAAACGACTACGGAAGTGGCGCAACTCCTGTTCGTTGAGTTTTTTCTGCTGGTGGGTGATGTTCCGGCCTTCACCAGCCTCCCCCAAACCATACCCTTTGATGGTTTTGGCCAGTATTACCGTGGGGGCGCCTTTGTGTTCCATGGCTGCACGGTATGCTGTATAGACTTTGTGCGGGTCGTGACCGCCCCGCCGAAGTTTTTGCAGCTGCTCGTCCGTGTAAGAGGACACCATCTCCGTCAGACCGGGATATTTACCAAAGAAGTCCTTGCGGATGAAACTGCCGTCCGAAACGGAGTAAAGCTGGTACTGGCCGTCGGGCACCTCTTCCATGCGCTTGACCAGAAGACCGTTGTCGTCCTGGGCTAAAAGCGGATCCCAGTCATCTCCCCAGATCACCTTGATGGCATTCCAGCCGGCGCCCCTGAAGGCCGCCTCCAACTCCTGGATAATTTTGCCGTTGCCGCGTACCGGGCCGTCAAGGCGCTGAAGGTTGCAGTTGATCACGAAGATCAGGTTATCCAGTTGCTCGCGGGAAGCCAGGGTAATGGCGCCCAAAGATTCAGGTTCATCCAGTTCGCCATCCCCTAAAAACGCCCATACTTTGCGGTCATCCGGATCGATGATACCGCGATCGTGCTGATATCGTAAAAAACGTGCCTGATAGATGGCAAAAATAGAAGGCAGCCCCATGGAGACGGTGGGAAACTGCCAGAATTGCGGCATGAGATACGGGTGCGGGTAGGAGCTGAGCCCCCCTTCGGGTTTCAACTCCTGCCGGAAATTGTTCAAATGGATCTCATCGAGGCGACCTTCCAAAAATGCCCGGGCGTATACGCCGGGGGCGGCGTGGCCCTGAAAAAAGATGATATCCCCCGGATGATCCGCGGATTTGGCACGGAAAAAATGGTTAAAGCCCACCTCGTAAAGGGTCGCGCTGGAGGCGAAGGTTGAGATATGCCCCCCCAGGCCGGAGTGCTTTTTGTTGGCCCTGACCACCATGGCCATGGCATTCCATCGTATGAGGCTTTTAATGCGCCGTTCGATCTCCCGGCTGCCTGGATATGGCGGCTGATGGCGATGGGGGATCGTATTGATATAGGGCGTGTTGGCCGAAAAGTGGAAATGGGTGCCTTTTTCCTGGGCACGAACCTGGAGGTGCCGCAGCAACTCCTTCACCCGCTCCGGGCCCTGATTGGCATACACATAGTCCAGGGACTCAATCCATTCTCTATTTTCAGCGGCAATCTCTTGGTCAGTCAGTGGGGAAGGATTTTGTGCCATTGATGTTGTCCTTCTGTCTCGGTGCAGGGATCACTTCATAAGTTCCACCGCCATGGATGTATCTTGGCGGCGGTTTTCCCCAAACGGATTTCGGGCACCTAGGATATGAAAACCGCCAGGTCGGTAAGGCGATATAACAAAATGACCCCAATCGCCGGTTGATGTTGGTTGTTGGGTTTCAGAAAAATGACATCATCGGGCCGCGCAGGACCGGCCGAAAAACATGGTGGCTACATTGTGGGGCTTAATCCGGCTGCTGTCAATACCCCGGCTCGGCAATAACAGTACGGTAAAATTGGGATAAATTACGATTGGTAGTCCGAAACCACCGCCACGACATTACCTGCTTTCAAGCTGTCGATGTGGTAGTAGGCGCCGTCAAGTCCCCGGGCAACGGCCACCATATCATCCCCACCCATCCTGCGGGGCTTGGTATCGATCACGATGGAATTGATCTTGTCGGCCCCAATCTTCTGGCAGATCCATCTCAATTCGGTGGCCACATCCAATTTCCCGTGACCCTGGTCGTAGGACACATTGGCATCGCCATCGGATATTACCACCATGAGCGGCTCGATGGAGGGATCTTTGAGGCGTTCGCTTTTGATCATGCGCCAGGCGGTCATCAGGCCATCGGCAAAGGGGGTCGCCCCGCCCGTTGGAAGTGTCTTCAACCGCTTGCGCGCCAAGGAAAGGCTTGCCGTCGGGGGCAGCACCACATCGGCGGATTGGCCCCAGAAAGCCACCATCCCCACCCGTTGCCGCCGCAAATGGGCTTGGGTCAGCATGGCCAGAATAGCCCCTTTGGCCGCTTTCATGCGGGCATATGTCCCCTGTCCCATGGAATCCGAGGCATCCACGACAAAAACTATCAATGATTTTCGCGGGCGCTTGAATCGCTTCTTGCGCAGATCTGAAGGATGTATGGGCAGGACACTGCGGCCCTCGCCCCGGGTCATGGCAGCCCGCAAGGTGGCATCCATGGCCACATCAAAATGGCGCTCGCCCTCTTTCACAGGGGCGGCTTTGACATAGCGCCCGGACTTGGCAAAGGTTTTCGGCTGAGACCGCTTTCCGATGGATTGACCTTTAATATTAAATAGTTCCAGATCAATCTCTTCTATACAGATCAGTTCATCGGCATCGAATACAGTTTTTTTTTCTCCTCAAGGAAGGAAAAAATCATATCCATGTTATTGGCTGCCCAGGAACCGGGGACTTGGGTGGAGATGTCGTCCCAATCATCCATTTCAGCCTCGGCCTCTTCCGTGGAGGATTCAACTGTTGAACTGCCATCGTCCAACTCCGCAGCCAATATCTCTTCAATTTTCTGGCGACGGGTTTCCGATGTGGCCAGAGCCACATTGGTAATGCGATGGGGCAATACCATGCGTGCGGCTTCGGCGATGTGGGCCTTTGTGGCGGAGGGGGCTTCAATCAATGCGGCAATGGCCGTTGCGGTCTTCAATATGGCGATTTCCGAACGATGCCCCTGGGCCTCAACAGCTGTGGAGAGCCGAACGGCCATTTCGACCATGGTATCGGTCACCTTGATGCTACCGAGAGTGGCCCGGGCGTGGGCAACCTGCCGGGATAATATTTGCTCTGCGTCAGCCCATAATTCCATGAACTTTTGGGGATCCCGATCAAATTCGATACGGCGCCGAACGATCTCCTGTCGCATGCGGCCGTCGGTGAGGCTCTCCACGGTCAGGCTCATCCCGAAGCGGTCCAGAAACTGGGGGCGAAGCTCCCCCTCCTCCGGGTTCATCGTGCCCACCAGCATGAATCGGGCCGGGTGGTCGTGGGAAATGCCCTCCCGCTCCACGACGTTGACCCCGGAGGCTGCGGCATCCAACAGAATGTCCACAAGATGGTCATCCAGAAGGTTGACCTCATCCACATAGAGGATCCCGCCGTTGGCAGAGGCCAGAAGACCGGGATCGAAACGGCGTTCGCCGGTCTTGAGGGCATGCTCCACATGCAGGGTGCCCACGACCCGGTCTTCGGTGGCGCTCAAAGGGAGTTCCACCATGGGCAGGGCGCGTTGCTCGGTGGGCATGGATTCTCCCAAGGAAATACGCTCACGGCAGCGGTCGCACAGCAAGGGCTCGTCATTCACCGGGCAATGGAATGGGCAGTCCGCCACAGTCTCCACGTGGGGTAACAGTCGGGCCAGGGCCCTTGCGGCCGTGGACTTCCCGGTGCCTTTATGCCCGCGAATCAAGACTCCGCCGATTCCGGGATCGACCGCATTGAGCAGCAGGGCTGATTTTAATTGGGATTGACCGACAATAGCGGAAAATGGGAAATTAGGTCGTTTCATATGATCCGTCCAACTGGCGCTTAATACCGATACATGCATCATCCGGCTCGAAATAGGTACCGGAAAACCAAAGCATCATATATTGATCATGCGGTAGGCGATGTCAATTAAATATGATGTATCTTTCATTTATTGGAGAATTAACATAATGCGGTTTAAATTATCTGTTTTAATTATATTATCTCCAGTTTTAAGTTTTAAGTTAAGGAATTCTATCGATAGAATAGGCCTGTTTAGAAATGAATGTTGCGAATGAACTCCTCGCAAATTTTA
>JAAUYD010121214.1_pt1 | contig 13088 bp, 13 predicted proteins | sample 7278101 | NCBI WGS metagenome assembly JAAUYD01 (sample SAMN14350128, study PRJNA611818) | marine sediment metagenome | isolation source: surface marine sediment (0.6m) | place: French Polynesia: Moorea | collected 2018-08
GGCCCAGCATGACCGCCTGCCCGACTATTTCCACACGGAGAAGCTGCCGCCCCACGACGTCACCTTCGCCGTGAAGGACACGGAACTGGACGAAGTCTTCAACTGGTAGCCGCAACACGCCAATGATATCTGAGAGGTCTGCCGTTCGAGACGGCAGGCCTCTTCGTGTTTTCGGCAAACCGCTCGCAGCGAACCGACGATCGTCGCCCTTGAGCTTTCCGCGTCGATTGGGTATCTTCTCCTCCGGTCGATGTCCGCCAGCAACACTGGGGGGCTGCCGGACAACCGTTCGATGATGCGAAAGGATGGCAACCAGATGACATCACCGCCGCACGAAGCGCTTTGGCTGACGATCCGAACTGCGACTCTGCAGGGGTTTCTGCATCTCTTGGAGGGTGGCGTGCGCCTCGACGTGAATCTGGGCGGCACGTTGGCCGACCTGCTCTGCGATCAGATCGGCATACCGCGGGACTATCTCGACGGCCGCATCCAAACGCTCTTTCTAAACGCCAAGGCGGTGGACAATGTCGATACGGCCCAAGTTACGGATGGGGCCGTCATCGCCCTGTCGGCGGCCATGCCCGGCCTGGTGGGAGCGACGCTGCGCAAGGGGGGCGCTTTCAGTGGGCTGCGGGCGGCGATCTCTGAAGATGGGGCGGATGCCTGTGCAGGGGTCGCCTGCGGCAGCATCACCCTCAAGCTGTTCAACCTGGTCGCGCGTGAATTGGGGCCCGATTTGCTGGAGCGGGGCATCAGCCTACCCGGCAGCCGGCTCTACGAATTTCTGGAAAGCGAAGCCCCCGATGATCTGCAGATCCGCATGGGCTCGCAGACACTCGATCCGGCTGAAGCGGCAACGTTGTGCCGGGAGAATCAATGGGTCGGTCTGCGACTCGCGGCCCAGTAAGACGCACCCTGGTCGGTGCCGTACCGCAAGCGGATGCCCAGACTTCACATCACAGCCTACACCGAGGCGCTCAGGGGGCGGCAGGTGGTCATCGCCTGCCGGGAGGGGATCCTGCGCGACCACTTGGCGGCCGTCCTCGCCGATCTAAAATTCTTGCAACGCCAGGGGATCGCCACGACCCTGGTCCACAATATGGCCAACCGCTTCGCCAATCAGCAGCATTTCAAACGCTTCGCGGAGCGCCTGCCGGCGACCGCCATTGAACGGGTCCCGGTGGACACCGACTTCTACGCCCACGTTCTCGATCATCACACCGCGGCCCACAAGCTGATCTTCCTGGAGCGCAAGGCGCTCTGTGATGCGACCGGGAGACGCATTAACACCCTTTCCACGGCCACCGCCCAGGCGGCTGTTTCGAGCTACGGCGATCTCATTACGAACGCCAATTTCAAGGGCATCATCCACCGGATCTGCCAGCGCATCGATGGCGGCGACTACGACCGCGTGCACATTCTGCCGGCGAGTAAGCACGCCATCAAACACGAACTGTTCACCATCGAAGGCTCCGGCACCCTCATCGCCAATAACTTCAAAGAGCGCTTCGATCCCGTCCACGGTCCGGCCGACATCGACATGGTCCTTGGCATCTTGGGACTCTACAAGCGCAAAGGCTATATCAAGGCGCGCAGTCGGAGTTATGTGGCGGCGAGAAAAGAGAACTTCTTCATCACCCGCATCGACGGTATCGTGGTGGGATGTGCCGAAGCCCTTGCGGTTGACACCGAAACTGTAGAGCTGGGGGCCCTGGCCATCTCCACCAAGTTCCGCAACCAGCGGGTGGGGGTTTTCACCGTGGAAGCCTTTGTGGCGGCCATGGAGGCGCGGGGCTATCGGCGCCTCATCTCCCTGACCAACAACCCCCGCCTGGCCGCACTCTACGACCGGATGGGCTTCACACCCACCCGCGATCCGGCCTTTGCCGACCGTCAGGCGCAGTCGCCCGGGGTGCAGATGTACCTTTACCGGCTGCGCTGATAGGGTACCACCCGTTTGCTATCCATCACCGCCACAACCAGAGAAAGCACCATGCAAACCGAAGAGCTCGCCGCCATTCTCACCTTTCTGCGCAACGCCGAATCCCTGAAGCACACCTACCGCAGCGCCTGGACCTCTGCCGGCGAGCCCGAAAGTGTGGCCGCCCACACATGGCGGCTGGCCCTCATGGCCATGCTGTTGGCCCCGCGACTGCCCCAGGTAGACCTCCTGCATCTTCTCAAGATCTGTCTCATTCATGACCTCGGGGAAGCCCTTAACGGCGATATCCCCGCCATCCATCAGACGGCGGATGACGACAAAAGCGCTCAGGAACGCGAGGACCTGCTGGCGCTGATCAGCGACCTGCCGGAAGCCCTGCGCGCCGAACTCCTGGAGCTTTGGGAGGAGTATGAAACCGCCGCTTCTCCCGAGGCGCGTCTGGCCAAAGGTCTGGACAAACTGGAGACCATCCTGCAGCACAACCAGGGCCGCAATCCGTCCGACTTCGATTACGCGTTTAACCTCGGCTATGGCCGCCGGTATACGGCCGCCAACGATCTGCTGGTCACCCTGCGGCGGATGCTCGACAACGACACCCGTGCACGGGCCGAGAGGCAAGGTCGGCGGATGCGATGAGCGACGTGGTCGACAGCGGGGCCCTTCCCAGTATTCGGTAGAGAGCGAGACACCGCCGGATATGGTCGTTCACTTCTTCCGGCCGCCTCTTCGGCGTATGCCGATCAACCCCACGACCCCTGTGGCGATTAGCAAGGCTGTTTTAGACAGGGATACGCTCGCCGAGTCGCCGTAGACCCCCTGGTCCTCGGCCACCCTTGTCGCGCTGCGACCGGAATCGCCTTCGCTCTCCGGCAGGTCGGTCCTGGCCATCAGAATCTCGGCGACCCCGCGTCCACTGATCGTGCGGTACTGGTCCAATGGACCTACCAAGCCGCCCGTCGGTATATCCCCAGCGAGCGGAGGGGCTGCAACCGACGCGGCGTACCTCGTGTCGAGGCTTGCCCAATTGATCATTGTCGGCGCAATGAGAAGGGCCACGAATATCAGAAGATCGCTGATAGTCTGTGCCATCTTATCCTTCCGAAAAGCGAATTCGATCGCCCCAAGCCTTTCATCCTCCAAACGCCAAAGGTCTACCGTCCGGTCGTTGACAATTGGTGCCTATGCCGCTTCATTCCTCAGCGGTCTGCAGGAAAGACGAGCGATAATTCTCGGGCGATTCCCATCGTGGGATCGAATTGACGTGCACGTGCATCAGGAGGTCCACACACCACTGGTCCTGGGATAATCAGTATCGACTGCCGGCATCAGGGGCAATACGCTACCGGTATGATTTATCTCCTAGATTGCTGGAGCGCTGCGTGATCCTGGTTAGCAGGGAGTGGGGGCAAGCTGTCTGGCCGTGCGTGAGCGACGGCCCCCTTTCAGAGAGCATCACAGATAGCGGGATACCCACAAGGTAGCCTGCATGCGGTTGGAGACACCTATCTTCTTATAACAATTGTAGATGTGGGTTTTTACCGTATGGGGGCTAATGTTGTAATGGTCGGCAATTTCCTGGTTGCTGGCCCCGCTGGCCAGACGGAGGAGGATGTCGCGCTCACGGACGGTGAGTAGATTGGGCATGGGATCTGGTGCCAACCCGCGTTTGGTGGCGCTGACGATATAGGCCGAGAGAACGCTTCTGGGGAACCACAATTCGCCCGCCAAGACCCTCTCCAGCCCCTTGCACAGATGCTCGATGGGCTCACTGGAGTAGAAGACCCCTCGGATCCCTTTGCGGATGGCTTCCTGCTCGATCTCCTGGTCGGCATCGACGTTGAAGAGAACGGGATGGCAGCGTTGGCTGAGAATCGCCTCCTTTAGACCACTGCCATTGCCCAATTGCGTGTCGATATCGATGACGCTGGCATCGATAATCAAAATGGTCTTCTCGTTGTTGATGACCGCGTCGATGAGATCTCCCCCCAGAGAGGTCATACAGGTACAAGTGAAATCCTTTAGAGATTCAATATACGACTGAAGCAGATCGTTCTGGAGTTGATTTCGGCCGACGATGAAGATGGGAATCGGTGAGTCCATAGTCCTTTAGGTATCCTCTCGTCTCCCCTTCCGATTCCGGTCAATAGATCCTGATCCAGGTGGCAACTGGGAAGTGAATATGAAGTGTGGGTATTAAATGAACTCATACACAATTGTCAAGCGACCGGCCTCTGTTAACCCATGAATTGGCAGGCGGGTGGAGAAAATCATTTTAATTCGAATATTTATGAGGACTTTGGATAACACTTAAGTGCGCTTATAGACAATCAACCCAGATACCCAAAAATGGCTTATTTTATTTTTATACACCTATCAATAATTGAGGCGATAACATCCAAATAAATAGTACAAAACTAAGAAAAAAGTATGATACCAGTTTTTACTTTATATCGTTAATCAAATATTCATAAGCAACTAATAAGAATATGGATACTTATAGATCTTCTTTGATCTTGCTCAGAAAAAAAATACGTATTTCATTTCCTGGGTCCCCGACCATTACGTCATATTTTTCATTTTTGTTAGAGTTGACTTTCCAAATAACGGCCATTAAAAACCATCCGAAAAAGATTGAATATTGGTTTAAATAAAACAACCAGTCTTGCATTTAGTGGCGATTCGAAATGCAAAATTTTGGTTTCAGTTCTTCGCTTAATTTATTTTAAATTGAGTGTCTTTGAAAACCGACCAGGCGGAGCTATGGCCATTTAGAATTAGCCGCTGAATTCATCCACACACCATTGCTGAATCATCGTTCGTGATCGACGAAACGCTGGGGAATCGGAACAATCCGGTACCGTTGACCGAAGGATTTTGCCATACTGTTCAAGCGATCATCAGAGATAAACCGAGCAAGTGATATTCGACATCTTTTATGTCGTTCATTCAAGATGGGTGAAACACCTAAAAAATGGGTCAACACAGGGACGGCATACCAGAAATACAGGCACTCGTGGAAACGAGCGACAAACTGTTTCTGACGATCGAACAGGCCGAGATCCTCAGCATGGAATTGGCTGCCCGAATTCGCGACCTCTATCCGGACATCGACTGCGTCGTCGGGATTGCCAATGGCGGCCTCATGACCGCTAGCATCGTGGCCCGAGAGCTGGAACTCCCCTTACATGTGTTGGATATACGTCGCAATGGCAGTCGATTGAAACACAAGCTGTTCAAGGTCCGTTGCATCTCGACCCTTCTCTCCGCTTGCTATACATTGCCAGCCTTTCGAAATTGCATGTGTCGTCTGAGCAAACATATCACTCGGCCGGTTGTCCGCAGTTCGCCAGATCTGAAACAATACAAATGGATCGCCATTGTCGATGATGCAGTTGAATCTGGCAAAACCCTTGTGGCAGCGCGCGAAGAACTGGTCGGCGCTGACGACACCAAGTGGATCACGGCGGTGTTGTCATGGTCCGCTCTCTACGATAGCCCCATAGTGGGGCCCGATATTTTCATCAGCCGTAAGATTCATCACTATCCTTGGTCCGGCAACAACCCCGCTTACAAGGATACGTTGAAGTGGCTGGCGGATAGGGGCATCCAGTGTCTGGACTAAATCCTGCAGCCGCCATTCTGTTGTTTGATATCGACGGTGTGCTGGTTACCACCCTGAGGGGTGTTGGGGACGGTGATGCTATGGTGTTGCGTCTGCATGCCAATACCCGTGAATTCTTCAGCGAGGCCAGGCTCCCGATCGGGTTTTTAACCCACCGCACTAAAGCGGAGGCTGAGAGGATCCTGGTTGCCCTTGGTATCTTGCCGGAAGTGCCCAAATTCCTCATTTGTGCCAACGATCTGGTCTTGGAAGCCTTGCGACGCTTGAAGTGGGTCAGCCTACTTAAAGCGGGACTGGTGAAGAGCCTTGCGATGCCTATCGTCTGCCGACGATTCGCCTGCAGGCCGGAACAGGTCGTTGTGGTCGACGATCTGCCGGAGAATCTCATGCTTCTCATCCGGTCCGGTTGCGGTCTCGCCCTACAATCTCCCGCCAAGCCGCTGATCTCCTCCCGAACGGCTATCTCATTTGATCTGGCGTCGGTGCTGGCGCACGTTGAAACCTGGTCCGCCATCGGTGCGGAGAACCGTGTCATGCTTGATCCCCAACTGGAATTCCTGGGAGCATGGGCGCCCTTGAATCTTGGGCCGAATCTCGGCAACGTCACCCTATTTTCCATGCTGCGAACCATTGGCAAATGTCTCAGATCTCGCTGGCCCTAGCGCGTGTGCCGGAGGGGATGAACACCGGCCGTGGTTCGGTTCATACCGGCAGTGAATTGCAACTGACGTTGCTTTAATGACACGGCCGTCTCGTCGACGCTACCTCGTCGAACATAAGGTCGCCGCGACTGTGGCCGTGCTTCACTCCATTCAGACGATTTTACCCTACCCCATGCGACGAGAACGATTCATGAGAATACTCATTCAACCATCAGTTGTGGGAGTGCTTTGGTTCATTATCAGCCTTGCCTGGCCTGCCCATGCGCAGTTGGTCGACTTTCGCTACAATTTCGAAGAACAGCCCCATTTCGAACTCTGGAGTTCCAATGGCAGTTACAAGATCCACCGATTCACAACCGTCGATGCCACGGATCCAGCGCGTGGCAAGGTGTTGTCCATCGACCTGGAGTTGGTCACGGCGCGCTACGTGTATTTTGCGATTCCCACCCAGGTGCCATTGGACGGCAGTCTGATCTTAGAGGGAGATATTCGAGTCCTCAACACCAGAAATGCTGCCGTAGCATTGGGGGCCAATATCGCTCTGTCTCCCGTAAGGCGCACCGGCGTCTACAAGCTCTCCCCAATAAGTACCCCTACTGACTGGGTAACCCATAAGACCGATATCGGTCTGGCAAGCCGGGAGAAGGCGACCAAACTCGTCGATACCTATTTCTACGGTGCCCAGGTCGACGATGTTGGCGTCTGGCTTGACCGCATCGGGCTTTTCATTGAGGGTCAACCAGGTGCCCGTATCTCTTTGCAGGTGGATCGGGTGCTTCTTGATGGGCATACACCTGATCCGGTGGGCTATGAGCGCTTGAAACAAACCGCCTGGAGCAATGCCGGGAAGCGGATCCAAAAGCGGCTTTTAAAATACACGGTGCCTGTACTCAAGATTCGAGATGGAGATGATTCGCAGAATGAGGATCGCTTCAACTTCCTTCGTGCTGCCACCGACGAGATTCTAAAGCGCTTCCGCATTGACGGCTATATCTCCCCCCAAGACCAACGCCATCTACGCTATTACGCCAAATCGATCAAATACTTGAAGCCCACCTCGGACCGGATCATTGCTACCTATCCCTGGCCGCCCACCTCTGAATTTGCTCTCCTGCCGACAACCGATCCGATACCATCCGCTGAAGGTGACACCTTGCGGATTGCAGCCTGTCGTGGAGAGATCGAACCGGCTTCCTTTGTACTCAGGTCAACCCAGTCGCTGACCGGCATCACCATCGATCTCGATGATCTGTCCACTTTAGATGGCCACCGCATCTCCAGTGAGGTGGTCGATCTGCATCTGGTAAAGTGCTGGTTCCAGGCGGGTGCCGAGGATGTGCGCCAGCGCAAAGAAAAGACCTTGGTGCCTGAGCTCCTCGTGAAAGACAATGACTTGGTGCGAGTGGATCTGTTGTCCAAGACCAATCTGCTGCGCGTGCACCTGAACGGGATCGACCGCTACCTCGATATGACCAGCGGCGAGGCGCGTATTCCCGAAGGGGGTGTCATCAGGGATGCCGACAAACTTCGGCCATTTGACCTTAGGGCGGATTTCAACCAGCAGATGTGGCTCACAATCCGGGTCCCCGAGGATGCGACCCCCGGCGTGTACCGGGGCTACCTTCGTATCGCCGCCCAAAACCGCCCCCTGGCTCGCCTCAACCTGGAGTTGGAAATCCTTCCGTTCGTCCTGCCACCACCGCCGTTAGACTACGCGATTTACTACCGCGGGAAGGTAACCTCCGACGCAGTGGCCACTATCGGTTCAGAGTATAAATCTGCAGGCCAGTACGCCCTGGAGATGGCCGATTTGCGTGCCCATGGGATCTCGCACCCCACGCTCTATCAGCAGAATGATCGTTATCTCGAAACCGCTCTGAATATCCGATCCCAGGTCGGGTTTCATCACGGCCCGCTCTATGTACTGGCCCTGCAGACGCGGGTTGCCGATTTTATAGGGCACCTCGACGTTTTAACGAGTAAAGTGAAGCGATGGGTCTCCATCGCCAAGGCCCGCGGTTATAGCGATACGTATATTTACGGCGAAGATGAGGCACGCGACAATTTGATAGCCGACCAACTGCCGTTGTGGCAGGCGGTTCACCAAAGCGGGGCCAAAGTCTTTGTTGCCTGCCCAGCACATGCAGACTTGGTTTCGGGGAATGCCCTCGATCTCGGTATTCTAAACGGCCCCCTGAAACCGGCTGCCGCGCGCCGCTGGACCCTAAGTGGGGGTCGGGTTTTTTCTTACGGCAATCCGCAGATCGGTGTCGAGGATCCGGCAATCTACCGCTTAAACTATGGCTTCCGTCTCTGGCTCAGCGGCTATCATGGTGCGATGAATTACGCCTACCAGCACGCCATGGGAGAGATCTGGAACGATTTCGATCATCCCAAACATCGGGACCATGTCTTTAGCTATCCCCTGACCCAAGGCCTCGTGGGAACGGTGGCCTGGGAAGGCTTCAGAGAGGCGGTGGACGACACCCGATACCTATCCGCCAGTCTTGCGGGTGGGCGATTGACAGCGGTGGAACTTCGCCAGCGTCTTACCACCGCCATTGCGAATGAGACACCGGCTGCGGAGATCCGTACTGAACTGATCGAAGTGTTGCGGTCTCTCGAAGAGGGCTCACTTCGCTGAGATGGGTGTTCGCCGTCAGAACTGCCCCACGATGGCCGGCGAGGTCCCCCGCTTAAAAACCTTGCTTCGGATGGATTCCTCCATTAGGAGCCAGCTCGCGCGGGGGGCGGGCGGAACCTTTGCCGTTAAAATCGCCGCCATGGCGGCAGGATTGTCGCTTCAGGTGCTCTTGGCAAGGATTATGGACGTGGAGAATTTCGGCACCTATGCCTTTGTCATCACCTGGGTGAACTTCGGCGTCATCTTTGGAAAAATGGGGTTTGACACCGCAAGTCTGCGGTACGTGACCGCCTACAATAGTGCCCGCAATCCTTCGAAGCTGTCCGGATTCATCGCCTTCTCCAGCCGTTTTACGCTGGTCTCGGGCCTCCTTGCCGGGGCCGCCGCGATCGGGATCTTCCATTTGAGCCAGGAGTCCGGCCACCAGCTTCTGGTGGGCTCGATCTGGGCGGCCTGTCTTCTCCTGACCCCTCTCAACACCTTGATTTACACTTTCAACGCCCAGCTGCGGGGAGTCAAATGCATCGTTCCCTCTCAGGCGGCCAACGATATCCTGAGGCCAACCTGTATCCTAATCCTCCTCCTCAGCGTCCACTTCGGCCTGAACACCGAGGCCAACGCGCCTTTCGCCTTGGCAGTGCACGCCGTTTCAGCAGGCGCCGTTTTGGCCATCATTGTCTCGCTGCGCAGAAAACATATCGGGCCCTTAATTCATCAAGCACGCCCTCGCTTCGAGTCCCGTAACTGGTTGCAAACGGCACTCCCCTTGCTGGGGATCTCCCTGGCCAATCTGGTGATCGCCCAGGCGGATGTGCTGCTCATCGGGACCCTCACCAATGCCACTGAGGTTGGACGCTATGTCCCGGCACGGCGTATCGGTAATCTGATCACAGTGGTGCTGACCTCAGTCAACACAATTGCCGCGCCCCTATTTGCAGAACTATACACCCAGAATCGGCGAACAGCGCTACAGGAAACCGTTACCCGGGCAGCTCGGTGGATCTTTATGTTCTCTGTCCCCTGTTGCGTCCTGACCATCCTGTTCGCAAAGCCCCTTCTGATGGTGTTTGGTGACGATTTTGTCAGCAGTCATCAGGCCCTGCAGATCATTGCCGCAGCCCAGCTCGTAAATGCCCTGGCTGGATCCGTGGGCTTTTTAATGATCATGGCCGGTCAACAGAACAAGGCGGCCGCTGTGGTAGGCTGTAGTGCTGTCCTTAATCTGGTGCTCAACTATCTCTGGATTCCCCCCTTCGGTATCCTGGGGGCGGCCTGGGCCTCCTTCATCACCACCGTCTTGTGGAATCTATCGATGCTCATATTGACGGTCCGCTGCCTCGGCATCAATCCAACCCTATTGCCCCTGCCGCGACTCGGAAAGGCAGTTTGATTGATACCCAATCTGTTTATTGTCGGCGCCCCGAAATGCGGTACCACCGCACTGGCAACCTATTTAGATCAGCACCCGAACATCTACATGTCTTCCCCCAAGGAGCCCAACTTCTTCTGTCCGGAGTTCGCGCAAAAACAGCACACCAACGACATCGACGAATACCTCAACCTCTTCAGATTCCGTGGGCCGCACCACCGGATCCTCGGTGAGGCCTCGGTCTGGTACCTGTTATCGCCCTCTGCGGCCGACAGGATACACCGCTTCAATCCGGACGCTCGGATCATCATAATGCTGCGCAACCCCATCGACCTGGTCTATTCACTGCACTCTCAGTTGCTATGGACCCTGGATGAAGATGAGACTAGCTTTTTCACCGCTTGGGACTTACAGGGAGAACGGGCTCAGGGGAGACGGATTCCGCCGCAGTGCCGGGAACCTCATTTTCTGCAATACGAAACGGTTGGGCAGCTCGGTACCCAGGTCGCGCGTTACTATGCGGTTTTCCCTAAGGATCAGATTCTCACGATCTTCTTCGAAGACTTTGTCAGTAGCACCAGAGCCGTTTTCGAGGCGAGCCTCGCCTTTTTAGGACTGCCTCACAACGGGCGCGACCAATTCCCCCGGATCAATGCCAACAAGAGACACCGTAGCCCACTTCTGGCCCGTCTGAGTCAGCGCCCACCGCGCTTCACCGTGGCAGCGGTGGTCTGGCTCAAGGCCGTCTTGGGAATTCGGCGCTTCCATCTTCTCGAACGCATTAAGCACGTCAACAGCGTTCAAGCCAAAAGGCCGCCCCTGCCGGCGGGGATGCGGCAGCGACTGGGCGGGATATTCAAAGCAGATATTGAGGTGCTTGAACAGTGGACGCAGCGCAATCTGGACCATTGGAAATAAGACCTCGCAACGTGATGCAGACGGGGCGATCCGCAGTCGGCCTCAGACCGCGTTCAATCCGCCCTCGTCGGAGATCCTGGTTGACAAGCGAGCGCATTGGGCTTTTTAGCTTTGGTTTTGTCCTCTCTGATTCCCTCTTCACCTATTTTCTCAAAACCCTGGGCCATCCCATGCCGACCAATGCTCTGTTACCGATCCTGCTGCTGATGATCCTCTTCCGCTGGGGCGCTCGGCCTTTGCTGCCACCCCTCATCGTGGGTTCTGGACTTGTTCTATTTGCTTTCAGCTTTAGCCTGGGAATTCTCATCCTGCCGGAGTTCACTACCCAGCGCTTCTCCACTCTCACTTCGGCCCTGTGCGCCTTTTTGGTCGGTTATTTCACCATCCGTCACTGCCAAAATGAACGGCACTTCGCCTTTCTATTGACCGGGGTCGGTTTCTGTTATGCGCTGGTGTGCACCCTGGCCCTGCTGAAGCTGTTTCCATCGATTCTGCCCCTTATCGAAGCGATCTCTTTTGACAAAGGGCTGATGAAGATCCGGCCTGAGATCACCACTGATCAGAATTTTCAAATCTTCTACCTGCTACCCCTGCTCCTGCCCCTGGCTCTGCCGATGAATCGGTGGCGGTTCGCCGTGATTACCATCGGAGGGCTCCTGTGCCTTTTCGTCCTCGCCCAGATCAAAACTCGCAGCGGTTTTCTCGTCTTCTCCGGCACTTTCTTGATGTGTCTTTTGGTATCGGTCTGGATGCCCCAGCTCGGCCGCCTCAAAATCGTCGCCATCCCGATTCTGATGCTTGCGGCAACCCTCTCCAGCCTGCCCTTCATCCTCGAGCAAGGGGCCGGCTTGCTGGAGCGATTTCAGGGCAGCTATCACACCTTTGAAGGACGGGTGGACTCTCTCTCCTATATGCTGACCAATCTCGGTAATCCGGAATTCTGGATCCCTCAGGGCAATGCGGCCTATGTCAACCGCACGGGCAATGTACCCCATGCCAACCCCACCGCCTTCTATCTCGAGGGAGGGCTGCTCGGGGTATTCAGCTGGTTTCTGCTCTTTCCTCTGCCGTTGATGGCCACCGGGGTCCATTATTTCCGACGGCGTTTGAATCCGGTGCAGGTTATGGCCCTCATTGGCGGCGCGGCCTGTCTGGTGATACAGCTCTCCCTCAACGTCCCCCTCATGGAGCAGGTGTGGCTATGGGGCGGTGCCGTGGTCGGCGTCGTTCCCCGGCTGCCAGTAGCCAAAGCGTCCGCGTCCGGGAAGGTGGCGATGTTATGCCATCGATGAAGATCCTGGTGTCGAGTTCCTGGGCTCCCGATCAGGGATCCGGCATCAGTACCTATGCCCGGGAAATCAGCGAGGAGCTGGTACGGCGGGGGCATCGGGTCACCTTCCTTTCTCCGGCACCGGCGGATGACACCTGGCTGCAAACCCAAGGGGTCTCCCATTTTGCCTGCTCCCAGTTCGATCCGCCCCTCGAACGCGCCGCCGAGCTGTTACAACATATGCGGGCTGTGAACTACGACCTTGCCATCAACAATGACAATGCCTTTTTACAGAGCATCGCTCCGGCCCTGAGCTGCCCCCTCATTGTGATCGGGCATTGTGAGCGGCGCTCCATCGCCAGCCTGGCAGTGTTTCAGATGCACTATTGCGACTATGTGGTGGCCATCTCCAATGACATGCAAGCCCGCTTTATCCTCCACCACCGCGTACCTGTGCCCAAATGCCCTGTCGTCTACAATGGGATCCAGCCTCCGCCGCTGCCGTTCCGTTTCAAGCAACCCCCGGGACATACGCTCAAATGCGTGTTCGCCGGCGGCTTCTCTCGGATAAAAGGCGGGGATCTGATCCTCCGGCTGGTACTTGACCAAAAGCACTTCTGGGAACGCCACCGGCTCTTCTGGTTCGGCACGGTGCCGCCCA
>JAAUYD010153679.1_pt1 | contig 13084 bp, 10 predicted proteins | sample 7278101 | NCBI WGS metagenome assembly JAAUYD01 (sample SAMN14350128, study PRJNA611818) | marine sediment metagenome | isolation source: surface marine sediment (0.6m) | place: French Polynesia: Moorea | collected 2018-08
CTTGTCGCCCTTCTTGATCCGCTGGCCGCCGAGCTCGGTATCGCGCGTCGCCGTGCGTCGCATGTGGGCGAGCTGCGTCTGCCAGCGGATCACCTCGTCGACGAAGCTCGGAATCAGGCTCGGGTCGTTGCGCAGCTTCTCGTACTGCTCGGGGAACTCGTTGAGCGCCACGACGCCGCCCGAGATCGTGTTGCGGGTGGTGTCGTTGCCGCCGACGATCAGGAGCATGAGCGTGCCGATGTAGGTGACCGGGTCGACGGCGGGGTCGATGTCGCTCGTGGCGTCGGCGTTCGCGAGTGCGCTCACGAAGTCGAGGGTGTCGGTCTCCTTGCCCTTCCGCTCGTTCCACAGCTTCGTGAACACCTGCAGGCATTCGAGCATCGCGTTCTCCCGATCCTCGGTCGCGAGACCCTGCTCGGCGAGCTGCTCGTCGTTGGCCGTCGCCATGTCGGACCAGTAGGTCAGCTTGCGACGGTTCTCCCAATCCAAGTCGAACATCGTGGCCAGCATGTTGGTCGTGAGCTCGATCGAGACGCGGTCGACCCAGTCGAAGGTCTCACCCACGGGCAGGTCGTCGAGGATCTCGGCCGCACGCTCCCGGATCAGCGGCTCGAGGTAGACCAGGTTCCGCGGCGCCGCGACGGGCTGCACGACCTTGCGGTTCGCGATGTGCTCCTCACCGTCCATGGTGATGAAGCCGGCGTCGATCGGGAAGCTCGGATCGGGGTCGCCGATGGCGATGCTGCGGAGCGACGAATAGACCTCGGGGTCCTTCTCGACCGTGACGATGTCGGCGTACTTCGTGACCGACCAGTAGGGGCCGAAGTCGCTCTGCGCGCAGTAGTGGACCGGGTCTTCCTTGCGCAGGCGCTCGAAGTATCCCCAGTGCGTGTCCGTCTCGAAGAGCTCGGAGTCCGACACGTCGATCCGGTCGAGCGGGATGGCCCAGGGGTCGGCGCCGGCCTGTCCCTTGGAGGGAGGCGGGCTGGCAGAGGGCGGCTGGCTCATGGGTGCCCCTCCTGGTCGAGTGCTCCGGCAGAAGCTCCACGACCGAGGCACCATGATACGCAAACTCGCCCTGCGATCGGGACTCCCCGTCCACCCGGGGGGCGCCTAGGCGCCACCCGCCTCCGCCCGCGCCCGGCGGTGCGCGGCCTCGTCCAGCGAGAACCGGTAGATGAGCGCCCCCGCGATCACGTGGAGCCCCGCCGGAAGCGCGGCCGCGAGCCAGCGGATGCCGAGGAGCGTGCCCTCGCTCTGGGTCACGCCGGGCTCGTAGCCCGTCATCGCGAGGCTGGTGCCGACGATCCAGATCGCGACGCCGCCCGCGGCCTTCTGGGCGAAGTTCCAGGTCGCGAAGTAGGAGCCCTCCTTCCGCTCGCCGGTGCGTGCCTCGTCCCAGTCGATCACGTCCGCCTTGAGCGACGGGCCGATGACGGTGCCGCTCCCCATGAAGATGCCGAAGAGCGCGACGAGCACGAGGAGCTCGGTGAAATCGCCGGCCTGCAGGGTGAACATGGCCGCGAAGACGAGGATCTTCACGAGCGCGGAGAAGAGCCAGGTCGGCTGCTTGCCGAAGCGGCGCGAGACGCGCACCCACACGGGAATGCTCGCGGCCATCGCGGCCAGGGTCGTCCCCGCGAAGATGGCCGTGCTGCCCGGTGTCTCGAGCACGTAGTCGGACAGGTAGGGAAGCAGCACGATCATCGAGGAGAAGCCGAGCTGCTCCGCGAAGAAGATCACGACGAGCAGCCGCGCGTGGGGGTTCGAGAGCACGTCGCGGAACGAGGTGAAGGGCGACGTGCCGCCGCGCCCCTGGAACTCGCTGCGCTCGCGGATGCGCACCGTCATGACCCCGATCAGGACCGCGACGCCGATCGCGACCATCACCGACAGCGCCCCCGCGAAGCTCCGCTGGTCGTCCGCGCGCTCGAGGAAGAACAGGCCGATCGCGCCCAGTGCCATGCCGAGGTTCTCGACGATCTGCATCACGCCGAAGACGCGCGTGCGGTCGTGATAGCCCCGCGAGAGCTCGGCCCCCATCGCCATGTGGGGCACGCGGAAGCAGGTGTAGGCCGTGTAGTAGACGAGCACGGCCACGGCGAACCAGGTCGCCAAGGCGGGGCCTTCCAGCGGCGCGGGCGGCGACCAGAGCGCGACGATTCCCAGGCCCAAGGGGAGGGCCGAGGCGGCGAACCAGGGACGTCTCCGGCCCCAGCGCGAACGCGTCCGGTCGGACAGGTAGCCGGCGAGCGGATCGCTCACGGCGTCCCACACCCGCGCGACGAGCAGCAGCGTGCCGACGAGCGCGTGCCCGAGCAGCAGCACGTCCGTCGAGTAGTTGAGCAGGTAGAGCCCGAGCAACGCGTTCGACGCGAAGACCGCGAGCAGGGGCGCGCTGTAGGTCAGGATGCGCGAGGTCGGGACGCGTTCTTCGGCCATCGAGGATGGGAGGGTGGCGCAGGGTGGGCCTACTCGCCCTTCACCTCGTTCTCGATCGGCGGCAGCGTTCCGAGGTAACCCGCGATCGCCTCGAGGTCCTCGCGCGGCAGGTTCGCGTAGCCGTGCTGGATGACCTCGGCCATGAGGCCCTGGGTGTCGTCGCCGTCGGGCTTGAGGCCCATCTCGAGGTACCAGACCAGATCCGCGCGCGACCAGCTGCCGATCCCCGTGTCGTCGTGCGGCGTGATGTTGGGTGCGAGCTCGCCCTCCGGGCCCTCGCGTGACCCCGCGAGCTCCATGGACGCGTCGAGCCCGCCGGTCAAGGTGCGCGGCGTGTGACACTCGCCGCAGTGCGCGGCGGCCTCGACGAGGTAGCGCCCGCGGTTCCAGCCCTCACTCCGAGACGGATCGGGCTCGAGCGTCTTCGGCGTGAAGTTCACGAGCTTCCAGCCCGTGACCGACCCGCGCCACGAGAACGGAAAGGGCGCGTCGGGCTCCCGATTCGCGCGGCGCACGGCGGGCAGCGAGTCGAGGTAGACCTTCATGTCGGCGAGGTCACCATCGGTCAGGCCCGAGAAGGAAGGGTACGGGAAGACCGGGAAGTAGTGCTCGCCGTCCGGCGACAGGCCCTCGCGCATCGCGCGCACGAAGTCGGCCTCGCTCCAGCGGCCGATGCCCGTCTCGTCGTCGGGCGTGATGTTCGTGCTGTAGAAGACGCCGAAGGGCGTCTCGAGGGCACGGCCTCCTGCGAGCGAGGGCGCCTCGTCGCCCTCGCCCGGGAAGTTCGTGTGGCACGTGCAGCCGCCCGTGGCCGCGAAGATGCGGGCCCCCCTCGCGAGGGCGTCGAGCTCCTCGGCGCCGGCGTCCGCCTCCGCGCGCGAGGGCGCGGCGTGCAGCAGGCCCGCGACCAGCGAGGCCGCGGCGAGCGCGGGAAGGAGCCCGAGCCGGGGCACGAGGCCGTCCTACTTGTTCTTGTAGGACTCTTCCTTGGGCTTGCGGAAGTCGTCGTGGCAGCCTCCGCAGCTCTGGCCGAGCGTCTTCATCGCCGGTCCCAGGGCCGTCGGGTCGCCGCTCGCGTCGGCGGCCGCGAGGCCGCGCGCGGCTTCCTCGAACTTCGCGATCGCGGCCTCGAACTCGGCCCAGTTGGCCCAGATCTCGGGCTTCGCGTCGGTCGCGCCCGTGTGCACTTCCTTCTTGAAGGCCGGGGCCACCAGCGCCGCCGCGTCGGCCATCTGCTCCGCGTGGTTCGCGACCGCGCCGGGCAGCGCGAGCCGGTTCTTCATGATGTCGCCGATCGCGCCCATGTTCGCGCCGATCGACGACATGACGAGCTGGCGGTACCCGACGATCGGGTCGTCCTCGCCATGCTCCTCGGCCGCGGCGAAGCCGGCGAGGGAGACCGTGAGGAGCGCAGTGAGCGCACCCGAGAGCAAGCGGAAGCGAACGGACATGGATTCCTCCTGCGACGTCGTGTCGTCGCACGAAGGGAAGCACACGAGCCCCATCGTGTCATCGCACGGCACGCGTGCGCCGCATCGAGCGCACCCGGCAGGAGCAGGCCGATGCGACCCGTCTCGCGCTCAGTCCGTGAGATCGCGGCGCGCGGCGTCCAGGTAGTCGCCCAGGTGCTTCGAGAACGCGGGCGTCTCGGCGAGGCGGAACAGGTGCTCGAAGGCGCGCGGGTGCGCCGAGGGCTCCGCATCACTCACGAGGGAGAGACCGGCTTCACCCAGCGCATCGCGTGCGCTGCGCTCCTTGAGGAACTGGGCGAGGTCGCAGACGAAGCTGATGTCGGCCAACGTGAGTGTGGGGCCCGCGAGGAAGGGCGTGGTGCCGAGCGCCCGCTCGACCCCGTCCAGGGTGAACGCGTAGGCGCCGCACATGCGCTCGTGGAGCTCCGGGCTCACGCTGCGGGGCAGGGCGAGCAGGTAGACCTGCGCCTCGCGCGCGAACACGAGCGAGGCATCGAGGAAGCTGTCGACGCGAGACGCCTCGTAGGGGCCGTCCCCGAGCAGCGTGTGCTCTGCGTGGCCGGCCCGCGCGGCCGCCCGCAGGATGCTGTTCGACTCGAAGATGCCGACGGCTCCGTCGGGGCTGAATGCCGCGGGAACCGTCCCGAAGGGATGGGCCGCGAGGAAGGCGTCGGTCTTGTACAGCGTCCCCGAGAAGCCGCGCGAGCTCGTTCGCGCGTGGGGGCTCTCGGGGGTGCGCTCGTCGTCGGCGAGCGGGCGCGCGTCGAAGTCCCAGAGCCAGCCCGCGAGGGCCGGCGGGGCGTCGCCGCAGACCTCGACCTGCGCTCCGCTGAACTCGGCCGCGATCAGGGCCTTCCAGACGCGTGGGTTCGGGAGATAGGAGAAGATGCGGAGGTCGGGGGTGGTCATGGTCGCTCCTCGTTCGATCCGAGCGCATCGAGCCGGTCGCGCGTCGCCTGGCTCGCTCCCGTTCCCTGGGGCGGCCTGGTCCCTTTCGCTTCGGGTCCTGAAATGGCTACCAAAGAGATCGCGCGCGGCAACGGCCTGGTCGAACCGACCGCGAGGAGGGACGGAAGCATGTCCGAGAGAGAAGTCTGTCTGGTCACCGGCGTCGGCCCGGGCACGGGCGCCGCGCTCGCACGGCGCTTCGCCGAGCAGTACGAGGTGGCCATGATCGCGCGCAACGCAGAGCGGTTGGCCGAGCTCCAGCAGGAGATCCCGGGCACGCACGCCTTTCCGCTCGACGTGACGGACCGCGCCGCCCTCTCCCAGACCGCCGAGGCGGTTCGTTCTCGGCTGGGCGCGCCCTCGGTCGTCATCCACAACGCCGTGGGCGGCGCCTTCTCGGAGGTGCTCGACGTCGATCCCGAGCTGCTGCAGCAGAACTTCCAGGTCAACACGATGGCGCTGCTGCAGCTGATCCAGGAGTTCGGCCCCTCCATGGTCGAGGCGGGCAAGGGCGTGATCCTCGCGACCGGCAACACGTCCGCCTACAGGGGCCGCGCGCGCTTCGCAGCGTTCGCTCCCACGAAGGCGGCGCAGCGCATCCTGCTCGAATCCGCGGCGCGCTCCCTCGGGCCCAAGGGCGTTCACGTCGCGTTCGTCGCGATCGACGCCGTGATCGACGTGCCGTGGACGCGCGCCGCCTTCTCCGACCAGCCCGACGAGTTCTTCGCGCTCCCGGCCGACATCGCCGGCGAGTGCTTCCACATCGCGCACCAGCCGCGCTCGACCTGGACCTTCGACGTGATGATCCGGCCCGATCGGGAGACCTGGTAGCCGGGCGATCGCCACGTTCCCGGCCCGGCGTTAGACTCCGCCCTCGCATCCTCGAGGAGAGACCCATGGCTTCCGTTTCCGTCGACATCGTGGCACCGCCTCAGGTCGTGTTCCTGACCCGCACGAACACCGAGCTCGGCGCCGCGTCCGTGGCGATCGATGCCGAGGGCGGCGTGCTATTCGAGGGCGTCTGCAAGATGGTGACCGAGGGCATGCTGTCCTCGTACCCGCGCAGCGTGCTCGGCGAGTGGACGCCCAACCGGGCCGCGATCCGCTTCGACGCGGACGAGATCGCCGCGCGGAAGGTGCGGCGCCTCGGCTCCGACGAGGTGCTCGATCTCGAGGCGCTGAAGGCGCTCGCGGGCTGATCGGAGGCGCGAGGTCTCCGGACGATCGGGGCCCCTCGGACGCGTTCAGTCCCCGACCTTCACGGGCGGCTCCGTCTCGCTCGCGTTCTCTCGCAGCACCTCGTCCGGGGTCGCGGCGACGGCCCGGTAGGTCTTCTCCCGGTAGCCGCGCATCCACGGCTTCGCGGGGTCGAAGGCGGGCTGCGCCACCGCGCCGCCCTGGCTCGCGAAGGGCTCCGGCTGGCGGTAGCGCGCGAGCTCCTCGGGCGAGATGCCCGCGAGGCCGACGACCTCGGGGTCGATCCAGGCGCGCCCGTCGATGGCCTGCTCGGAGGTCGCGATCTCGAGCGAGAGATCCTCGGGGCCCGCGAAGTACATGGACTGGCACATGCCGTGATCGATCGGGCCCAGCACGGTCACGCCGCGCGAGCGGATGCGATCGCGCAGCGCGAGCAGCTCCTCCTCCGTGTCGACGTTGAGGGCGACGTGCTGCATGGTGCCGGCCGCGCATGGGTTGCCCGCGTTGCCCGCGTGGGTCACGCCGAGGGTGCGTTCGATCGCCCCGATCTCCGGGGTCTGCACGAACGCGAGGTAGCTCGCGTCGTTCAGCTTCAGGAAGCCGTGCCACGCGCCCTCGACGCCGTGCATCCAGTAGAGCGCGACGAGCTCCATCCCGAGCACGTCGCTGCAGAACTCGATCTGTGTCTTGATGTCGGCCGTGGCGATCGCCAGGTGGTGGATGCCGTTGCTCAGCCCCATGGTTGTCTCCCTCGCTGAGCCCAGGGTACAGGCACACGCCTTGCGCGGCCGGGCCCGGACCGCGGCAGCCCGCCCCGCACTGGGTCAAGGCGTCACGCCAGCCACCCTCGGATCGTCTGGAGCGCACGGCTCGCCCCGTCTGGAGGTCTCGGCCGCTGGCATGCCGCTTGCTCCCTCAGATCTCGAATGGAAGAGGGGACACGATGGATACCGAGGTGAAGAGCTTCATGACGGGCGCGCCGATCTCGATCGAGCCCGACACGTCGGCCCTCGCGGCGCTCGATCTCATGATCGACCACGCGATCCGGCACCTGCCGGTCGTCGACGCGAGCCAGCAGATCCAGGGCATCGTGTCCTTCGAGGATCTGCGCGCGGCCCTGCCGATCCCCGTGAGTCTTGCCGACCCGCCGGGCGTCGAGGCGCGTCAGGCGGCCTCGGACGTGTCGGTTCGCGACGCGATGACGCCTTCGCCCGTCACGATCCGCGAGGATGCGCCGCTCCAGGAGGCCGTGGCCCGGATGCTCGAGGGCCGCTTCGGATCGCTCCCCGTGGTCGACGCGGACGGGCGCCTCGACGGCATCCTCACGGAGACGGATCTCCTCCAGGCCCTGGCCACGGTGCTCTGGTCGCAGGACCACTACACGGAGCAGGGCGAGGACGCCTGACGGCGACTGCCCCTCTCCTCGCCCCCGAGGACGCTACGGCATGCCCGGCGCGCTCTCCGTCTGGACCTGCAGGGCAAAGAGGTGCTCGGTCAGCGCGATCAGCTGCGCTTCGTCGAGCGTCCGGCCCCACACGGGCATCGTCCGGGTGCCGTGGACTGCGAACCGGCCATCGATGAACTCCCGGACCAGGACCTCGGGGAACCAACCGCCCCTTCGTTCGGCGATGCGCGTGAGGTCGGGCGGCGGAGCGAGGAACGCCTCCTTCATCGACGGCTCGCCTCGCGCATCTCGACCATGGCAGGACGCGCAGTAGCGTCCGTACAGGGCCGCGCCGTCGATCGGATCTGCGGTCTCGGTCTGCCCGACCGCGGCGAGGGCGTGACCGAGCAGGAACAGCGACGCCGCCCATGCGAGCCGGGGTGACCGCCAACCGGTGTTCTTCGTGCTTCCCTTCACGCTCCGTCCTCCTCGCTCGCGCCGCGCGGCGGCGCCGACTCGGGGTCGTGAACGCGTCCGTCGCGGGGCGACCCGTTCCGAAGCACGATTCACGCCAAGTGTGCATGCTCTCGCGGCCGCGCGAGGGTCTCGCGGCGCCGCGCGCAGGGGCGCCGGGCCCCACGGCGTGGCGGCCGGCCACCCTCTCCCAGGAGGGCAGGTTCAGGCAGACCGCTCGAAGCCGGTCGTCGGCGGAGGCGGATCCTCGCGCTCCCCGCGCTTCTCGCGCAGCGGTCGCCAGAGCTCGGCGTGGCTGAAGCACTCCCATCCCCAGCGCAGCCAGCCGACGAGGGCACTCGCGACCCAGAGCGCCCAGCCCAGCATCGCGAGCCGGTAGAACCAGAGCGAGACCGAGACGAAGGACGCCTGCGGCAGCAGCGCGGCGACGCGATCCTCGTACCAGCGCAGCATGCCCGCGCTCGAGCCGTTCCCCGCGATCTGCATCTCCGGTGTTCCGAGCAGGCCCTGCTGGATGGACCCGAACAGGGCGACCAGCGCGGCGCACGTGAGCGCCACGAGGCCGATCTGCAGCAGGTCGAAGCTCCACGCCGCGCCGAGCGCCGCGCCGCGCTCGCGCCGCCAGCCGAGCGCGAGCAGCCAGACGACGACGAAGCCCGCCACGGGGACGGGTGCCTGACTGAGTCCGATGCCCAACAGGAACCAGTGATGGGTGCGCAGCGGCGTGATCGAGAGACGGCCGAGGCCGACCGCGAGCAGTCCGAGCAGCAGCAGCAGCGGCCAGAACAGGACCGCGGGCCCCAGCCGCGACCCCGTGGTGAGCAGGGTCCAGCGGTTCTGCGGCACCTGCATCTCGACGTGATGGTTCACGCTCGGCAGACCGAGGTCGATCTCGGGTGTCTTCGTGACGAGCGCGACGCCGTTCGCGCTCCGCCACGAGAGCTCGGCGGTCTGCGCACCCGGGACGATCGCGAGCGGAATCTCTCGGCCTTCCTGACGCAGGGGCTGGTCGCGGCCGTTCAGCGACAGCGCGAGCAGCTCGGCGCCCTCGGGCAGGCGGACGCGGTGCTGCCCCCCCTGACTGCTGCGCATGCGGAGCGACAGGGTGGCGTCCGTCGCGCGCAGGCCCGGCGTGACGACGAGATGGCTCGCATCGATCGTGAGCGTGCCGCCCGCCACGCCCGCGGGCCGTTCGACCGCGAGGACGACGCGTTCGCCCGGCCAGGGCCGCCACTCGCGGCGTCGCGTCAGGCCCTCCGCGGGCGCCTCCACCCACGGAATGCCGTCCGGCTCGACGTGCCAGATCGGACTCGGGTCGATCCGCCAGACCTCGGTCCAGGGCACGTCCGCGGGCGCCGCGAGCTCGAGCCGATCACGGATCGGGAGCACGGATGCCCAGCTCACGCTCTTCTGACCCGGTCCGAGACTGACGAGCGCGACCTCGTCTTCGACCCGGATGCCGGGCGTGGTGACCGACTCCCCGCCGAGCAGCGGGACCTCGATGACGATCGCTCCCGCGGAGGGCGCGACCCGCTGCACGGTGGTCCGCGTCTGCCACGAGAGGCCGAGCGAGACGTCGCGCGTGACGACGACGAAGGGCGGAATCGCCGTGGGCTCGAAGCGCTCGGCGGGCTCGTCGCGCCCGACCTCGCCGGGCGGTCCGTCGCCCGATGCGCGGAGCCGGCGCAGCTGCAGTGCGCCCTCGCTACGCCCGTCGGCGTGAAGGCCCTGGAGCTCCCATCCTTCCAGCGTCGCCTCGGCGCGGTAGGGCCGCAGCGGCACCGGGAGCTCCACGGTCTCGCGCGGCGGCAGCGCTCCGCGCAGATGCACGGTGTGCGACCCGGGCGCGAGCCGCAGCCACAGCCCTCCGTCCTCGCGGCGCGACAGCGCGCGCGCGGGAACGCCGTCGACGAGCACGGTGGTCGGGACGAAGCTCTGCGTCGCGTCGAGTCCGCCCGGCAGCGGGATCGCGGTCTCCGCGGCGACCTCGACCGTCATGCGCAGGTCGAGCCGCTCGGGGCGCGCGTCGAGCGCGAGCCGCGGGACCGCGGCGCACTGGGGATGGCACTCGGGAGTCTCGAGCAGGCGCGTGCGCAGCTCGTCGAGCAGCTCCTTCGGCGGCACGTCCGCGCGGGCCACGCCCGGCGCGCCGGCCGCGGCGAGACCGGCGGCGAGCAGCACGGCCCCCGCGGACGACGCGACGCGCTTCGCAGGCGGCGGGCCCTGCGGCCACCAGCGCGCCACGAGATCGCGCGCGGTCCCCAGCGAGACGATCACGAGGGCGAGCAGCAGCGCCGTGCGAAGGAAGGCCAGGCCGGTGTTCGCCCAGGGCGGTACGAGCCACAGGCGGAGCTGCTGGTCGCGGTCGACGGGACCGCTCCAGCGCAGGGAGACGCTCTCCCACTGCCAGTCCGGGCGGCCGGGACCGGTCGGGATCCTGGCGTTGGGGTCGGCCGCATAGCCGTAGCTCGACGCGCCGGACGGACTCCTCTTCGGGCGCACGACCTGTGCGAGGACGCTCCCCGTGCCCCGGCCCGCCTTCGGTGCGGAGGCGAACCGCTCGGGAACGGGCGCGGTGGCCTCCGCGTCGGGGAGCACCACGTCGTCGAGCTCGGCCAGGACCTCCTGTGGATCCGTCACCACGGCCCACGGGCGCTCGAGCGCCGGATACATGCCGCTTCGAAGCTGCTGGAGCGCGAACGGGATCGCGATCACGATCAGCACACCGAGCGTCAGCGCGCGGAGTCCGACGAGCAGGGTCCCGAAACGACCTTCGGGCACGACCCGGCGCAGCCCCTCGAAGGCCAGGACGAACACCCAGACGAAGGCCGGAGCGCCCGGCTCGGTGTAGGTCAAGGCCAGGGCCGCCGCGGCGAGCAGGCCCACGGCGGCACCGAAGAGCCGGAAGAAGGCCATCGCGACGAGCGTGACGACGAACAGATCGAGCAGGGTCCAGCGCCCGATCCAGGTCGCGCTGGCGCGGTCGACGCCCGAGGCGTGGAGCAGGCGCCACCCCGGCGGCACCTGGACCTGCCCTTCGAGGGCCGAGACGTCGTGCGCCCAGCCGACGGCCGGCAGCGTCCGGACGCCGGTCTCGACGCGGCTGTCCGCCTCGATCCGGACCTGACCGAGAGGAACCTCGATCCCCGCGCCTGGCTCGTCGTCGCCGCTCGCATCCGGGTCGCGGCGGGTGATCGGCTGGTCCTCGCCGTTCACGGCGGCGCGACCGAGCTCCGTGCCCGCGCCCATGTCGAGACGCGCCGTCCCGCGCATCGTTCCCGTGATCGTGTCGCGGACGGTGGCCCCTCGGCCGTCGAAGTCGAGGTGCCAGTTTCGCACGAGTGTGAGCTCGTCCCTCAGCGGGCCCGAGCTGCCGCGCCGCCGCTCCGCGAGGCGCATCGTGTCCCCCGCGTTCATCTGGTACGCGGGCAGGCTATGCCACGCGGCGGGGAGCTCGGTCTGCGACGGATCGACCGCAAGGACCCCTTCGACGTCGACGAGGCGGAGCTTCGGGCGCGCCTCGAAGGCCCAGACCTCGCTGGGGTCCCAGTCGGCACCCGCCGCCGGAAGGGTCAGCTCCGCGGCCGGCGCCGAGCGGCGGGCCGCGATGCGCAGCTGCCAGCGTCCGGGCCGCACCTGCAGGCGCAGGGTCCCGTCGGGCTCGAGACGTGCGGGCAGCGGGCTCGTCACGTCGAGCGGAACGAAGTCCGGCGGCAGCACGGGCCCGAGCGTCACCTCCCGGCTCTGCCCCGAGACCTGGAACTGCACGTCCGTCGTGAGCTGGAGCGGAATGTCGTCGACGACGAGCCGATGCACCTGCAGCGAGAGCCGGTTCCCCTCGGCCGGCGCGGTCTCGGCCTGGTCGCGCAGCCAGAGCCTGCCGTCGGCGTCGCGCCGCGGAAACGGCACCGGCTGCCCTTCGAGTGTCAGCGCGACGAGGCCCGTCTCGGGCGGCACGCGGAGCAGGCGCGGAAGGGTCTGCCAGACGAAGCGCCCCGTGACCTCGTGTCGACCCGCGGGCAGTGCAAGGGCGGGCCGTCCCTCCGCACGCACGACCGGCGCCGCACGGCCGTCGACGCGGACCTCCTCGGGCCAGTGGCGGGCGTCGCCCGGAAGCCGGACCGTGCTTGCGACGTCCACGTGGAAGACCTGCCTGAAGGTCCCGCGATCGGACTCCAGCGCGAGCTCGAGCCGGGCCGGCCATACACACGTCCGTGTCGATCCGCCCAGCAAGGGCGGGCAGGTCTGCTCCTCGTGCCCGGCCATGACCCACTCCACCCAGGGCTCGAGCGGGGTGGGGACGTCCTCGCGAGCCAGCGGCGCCGCCTCCGCAGCCGCTCCGAGCAGCAGGGCCAGGAGCACGAGGGCCGCGCCGCGTCGCGCACGGCCGAGCCGTCGCGTGCCGACGTTCGGGGGGAGAGACGTGATCGCGAGAAACGCCTTGTCGCGCATGGAGGTCTCCAGGGCTCGGGTTCGCGGAAGGGAAACGCAAGCCACATGCCAACCGGCACCGCGTGGGGAATCGGCCAGCCGGACGCGGCCCTAGAGGGAAACCTGCCGATCCGGGGCTTTCTCCGCCGGGCGTCGCTCCGACAGTGGATGACGCCGCCCGACACGGAGTGTCCTCGTCCCGGGCCGGCGCCCTGTGGCATCCTGACCGCATGGCGATTCCCTGGGGCTTCCTCCATCCCCGCATGTGGGCCTTCAACGCCCGCAACGCGTTCCACTTCGCGATCGACAGCCTGCGGGGCGCGCCGCCGCGCCCGTTGCGGGCGCGCGACTTCGTCGCCGAGCACGCGAAGGAGGGCGATCCCGACAGCGTGCTGGCCGCGCTCGGCCGCTACGCGACCGAGAAGCGCTGGCTCATGAGCGTGGGGCCCGAGAAGGGACCGCTGCTCACCGAGGTGATCGAGCGGCTGCCGGCCGGGGCCCGCGTGCCCGAGTTCGGCGCCTACTGCGGCTACTCGGCGATCATGATCTGCCAGCGTCTCGCGCCGCCGGGCAGGCTCGTGTCGGTCGAGATCAGCGCGGCGAACGCCGAGTCCGCGCGCGACAACATCGCGCGTGCGGGCTTCGGCGCCCGCGTCGAGCTGCGCCTGGGCTCCTCGAGCGACGAGATCCCGCGGCTCGAGGGGCCCTTCGACCTGGTCTTCCTCGATCACTGGAA
>JAAUYD010171269.1_pt1 | contig 13083 bp, 10 predicted proteins | sample 7278101 | NCBI WGS metagenome assembly JAAUYD01 (sample SAMN14350128, study PRJNA611818) | marine sediment metagenome | isolation source: surface marine sediment (0.6m) | place: French Polynesia: Moorea | collected 2018-08
GCGACTATCCCATGTATACTGAAATGAAACAAGTCATTTCCAGTGGGAATAGGTTTACTTTCACTTACAATCGTCCACCTAAGCGCGATATTGGGGAAGAAGATTAATAAAAACACACGTAGGGTGCATTAGCGACAGCGTAATGCACCATTGATAAGACTTTGCTGCAAAGGGCACAAGTACATAGTCCACCCTACAAATACCTAATTTCCCCCAAGAATCAAACTGGATTTCTATACAAGCCATAATGAAAATTATTATATGGCTCAGACAGTTTCACTCTTAACCAATAGGCCTACACTATAGCTGTACAGAAGTGAAATCTGTCTTCCCCCTAAAGTTATAATTTTGCAGTCAAGTCAAAAATTACAGATAGAATGAGGTCGCTTTCCTTCATTATTGTGGCTCCTAAATTTTGAACTAATCGTGCATAAATTCGCAGAGTGATGTATACTACTCCCCTAGGCTTCTGAAATTAATTTAATATTTCGACATAATATTCCTGACAAGATATCAACTTTAAACCTAAATTATTCCCATTTCTATACTTGACAACCAACTTAAATCAGTCCTTTAATATTTGTGTTCTAAAAAACTATCGCATTTTTTACCCAAAAATATTTTAGGAATAATGCTCGTTCGCATCGCGTTTGAGTAAAGTAAACGGCTGTCCTAAAAACACTTGCATATTCATTATTTTCGAAGTCCCTTCACGGAGGGATGTGTCTACTATGCTTTTATTAGCCAAATCAAAAGAAATAAATATACTCGAATCAAAACTTACACACAAGTCGCCAGTTCTCCACAGGTTAGCCAGATTTGTTACAGAAGAAGCTGTATGCTTAATGTTTAACATCCAACCCGAAGATATTTACGTTGTGGAATGTTGGCGATATATAGTTTACGTCCATGCTAAGGGCGTAAGTAAATTTGTGAGTTATGCTGACTTTCCCCCAATTGTGGGGGTTGCTCCACCAAGCAAAGTTGATATTATCAAATGGCGACGACGTTGGCGACGACAACAGGAGCCTTCTGCTCGCAAGCAAGCACCCATATGGTGGGCAGAATTCTTACAGCAGGAATTGTGGAATACTTTTTCCCCACCAATGCTAAATAACTGGGATGAATTGCTCAATTCTATTGAATTTGCTTTTAATGAAGCAACTTTAAAACAATTGAGAGACAGTTATGAGTCAACTGCTAAAAGTGGGGTATAAAAAATAAATCAGCGCAGACGTCTTCCCAAGACGCCTGCAGTCTTCATAAATTACCCAGTTAAGATACTTTGTTTTTAGCTCTTTCTGCTCTGGCTGCTGCTGAATTCATAATTTCATCTCTGTTTTCCAGCATTTCCCCAGGAAAATTTTCCAAGATTTTCGTCGAAAGTGCCACTCTACTTTTACCTTCATCTAAATCAATTATTACAGCTTTGATAGATTGACCAACTTCAAATACATTTTCTAGATTGTCAATAAATTTTTGACTTATTTGTTTGATGTGCAATAAAGCACTCAAACCATCCAAATCTATAAATACTCCAAAAGGCTTAATCCCAGTTACCTTACCTTCTACAAGTTGACCTACTTCCAATATACTGAAACTTGCAGAACTAGTTGCCACGCGCTGGGAAAGTACAAGTTTTCGGTTACTCTGGTTTACTTCTAGAAAACTGACAGTCAAATTCTTTCCGATTAGAGCATTTAAATTGTTTCGCTCCAATAAATGCGAGCGCGGAATAAATCCCCGTAAACCTCGAACATCAACAGTTACTCCACCTTTATTAACATTCATGACTTTTACTTCTATATTCTGGGAATTTTCTTGCATCAAAGCTAGTTTTTCCCAGATGTTACGAATTTCTAGTTGTCGTCGCGAAAGGGTCACTTGACCTTCGGCATTTTGTTCTGTGATAATCAAAAACTCTAGTTCTTCGTTGAGGGGTAGAACTTCTGATAAATCAATAACAGTTTTCAAGGAAGCCTCATTCCGAGGTATAAAAGCGGAGGATTTGCCACCGATATCTACATAAGCTCCGTCAGAATCTAATTGAAAGACTCTACCGCGAACCTTATGTCCTTTTTGAAACTGGTAGTCGTGTTGCTCTAATGCCTGAGCAAAGTCTTCCATTGTGAATGATGAAGCTTGTTGAGAATTTTGTGCTTGCGAACTCATGACTTTCGAGAATATATTAATACATGCTTATGGCCAACGCTAGAGCTTTACCTTTACAGGGAAAGACTCTGAAAATAAAATTAAGTGTGGGAAGACAGTCTTAAGCTGTCTGTAATTGCTCAAACAACTGTTTTACTTTCTCCCAAGCATCAGCTGCAGCCTTTGGATTATAGCTAGCGCGATGATCGCAGAAAAATCCATGGTCTGCTCCATCGTAGCGGAATACACGATGAGAATGATGATATTTCCCTAGCTCTGATTCTATTTGTTCTACTTGTTCGTGTGGAATACTTGTATCTTCCATCCCAAAGAACGCATATAGAGTTCCTTTAAAAGAGTGAGTAAGGGTGATGGTCGGTTCACCACCTCCAGGAGTGGTAGTGGTAATACCCGCTCCATAAAATGAAGCAACAGCTTTTATATCAGCTAAGGTTGCTGCAAGATAAGCAACATGACCCCCAAAGCAGAAACCGATACAACCAAATTCAGTATTTTTTACACCCTCTAGATTCTTTAAGTAATTAATTGCTACTTGAATATCACTTAATAATTCAGAGGCTTTTGTTTGGTTTTTGTATTGTCTGCCAATTTCAATATCTTCTGGGGTATAGCCTGTTTCAAAACCAGGAGTAAGTCGTTGATAAAGAGCAGGTGCGATCGCAACATAGCCCTCGCGAGCAATACGTTCTGTAACTTCGCGAATATGAGCATTTACTCCAAAAATTTCCTGCAATACAATAATCCCGGGGTAAATACCTTGAGTTTTGGGCTTTGCCAAATAAGCAGGAATATCTAAATTTTTTTGAGGTAGTTGAACTATTGCTGTATCTATTGCCCGCTCTGTCATAATCATTTTTACCAATGCTGTGTGATGATTAGATATAGCTATGCGAGTATTTCAAAGCTATCTCCGAATAAATTATCTACTACTACCAGTCTATGCATGAGAAATTTTTACCCTTAAAAATTCAAACTATAAATACAATCTTTTAAAAGTAGCGAATATAGCTTCTTCTTCATCCCTATTATTACTTAGGACTGCAAGGTAATGATTCAATTCAGGATTCAACCAGATAGTGAAATACCCGCATCCAATCAACTTTTCAATCAAATTCGCTTTGCAATTGCTTCTCGGCAATATCCACCGGGTTATAAATTGCCTTCTACTCGAGCGTTGGCGATGCAAACTGGACTACATCGCAATACTATTAGCAAAGTTTATCGTCAGTTAGAAGAAGATGGATTTGTAGAAAGTTTGGCTGGTTCGGGAATTTATGTCCGTGCCCAAGGTCATGAAGGTGGTAGCAGGTTACAGTCGCCAATCCTTAAGGAACACCCAAAAGCATATAAAGTAGTACAACATGCATTGGATGAATTACTATCTCAGGGTTGTTCTCTTAATCAGGCTCGTGAAATGTTTTTAGCAGAAATGGATTGGCGCTTACGGTGTAGTGCAAGAGTTCTAGTAGCTGTACCTGAAACTGATATGGGTGCCGGTCAACTAATGGTGTATGAATTGGAAGAATCTTTGCAAATCCCCATACAGTTAGTATCCATGGAAGACTTGAGTACTGTATTGGATCAAACACCTTCTGGCACAGTCGTTACTAGTAGATATTTTATTGCTGATGCCGAAGCTATTGCTGCTCCTAAGGCTGTTCGGGTAATTCCCCTTGATATATACGATTATGCTAAGGAGTTTGAAATGGTAAAAGGGTTGTCCAGAGATAGCTGTATAGGTATGGTCAGCCTAAGTCCTGGAATTCTTCGGGCTGCGGAAGTAATTCTCCATGGAATGCGTGGAGATGAATTACTAGTAATGACTTCCCAACCCAAAGATGCTTACAAGCTTCAAGCAATTGTCAAACGAGCACAAATGATATTTTGTAGCGATCAACCAAGTTTTTCTGCTACTCAAGTAGCCGTTCAAACATGTGTAGACGATCTAATTCGCTTACCCAAACTGGTGCGAGCAGGAAATTATATAGGGACTAAATCAATTAATTTGCTTAAAAGAGAATTGGGTTTGGGTTAATGATTTGTAATAAATTTTTAGTTGTAATTTTGTAGTTGTAATAAGTTAAAAATTAAAATTTTCAAGTTGTAACTTGTAACTACTCTAAAAATTCTCTAACACAAAGCAAATAACTAGCAGCATCTTCCAACATGGGGAAATGACCCGTGTTCTCAATGGCTTTGAATTTTACAACCTTATTGAGTGCTGCTGCTTGTTGTCCTAGTTCTGCCGGAATAATTTTGTCATACTCTCCGGATATTATTAGTGTCGGTACTGTTAACCGAGAAAACTCGGAAGGCATTATTTCTGCTTGTTTTTTACTTACAGAGGTAAATATTGTTCCTAAAGCTGCATTATAGTTCGCTTGTAAAAAATCAGCCAGAAAAGCCTGACGTTCCTTAGCAGCGATCGAACGAGCCAGAAAACGTGCCATAAATATTCTGTCGACTAATGGGATTTTAGCTAACCATTTAGGACGGAATTTAACTACATAACCACCAAATTTGTGAAAGGCACTAAAAGCTTTTTCGTCATATTCAAAGATACCACTGCAAGCTAGTACTGCCTTATTTACCTTCTGGGGATAAAGATTGAGAAATAAGGTACCGATAGAAGCTCCCATTGAATGAGCCATGATATAAACCTGCTGGATATTTAACTCTTCGAGCAAGCTTCCCAAGTCACGAGCATACTCTTCAAGTTCGTAACTCAAATCGCTCAAGGAATCATTGGAAATATTAGTTACTTGACTTCGGGAGCGACCAAATCCTCTTAAGTCATATAATAAACAATGAAATTTTTCTGATAAAGCTTTGGCTGTAGTTCGCCAGTACCTAGCAGAACCAGCCCATCCATGAATGAAAACCATTACTGGTTTACTATAACCAGACAATGGTTTTTCTATCCACTCATAATAATGAGCTACGCCACGAACATTGATGTAGGGCATTTCTTCTTTACTTTATGTCACGAGTCATTAAGCCAATGACCCATGACTCTTTACTAAAATTATGCTGACTCTGGTTTCGGTAGAGAAGATGGATGCATCAGCAATTCAGCAGTAGAACGTTTTTCTACCATTTCCTGAGTTACCGTAAAGTTCACAACATCTTTACGAGATGGAACTTCATACATCACATCGAGCATCAATTCCTCTACAATACCCCTGAGGGCTCTGGCACCGGTCTTGCGCCTATAGGCTTCACGAGCGATCGCCAATAAAGCTTCTTGTTTAAAGTCTAGCTGAACATTATCCATTTTCAGTAGCTTCTGATATTGCTTGACTAAAGCACTGCGTGGTTGAGTCAATATAGCCATCAGAGCTTCCTCATCTAATGGTTCCACAACGGCAACCATTGGCATGCGTCCAATGAACTCTGGAATCAGCCCAAACCTTACCAAATCCCCTGGCTCCATATGCTTAAGAGTATCTGCTGCTCGAGCTTCTTTTGATGGTCCTTCCCCTGTTTGTACAAAACCTATTGATTTTTTACCAATTCTCTGATCTACAACTTTTTCCAAGCCAACGAATGCACCGCCACAGATAAATAGGATATTTTTTGTATCAATTTGAATGCAGTCTTGGTAAGGATGCTTGCGACCTCCTTGAGGCGGTACATTAGCAACTGTACCTTCCAACATCTTTAGCAGCGCCTGTTGGACACCTTCACCAGAAACATCGCGCGTAATCGATGGATTTTCACTCTTACGAGCAATTTTATCAATTTCGTCGATGTAAATAATCCCCCGCTGCGCTTCATCTACATCTAAATCTGCTACTTGTAACAATCGCAGCAATATATTTTCTACATCTTCTCCGACATATCCGGCTTCCGTTAGGGTTGTAGCATCAGCCACCGCAAATGGCACATCTAGGATTTTAGCCAAGGTTTGTGCCAAAAGCGTTTTTCCACAACCCGTAGGACCGATTAAAAGGATGTTTGACTTTTGCAGTTCAATACCGTCTTCCGAAGTACCCTTACCACCAGCTTTTGATTGTGTCAGTGCTAAACGTTTGTAATGATTGTAAACGGCCACTGAAAGTACTTTCTTAGCTTCATCTTGACCAATAACATGTTCGTCAAGATACTTTTTGATTTCCCGTGGCTTGGGTATTTGGTTAAAGGAAAGACTACTAGAACGGGTTCGACGTTTCTGAGGTTGTTCTGACCTTGGTGCAGCAGGTTGGGCTGTTGCACCATTAGTGTCGAGTAACTCCTCATCCAATATCTCATTGCACAAGTCAACACATTCATCGCAGATGTAGACTCCCGGTCCGGCGATTAGCTTGCGCACCTGCTCTTGTGACTTGCCACAAAACGAACATTTTAAATGGGAGTCGTACTTAGACATACCAGCCTCTTATTTCAGAATGGTGACGTTTTCCCCTTGCGAGGGAAGATTTTGCCCGGAAATCACTAAATCGATCAATCCGTAATTTTTTGCTTCTTCTGCTGACATAAAGAAATCACGTTCTGTATCAGCTTCGATTTTTTCTAAGGGTTGATTCGTGTGATGAGCAAGTAACTGATTCAACTTAGACTTATGATAAAGAATTTCTTTGGCTTGGATCTCAATATCAACAGCTTGTCCTTGAGCCCCACCAAGTGGTTGGTGAATCATGATTCTCGAATCAGGTAAAGACATACGTTTACCTGTTGTTCCTGCTGCTAACAAAAATGCTCCCATGCTGGCTGCCAAACCAAAACATATCGTAGCAACATCGGGGCGAATTTGCTGAATGGTGTCGTAAATTGCCATTCCTGCAGTTACCGAACCCCCAGGAGAATTAATATACAATTGAATATCTTTTTCGGAGTCATCAGCATCCAAATACAATAGCTGAGCAATAATAGCGTTGGCAATTGTATCGTCTACAGGGGTTCCCAAAAAGATAATCCGATCTCGTAGCAGGCGGGAGTAGATATCGAAAGCACGCTCTCCCATCCCTGATTGTTCTACTACCGTTGGCAATATATTTGTTGAATTTGAACTATTCTGGGAGTTAATTTTCAACTTGCTCAAACTGCTGATTTGATAATTTCCCGACTGCGATTCCAGCATACAAGAAAGTTTGACACTAAGAATTGACAATTTTTAATGATTTGTGCAGCTTATATGTTAATTGTGGCTTTTATTTCCACAAATGCCAACGTCGAACTCTTATGCTGCTAATTCGACAGGCGAAATTTGTATATTTTCTTTTCTACTTGCTAACCATTATGCCTCATTAATATGCTTTCTGTGTAAACAGAGTATCAAGCTAAGGCGGTGATGGATGACCATTTTTATTTAAGATTTCTTAAATACTCCGCCCGCAGATCCTATTTTTTACAATTTAATGAGTCTCAGCAAGGTTACTGTTGATGGGTTATTAACTTGTAACTTCCCTGTTTATAACTATCCTTCCTGGCTTACTGTCGCTTCTGGTTCTTCACTTTCGGAACTCTCAGAGGAGGTTTCACTTTCTGTTTCTTCTGCAGTACTCAAAGATCCTTCGGGTACTAATTCAATGGATGATTTTTCCAAAAGCCAATCAATAATTTTTTCTGTGAGTAGTTCGTTCTCAACAACCGAGCGCGCTCTTTCGGGATCGATGTCGGAATCAGAATATTCTTGGATTAGTTCTTGGATACGACCATTAATTTCTTCTTCTGAAGTTTTAATGGATTCTTGGGAAGCTATTTTCTGAAGTGTCACCGAGCGCTTAATCCGTTCAATTGCTTCCGAACGAGATTGTTCCCGCAATCGAGGGATAACATCTTTAGTAAATAATTTTTTAACATCTAATCCCTGTTGTGAAAGTCGAATTGCAGTTTGTGTCAACATTGCATCAACTTCCTGGTCGATCATCGTTTCAGGTAAGTCAACTTCTGCTTTGGTTAGCAATTCATCAAGTAAAGCTTCTTGTTTGTTATTTTTTGTCTTTTCTTCAGCTTCTTTTTGAAAACGTTCTTCCAAAGAATTGCGTAACTCCGTTAGAGTTTCAAATTCACTCGCTTCTTTGGCAAAATCATCATCTAATTCGGGCAGTTCTTTCTCTTTAATTTCTTTGAGGGTGACAGTAAATAATGCCGGCTTTCCTGCTAACTCTTCATTAGCATATGGTTCTGGAAATTGAGCAGAGATTTCTTTAGTTTCACCCGGATTCATTCCTACAATTCCATCTACAAATCCTGGAATGAATTGATCCTGTTGTAGTTCTACTTGAAAATCAGTACCCTCACCTCCAGGAATGGGTTCGGGTTCTCCTTCTTCATCTTCAGCTTTTACCAGTACACCCTTAAAGTCTACAACTGCAACATCACCAATTTGTGTCGCTCTTCCTTCTACAGGAATTAGTGTCGCCATTTGTTGACGTTCTTGTTCTAAAACTTCATCAACACGCTTAGGGTCATATTTTATTTCTTCGGCTTTGAACTGTAGACCTTGGTAATCACCTAATTTAAGCTCTGGCTCCACATCCACAGCAGCATTAAAAGTAAGAGGCTTACCTGGCTCATAAGCGTTTACCAATTCGTCAAAGGAAGAACGCAGTTGTGGCTGTCCAATTGCAGGAATGTCTTCTTGTTCGATTGCTTTGCTTATTCCATCTTGAATCAATTCTTCTAATGCTGTTGCCTTAACCCTAGTTGAACCTAAACTTTGAAGCAAGATCGGGCGCGGAACTTTACCTTTGCGAAACCCTGGAATATTTACGGTACGGGCAAAATTTTTTACAACTTCCTCATAGGTTTTTTTTGTTTGTTCGGGTGTAATTTCTATTTCTAAACCAATCTGGCTAGCGGGAAGTTTCTCCTGGGTGACTTTCATGCTTTATCTCTGTTTCAATATTGTGTGTTTTTCGGTAACTTTGCGGTTGCAACCGACAAAAGTCTTTTATGTGATGCGCTTATAGAAGCGTAAGCGCAGCGAGAGACTATGCCGTCGCCGCAGGCTCTGCTGTTAAACTTAAAACTCTGTGAAAGCTGACAAGTCAGCCTTCGCGAGTTTCCTCACATGACATCTTATTTAAAATTAATTTAATTTTTTTGCCAAGTAGAATTCACTAGAGTGGGCAAAGGCAAAAAATTAATTTTATTCAAAATTAAATGTATTGGTTGAGCATAATCGTTAAAATACCTAATAACGAGGCTGCAACTAGCTCAATAATTACAAGCTCCTTTTCAAATTGTTACCATTACGGGTTTAACACCGTGATATTCTTGTTCTCATCTAATTAGCACAATTTAAGTTAAATTTAAATTACATCTGAGTAAGTGAATAAGCCGGCTAATCCCATCGGCGTTGGCTTCACTAATTTATTCTGCTAAATTGGGATTTACTCCAGAACATATTTAATCCATTTGAATCATATTACATGTATTTGTGCTGGATACAACGTAAAGTATGCCGATTCTGTTATTTATAGATGATATATATAGCAAATGTACGTACAGACAGATTCTTTCTTAAATATTAATGTGTTATATAATATATTATTTAAAATTGTTTATCTGTTTGAATTGAATAATGAATTGTTGTAAACTGCAGCATTACTAAATTAAAACCAACTCAAGAGGAACGAGAGGAAAATTTAGATATATTTCCGATATTTAGATATAAGCCTAACTATTATAAACATCAAAATTATTCAAACTTATTTGATTTATCAAGATCGTAAAACTTAAATATGTATAAATTTTAAGCCAAGGATAATCTTATAATATTAAGGAGGAGACCAGTGTGTCTAAAGACTATCGAGTAGCCATTTTGGGAGCGACTGGTGCTGTAGGCACAGAATTGTTACATTTGCTAGAAAACCGTAATTTCCCAGTTGCCGAGCTAAAGTTATTGGCATCATCTCGTAGTGCTGGCAAGGAAATGACTTTCAAAGGAGAAAAGTTTGCAGTAGAGCCAGTAAAAGATGGTGTTTTTGATGATGTGGATTTAGTTTTAGCAAGTGCAGGTGGTTCCACATCTAAAATATGTGCACCTAAAGCTGTAGAGGCAGGAGCTACAGTTATTGATAATTCCAGCGCTTTTCGGATGGATGAGGATGTACCTTTAGTAGTACCAGAGGTAAATCCACAGGCGTTAGAATTACACAAGGGTATTATTTCTAATCCTAATTGCACGACAATTCTAATGGCTGTCGCTGTATATCCTTTGCATAAAGTTAAACCAGTTAAAAGAATCGTAGTTGCAACTTATCAGTCTGCGAGTGGTGCTGGTGCAAGGGCTATGGAAGAAGTTAAAATCCAGAGCCAGGATATATTAGCAGGTAAAGAACCAGTAACAGAAATTTTTCCTTATCCGTTGGCATTTAATTTATTTCCACATAATTCCCCATTGAATAGCTTTGGCTACTGTGAAGAAGAAATGAAGATGGTCAACGAGACTCGGAAAATATTCGATGATCGCGCTTTGAGGGTAAATGCCACTTGTATCCGAGTTCCTGTATTGCGGGCTCATTCGGAAGCAATTAACCTAGAATTCTACACTCCTATAAAGCCAGACGAGGCAAAAGATATTTTAAAACTAGCTCCCGGCGTCAAAATAGTGGAAGATTGGCAGGCAAACTATTTCCCAATGCCAATTGAGGCTAGCGGTCAAGATGAAGTTTTAATTGGGAGAATTCGTCAAGATATTTCTCATCAATGTGGTTTAGATTTGTGGTTATGTGGCGACCAAATCCGTAAAGGTGCAGCTTTGAATGCGGTACAAATAGCTGAGTTATTAGTGGAAAAGAATCTAACGCAGCCCGTTAGAGCACAATTAGCGACCTAAAATATTTTGGATAGACAAATTATATCTCATTTCATCTAGATATGTTTAGTGTCAAGTCAAATATCATTGACTTAAAAGTCTAATATCGAAAAATTTCTAAGTTTTTTGTTGAAAAATCAAAATTAATCAGGAATACTAATCCTATTTGTAATAGTAATTATTACAGTGAATAAATTATGAAGCAGAAAAAGCAAGAAGGTGTAGACAATCAATTAGGTAATCGGGAGTAAAAATATGGTGGTAGATTTTGGTAAGGTTCTAACCGCCATGGTTACACCTTTGAATCCAGATGGTAGTGTTAATTATGATGTAGCAGCTTCATTGGCAAAGTATTTAGTGGAGAACGGTACTGAAACAGTAGTGGTTTGCGGTACAACAGGTGAATCACCGACTTTAAATTTAGATGAAGAATATCAATTATTTTCCACAGTATTAGAAGCAGTAGCTGGTAAAGCTTTAGTAATGGCAGGCTGTGGTTCCAATTCAACAAAAGAAGCAATTGTTGCAACCCAAAAGGCTGAAAAATTGGGCGTTCATGGAACCTTACAAGTAGTTCCTTATTACAATAAACCCCCACAGGCTGGTCTGTACAAACATTTTCAAACTATATCTCAGGCTTCAGGACTGCCAGTGTTGTTATACAATATACCTGGGCGTACTGGGTGTAGTTTAGAAGTTGAAACTGTTGCTCGTTTAGCGGAAATTTCAAATATTGTAGGTATCAAGGAATCTACAGGAAGGACAGAAAGGGTTAGCGAAATCCGTAGCTTGACACCAGCAGAATTTCAGATTTACTCTGGTGACGATTACATGACTTTGCCCTTATTGGCAGTTGGAGCTAAGGGTATAGTTAGTGTGGCTTCCCATTTGGTAGGCAACGAGCTACAGCAGATGATTCAAGCTTTTAACTTTGGTCAAGTTGGAGTAGCCACTGAAATTCATCTCCGGCTTTTCCCACTTTTTAAAGCTCTATTTGCAACATCAAACCCAATTCTTATTAAAGAAGCTTTACGACTTCAAGGTTGGGATGTTGGCTTTACTCGTTTGCCATTATATGAGACTAACTCAAAAGCATCAGAGACCTTAGCAGAGGTACTTCAAAAGCTGAGTCTAATTTAGTTAGCTATTATTTCAATATTTTATTTGTACATATTTTTAGACTAAGCTCCTTGATACGCATATAAGTATATTACTATTTTTGCAATTAACATAAGCTTAAGTACGCTCTATATAACAAGCAAAGGATAGATAGTGGTTTTTGAGACATTTAGTTCATTTTTATTGAACAAGTGAACATTTGATTAAACTTGTAATTACTTTCAGGCTGACTTTAAGGTCTGCTAGTTCTTGCTTTTGTCAGCTTTGTATTTTTATCACTTATGACTTACAGAAAATTGTTAACAATTAAAAACAATAAGAAGGAAGAAATGGCAAAGAAAGAAAATAATACCGCTCTAAAGATTATTCCCTTGGGTGGGTTGCATGAAATTGGTAAAAACACCTGTGTGTTTGAATATGAAGATGAAATGATTCTGTTGGATGCAGGCTTAGCATTTCCTACAGATGGAATGCACGGAGTTAATATTGTCTTGCCAGATATGAGCTACGTGCGAGAAAATCGTCATAAAATTAAGGGTATGATTGTGACTCATGGTCATGAAGATCATATCGGCGGGATTGCATTTCATCTCAAGCAATTTGAAATTCCCGTAATTCATGGACCAAGACTAGCAATGGCCATGCTAGAAGGAAAATTAGAAGAGGCAGGAGTACGAGATCGTACAGAACTCAAAACTGTCCTTCCTCGAGATATTGTAAGAATTGGCAAACATTTTTTAGTGGAGTACATTCGTAATACCCACTCAATGGCAGATAGTTTTACAGTAGCTATTCATACACCAATTGGAGTCGTAATCCATACTGGCGATTTTAAATTCGATCATACTCCAGTAGATGGAGAATGCTTTGATTTGCAAAGACTAGCCGAGCATGGAGAAAAGGGTGTTCTATGCTTAATGAGTGATTCAACAAATTCAGAAGTACCAGGGTTTACACCCTCAGAACGTTCAGTATATCCAAACTTAGACAGAGTTTTCTCTCAAGCAGATGGGCGATTATTTGTAACA
>JAAUYD010091457.1_pt1 | contig 13080 bp, 13 predicted proteins | sample 7278101 | NCBI WGS metagenome assembly JAAUYD01 (sample SAMN14350128, study PRJNA611818) | marine sediment metagenome | isolation source: surface marine sediment (0.6m) | place: French Polynesia: Moorea | collected 2018-08
AGATGTCCACCTACCTGCTGTTTTTCGGTGTGGGGCCCTTTGAAATCCACGCGGATACCATCGATCGGCGGGTGCGTGCCGTCTGTCTGCCGGGCATGGGGGATCAGACCGCCCTCGGCCGGGAATTTGGCCGCAAGGCGCTGGCTTACGGTGAAGCATACTACGCCATCGACTATCCGTTGACCAAAATGGATCTGATTGCCGTGCCCGACTTTGCCTTCGGGGCGATGGAAAATTGGGGCGCGATCACCTTCCGCGAAAACCTGCTCTTAAACGTACCCGGTGTGACATCGCGGAAGGCGCAGGCCCGCATCTGCGAGGTCATCGCCCACGAAATCACCCATCAATGGTTCGGCAATTTGGTGACCCCTGATGATTGGAAATATCTCTGGCTCAACGAAAGTTTTGCGACCTACTTCGGCTACGGCATGGTGGATCACCACTATCCCGAATGGGAGATTTGGGATCAGTTCGTTAGAAGCCAGACCGAGGCGGCGATGGCCCGTGACGCGCTTAACGAAACCTTTGCCATCGAAATGCCGGGTGGTGCACCGGTAGCCATCACCACCAGTACGGCGCCCATCATCTACAGCAAAGGGGGCAGCATTTTGCGACAGCTGGAGGCATGGATCGGGCCTGACCACTTCAAAGCCGGCCTCCGACGCTACCTGACGGACTTCGCCTATGGCAACGCTGCCAGCCACCACCTGTGGGAATCACTGACGGCGGCGTCGGGCATGCCCGTGGCCGCATTGATGCGCAACTGGGTCACCCAATCGGGCTTCCCGCTGATCACCGCCGAACGAAACCGCCACACGCTCACCCTTCGACAACGGCGGTTTACCTACCTGCCCAACGATGCGGCGCAGACATGGATGGTGCCGGTAACGATCACCGCCTATGCCCCGGACAACAAGACGGATATTCAAACGGTCCTGCTCGCTGAAAAGCAAACCGAGGTAACCCTACCTGCGGAAACCACCGCCTACAAAATCAACACCGGTCAAACCGGCTTTTACCACGTCGGCTACAACGATGCGGTAAATCTGACCCGGCTGGGAGACATGGTCGCGCGTCAACAACTGCCGCCCATGGATCGCTGGGGCCTGCAGAACGATTTGTTTGCGCTGGTCAAATCCGGCCTGGTCTCTATGGCGACATTTCTGGACATGGCTGATAACTTTCGCGGTGAGTCGGCCTACCTGCCCCTTTCCAGTCTGAGCGGTCATCTCTTTGAAGCCTATTTGGTGCTCCGGGGCGAAGTCCGGACCCGGACGGCCCGCACCGCCATGACCTTGATGAACGCGGCCTTAGAAGCGATTGGACATCTGCCGGTGTCGAATGAATCGCAGACCGCAGCCATGCTGCGCGACCAACTCTTGGTTCACGGCGCCTTGATCAGAAACCCACCGGTCCTCAAATTCCTGACCGATTCGTTTGATGCCTTTTTGGGCGGCGCCACGATTTCCCCGGATATCTTCAGGGGCGTGGTCACCGCCGGAGCTGTGGCGGGCGGCCAGCCAGCCCTGAAAGCCATGATTGCCCGCTTGGAAGCCAGTGGAATCGAGCATGAGCGCATGACCCTGGCGAGCGCCTTGGGCTGTTTCGACCCATGGCCCATGCTGGAAGAAGCCCTGGATTACACCCTGGAAAAAGTGCCCGATCGAATTCGCTTTATGCCGCTGGTGGCGGCCGCCGGCAATCCGGCGGCAGCGGATCACCTGTGGTCCTGGTTTGTCAGTCGATTCCCGCGGATTGAACAGATGCATCCCCTTTTGTTCGAACGGGTAGTGGCTGCTTGTGTGCCCGGTCCCGGGCTACAGGATCTGGACCGCACAGAAACGTTCTGTTTGGAATTAAAACGGAAACAGCCCCGCTTGGCAGACGTGATCGCGCTTTCGCTGGAACGTCTGGCGGTCAATGCTGCTTTTCGGCAACGCGAGGTATAGCGGTAGGATGATTAACCCGGAAATTGCATGCAATATCCGGGTTAACGCGCGGCGGCCGGCGTGATGGTTGGGGGGCGAAGCCGGCTGGTATCACCGCGCAATCAGATCGGCAAACAAGGCCATTTCACCGGCCAATCGGGTGGGATCCGTGAACCGGGGAAACGGGCGCCGCCGGCTATCACGCATGGGTTTCCGGCTGGCATCGGTCAAATCGAGGATCGCGTTGGTGTAGCAAAAGGCCCCGTATCTAACGAAGGCATACCCGCCAATCAGCTTCAGTTCGTGCTTCAGCCCCTTTAGGGCATTGATTTGGGTCCTGGCCAAGGGCGTTATGCCCTCCTGGACAAACAGCTGGTTCATCAGCAGGACGACCATTGAGACGTCCACCGGTGTCTTGCAGTAAATCGTAGCAAATTTGCCCTTCACCTCGCCCGCCAAGCGTTCGTAGATCCGTCGCGACGCCGCGTATTTATAGACCAGGCCGGTAGAGGCCACGCGATCTTCAAACAATTTGAGCGCGAGAAGGGCCTTGGCATAGTCGGCGGGATAGATGGACCAATGGATTTTCCAGCCGCCCACATACCACTTGTCTTGCTTGCGCATCGCCGGTGTCAACGCACCGCTGGTCGACAACCGGAGCTTAAATGACTGCGCGTCCGGATCCCAATGGCGCATGACGGCCGTATAATCGGTTGCGCCGAATGAACGGATGGTGTGCCAGGTCAAGGGCGATGGCCCTCCTTGTGAAACGGTCTTTGGCCAAACAGGCAGCCTGCTAAATCACCATCCGGCAAAGATGATAATCCGTTGGCATGCCGGAAACGATCCGCGACTGGACACCATTGGGTCGCCGGCACACCGCTGCCGCATGGCGGAAAGGCGCCGGTCACCTGGCCTCGTGTCGTTCAATGGCCTTGATGACATACGGGTACACCGTCTCCACGACGCGGGCATAACCTTCCGCCGTGGGATGCAGCCTGTCCGGCTGGTTGAGGTGGGGCTTGCCGGCCACGCCGTCGAGGAAAAATGGAATTAAAATAACCCCGTTCTTTTCGGCAATTTGCGGGTAGATCTCGGAAAAGGCACGGGTGTAGTTTGGACCCAGGTTGGGCAGCATCAGCATGCCGGCCATGATGACCTGGACGTTGTGGGCCGTCAGCTGGTTGACCAGTCGGTCCAGGTTGCTCCTTAGCAGATCGGGATCCAGGCCCCTCAGGCCGTCATTGGCGCCGGTTTCGAGGATGACGATGTCCGGAGACAAACTGGAGATTACCCATTCAATGCGCGAAAGGGCACCGCTGCTGGTCTCACCGCTCACGCCGGCGTTGATCACTTGATAGTTGAACCCCTCGGCTTGCAGCCGGCGGGCCAGTTGGGCAGGATAGGCCTGATCTTCGACCACGCCCAGACCGGCGGTCAAGCTGTCACCCACGGCCACGATGGTGCCTTCGTAGGTCGGGGCAGACGATTGGGTTGCCACGATGTCTCTTTCAATCGGCGATTCCTGGCTGCAGCCGGACACGATCAAGCCGATGCCGATCAGCAAAAGGGCCTTTTTCTTCATCGGCGAGCGGCGAGACGGATCTGCTTCTCCGTGAATCTGCTTGAAGCGTGCTTTCTTGCTCGAAGTCAAGGCGGAAACGGGTTTCAAACCGCCGGCATGCCACAGTCTGGCGAGGATTTGAAACGCGGCGCCGACGCAGACGCTGGGCCAGAAAGTACGCTTGAGCCATCTATCCATTTTGCTGTTCCCTTAGGTAAACCACCGGTTTTTTAGCCATGATCGATCGGGAGGCGGTCATGCCCACCGTGACCACCAGCGCCACGGTGGCCGCCACCATTAACAGCGACACCGCCGGAAACGGCCGATAACCGATATCGAATTGCACCGTGCACACCCAGTATGCCCCGGCCTGGGCCATGACCAGGGCCAGGCTGCTGCTGAGCAGGCCGACCATCATGTTCTCCAGGGCAAAAACGGTGAAGACGAACCGTCTGCCGGCACCCAAAATCTTGTAGTAAACCGACTCCACCATCCGCTCGGCCCGGGTGGCGAATACCGCGCTGACCAGGATCAGGATGCCGGCCGCAATGCTGAAAAGGCTGAATAGGCGTACGATCCGCGACAGCCGTTCCATCAGCCGGGCCAGGATGCCGATGGTCTGGGACATATCGATGACGCTGATGTTGGGAAATCGGGAGACAATCGATGTTTGCAGGGATCCCATCTGCCCCGGCGCCACCGTCACGGCGGCAAACAGGGTGTGCGGGGCCTGCGCCAGGACCGAACCCGGAAACACGAAATAGAAAAAGGGGCTCAACGAACGGTCGTCGCGCGTGCGTATGCTGGAGATGCGTGCGGTCAGCGGCACGCCCTGGATCTTAAAGCTGATTCGGTCGCCGATTTTCATCTCGCGCATCTCCACCACGGTGTCCATGATCGATACCTGGGGCCCACGCCAGTCTTTTCGGAAAAGAGTATCGCCGTCGATGAGGGTTTCATCATCCAGCAGCACCTCCCGGTAGGTCAGGTTGAAGACCCGCGCCAGGTTGTCGCGCCTTTTCTGGCCTTCTCGTTGGCGGTCGATGGCCTGATCGTTGATAGCCGTGATCCGAGACCGCACGATGGGATAGAATTCAAGCGGAGCGCCGATGGCGGCGGCAAAGGCCTCGGTCTGGTCCGGCTGGATGTCCAGGAAAAAGGCATTGGGCGAATCGGCAGGGAAGGACTGGACAAAGGTCGCATGGAGGTTTTTTTCGATGAGATGGTCGCCAAAAATCACCGCCAGGGAGACCGTAAGGGTAATCGTGATGGCGCGGGTGGCATTGCCCCGCCGAAACAGTCCTTTGATGGCCTGGCGCAGGGCCAGTCGACGCACGGGCAGACGTTTCATCAGCCACAGGGCCAGTTGGGCCAGCAGCGCGGCAGCCAGGGTCAGGGCGGTGATGGCGCCGACGAAGTATAAACCAAAACGAATGTCGCGCATGTGCCACAGCACCAGGGCAATAAAAAAGAGCAGGACCAGCAGGCTGGAGAGATAATAGGGCCAGCGCGCAGCACCGACGGTCGGCAGGCGGTTGAAGATGACCATCGGACGCATCTCCCTGAGCCGGTAAAGCGGCAAAAATGAAAACAGGGCGACCACGGCAAAGCCCAGCAAGATGGCCTCGGCCACGCCCGTCCATGAGAGGGCCAATTCCAGGTGCTCAGGCAAAAATGGGGCCATCATCCAGGCCAGTCCGCCCTGGACCGCCACACCGGCCAGGATGCCTGCTGCGGTTCCCGCAGCGCCCAGAAAAAAGACCATGAGCATGAAATGGGTGGTGATGAATCGCCCGGTGGCCCCCACGGTTTTCATGATGGCAATGCTGCGCTGCTTTTCATTGAGCAACGCTGTGAGGGTACTTTGAATGCCAAGCCCGGCTACGATCAGGATGAAAAGCCCCACAAGCTTCAGGAAGAAAAGAAAATTGTCCAAAAACCGTTTAACCACCGATCCGGCGGTAAGGTAGGTGTCGATGGCTTCCCCGTCGAAGGAAGCGGCCTGCTTCAACCGGGCGGCAGTGGCATCCACCTGAAGTGGATCCAAAACCTTGAGCAGCACCACGCGGCGGATGCGGCTGCCGGTGGCCATCAGGCCCAGGGCCTCTAAGTCGGCACTGTGAATGAAAACGCGCGGACCGAAGGCAAACAGATCCAGGGGCCGGTCGGGTTCGGCCGTGACCACGTCATCGATCGTTATAGCGGTATAACCGACCATCAATCGCTCCCCGACGGTCAAACCGGTTCGATCCAGCAGGCTCTGCTCCACGATGCAAACGCCGGGCGTCAGCACCTGCTTGAAGGGACGTCCCGATTGCAGCGCAACCCGGCCGTAGAAAGGGTAGCCGGGTTCGACCACTTTCAGCCTGGAGAGCACGGACGCCTTTTCGTCGGCCGCGCGCACAACGCTATAGAATTCATGAACATTGGCCCGCAAGATTTGACCCTGACCCGCCAGCTGTTCAATCTCCCGCGCCAGTGGTTCGGAGATGGGGTCGTAGGATCTGACGATAATGTCGGCGGCGTGCAATGCGCGCGCATCGTCGAGCAACGCGCGGCCAACACTTCTGGCAAATCCGGAAAAGGCGGTCAGGGTGGTCAGGGAAAGGGCCACGCAGAGCATGAAAAGGCCGGCCTGCTTGTAGGAGCGGCGCACCTGGCGAAGAATCGTTGGCATGTGACGCATGGGCGGCTATCCCGACAGGTGTCCATCTTTAAGGGAAACCACGCGGTCGGCGACCCGGGCGATTTCCGGATTGTGGGTCACCAGCACCAGGGTGGCCCCGTGTTCGTTTTTCAGATCGATGAGCTGGGCAAGCACGATCTTGCCGTTATCCGAATCGAGGTTACCGGTGGGCTCGTCGGCGAACAGCAGCTTGGGCCGGTTGATCAGGGCGCGGCAAATCGCAATTCGCTGCTTTTCGCCCCCGGACAGCTGGCTGGGCAGATTGTCCGCACGGGCAGAAAGACCCACCCGGGCCAGCAGCCGCCCGGCACGCACCTGCGCATCGGGATCGCCCATCAACTCTGCCGGGAACATGATATTTTCCATGGCCGTCATCGACGGCACCAGGTGAAAGGACTGAAATACGAAACCGATGGTGCGGTTGCGCAGCGGCGCCAGATCTTCTTCGGAGGCATGGGTGATCTCGCGGTCGTCGAGGAATACCTGACCCGACGTGGGGTGATCCAGGCCCGAAAGCAGGGTCAACAAGGTGGTTTTGCCGCTGCCGCTGCTGCCGGTAATGACAATGAATTCCCCCTTTTCGGCCGAGAGGGAAACATGCTCCAGCACAGGGATGTCACGGTGGTCAAGCGTATACGTTTTGGTGATGTCTCGCGCTTCCAGCAGGGCCATGGTGTTTGGGTCTCCTATAGTTTGCAACGCCGGTGAGGATCTTCATCGCGGGCAGATGAGATACCGCTGAAAACGGCGCTTAACAAAATATCAAGTAAGATAAGGCATTGCCCTGGATTTTCAAATACAACCGCCAAACAAGCCGATCAGGTGCGCCCATGACAAGGCCGGTGATCCGTCCGGCTGGCCCTGTTCAGGGTCTTCACAAAATGTGATACAGGACAAAATGAAACACCAACCTTGCCATTTTTCACCGATGCGGCTAAGCACAATGGCTGGACCGACAAACAAGAGAGGAAACCGACCTTGAGCACACCCATCGCCCTGATTGTCGTCGCAACCATCGGTGGCATTGCCGTCGCCCTCCAGGCCCAGTTCATGGCGCTGATGGACAAACAGATCGGTACACTGGAGAGTGTGTTCATCACCTACGTTGGCGGCGGGGTGCTGATCGGCCTGGCCATGCTGCTGAACCGCGGCGGAAACCTGGCCGCCTGGCAGACGGTGCCCGGGTATACACTGGCCGCCGGTGCGCTGGGTTTGGTTATCGTGGGCGCCATCAGCTACGGCACCGCACGCATGGGGCTGGTGACGGCGATGACCATCATCATTGCCGCCCAGTTTGTCAGCGGTGCCGTGATTGATCATTTCGGTTGGCTGGGGGCCAACCTGAAGCCGCTTGATCTCTATCGCCTCTGCGGCATCGGACTGATCCTGCTGGGAACCTGGCTGGTTGTGCGGTGATCATGACCTTGACGAATAAGGAGCATTAAACATGACAACGATTAAAAGGATATCAATTGTGGGGGCCGGCGCCATGGGCGCCGCCTATGCGGCCATGTTCACCGACGCCGCCGGATTCTCCGTCTCTTTCGTGGCCAGGGGTCAGCGCTACGAACGCCTGAAAAACAGAACCCTCACCGTCAACGGCAGACGCTACGAGGTTCCCGTGGTTCACCCGGACAAGATCTCCGAACCGGCCGATTTAATCCTTGTGGCCTTGAAACATCACCATCTGGCCGACGCCGTCGGCGACATCGCCGCGCTCGCGGGTGAGCATACGGTCATCCTGTCGGTGATGAACGGCCTTGAGAGCGAGGCGACGATCGGTGCTGCCTGCGGCATGGAAAAGCTGGTTTACGCCATCGCCGTGGGCATCGATGCCGTGCACGAGGGCGGACGGTTCACCTTCGCCAATCCAGGCAAAATCGTTTTTGGTGCGTTCAAGAACGATGGCAGCGGCCCTGAGTTGAACCGCCTTCGGGAGGCGTTAAACCGGGCAGGGATTGCCAACGAGGTTCCCAAAGACATCATGCGGGCGATGTGGTGGAAATTCATGGTCAATGTGGGAATCAACCAGGCCTCGGCCGTGCTGCGCGCACCCTATGGCGTTTTTCATTCGTCCCCCGACGCCCGGGCCTTGATACGGTCGCTGATGGAGGAGGTGGTTGCTCTGGCCCAAAAGGCCGGCATCGGTCTGACCGAAGCAGACATCGATGAATGGGAGACAATCATGGCCAAGCTTTCACCGGCAGGCAAAACCTCCATGCTCCAGGATGTGGAAGCCGAAAGAAAAACCGAAGTGGAAATTTTTGCCGGTACGGTGGTTGCGCTGGGACGCCGGTATCTTGTCCCAACCCCGGTCAATCAGACGATGCAGCGGATCATCAAGGTCATTGAATTCAAGGCGGGTGTTTGCGTTTAACGCAACAATCCGTCCAGCAACGACTCCAGGGCCGCTGTTGCCTGAGCCAGGGCGCGTTGACGGTCATCGCAGCGGGCGATCCACACCGCCGACTCGTCCATGGCGCCGGAGAGCAGGTGCGCGACCGCATCCGTCGACAGCGGTTTGATTACCTCGAGGTCAATTAACGCTTGAAGGCCCTGCTTCAAGAGCGCAAACCCGCTGCCCTCCATGGTCTCGTCCACCTCCCGGTAGGCGTTCCAATCCAGCACCGCCGGTGCATCGATGACAACAATCTGCTGCAGGGCCGGATCTGTGCAGGCCTGCAGGAATGCCCGGCAACCCGCTATCAGTTGACCCCATGGATCATCGAAGGCGTCCGCCCGAGCCTCGATACGCTTTCCGATTTCGCGTTGGACCGACTGAAACACCGCATAAAACAGACCTTTCTTGCCGTTGAAGTGATGGTAAAGCGCCCCCCTGGTGACCCCTGCTTTGCGCACAATGGTTTCGGTAGAGGCCTTTGCGTACCCCCGTTGACTGAACTCAACCGTGGCCGCCCTGACCAACTGGTCAATGGTGGCCCGAGATTGAGCGACCTTCGTGGTTTTCTTTTTTCGGGTCATTGTGCTCCGATCGCCTTGACATACAAACAGTATGTATTTATTATATTGCGTACAGACAGTTTGTATGTATAACACAAAAACAACGATTCACCAACGCCAAACAGGAGGCGCCATGCAACCCACAAGCATCTATCCGGTCATCGGCACCGACCAAATTGCAGTTTCCAGAGATTTTTATACGCGTTACTTTGATTTCGAAATTGTCTTCGAAGCGGACTGGTATGTCAGTTTGAAATCCAAAACCAACCCCGCCTACGAATTGGCCCTGTTGGATTACCACCATTCGAGCCTGCCCGAAGCCTATCGCCACCCCGCCCGGGGGGTGTTGATCAACATCGAAGTGCCCAATGTGGATGAGGTCTACGCACAGCTCACCGATCAAGGACTGCCGATGCTTCTCGCGCTGAAATCGGAGGCGTGGGGGCAGCGGCATTTTATCACGCGGGACCCCAATGGCCTGCTCATCGACGTGATCCAGAATATCGCCCCAACCGGGATCTACGCCGAGCAGTACAAATAGCCCCAGCGCCCCCGGGTTCACCACCCGGGGGGTGAAAAGAGTTCCGCGCGCGATGGATCGATGCGCCAATCCGGCCTTCGGCTCAACAAGCTTCCCGACGCTTCAATTTAAACCTGACGCGCAGGACCCCGTTTTCATACCCCGATGAGGTAATCCGAAACCGGCCGATTTCATGGGTCGATGATACATGAACGCCGATACATGGGCAGTGATCATAGTCGCCAATACTGACGATGCGCACGCGATCCCCGGCATCATCGGGAAGCCGGGACAAATTGAACCGCTCCCGGGCACGATCGATAGGAAGATCGCTTTCCGAGACCAATAGATCGGCCTCGACAACGCGATTGACTTCGTTCTCTAAGGCCTCGATCTCTTGGTCGGTCAACGGCCGGTCGAAGCGGTAGTCGCATTTCGATTTTTTGCGCTCGATATGGGCGCTGAAGCACCGGTCGCAGCCGATCAGGCGCCCCATGGCCTGGTTGAGAATGTGTTCGGCACTGTGCATACAGGGATCTAACTGCTTTTTCATCACCGCCTCGGTTCAAACACGGGTAAAATGATTAAGGCCAACGGCGTCTGTGCAAAACGTGCACGAGCCATGACCCATAAACCGTTGACTACAGGGTAACACCGACCACGGGTGTTTTGCAAAGCCGTCAATCTTTATCGAATCTTTACAACTTCGCGTTAATAGCATGATTATCGTGTACCTGTATCGATTCAATACCAGCGCGATACCCCCCCCATAAAAAGGCGACACGAGGCCAAAAGAAAGAGAGGAGAAATCGATGGAAAAAAGAAACTGCACGAACGCCATTTGGTGTTTATGTTCAATGGGCATACTGTTGTTCATGTGGGCCTGCTCCCCATCGATGGACACACAGGCAGGCCATGAATCGAAAAAAACGGAGGCGAATATGAACCTTGCATATAAGCTGGAGACGCAATCCTTGACCATCCCGGCCATCGATGCGGCAGCACCGGCGGTTGTCGAGACGGCATCCTTCGGCCTGGGGTGATTCTGGGGAATCGAATCCCGGTTCGGGATGATAGACGGTGTTATTCGGACACGCGTGGGTTACGCCGGCGGCAAGCAGGAGAATCCGGACTATGGCCATATCGGCGATCACACGGAAACGGTCCAGGTGGACTTCGATCCACAGCGAATCACCTACAACGAGCTGCTCGACATTTTCTGGCAGAGCCACAAGCCGACAAGCCGGTCGTGGTCGCGGCAATACAAAAATGCGGTGTTCTATCACGACGAGCAGCAGCGGCAGGCGGCCATGGCGTCCAGGGCGGCCATGGAAAAAAAGCTCGGTCGCCCAGTCAAGACCGACGTCGCTTCGCTGCGCACATTCACCATGGCCGAAGACTACCACCAAAAGTATCTGCTTAAGCGTAGCCATGATCTGAACCGTGAAATGACGCGCATCTATCCGATTCATCGTGAATTCGTCGACTCCACGGCCGTGGCGCGCTTAAACGGGTATGCCGGCGGGAACGGCAGCAAAAAACAGCTGGCTCGCGAAATAGACCTCCTGGGACTGACCGATGCGGGCAGGAAAGCCTTGACGCATATGGTGAAGCACAAGTAAAAAAGTGATTATCAACCCCACCAGCGATGCGATATGACTTTCAAGATGCGCAGGCTGCAAAGAGAATCTCCATGCAAAATCCTGGATTATATTACGAGGACTTCTCAGCCGGACAGCAGTACGGCACGGACCGTCGCACGATTACCGAAGTGGACCATATCAACTTTTGCACCGCTTTCGGCTTTTTTGAGCCCCTGTTCATGGACCGGGCATACGTGACGGACCAGACCCCTTATTCGAGGCCCATCGTTCCCGGGGCTCTGACATTTTCGACCGCCGAGGGTCTCACGATCCTCTCCGGGATTCTGCATGGCACGGGTCTGGCGTTTTTGGGGGTCGAACTCAAGGTGATCCGACCGGTATTTATCGGCGAAACCATTCGTGTGGAGATCGAAGTTATCGAAAAACGGCGGACGAAGAAACCGGATCGGGGCATCGTCTCTTTCAACCAGCGGGTCAACAATCAGGATGATGCGCGGGTCATGGAATACACCGTCCGGCGCATGATCAGGCGCAAACCACACCGGTAAGCGGTCTGGTTGATCTGGCGATCGCAGCGTTGCGGGGTGTCGAAACCTCGCTTTTCACGTGACAATGACGCTCACGGCGTGTTCATCGATTCCGTTATTGCCATAACCGAGAAAATTCCATTGGGCGGTATCCGGCTGCTGGCGCCCCTGATTATCCATGGCGCGTGATTTGATCGAGAATTCACCGGCCGAATCGGCCTGCCAGACATACTGCCATTGCCGCCAGGCAAAGGGTTCATCCGGTCCGATAAATTCGGCCGCCTGCCATGTATGACCGTCATCGACGGACACATCGACCTTCGCCACATGCCCTTCGCCGGCATAAGCGGCACCAAGCACGACGATCACTCCCCGCGGCAAATGTGCGTTGACCAACGGCTGGGTGATGATGGACTTCAGCCCGATGGCGGTGACCACCTCGCCGGTTTCGGGATGCTGGCCTTTTTGGAAAACCCGGTATACCTGATCCATGAAGAACCCTTTAAAAGGCTTTTGCAGCACCGTAATGCGCTCGAGCCACTTCACGCAATTGGCCCCGGTCCATCCCAAAGCCAGCGCCCGCAAGGGGTATCCGTGCTTTAACGGCAGGGGATCACCGTTCATTTCATAGGCCAGCAGGGTGGACGACATCGCCTTTTCAATGGGAATGCTGCGGACGAATTTGATCTGGGCCTTCCCCAAGGGGGTGTCCATCCCCTCGAAAGCGACATGGTTGCCCGTGCTCGTCAAACCGGCGTCGCTCAACAGGTCGCGCAGCCAAACGCCACCCCAGACGGCATTGCCGACACCGCCGATGGTCCATGGGTTGCCGGAAGCTTTCTTTTTGAGCAGGGACCGGCTGTTGCCCGAGCACTCCAGGGTATTGGCAACAATGGCTTTGGGAAGGTGCCGAATCCGTTCCAGGTCGAGCTTCAGGGGCTTCTTCACCTCCCCATCGATGCGCAAAACCCAGTCCTCCGAGGCTACCGGTGTTTCCGGTATCTTGCCCTGGTTGCGGTCGAAAAAAACCGCATTGGGTGTAATCCAGGTACGCAGTCGCGCGGCCTGCGTTTCGGCATTCAGCGGGCTTTCGGTCATGATACGCATGGATTGGCTCATCGGTCAGACCCCCTTTTTCAAATTGGTATCGCCATTATAGGAGCCGCGTCCGCTGGCCGTCAACGGCAAAACACCGTCAATGTAAGCTGGGTCAATCGGTTCCGCTAGCGGCAAACGCGTCTCTTTGAGCCACTATCCCCTTCGAACCGAGGAACAAGCAAGAAAATGCCA
>JAAUYD010078541.1_pt1 | contig 13075 bp, 11 predicted proteins | sample 7278101 | NCBI WGS metagenome assembly JAAUYD01 (sample SAMN14350128, study PRJNA611818) | marine sediment metagenome | isolation source: surface marine sediment (0.6m) | place: French Polynesia: Moorea | collected 2018-08
ATGGCCTCAGCCGTCTTGGCCACATCCGCGCCGGAGGCCCGGGTCAAAATCTTGGTGTAGAACGGTTCAACCACGGCCTTTAACGCCTCATCCGCCTTGGCCGGCAGCAGTGTGGCGGCCAGAACACCGGCGGCGACAACCGTCATCATCATGCGCTTCATGTCATATGTCTCCTTGTCAGGTCAGGTGTGATGCCTTCGATGACGCGAAACATAATGACTTTGCCTTTCTTACATAATATAGGATAATTGAGTTTCAGAATTCGATAAACTTGAAGAATGATCGATCGATTACGGCAGCTGGCGATCTTTGCCAAAGCGGCGGAAGCGGGCTCTTTCCGCGGGGCGGCGAAGGTGCTGGACCTTTCGCCCTCGGTGGTGAGCCATCACATCTCCAAGCTGGAGAGCGATTTGGGCGTTGCGCTGTTCTACCGTTCAACGCGCAAGCTCTCGCTCACCGGCGATGGCGAAACGGTGCTGAAGTCGGCCCAGGAGATGGTGGCCGCGGCCGAGCGCGGGTTGGACCAGATCAGCGCGGGGTCTGTTGAACCTTCAGGCCGGCTGAGAGTGACCGCGCCCGCGGTGATGGCCCATTCTGCCTTGATCGACCGGATCGCGGCTTTTTCCGCCGACCACCCGCGGGTGGATCTGGAGGTCAGCTTTACCGACGTGCGCCGGGATATCATAGCTGACGGCATTGATCTGGCCATCCGCATGGGATGGCTGAAGGACAGCTCGTTGAAGGCCAAGAAGATAGCGAGCGAAGAGCGCATCCTGCTGGCCGCTCCGTCGTTCTTGGAGGGGCGCGAGATGCCGAAGTCTCCGGACGATTTGCAGGGGTGGCCCGTGGTCAATCTGGGCGATATCCATCGGCAGTTTGAGTTCACGGGCCCGGCCGGCGAACACACCAGCTTGGCCGCAGCCTCGCGCCTTGTGGTGGATGACGCCATGGCGCTCTACCGCCTGGTGAAGGCGGGGGCCGGGCTGGGCACCTTGCCGGTGTTTCTGGCTGCGGACGATCTGGCGGCGGGCCGGGTGGTGCACCTGTTGCCAGACTGGCAGGTGAGCCCGCTTGGGATTTATGCGGTCTGGCCCTCCAATACGCTGCGTGACAGCCTGACGTCCCGGTTCGTAAAGTACCTGGACCGGATCTGAGGAGATAACCGCATGAGCGCCGCGTCGGCCCGCCATCGACTGTTTGACTGGTTCACCGTTCCGCCCGCGCACGTGCCCGATGACCTGGTGCGGTATTACATCTATTGGAAGGTGTTCTACGTGCTGGCGGCGGCGGGTCACTTTCTGACCGGGCTCCTGTTCTGGCAGAATGGCGTGACCTTCATGGCGCTGTTTAACATCTTCAGCGTCGCCCTCTTCCTGGGTGCGCTCTTGGCTCTGGAGCGGGGCTATTACCAGCTGGCCTTCTGGGGTGCGATCACCGAGCTGGTGCTGCACGGCATTGCAGCTACGGTGTGTGTGGGCTTTCAGTATGGCTTCCAGAATTATCCCTTCCTGGTGGGCATACTGCTGTTCATCCAGCCTTTTTATTCTCTGCGTGTGTCCGTCCTGGGGACCATGCTCATACTGACGAGCGCGGGCCTGATCATGGCCTATTCGGTCACGCATGACCCGGTTTACCTCATCCCGGAGGGGCAGCGCGTGTTCTTGAGCGTGACCGCGATGTTCACCTGGCCGGTCTATGTTCTGCTGATGGTGTTGCCGTTCGTGCAGGCCTCTGCCCGTGCCGAGCAGGAGGTTGCCGCCGCCTATGGGGAGAGCGAGCGGTTGCTCTTGAACATTCTGCCGGCCCCTATTGCCGCGCGCCTGAAAGAGACCGAAGGCATGATTGCCGATGATTATGACCGGGTCGCCATTCTGTTTGCCGATATTGCCGGGTTCACGCAAATGTCCGGGCGTCTGGAGCCGGCCCAGCTGGTGAAGCTGCTGAACGATGTGTTCAACGCCATTGACGGGGTGGTGGCACGCTATGGGGCAGAGAAGATCAAGACCATCGGTGATGCCTACATGGTGGTGGCCGGCCTGCCGATCGAGGATCCCGACCCCGATGCCACCATCGCCCAGCTCGCCCTGGACATGGTGGACGCCGTTGGCCGGTTCAAAGACCCGCTCTCCGGCGAACCGGTGCAGATCCGGGTGGGCATCAACTCCGGCGCCGTTGTGGCCGGGGTTATCGGCAGGCGCAAGTTCGCCTACGATCTGTGGGGCGATGCGGTGAACGTGGCCGCGCGCATGGAGGCCACCGGTGAGATCGGCCGCATTCAGGTGCCCGATGAACTGGCCGCAGCGTTGCAGGACCGGTTCACATTCGAGCCGCGCGGGGAAATCGAGGTCAAAGGCAAAGGCAAGATGCGCACCAGCTTCCTGGTGGGCCGCGCCTAGCGTCCGGCCTTTTCCCGTGCGGCTTCCGACAACCGTTCGATCAGTGCAATCAGGCGAGGGGACGTGCGGCTGGAGGGATCGAACTCAATCCCGAAGCCGGTTTGCCCAACCCAGCGGACACTGCCGGCCAGCGTGTCAAGCGGCTCAATCATGAGCTTTACCCGGTCGCCCACCCGAATGGTGCCGAAGCCCTTCTCAAACAGGGCGGCGCCGCCAAGCGAGATGTTGGTCACAACGCAGAAGAAGTTTGTGTAGTTCACGTAGGCCGTTGCAGGAATGCTGCAATCGAACCGCGTTGCGGACCTTTGCTCGTGAATGCCCGAAACGGAACTTCCGCCCGGTGTTAAATGTCTTATCGCACCCCCTCGACGAATTAGGAACTCGTGCATCTTGTTTACCTTTCAATGGCACATCCCAACGTCGGAACGCACACATCTAATTCTCAAAAAGTTAATACGCGCATAACGTGCGGATTTGATGAAAATCTATTGTAATGATAGGAAAGAGTGGGACAAAACATTCCATTTAGCATGACTTTCAGGGGTATTGGCCATCAAAACCGTTCAATCCCATGGCCCGCGAACTGTCAGTCTTGTGGAATGAGAATTCAATTCTCATTTTTTGAGCATTTTTCCGGTGAATATTGCTCACCAAGCGTCAATGTGCCCGTTTCTTCACCGCTCCATGGTGGCGCGGTCCCAGGCGGCATAATCGGGTGAACCTTCCATGCGCACTTCAGCGTGATAGCCAAACTCGATCATTTGCACCATCACCGACCCGGCGTCGGCATGCAGCACGGCGTAGGATTCCGGCAGATCAGAGCCGGCCAGCATCTTGTCCTCATCGAAGGAGAACCAGCCCGCGTGGTTGGTGCCGCGCGGCGCGCTGAACGAGACGCCGTGAAAGGCGCCGGCCAGGGGCAGATGGCAGTGGCCGTGGCAGATATGCCGGATCTTATGTTTGTGGCGTTCTACAACCCGGCCGAAAGCTTCGGCGTCTTTGAGCATGATGGAATCAAGCGGGCCCAGGCGGTTGGGCACGAAATTGTGGTGCATGAACAGCCAGGCCGGCGATGAGTTCGCCGCCAGTACGCTGTCCAGCCACTCCAGCCGTTTGGCGCACAGGGCACCCTCATGGGTCTGCGGGGCCCAGGTGTCCAGGGCGATGCCGATGCCCAGCGGCAGGGGAAAGGTGTAGTTCACAAAGCCGTCGCCGCTCGCCAGTTCGGGAAAGACACTCACGAACGCCGGGCGGTCATCATGGTTCCCGATGCACAGCTGCACCGGGAACGGCAGGCGCGCAATGCGGTGCTTCAGGCGCTCGTAATCGTCCTTGTCGCCCCAGTCGGAAAGATCGCCGGTGATCACCATGGCATCTGCGTCCTGGTGATGGATGAGGCAATGGTCCAGAGCCTTTTCAAAATTGGCGTTGGGGTCGCGTCCGCCGATGGTCTGGCCGGGCGTGGTGAGGTGAATATCGGTGAGTTGGAGAATCTTCATAGCTGCAAACAGTCTAAAAATGTTCATCAGAAAAAACAGGTGAGCGGCAGCGGCAGGTCAGGCGGCCTGCCGCTGCTCTCCCCATGAAAAAGATCAGGAGCCCTTGGGCAGCAGATCCTGAACTTCTTCTTTCATCTCTTCAGCAAGAGCGTCCATGTCATCGGCATCGCCGGTGACGATCCGCTCCATGGCGTCATAGATCACCTGGGTTGCGGCGAGGCCCTTGTCGCCCGGATAGGCTTGCCAGTCGCGCAGCAGGGGCAGTTGGCGTACGGCGGTCTCTTTGTTGGGGTTCTTCTTGTAGAAGTCCGCCAGGATCACCTCGTTGGCCGCTTTGTTCGGCGGCATGTAGCCGGTGGTGCGGGCAACGTCCGCTGCGCCTTCACCCGACGTGATGAACTTCAGCCAGGCCCAAGCGGCGTCCAGCACCTTGGGGTCGGTTGAGGTTGAGGTCAGCATGGCCGCATTGCCGCCGGCGGGCAGACCCTTGGGGCCGGAAGCTTCAAGACCCGGGAACTCGTTGGTCATCAGCTCAAAGTCGCCTTTGGCCCGCTCCACAGCGCCGAGCGCGGAGGTGGACCAGTACATCATGGCGATTTCCCCGGCGGAGAAGGAGGCCAGGGCGCCTTTCCATTCCAGGTTCTTCATGTCGCAACCGCGGAAGATCTTCTTCATGGTGTTCAGCGCGGTCTTGCCTTCCTGAGAGTCGATCGTGAAGTTCACGCCTTCCACGGTCGGCTTGTTCTGTGACCACATCAGGGCTTGCAGGAACCAGTTGCCGGTGATGTTCCAGCCCCAGAACATGGGGTTCTTCACACCGGCTTCGCGCAGCTTGCCGCACAGTTCCACAACCTGGTCCCAAGATTTGGGCAGCTGGTCGCGGCTGGTGATGCCGGCTTTTTTGAGGAGGTCCATGTTGTAGTAGCCAACCGGTAGGGAGACCGAGAACGGCAGGCCGTAAACCTTGCCGTCAAAGGTGCCCAGATCCAGCATGGCTTTGTGGTAGCCGTCTTTCTCAAAGTCGGCTTCCTTGGCCATAAAAGGCTCCAGCGACTTGGCAATGCCTTTTTCCACCAGGATCGCCTGGCGGTTGAGGCCCTGCATGGTCACGTCCGGCAGCTTGTTGGCAACCGCTTCGCGCAGGATGGTGTTGGTGCCGTCTTCGTAGCTTTCGTAGGTGGCCCGGAACTTCACCTCAATGTTGGGGTGCTTGGCCTTGAACTTGGGCATCACCTTTTCATAGGTGACGTCGAACAGGTGGGAGTAGGGGTAGCCGAACTCGATGGTCACTTTGTCTGCAGCATGGGCCGAGGCGCCAAGCGACAGCGTTAAGGCTATTGCAGGCAGCAGTTTCTTCATGGGATATTCCCTTCGTTTCCGTTCGTGAGGCAGGCCGGGGTCCAATCAAGGTCCGCCTCATGGTTTATCCCTCAACGGGGATTTCGGATCGGAGGTCTGCCGTCTTGCCGGACGGCGGACCTCCGAAATTCTCAAAACTCATTTCATTCCGGTCAGCGTGATCCCTTCGATGAAGCGGCGCTGGGCCAGCATGAACGCCACGATCAGCGGGGTGACGATCACCGTGGCGGTGGCCATCATGGGGCCGAAATTGTCGCCGTCCGCATCGCCCTTGAACTCGCGCAAGCCCAGCGGCGGCGTGAACAGCTCCCGGGTGCCGGTGATCACGATGCGCGGCCAGAAATAATCGTTCCAGTGGGCCACCACCGAGAAGATCGCAAAGGCCAGAAGCGCCGGAATGGCCGTCGGCAGCATCACCTGCCAGATGATGCCGAACTCGCTCATGCCGTCCATGCGGGCCGCATCGATCAGGTCATCGGGCACGGTCATGAAGAACTGGCGCATGAGGAAGATGCCGAAGACCGAGATGGTCCAGGGCACGATGAGGGCCGCGTAGGTGTTGGTGAGGCCGAGCTTGGCCAGCATGATGTAGAGCGGCAGGGCGATGGCATGCACCGGGATCAGCAGGCAGAAGAGCACCAGGGAGAACACGGTGTCGCGCCCGCGCCAGCGCAGCTTGGCCAACGCATAGGCACACGGCAGCGCCACCAGAACCTGGATGAAGAAGATGGAGGCGGTGACGATCACCCCGTTGAGGAGATAGCGCAAAAGCGGGGCTTTGCTGAAGGCGGTGGTGTAGTTGTAGATCCACGGCTTGACCATGCAGTCGGCCATCGCGTTGCCGAGCTTGATGCAATAGTCGTCGCGGAACAGTTCCTGGGCGCCGAAGAAGCCGCCCGTGTTGGTCATGATCTCAGAGGGGCTTTTGAACGAGTAGCTGAGCATCACGTAGAACGGCAGAAGCACGATCACCGCGCCCAGGATGAGACACACATGCTTGAGGGTTTCGGTTCCGGAGAAGCGGAAGCTGGTGACCCGGGCGGCCGCTGCCGGGGCCGGTGCGCTCAAGGTGGTGTCGGTCATGAGTAATGCACCCTCCGCTCCACCAGCCAGCGCTGCAGCATGGTGAGCATCATGACGAAGCTCATGAAGATGACGGTGATCGCCGCGCCAATGCCCATGAGGTTCTGTTGGATGGCCTTCTCATAGATGGCGAACATCATCACGAAGACTGATTTTCCAGGTCCCCCGCCTTGGGGGTAGAAGGCCTCGACCGTGTCGAAAACCTGGAAAGACCGGATGCAGGAGATGGTGACCACAAACACCGTGGTGGGCCCCAGCATGGGCCAGGTGACCAAGCGGAAACGCTCCCAGGCCGAGCGGGCGCCGTCCATCTCGGCGGCCTGATAGAGCTCGCGCGGCACGCCGGTGAGACCGGCCAGATAGAGCACCATGTTGAAGCCGAAGCCCTGCCAGATGCCGATAAAGGCCACCACCCAGATGGCGTAGTTCTTGTCGGTGAGCCACAGTGGGAAGCCATTTGCGCATTGATAGGCGTACCAGCCCCACGCCTCCAGCCAGGTGCCGCAGCCCTGCGCCAGGGTCTTGTTGACGATGCCCACGGTGGGGTGCAGGGCGAATTCCCAGACAATGGCCATGGCCAAAAGAGCGGCCATGACGGGCAGGAAGTAGATAGTCTTGTAAATGTCGCCAAAGCGGGTGAGCGAGTTGATGGCCAGGGCCGCCGCGAGCCCTAAGCCTACTGAGGCCGGCACCACCACGAACACATAGGTGAAGGTGGCGGTGAACATCTTCTCATAGGTGGAGCGGGTGAAGACCTTCTCGTAGTTCTCAAAACCCACCCACTCCGCGCTCGTGTTGCCGAGGCTGTAGTCGGTGAAGCTCAGCACCGCCGCCACGAGAATGGGCAGCAGCAGGATCAGGCACATCAGCGTGATGGCGGGGGCCACGAACCAGATATGGATGTTGCGCCCAGCCATCAGGCCACTTTGCGCGGAAGGGCTTCAGGCTTGGCCCTGCCCTGGATTTCAAGGCGCTGACCGTCTTGTCCGAAGATCAAGGCATGCTCGTTGGCAAATCGGACCTTTACCTCGTCCCCCAGCATGAGGGTTTTGCCCCCTCCGGCGGCCATGCGGGCGATGACCTTGGCTTTTCCGTCCATGAGGACCACGTGGCAGAACACATCGGAGCCGAGATTTTCCTGATAGGTCACCTTGCCGTTCAAACTGGTGGACCGGCCTGCAGGCTCAACCAGAAGGTGCTCGGCCCGCACGCCAATGTGGACAGGGCCGGAGACGGAGGGATCGACTCTGAGGCTGAGCGATTTGCCGGCGAGGCGCACGCTGCCGGCCGCTGCTTGTCCTTCAAACACGTTGATCTGCGGCGAGCCGATGAACTTCGCCACCTCAAGGGTGTCCGGCTGGGTGTAGATCAGGTGCGGGGTGTCGAGCTGCATAATGTGGCCATTGCGCATCACCGCCATCCGGTCGGACATGGTGAGCGCTTCGGCCTGGTCGTGGGTGACGTAAATGAAGGTGACGCCCAGGGATTGGTGCAACTGAACCAGTTCTGCGCGCATATGAACGCGCAGTTCAGCGTCCAGGTTCGACAGGGGCTCGTCCATGAGGAACGCCACCGGCTTGCGCACCATGGCCCGCCCGAGGGCCGCCCGCTGGCGCTGGCCGCCGGAGAGCTGGCCGGGCTTGCGCTGGAGCAACTCTTCGATCTTCAGTACTTTCGCGGTCGCCTCAACCTGGCCCATGAGCGTGCGATACTTCTCCCGCGCCATGATGGGGCCGACCACCGGCGCGCGCTCAAGCAGGCTCAGATCGCGCAGCTTCAGCGGGGTCATCATGTTTTCCGCCACGGTGAGGTGGGGGTAGAGGGCGTAGGACTGGAACACCATGGCGAGGTTGCGTTCGGAGGCCCTGACGGTGTTCATACGCTTGCCGTCAATTTCGATGCTGCCGTCATTGGGCGCCTCAAGGCCGGCCAGAATGCGCAAAAGCGTGGACTTGCCGCAGCCCGACGGTCCCACGAGCGTCAGGAATTCACCGGCATGGATGTCCAGATCCACGTTCTTCAAAACCCGGGTCTCGCCAAACGATTTGGATATGTGTTTGAGCGCAATCGACGCCATGGCCGATTTCCTCCGTGCCGCAATGGTTAACGGGAGGTTAACGAGCGCTGTTAAACTTTGTGTGACGAAATATTAGTGTCACTAATGCCAGGCAGAGTCTTCCGCGCGATTGCCCCTAAGGCGCGAGGAGGCCTATGAAATACAGTCCCTTTCAAGTGCAGGCCTTCACCCATGCGGCCCGGGCCGGGAGCTTTTCGCGGGCCGCGAGCCGGCTTGGGGTGACCCAGTCGGCGGTGTCGCAACATGTGGGCAAGTTGGAGCAATCCATCGGCTCGCGCCTTTTCGTGCGCCGCCGGGACGGGCTGGAGCTGACCCATGCGGGACGGGAGCTTTATGGCCTGTGCGACCGGTTGGTGGATGCTGAGCAGTTGGTTGAGGAAAAGATCCAGGCCTTCTCCAATCTGGACGAGGGGGAGCTGACGATCGTGGCCACGGCCACGCGCCCGGCCATGTCGATCATCTCAGCTTATGTGCGCAAATATCCCAAGGTGAAGATCACGTTCGCCTTGCAGAGCTGGACCCGGTGCATGGAGGCCATGGGCGATAAATCCGCCGACATTGCCGTGGTGACGGAGCCCGAGCGCCAGGATGCGCTCGTGCAGAGGCCGCTGAACCAGACCCAGTATGTGGCCTATCTCAACACGGAGCATCCGCTCGCAAAACGCAGGCAGTTGTCTTTGAGCGAGTTGGCGGGCGAGACGGTCATCCTGCCGGAGGATGGTTCGCTCACCCAGAAGATCGTCGCCGGCAAGCTGCAGGAGTACGGCTTTGACTTTCCGCGAGTGATCAAGACCACCACGTTCCTGGTCTTGAAAGAAGCGGTTCTGCATGGTGTGGGCGCCGGGCTCTTCCTGCGCGATAGCCATTATCCCAGCGAGTTCGTGGCGTTCGTGCCGATTAAGGAGATGCCGGAGACCTATACGAACTATCTCGTGCTGCATGAGGACAAGCAGGATCTGCGCCTGCTCAGCAGTTTTATCGATGTGACGGACGGGATGGTGTCTGAGCTTTAGAAGACCTCCCGCAAGGGCGCGGGGTTACGCGAGAGCAAAGTCCAACGCTGCTTCACAATGTATGAGGGTCGTGTCAAAAACCGGAACCTCAACATTCTTCTGGTTCAGCAACATCCCCACTTCCGTACAGCCGAGAATAAGCGAGTCCGCGCCCTTGGCGACGAGCCGGCCTGCGATCTCCTCATAGACCTTCCGGCTGGGATCGGTCACCACATCTTTGCAGAGCTCCTCATAGATGATGCGGTGGGTCTCGGCCCGGTCTGCATCGCCCGGGACCATGGGCTTAAGGCCATGCTCCTCCAAGCGCTCCGTGTAGAAGGTCTGCTCCATGGTAAAGGCGGTGGCCATCAATCCGGGGGATTTGAGGCTTTGCGCGGTAATGGCCCTGGCGGTGGCCTCCGCAATGTGGATGAAGGGGACCGCAACGCCCGCCATCATCTGCTCGGCGAGCTTGTGCATGGTGTTGGTGGCCAGGATCAGCACATCCGCGCCGCCCCGTTCCAGCGCCTGCGCCTCGCGGTTCAGAACCGCGCCGGCTTCCTCCCATTGCCCGCTCATCTGCAGTGCTTCAATAACCGCGAAATCAAGAGAGCGGATGAGCAGCTCCGGCGAGTGAAGCCCGCCCAGGCGCGCACGGGTGAGTTCGCACAGCTCGCGGTAATAGATCTGGGTGGAGGCAGCAGACATGCCGCCGAGGATGCCGATGGTTTTCATGCCTTGCGCCGCCTTCAAGAGAACTGGGCCGTGCCGGACGCGTTCAGCTGTTGTTTCACGCTGTCCACATCTCCCAGTACCCACAGCTCGGTGATTTGGCGACCATCGGTGGTGAAAAACGCTCCTCCCGCCCACGCAATGTCCCGGCCTGTGGGCTCCACATCAAAGAACACACCCCTGTGGCGGCCCTTGAACAGCATGCGGGCGGCGGCGCGGGTGTCGGTTACCACCAGGTCTTCGATGATGCAGGTGTAGTCCGCCAGAGCGGCGTGGATGGAGCGCATATAGTCGATGAAGCCATCAGGCCCGCGCCGCTCCGGGCCGAGGGAGGCACGAAAGCGGAAGTCGGCATGAAGGATCTCCCGTGCCACCGCTTCGTCGGCCTGGTTCCAGACGTCATGGTAGAAGCGTTCAACGAGCTTGTCGGGTGAATTGTCCATCTGCTGCACTGCCCTCGATTTGGGGGAAACCTGTAAGAGCCATAGCGGCACACAAGTGATGTTGTAGAGGCTGGACTTGCCAAGACCTATTTCGCTTCGACCGTGCGCAGATGAATAACCGAAACGCGGGCCGTTCCGACATTGTCGCTATAGTATTCCCACGGGAACTTGGGCGTGAAGAGAACGGCGTCGTTCAGGTAGACGTGGAGCTGACCGCTTATGCGCGCGGTTATGGTCGTGCACAAAACGGTCCGCTTTTCACCCTCGACGGGTTTACGCGTGCACTTCTCGCCGGGGGAGACGCCTTCAGAGTTTTCTGGCGCCGCCGCGCTTTCCGCCGGCTCAGGCTTCGGCCAGATCTTGTCCGCGGCCCAGTTCGGCAACGCAGCGCTGGTGTGCTTGAGCACATAACGGTCCAGGAGAATGTTATCGATGCGCGCCACGGGCTGAAACCAGTCCGCCAGCATGTGCCTGCGCACGAGTATGGCGGGATAGGCCCACCAGGGACGGTCGCCGAACCACCCGTTCACGTCGGCCTCGATCGCAGCTTGATCGTCGCCTGAGGCGCCCTTGCCCTGCCAGTCACCAGGTAGTTCCCAGACGATGTGGTAGCGTTCTTTTTTCTTCAGCTCTATCCCGGTGGCGAAGCAAGGGCTGTTGGCCGGGACGGACACTGCGAGCCGGAGTCCATTTTTCAGTTTGCCCGTATCGTCAAAATCCGCCGCCTGACTGGGAGGGGGAAGCAGGGGTCCGTATTTGGCTTCACACACCCTTCCGAACCCATCCAAACCAATCAAGGTGGCTCGGCTTGCAAGAGCGGCCACAACCAGCAGGAAGATGACAATCGTGACGGATTCCAGACTGTTCCGCAGGCCTGGTGCGAGCCAGTTGCGATAGAAATCACCTTCCAGAAATCTGCCAATAGCCTTGCGCACCTTGCCGGGCGAGACATCAGCTTGGTCGGAAATCTTGGTAAAATGCGACCAGGCGTTGCGCATCTCATCTTGCATGTTGGCGCGCACCACGCGGGCACGCCAGATCAGGCCGCCGATCAGTCCGATGAAGACGAGAAAGAGATAAGGATGCTGACTGAACTTGTCCGCCCACTTGGCGAGCAGTTCCGCGCCGGGCAGGGGGAGTTTACCAATCAGTGATGGGATCTCCTGAATCAGGCCACTGATGGTCCCCAAGACCGGCTTGACCCACTCATCCACACGAGCCAGCCAAGCGAACAGACCGTTGGAGGTTCCCCTTTCAGACCCTTGGAGATTGAAGGGCGTTATGGCGAACAACAAGAGCGTGGCAAGCATGGCGAAATAGAGCAGCTTGCCTTTCAGCACATTGACCCAGACGCTGGTTTGCAGCGTGCGCCTCGTGTGCGCCTCAGCCGCGGTTTCCGGAGCCTCTTCGTCCGCCGCATCGTCGCTGGTGCTGTAAAGCACCCGCTTGTTGTCCACCACCACATAGTCCTTCGGCAGATTGATGGGGGCGTAGGCGCCGCCGCTTTGCTTTATTCGGTCGAAGACGCTGCGATGGATCTTGGGATTTTTGACGGTCACCGCATTGGTCACATGGTCAGGGGCCCCCACCCACGTTTTCATCCATTCCCAGACGCCCTGCTTTGAGCTGTTGCACAGCTGCTCCACATGGCGTGGGGCGTACCGGTAGAAGCTGCCCAACCCGGCGCGGTTGTCATACAGGGGTCCGTTGGGGTCTTCTCCCTGGCGCCAGCGGTCGCGCTCGGCTTTATCGAATTTCAAGCCCCGCTGCTCGCATTGATCGAGCATCCAGTTGAGGGACACATGTGCCAGGGAATCGTCCGGGTAGCCGCCCCCCACGTTGGCGTGCACCCCGGCGAACCACACCTGGTTTATCCGCTCGTCGATGTCCGGTTCCGCCGACGGGTCGCGCTTCTTCTCGTTCCACAACATGGGTTCAAAAGATTCGCGCTGTTCATCGAGCGCCAACGCATGGGCAGCATGGGCGACCCGGGTGGAGAGGTCGCGGTCCTTGGCCGTGAGCGGCCAGACAATCTTGTCCCAGGCGCGGGTCATCTCATCAACCGGCAAGCCATAGGCATCGACGGTGTCCCAGACGCCCACAAACTGGATCGAATGGGGGCGGGCGTCGGGATGTTCTTTGTGCTCAAAGTTCTGGGTGGAATCGTAGGGGCTTTGCCCCGTCGCAAAATCCCAGAGGCTGACCCACACAGCCTGTAAAGGACGGCCGATAAACCGCGTCAGCAGGGAAGGATCGAAGTTCCGGGTCCGGAACTCCCGGTATGCGCCCGAGATCAGCCGATCCAGATCGCGGTCGCCGCGCACCTTCTTGACGTCGATAATGCCCTGGTCCGCAATCAGGCCAGCCAGGACGCGTGCGGTGAAGGCGCCGCGTGAGAAGCCTAAGATGTAAATGTCGTCCGGCCGCTGGGTGTCGTCGCCGGGCTGGTAGGAGTGGCAGAGAGACTTGTAGATCTGGCGGACATTCGCGGCCA
>JAAUYD010160174.1_pt1 | contig 13070 bp, 12 predicted proteins | sample 7278101 | NCBI WGS metagenome assembly JAAUYD01 (sample SAMN14350128, study PRJNA611818) | marine sediment metagenome | isolation source: surface marine sediment (0.6m) | place: French Polynesia: Moorea | collected 2018-08
CGCCGTCGACGAAGATCGCGATCACGGGCGCGGGGGCCGTCCTTCGTACTGCGGGAGCTCGCCGGTGATCGTGTGCCACGCGGCCTTCTCGTCGACGAACCCGTGGCGGAACTCGCGGGTGCCGGGATCGTCGTCGAGCACGCCGGCGATCAGGATGAAGAAGGGCGTGCCGGTGAGCGCCACCGGCAGCGGCGAGCCGCAGGTCCCGCAGAAGGCGCGGCGGTAGGCCGGCGGCTCGGAGAGCAGCGGCGCCTCGTACTCGCGCACCAGCTCCTGCCCCCGGGTGAAGCGCACGCCTTCGGCGGGCGCGAGCATCTCCGGTGCCGCCGCGGCGCCGGTCGCCTTGCGGCAGCGCCGCGCGTGACACAGCTGGATCGGAGTGAGCTCGCCTTCGATCTCGAAGGCGACGCCCCCGCACAGACAGCTTCCGCGAACCATGGTGGCCTCCTTCGTGCCCGACTCTAGAGGATCCCGAGCTGCTAGCGTCGTCGAGCTGCCGGGCTCCTGATCCGCCCGCGCCCACCAAGAGAGCCCGTGCGTCCCGACTTCCCGTTCCGCCCGGCATCCCTGCCGTTCTTCTACGGCTGGGTGGTGCTCTTCGTCTCGACCCTCGGGATCGTGATGAGCGTTCCGGGCCAGACCATGGGCGTGTCGGTCTTCACCGATCACCTGATCGAGGCCACCGGGCTCGATCGCCTGCAGATCAGCAACGCCTACCTGCTCGGCACCATCGTGAGCGGGCTGCTCCTGCCCTTTGGAGGGAGCCTGGCCGATCGCATCGGCGGCCGGCGCATGGCGCTGCTCGCGACCTCCGGGCTCGGCGTGATGCTGGTGTTCCTCGCCCTTTGCGACCGGCTGTCGGCTGCGGTCGCCACCGCCGCCGGGACCGAAGGCCGCGGCCTGCCGTTCGTGACCTTCGCGCTCCTCTCCGTGGGCTTCACCGGCATCCGCTTCTTCGGGCAGGGGATGCTCACGCTCGTCTCGCGCAACATGCTGGCCCGTTGGTGGGAGGCGCGCCGCGGCCTCATGTCCGGCCTCTCCGGGCCCTTCGTGAACTTCTCGTTCGCCCTCGCTCCCCTCGTCCTCTCGGCCTGGATCGCGCGGGCCGGCTGGCGCGGCGCGTGGATCGAGATGGCGGCGGTGGTCGTGCTCGGGATGGGCGCGATCGGCTGGCTGCTGTTCCGCGACACGCCCGAGGAGTGCGGGCTGCGCATGGACGGGCGCCCGGCACCGACCGGAGGCGAGGCGCAGGGGGCGGACGTTCCGCACACGTCCCGGGAAGAGCCGGCCTTCACCCGGAGCGAGGCGCTGCGAACGGCGGCCTTCTGGCTCGTGACCTTCGCCATGGGAAGCCAGGCCCTGGTGGGGACGGCGCTCACCTTCCACATCGTCGACCTCGGAGCGGAGGCCGGGCTCTCGGAGTCCGCCGCGGTGGCGATCTTCCTGCCCATCGCGATGGTGACCGTCCCGGTCGGCTTCCTCGCGGGTGCGGCCATCGACCGCTACCCGATCCGCTACCTGATCGCCGTGGCCATGGCGGCACAGTGCTTCATGTTCGTCGGCATGGCCCATCAGGACGTGGCCTGGATGCGCGCGATGGCGATCGCGGGCTGGGGCGTGGCGGGTGGCTTCTTCGGCCCGCTGATGACGGCCGCCATGCCCACCTTCTTCGGCCGCAAGCACCTCGGCGCGATCCAGGGGGCGCTGATGATGGGGCTCGTGATCGCGAGCGCACTCGGCCCCTCGGCCCTGGCGGCCTTCAAGGCGGGCTTCGGCTCCTACGCGCCGGGGCTCTACGTGCTGACGTCGCTCCCGGTGGCCGTGCTCCTGGCGGCGCCCTTCGTGCGCAACCCGGTGGCGTCGGGCTCGAGTAGGCTTCCTACGGAGGGAGATGCATGAGCGACGTCGAGGGCTGCATCGCCTGCGATCTCATGGCGGGGCGCGCGGATCGGCCAGGCGGCCTCGTCCACGAGACGCGCGGCTGGGTCGTGGAGCACTGCGTGGGCCCGCTCGGCGTGGGGACGCTCCTGGTCAAGCCGCGTCGTCACTGTCTCCACGTGGGCGACCTCGACGGCGAGGAGGCCCGGGAGCTCGGGCCGCTGCTGCAGCGCACCTCGGCCTGCGTCGAGCAGCTGAACGCCGCCGATCAGGTCTACGTCTGCCTCTGGTCGCACATGAACTGGGAGCCCGGGCACATCCACTTCGTGATCCAGCCCGCGTGGAACGCGAGCCGGGAGCGCTACGCCGCCCCGGGGCCGACCACCCAGCTCCAGATGTTCGGGAACGGCGAGCTCCCGGATCACGAGGCCGTCGAGGCCTTCTGCGACCGTGCGCGCGGCTGGTCGGGTTGGAACTGATCGCCGGCTACGGCTTCTCGAGCTTCTCCATCAGCTTGCGCAGGGCCGGCATGCCGCCGCGCAGATGCAGCGCCTTCAGGCCAGAGGCCTGCATCCGCTCGGCCAGGTGGGCGCTCTTCAGGCCGAACTCGCAGTAGAGCACGTAGGTCTTCTCCCGGGCGAAGCCCGGGTAGGCCTCCATCGCCTGGGCGAAGTCGAGATGCAGGGCGTCCGGCCAGTGGCCGCTCGTGTACGCGTCGCGATGGCGCAGGTCGATGACCACCGCGCCTTCCGGGATCTCGCGGGTCTCGAGCTCGGGCAGGCCGGAGTCGTCGGCGTCGATGCGCCGCAGGTCGAGGATCTCGCGACGGCGCAGCGCGCTCTCGAGCGGCTCCTTCGGGAGCTGAGACTCCTGATGGCGTACGACGTCGAGCTTTGCGTGGGTCGCCGGATTGCGCGGGACGAGCGCGCAGTACTCGCCCACCACCGCCGAGAGCTCGGCGGTCCCGATGCGGCGGGCCTGGGCGATGATCTCGTCCTTGTTCATGCCCACCAGCGGGCGCAGGATCGGGAGCGGGGTCGCCTCGCTGATGACGGCGAGGTTCTGCAGCGTCTGGGAGGAGACCTGGCCGACGGACTCGCCGGTGACGATGGCGCTGGCGCCCGTCTGCCGCGCCACGTGCTCGGCGGCGCGCAGCATCAGGCGCTTCAGGATGACCTGCCAGTAGCGGGGCTCGCACGCCTGCTGCAGCGCCGCCGAGACCTCCGAGAAGTCGATGGCATGGAGCCCGGGCCGCGTGCCGTAGGACCAGCGGTCGGCGACCACCTTCGTCACCCGCAGGGTGCCGTGGCGATGGGCCGCGCCGCCGAGGTTGCAGAACACGTAGTCGAGGGCCACGCCCCGCCGCTGGAGCTGCCACGCGGCCACCGCCGAATCGAAGCCGCCCGAGACGAGGGCGATGGCCCGACTCTCGGCGCCCAGGGGCAGACCGGCCGGGCCGGGAAGCTCCTCGTCGATCAGGTACGCGTGGCCCTGGTAGATCTCGATTCCCGCCACCACCTCGGGATGGGAGAGATCGACGCCCGCCGACCCGGGCAGCAGGCGCGCGCCGAGCTCGACCTCGACGTCGCGGGCGCGCATGCGCCGACGCCGCCGGTCTCCGATCACCCGGGCCCGCACGGCGAAGCGGCGCCCGGCGACCGCGGGGGCGAAGCGCTCGGCTCCCGCCTCCACCACCTCTTCGAGGCTTCCGGCCGGCACCACGTGGGCGCGAGCCAGGGACTGCACGCCGAAGACCCGCGCGGCGTCCACCAGGGCGGTGGGGTCGGCGGCGCGCAGGTACAGGCGGTCGTAGCGCCGGTCGACCGAGCCCCCGGGCCCCAGCGCGTCGTGCAGGTTCGACACCAGGCGATCGGTGAACTTCCGGCGGGTGGGGGCGGCCTTCGTGGAGACCTCGCCGGCCACGCGCACGATCGCGAGGCCCCGCTCCTCGAGCGGGGAGGATTCGAGGCTCTCCCGTGTCTGCTCCGCCACGAGAGCTAGGGTAGGCGACGCGACCCCGCAGGCGCGTACCCCCCTTTGCCTCGGTCCGGCTCGTTCCCTCCGCGGGACCGAGCGGCTGCTGGAGATCCCACGATGCTTCGACCCGTCCTCTTCCCCGCCCTCGTCGTGACCCTGCTCGCGAGCGGGCCGCTCGGCTGTGGCTCCGATCGCCCCGCTCAGGAGCTCTCGCCGGAGACCGCGGCCAACGCGCCCCCGCCCTCGGAGGTCCACATCGTACGGCCCGGCGAGCCCACGCCGGACGCCGCCGCGCCGGCGGCCCCGGCCCCGCCCGGGCCCGAGGCGGCCCCGGAGCCCTCTGCCGAACCCGCCGCCGAGGAGGATCCCCGCACCGACGCCCAGCGCGCGGCCGACGCACTCGTCTCGACCCGGCTGGCCGAGGTCGAGGCGGCCGAGTCCACCCTCGCCGAGGCGCGGGCGGCGCTCGCCAAGGCCCAGGCGGCCGCGCTGCGCGCCCGTTCCGAGCCCGTCGACGATGCCGACGTGTTCCGCGAGGTCCAGCGCCTGCTGCTCGAGGACCCGGCCCTCGCCCACGTGGCGATTGCCGCCGAGGTGGCGGCGGGCGTCGTGATCCTGCGCGGCGCCGTGCCCGACGCCGCGACGGCCGAAGCCGCCATCGAGCTCGCGTCGCGCACGGCCGGAGTCGAGGCCGTCCGCTCGGAGCTGCGACTGGTCGACTAGCGCTCGACCCGGCTCGCGCCCGTTCCTACTTCCGCGTGACGGCTACGGGAAGGTGCGTGTAGCCCTTCACGAACGACGAGAAGGTGTGGCTCGGCTCGCCCACCACCTCGATCTTCGAGAACCGCTCGAGGATCTCCTCCCACAGCACGCGCAGCTGCATCTCGGCGAGTCGGCTGCCCATGCAGAAGTGGATGCCGTAGCCGAAGGACAGGTGGCGCGAGGCGTTCGGGCGCTCGATGTCGAGGACGTCGCCGTTCTCGAAGACGTCCTCGTCGCGGTTGCCCGAGAGGTACCACATGAGCAGCTGGTCGTGCTTGCGGATCTCGCGCCCCTGGAACTCGGTGTCGAAGTTGGCCGTGCGCCTCATGTAGGAGAGCGGCGTCTGCCAACGGATCACCTCGGACACCATGTTCTTCATCAGGCCCGGGTTGGCTGCGAGCTTGTGGAACTGCTCGGGGAAGAGATGGGTGAGCGAGTGGATGCTCCCCGACATCGTGTTCCGGGTGGTGTCGTTGCCGCCGACGATGAGCAGCAGCAGGTTGCCCAGGTGCTCCATGGCCGACATGTCCCGGGTGGCCTCTCCGTGGGCGAGCATCGAGACGAGGTCCTCACCCGGCTCGGCGCGACGCTCGTCCCAGAGCCTCGAGAAGTAGTGGACGCACTCGAGGAGCTCCTCGCGCTTCTGGTCACCGGACTCGACCACGCCGCCGGGCTCCGGGATGGCGAACACGACGTCGGACCAGCGGGTGAGCTTGCGGCGATCCTCGAGGGGGAAGTCGAAGAGCGTCGCCAGCATGAGCGTGGTGAGCTCGATGGAGACGGTGTCCACCCAGTCGAAGGTCTCTCCCTCGGGCAGGGAGTCGAGCACCTGGCAGGTGCGCTCGCGGATCAGCGGCTCGAGCTTGGCCAGATTGCGGGGCGCGACGGACGGACGCACCGTCTTGCGCTGCTCGGTCTGGGTGGGCGGGTCCTGGGAGATGAAGGGGGGGTTCGTGCCCAGCCCGAGCGGGTTGGTGTCGGTGCCCGGCCGGAAGCCGAGGGTGATGCCGTGGGCGGACGAGAAGGTCTCCCAGTTGGAGCTGACCGTCTTGATGTCGTCGTACTTCGTGATCGACCAGTAGCGGCCCGCGGTCTCGATCTCGTTGAAGTGGACCGGGTCTTCCTTGCGCAGACGCGCGAAGTAGTCGTGCCAGCGGTTCTCGCGGAAGAGGTGGGCGATGAGCGGGTTGATGTCCTCGAGCGCGAGCTCATGGGCCGGGGCGACGCCCTCGCCCTTGATCGCCTGCTCCTTCTCGGGGGTGATGATCCCGGTGTACGGCTGGCTCTGCTGGATGGCGGTCTCGCTCATGGTCTCACTCCTTGGTCCGGCCCGGGGCCAGCTCCATCAGGACTTGGATGATCTCTTCGCGGCTCGCGCGGTCGGGGTCCTCCACCCACCACGCGATGACGCGGACGAGCAGCGCGGCACGCGCCTGGGCCGCCGCGCCCGGGTGCAGCGCGATGCCGCGCTCGGGAAACACGCTCGCGTACCGCTCCTCGAGCGAGCCCGCGATCCGATCCTGGATCCGCTCGGCGAGCCCCGAGCTCTCGCCGCGATCGAAGACGGCGCGGATCAGGTTCCGGCGGCGCACGGCCACCTCGACCATGCGCTCGAGATCCCGGCGGAGCGCCTCCGCGCTCCCGCCGTCCGAACGCTCGGGGTCGGGCGTCGGGCGCATCTCTTCGAGGGCCGCATCGACCAGCTCCTCGAACAGCGCGTGCTTGTCGGGGAAGTGGAGATAGAAGGTGCCGGTGGCCACTCCGGCCCGGCGCGCGATGGCGCTGCTCGTGGCGGCGCGGACTCCCTCCTCGGCAAAGAGCTCGGTCCCGGCCTCGAGCAGCCGGCGGCGGGTCTCGAGGCGGCGCGTGGTGTGCCCGTTCCGAGAGGCCGGGCGCTCCGCGAGGATTTCTGACATGAAGTTCAGTTCATATATCAGCCACGGCTGCCTCGCAACCGACATGAGGCGAGAATGAGGCGAAAAGCCTCATTCGTAGTGCGGTCGGCCGAGCCCGGGCCTCAGGCCGCGAGCCAGAGCACCACGAAGGTCGCGGCGCCCACGGCCATGCCGAAGGGGCGGCTCCCGGCCAGGTTCGGGAGCTGCCGGGCGAGCTCGGCTCCGGGCTGGCCACCGCGGGAGACGCCGAGCGCGATCGGGACCTCGAACTTCGCCGTCGCGGCGGCGCGGCTCGTCAGGGTCGCGACGAGCACGGCCCCGCTGGTGAGAGCCAGGGGAACCAGCGCCGCGGCCAGGAGGACGGCGGCCCAGGGAGCGAGGATGCCGCCCCAGCTCATCCACAGGAACTGCCGCGAGTCGTTCCGGTCCATGGCGAAGTCGAACATGAAGAAGTGTCGCCTGGGCTTCTCGAGGACGGGCGAGACCGAGCCGGACAGGCGGGCACCGGCGAAGTGACCCCACTCGTGGATCGTCGAGGAGATCACGTAGGCCGCAATGAGCGCGTTGGCGATCGCCGCGAACTGGGCGATGCCCAGGCCCGTCACCTGGGCCCAGGTCACCGCTGCGCCCCAGAGGGTGAGCGCGCCCATGACCATCGCGAAGTGGAAGCTCCCGATCTGCTTCATGCGCTCGCGGTCGATCGCGCGGGCGGCGTCTTCGAGGGCCGCCGCCTGCTCGGCGTCGAGGGTGGCTTCGGTCATGTCGGGTCTCCTTCGCTTACGCGCTCGAGGCCTGGCTTCGGGCCCTAGAGGCCGAGGGCCAGCCCGTCCTTGCGCCGGTCGCTGCCGCCGGCGAGCACGCCGTTGTCGAGGCGCTGGATCGCCTGCCCGCCCCCGAAGACGTCGGCCATCATCGCGCCGGGGTCGCCGACGTCGTGGCCGCGCTCGCGCAGCTGCTGGCCGATCGTTCCGCCCTCGCTGGCGGGGGCATCCGGCGTCTCCACCCGCACCGAGGCGCCGCCCTCGACGCGGAAGCGCGCGCGGTCGAGGGCCTCCTGGGGGTTCAGGCCATGGTCGATCACGTTGGACGCGAAGGCCAGGTGCGCCTGGGGCTGGACGTCGCCGCCCATGATCCCGAACGCCATCCACGGCTCGTCGCCGCGCATCAGCATGCCCGGGATGATCGTGTGGAAGGGCCGCTTGCGCGGAGCCAGCGCGCTCGGGTGGTCCGGGTCGAGGCGGAAGCCCGCTCCGCGACTCTGGAGCACCACGCCCGTGTCACCGCAGCACACGCCGCTCCCGAAGCCGGTGAAGAGGCTCTGGATGAACGAGACGAGATTGCCCTCGGCGTCGGCGGTGCAGAGGTAGACGGTGTCGCTCGCGAGACCGGGATCCGGGCCGGGCAGGGCGCGCTCGCCGACGAGCGCAGCGCGGCGCTTCGCGTAGCTCTTGTCGAGCAGGGCAGGGGTCGGCACGTCGGCGTGCTCGGGGTCGGCGATGTAGGCGTTGCGATCGGCGAAGGCCAGCTTGGTGGCCTCGATGCGGCGGTGCCACTCGAGGGCGGAGCCGGGCTGCGCCTCCTCGGGGTCGAAGCACTCGAGCACGTTCAGCCCGATCAGGGCGGCCAGGCCCTGCCCGTTGGGCGGGAGCTCCACCACGCGGGTCCCGCGATAGTCCGTCTCGATGGGGTCGACCCAGGTGGACTCGTGACTCGCAAGGTCCTCCGGCTCGAAGTAGCCGCCGAGCTCCCGCGAGGTCTCGACGATCGCGTCGGCCACCGGCCCGGTGTAGAAGCCGGCCGCGCCCTTGTCCGCGATGCGGCGCAGGGTGCCCGCGAGATCCGGCGAGCGGAACCACTCGCCCGCCCGGGGCGTGCGGCCCTCGGGCGCCAGCGCCCGCCTTGCGGCGTCGTTGCGGAAGACGCCCGAGCGCTCGAGGCCCCACCAGTAGTGGGCCACCAGCTCGGTCACGGGGAAGCCCTCTTCCGCGAGCCGGATGGCGGGCTCGAGCACGTCGCAGAGCGGCAGCGAGCCGTAGCGCTCGGAGAGCGTCTGCCAGGCGTGGACGGCCCCGGGCACCGTCGCCGAGAGGATCCCGCGAGGCTCGATGCGCTCGAGCCCGCGGCTCCGGTAGGCCTCGAGGGTGGCTCTTGCCGGCGCCCGGCCACTGCCGTTCAGGCCGACCAGACCACCCTCGCGAGCGGACCAGAAGAGCGCGAAGGCGTCGCCGCCGATGCCGGTCGACATCGGCTCGACCACGCAGAGGGCGGCGGACGTGGCGAGCGCCGCGTCGATCGCGTTGCCGCCCCGGGCGAGGATGGAGCGGCCGGCCTCGGCGGCCGCGGGAACGCTGGCGCAGACCATGCCTCCCCTGGAGAGCACACAGGAGCGCTCGCTCTTGAGCGGCGAGCTCGTGGTTCCGCGCCGGGTCGACAGCATCGGTCGAGCGTAGCTCGCCTGGCTGGTCCCGAGTTGGCCCCGGGAGGCTCTGCACCGGGTTCTCTACACGGGCCGCTGAGGCCCGAGAGCCACGTGTAGTCGATTGCTGCAGAGCTTCCCTAGGATCGGAAGCCATGCCGGGCCGCATCACCACGCACACCGAGGACGCCATTGGCTGGCTGGTCATGGACCACGCCGAGCGGCGCAACGCCATCACCGTCGACATGTGGAAGGCGATCCCCGATGCGGTCGCCACGCTCGTGGCCGACCCGGACGTGCGCGTCCTGGTGCTGCGGGGAGCCGGAGACGTGGCGTTCGTCTCGGGCGCCGACATCTCGGAGTTCGAGCGCAGCCGCACGGGCGGCGACGCCTCCGCGCTCTACGACACCGGGACGGCCCAGGCCTTCGCGGCGCTCACGAGCTGCAGGAAGCCCGTGATCGCCATGGTGCACGGCTTCTGCGTGGGGGGAGGCATGGCCCTGGCCCTGACCGCCGACCTGCGGATCTCGGCCGACGATGGGGTCTTCGCGATCCCGGCGGCCCGCCTGGGCCTCGGCTACCACGCCAGCGGCGTGGCGGCCCTGGTCGATCTGGTCGGCCCCTCGGTCGCCAAGGAGCTCTTCTTCACCGCTCGCCGGATCCAGGCTCGCGAGGCTCTGGCGCTCGGGCTGCTCAACGCGGTGCACGAGAAGGCCGAGCTGGAGGAGCGGGTCGCCGAGCTCGCCGGGCGCATCGCCGCCAACGCGCCGCTGCCCATGGAGTCGGTCAAGCGCGTGATCCTCGAGCTCGGGAAGGACCCGGCGCAGCGGGACGCCGAGGGGATCGAGGCGTCGATCCGGCGCTGCTTCGAGAGCGAGGACTACCAGGAAGGCGTCCGGGCCTTCCTGGAGAAGCGCGCTCCGGTCTTCCGGGGCCGCTGAGCCGGCCCCTGCTCGGGCCGGAAGGGCCCAGGCGGCTCGCCTCCGCGCCCCGGGCGTGTCGGCGTGCCCATAACCCCTCGTCTGGCGCTGGGAAATCGCATCATTCGCCTTGCGCGGGGCGAATCCGGTTCCCAAACTGTTCGAGGACTGCCGCTGGGGGGCTCGCAGCCGCCTCAGCCGTACGTGGAAACCGCCCGCCCCGAAGTCCAGCACTGGAACAGAACTGGAACAGGGGGGGCAACGGCATACCGGGAGGCGCAGCGAGAGCGGGTCCGGAGGGGTCACGCTCGAGATGCGCTGCCAGTCCGCAGAGGGGTTGAGCACCACATGGAGCGAGCACAGGTTTCGCGCTTCTTGATCGTCGCACTTCTGAGCAGCACGCTGGCCAGCGGCTGCGCCCTGTTCGGAGGCGGGGACGACGAGTCCGCCGGAACGGCGGGCAGCAGCACGAGCGGCGGCTTCGACAGCGGAGGCGGCACCATGGGCGGCGGTGGCGGTCTCGACTCGACCGACCAGCTCGCAACGGGTGCGGCCGTCGCCGAGCTCGAGGCGGTCTACTTCGACTTCGATCGCTCGCTCGTCCGCGACGATCAGAAGCCCAAGCTTCACTCCAACGCCCAGGCCATCAGCGCCGGCTCCTGGAGCACGGTCGTGATCGAGGGCCACTGCGACGAGCGCGGCAGCGAGGAGTACAACCTCGCCCTCGGCGAGCGCCGGGCCAACGCCGCCAAGCAGTACCTGATCGATTCCGGGGTCTCGGCCTCGCGCCTCGACACGGTGAGCTTCGGCGAGTCCAAGCCCTCGGTGCAGGGTCACGACGAGTCGGCCTGGCGCTGGAATCGCCGGGCGGAGTTCCGCGTCCTTCGCTAGCGGCCCGAGAGACGGATTCCGGCGGCCCGCGGCCCTGGGTCCGTCTCCCACCAACCTCCGCTAGCATGTCCCCGATTTCCCGTCGGGCGCGGTCGGCCTTCTGCCGACCGGCGCCGGCGGCCTAGGAATCGGGAGACCCGCAATGTCCCTTCATGGTGGAAAGCTCGCCGCCAAGGCTCTCAAGGAAGCCGGCGTCGAGGTCGTGTTCACGCTCTCGGGCGGCCACATCATGCCGCTCTACGACGGATGCATCGACGAAGGCATCAAGATCGTCGACGTCCGTCACGAGCAGGCCGCCGTCCACGCGGCCGACTCCTGGGCGCGCTGCAACCCCGGCAAGATCGGTGTCGCTGCCATCACCGCCGGGCCCGGCGTCACCGACGGCGTGACCGGCATCGCCAATGCCTGGCGCGCCAACTCACCGATCCTGGTCTTCGGCGGCCAGGGCCCGTTCGAGAACCTGCGCCGCGGCTCGCTCCAGGAGATGGACCACCTCGGCGTGGTGCGGCCCATCACGAAGTACTGCGACGCCATCTACCAGACCAAGCGGATTCCCGAGTACGTGGAGCTGGCGATCCGCCACGCGGTCTCGGGCATTCCCGGCCCGGCGTACCTCGAGATTCCCATGGACGTGTTCATGGGCCAGGCCGAAGAGGCCGAGTCGCCGGTGCCGCGCATCCGCACCGAGCCGCCGCGCATCTCCCCCGACCGCGACGAGGTGCGCAAGGCGATCGAGATCCTGCGCAGCTCCGAGCGCCCGATGCTGATGGCCGGCACGAGCGTCAAGTGGTCGAAGGCCTCGCCCGAGATGAACCGCTTCATCTCCGAGACCCACATCCCGACCTTCACCAACGGCATGGGTCGCGGCACCGTGCCGCCGGACTCGCCCGAGTTCCTGAACCGCTCGCGGCGCGACGCGCTGAAGCAGATCGACTGCATCCTGCTCGCGGGGACGCTGCTCGACTTCCGCATGCGCTTCGGCCAGACGATCCCGGCCGACGCCAAGATCATCCAGCTCGACATGGACGCCACGCTGATCGGACAGAACCGACAGACCGACGTCCCGCTGGTGGGCAACCTGGCCTGCTCCTTCGAGCTGCTCCTCGACGAGATGAAGCACCAGGGCGTGCAGCTCGACTTCTCGGGCTGGCGCGACCAGCTGCGCGAGATCGAGACCGAAGCCGAGGCCAAGGTCGAGGCCGCGCTCAACAGCGACGAGTCGCCCCTCGATCCCCAGCGCATGTGCCGCGAGGTGCGCGACTGGCTCGACACCCTGAACGATCCCATCGTGATCGGCGACGGCGGCGACATCGTGGCGACGGCCGCGAAGATCATCCCCGTGAAGGGCGAGGGCGCCTGGATGGATCCCGGCCCCCTCGGCACCCTCGGCGTGGGCATGCCCTTCGCGCTGGCGGCCCAGCTCGCCCACCCGGATCGCCCGGTCGTGATCATCTACGGCGACGGGTCCTTCGGGTTCAACGGCTTCGAGTTCGACACCGCCGTGCGCTTCGACCTGCCGATCATCGGGATCGTCGGGAACGACGGGGCCTGGGGGCAGATGATGCGGCCCCAGGGTGCCGTCTACGGCTGGGATCGCCTCGAGGGCGTGCTGCTCAACCGCACCCGCTACGACAAGGTGGTCGAGGCCCTCGGCGGCCACGGCGAGTACGTGACCGAGCCGGGCCAGATGCAGGGCGCTCTCGAGCGCGCCAAGGCCTCGGGCAAGCCCGCGCTGATCAACGTCGAGATCCGCCAGGACCGCGAGTACAAGGGCGGGATCTACGTCTAGCCCCGTCGCGGCCCGCGTCGGGTCGAGAGCAGCCGCACCGAGCAACGAGCGATGAGCGCCTCCGGGCTGGTTCGCGAAGAGCGGGGTCCCGAGACCTTCGGCCTGGACGCCGAGGTGCTCGGCACCCTCGCCGCGCGCCTCGGCCCCCTGGCCGTGGTGGACCTCGAGACCACGGGTCTGTCCGAGGATCCCGAGGCGAACATCCTCGAGTTCGGCGCGGTCCTGATCGACCCGGGTGCCGACCACCTGACGACGCTCTCGGTGCTGGTCGATCCCGGCCGCGCCGTGCCCCGTGCCGTCAAGCGGCTGACGGGTATCGACGAGAGCGACCTCGAGGGCGCGCCGGCCCTCGAGGACGTGGCCGACGAGCTCCGCCGTGCGCTCCGCGGTCGGGTGCTGATCGCCCACAACGCCGAGTTCGAGCAGGCCTTCCTCACGCGGGACCTGTCTCCGGACTTCGCGCGCGCGACCTTCCTCGACACGCTCGACCTGCTCTCGCTGACCCACCCCGACGCGCCGGACCTGCGGCTCGAGTCGTTCAC